>Ga0209085_1000917_pt1 | contig 19552 bp, 21 predicted proteins | sample C_131016_EF_Meta_FD_187310 | JGI IMG/M metagenome (GOLD analysis project Ga0209085, IMG submission 187310) | Freshwater microbial communities from Lake Croche, Canada to study carbon cycling - C_131016_EF_MetaG (SPAdes) (version 2) | ecosystem: Environmental > Aquatic > Freshwater > Lake...
ATCCTATACCTTCAGGGGTTTCCCGCAATTTGGAGATGTCGCCGGAAAAATAAAAAATTTATTTCCGACTTGCCTTACTTTTGGTAAGACAGGCACTAAAGGTTGCAACAAAACCTCTTTATGCGCCACCCATCTTTGTATTATATACTTCCTAAATATTTTATTTTCAAAAATTAATACAAAATATCGCAAAATACCTTCTAACATAAAAAAAATATTTTATGTTATTATTTTTTGTTTACATATTATTAAATATATAAAATTGAATAATATGTAAATAAAAAAATTGTTCTTTTGTTTTTATGAAAATCAATTTTATAATGTTAATTATTATTGTTTAAACAAATATAAAGACTAACACTTTACTATATTATAATATAACCAAATGGATATATTGAAAGCATTTTCTCTCTTAGACCAAGAACATGAAGTTAATATACAAGGCACTTATGAAAATCCATTGTTTCGAGCAACAGATATTGGAAAAATTTTACAAATTAAAAAATTGACCGACCATATACGAGATTTAAATGAAACTGAAAAGAATGCGATTACTATTCGCACCCTTGGAGGACCGCAAGAAGTTGTTTTTTTGACAGAATTGGGTCTTTATAGAGTTATTGGGAGAAGTCGAAAACCAATCGCTCAAATATTTCAAAAATGGATTATCAATGTTGTAAAAGAAATTCGTATTACCGGAATGTATAAGCTCAACCAAGAAAAAGAAGTAGATAAAAAATTATACGAACAAAAATGCTATTTGGCAACACATAATACATTTATGCGTGCATATCATAATCAAAATATTGTTTATATTCTAAAAATGAAAGATGATGAAGAGAACCCATCGCATTTTATTATAAAAATTGGTTCAACACAAAATATTAAAGAACGTTTGACAAATATTTCGAGAGATTATAATACGATTGAACCACTTATATTCGATGCATTTCAATCCAACAATCACACAAAATTAGAAAAAATGATTCATAATAATGAAATTATCAAAAAATATAAATATAGTAAAATTATCAAAAAAGACGGAAATATTTCAAGAGAATCCTATAAAGTTTCCAATGAGATTTACAAAGAAATTGTCAAAATAATAGAACAAATAAAATCCTCTATTATAGATGAAGGAGATAATACGAATAATCAAATTCGATTAGAAGAACTTCGAAATGAAAATGAACGATTAAGAATTGAAAGTGAAAATATTTCATTGAAAAGGACCGAAATAGAATTAGAAATGTTGAAAATCAAAGCATCAATGAATAATACTATTATACATTCCGAAAACGAAGAAGAACCGGAAAAAGAAAAAGAAATGGAAAATCACGTGATTCCAAATTATGTAAAATCACGTAATAATAGTATCAAAATTCCAAAGGTATATCAATATTCTCCAGACAATATTACAACACCTACTCGTGTATTTGATAGTCCAGGTGATGTTGAAAGAACTTTATCAAATATTTCACAATCCGCATTGAAAAGAGCTTCGAAAGAAAATACAATATACAAGGATTTTCGATGGAAATACGTTCCTCGTCATGAAGAACCGCCTGTGTTAGAACCCACGGTAGATTCAAAACACAAATCAGCAGAAATACGCTTTGTCGCAATGATTGATATAAAAAAAACAAACATTTTGGCAGTCTATCCGTCTCAAAAAGAAGCGGTAGAAGCCAGAAATATGAAATGTAATAGTTTTACAAGAGCGATTCAACAACAAAGTATTTCATCCGGTCATTATTGGAATTTTTTTGACGATTGTTCTCCAGAAATGAAAGAAGAGTATCTAAAATCAAACAAATTGCCGGAAAAACTGCAACCTGCAGTTGGAAAGCAAATACTACAAATTGACCCTATGAATAAAAAAACAATTAAAATTTTCGGTTCAAAAAGAGATGTATGTAGAAACTTTCAAATGTCTTATTCCAAACTAAATCTGTTATTAAGCGACGATAATGAGAACCCAGAAATTTATAATGGGTTTATTTGGAAATACAATCTATAAATAAAACATAAAATTGAAATACATATTATTTAATAAGATTATTATAAAATAAATAAAACACGAAATTATAATTATAAATAAAGTATGGAAATTAGCACTACTACTTATAGTTTAACCAAGAGCTCTACTAAAGACAATGAAAAATATCAAATGGTGCCTGTTCCACCTGGGTTTTTACAATATTATGTAAAAAAAGAATTTATTATCAATTTTGATATCAATAGTGAAAGGCTTACAAATAATAATTATAAAGAAGGTTATGAATTAGAATGTCATACAAAAGAAAATCTATCAAGACTTACACCTTACACTTCAACCGGTAAAAAATTAAATGGTAAATGGAAAATACTTTTGATTATAAAAAAAATAACAGGAGATAAAATTTGTTTAAAAGGAGCTTTGATAAATATTGAAAATAATGACATAGCATTAATTTCAAGTATCAATAAATCGGCGCAAGAAATGTATCAACACAGGATGATGAAATCATTCGACGATGAATATAAAATATGTCAATGTAAAATGATAGCTCCTTTATTATTTTGGGATGAACTCAAAAATCGATTACTTTACTAAAAAATAATTTTATAAAATTCAATTCATATAGTAAAAATGTTTATATATTTGTAATTGTAAATAAAACATATAAAAATATATTCTGAAACACCCTATTTTAATAAAAAAACTCCCCCAAAAAACTTGATTTTTTGGGGGAGTTTTTTTATTAAAAATATGTATAAATAAAAATTAAATATCCCGATAATACAAATATGTTTTTGAAGGATATTTCCAGGTTCTCCAACACTTCTGATTATTTACCCATTTTTAACGCCGCACTCATTACTGATCTCATTGTCATTTTGCTTACTATCTCAGGTTATATCAAATCCAAAACACTCAAAGAATGGTATAATAAATATACTTTAGCTGCAGTCGTCGCGGATGTTCTCAGTATTTTTATCGGTATAATTGTCGCCCGATTCTTGTTCACCACTTTTTTCTCAAAATATAATATTTTCCTCTTTATTTTGGTGGCGGTTCTCTTCCAATTGTTTCACGATCTCAGTTTTTATCAATTTTTCAAATCCGTGCCACGCGGAAAAAGCCAAATACTCGATACATTCAAAGATTATGCAAAAGAAATGGGAGCGAAAATTTTGTTGGCGGATGCACAAATGATAATATCTACTATTTTGATTGGAACTTTTTTAGCCAATTTCAGTTTCAATACAAATTTCATTGTCCTGATTGTGTCTCTCTATATTACACCCTATCTAATTTATTCATTATAATCATTATAATGATAAAGATCATATAATAAAAAATTAATATCTATTTTTTATTATAATGCAATTTACAGATAGTTCAAACAATACCATCATATTAAACAATTACGAGAGAACCTGGAATAAAAAAAATACAATTACCCTATTAAAATGGGTGATGATTGGTTCTTATTATATCAATGTTCTCGAACGGTCCATTAACCAAAATCGATTTTTGATTCGCGTGAATACGATACAATCGATTATTTTGACAACGGCAACGGGTTCAATCGGCGTGTCTCAAATAAGTTCTTTTTTTACAAAGGAAATACAAATCAGTCTGACTATTTTGTTTACATTTATGTCTTTTTTTCTCACTCTTACAAACGCGTTTTTGAAAGTATTTTTGATTCACGAGAATTTAGAGAAATATATTCAAATCAAACAAGAATGGACGTCCTTTATAACTACTATTTTCACTGAATTACAATTACCGATAGAAGAGAGAACCTCTGCATTGACATTGATTCGTGATAATAAAAATATGTATTTGTCTTTATTAAATAAAGATATTGAAATTAGTAAGCTTTTAGCTAAAGATGCCAAAAAACACATCAAAAATCCAATTGAAGCAGCAATCAAAGATTATAATAAAAAACAAATCTACGATAAAGTCATTGAGGAAACACTGAATGAATATTATCTGATAATTTCAAATACAGGCGTTTCTATTTCCGATATTAGTAATTATACAGTAAAAACAGAAATATGCGATATGGCAAAAAGAAATTATATTAGAAAAAAACCAGATATAGAAAATGACGAAAAAACAGATTTAGGAAAAGACGAGAACTCAGATTCAGAGGAAAATGAATTTGAACCTATAGAAATTGCATATATGAATAATAGTTGTATGAGTTTTGAACCTATTTATAATCTTTTTGAAAACCATTTTTTCAAAACCTCGTCTGTAGAAAATGTGTAGATAACATATAAAATAATATAAAAATTCAAAAAAAATAATTATAAAACAATAGATGAATTTAGAAATACAAAAAAAGACTATTTTTGAAAAAGTTATATCTTATTTCAATAGTATTGCAAAACATAGGGTAGATTATAATATCGAACATACAAATTTATGTCAAGAATGTCATATTCCCACATTTATAGAAATGGCAGAGTTATTACAAAGAAAATACAGATATTTATCTATTCGAGACTCTTATATTACCATTGTTTATACTTTTTTTTTATTGAATTTATCAGAACCAAATGAAGAGACAATTTTGGTATCTATTAATGAATACAATGAATACGCAGATGATCCAAATATGGTGAGTTTTTTATTTTTTGCAATTACTACCAATGAAATAATCAACGAGAATGGTATAAATATATCTTCCAAAATAAGACGAAAAATCTTTGGAATGGAATGAATAAAAAAATAAATTATGAAAACAATATAAAGATTTTTGCTTATTATAATACGTCTAATAATTATGACCTACCCGGTTAGCTCAGTTTGGCAGAGCGCCAGCCTTTTAAGCTGGTGGTCGTGGGTTCGAGCCCCACATCGGGTGCAAATGCAATAGACGCAAATGCAATAGACGCAAATGCAATGGCTGCAGATATAATAATAATTATTTTTTATTATAATAGTTATTATTTTTCAGTTATTAAACAATTATATATGTATAATTTTCCCCAATATGATGTCGCATTGAAGAACCATACATCGTAAATATAGTAAGCAAACATTGATTCGTATATAATCGCAATTCATCCATTTCTTTCAGAATACTATCATATTCTTCAATATTTTCCGACATTCTATAAAACAAATCCGTAACACAAGAAGTAAACATACGAAAAACATTACGTAATTCCGTATTTCGTTGTAATTTTTTATCGCGTTTTTGCACTTCTGTTTTCATATTTTCTGCAGTTAATCGATTCCGCATAAAAGCAATTCTCAAATCAAGATTATTAGCAATTCGATCTCCTACACCAAATCGCTCCATTTCCACTTCGCGAATATGAATAATACGTCGAATCATATTTTCCAAATTAGTTATTTTTTCGTTATATTTATTGTAATCCAGAGTCTTTACAAAATTTTCAACAATTGTTTTTTCTTCCGTTTTAGGATTTCGAAAATTACTACCTATAATTCTACCAATTCTACTTAATATATTAAATAGAAACCCATAATGGTCTTGATTGCTTATGACTAATCGGATTTCATTTGCATTCATAATTTCGCGTAAAATAGGTTTCAGTGAAGAATTTGGACAGTTTTCATCCAAATAACGATTAAACCTATTTATGAATTCTTGATTGGTTATATGATTTTTTGAATTGAAATCTGCGATCAATTTGTTTTTCAATATACGAGTAAAATTATGGTCTAATTCACGACCGCAAAGAACCTCATTTGGATTTCGTTCCGCTTGTTGTCCTTGATTCTGTCTGCGTTGCCATTCAAAATAATGGGGATTATGAATCGCACCTGTTTCGATACGTAATGTATTCCAATTGAATGCGGTATTACATTCCGTGCAAAACATTTGACTACAACCTTCGATTTTATAAATCAAAGACGCGCAATTGGGGCAAGGTTTCGAATCCTGATTCATAACACGCACGGATTCCAGAATGTCCGGATTACAAGTATGTTCGGCATCACGTTCCTGACCCTTGATTTCGCGACATTCGCTGCATACCCAACTGCAACATAATTCGCATTTTAATTGCGAAGATAAGAACCCCTGGCAATCATTTTTGGGACATTTGCGCACATATTTACGACGTTCTGTCGCCGAATCATTTTTCAATTTGGATATTTCATTCCTTTTTTTATCAATTTTTTTTCGAGTTTCTGAATACTCTTTTTCATATTCTAGAATTTCTTTCTGCATATTTTCGATTTTTATTTCTTTTTCTACGTGGGGCTGTGTCAGTGGCAAAAGACCCAATTCTTTTTCATACAAAATATTTTCGCGATAAACGCGATAATCCTGGGCAATATATTTTTTTTCGAAATTTTTATACATAAAATCGCGATTCCATTTCACCTTACATTGCATACAATGTGCATCTTCGGATTTAGTCAAAAGATACTGTTTTATACAAGCTCGGCAACATTCAAAATCACATATACATTTGACTGCAAGACGAAAGGATTTATTATACTTTTCAGCACAGATTGAACAATCGGACATTTTTCAATGGTTTGTTATTGATATAAATTATATTATAAAAATGCTTATATTTTTTAGATCAATTTTACAAATATGAATATAAATATTTCGCAATTTTTATATCCATATATGAATCAGACAAACAAAAAACAGGGAAAACCGCCAAACAATACAATCGATGAAAAACACACAGAAATGTTAGATTCTTTTTTTGAAACAGATACCAAAACTATCCCTGATCTAACAAAACAAAAAACGAGTCTAGCTCATTATTTAAATACATTGAAAGAGAACCAAATCGAAGAACGTATGGATATTCAAGATAAAATCAGAGATATAAAAAAACAAATACAAGAATTGCGATATGAAAGAAAGAAATATTTACTCGATAATTCAAAACATATTTTCGAATATTTTGAGGAGAAAAAGAAGATTTCATCGGGGGATAATAATCAAAATACGAATGTGCTAAATACTTTTTTCAAAATAAAAGCGAGAACGGAAGAAAGCGCGAATCCAAATAGCGATAAATATGGTAAATCGAAAAAAACATATCAAAAATATTGGAAAAATATAAATAACGAAGTCATTAATATCCAGGATTATGTCATCCCATCCGATATTTGTGAAATATGCCGTCAAGGAGAGCTCATTCCACACGACGAAGAAGGAATATTGATTTGCAATAATAATAATTGCGGAAAATTCATTACGTATATTGTAGATAGTTCAAAACCGTCAAATAAAGAACCACCAAATGAAGTATCCTATACAGCCTATATTCGTCTGAATCATTTCAAGGAGATTTTATCGCAATTTCAGGCGAAAGAGACAACACAAATACCGGACGAAGTCATTGAGGCAATCAGAAATCGAATCAAAAAAGAGCGCATCACCGATTTTTCTGTCATCAATTATAATAAAATGCGGGAGATTTTGAGGAAATTAGGATTCAATAAATATTTTGAACATATTCAATATATTAATTCGATTTTTGGTATAAAACCTCCAATAATGAACGAGGAATTACACGAGACCCTTTGTGTCTTGTTTATTGAAATACAGAAACCTTGGGCTATACATTGTCCGGCGAATCGAACCAATTTTTTCAATTATACATATACACTTTATCAGCTATGTGTTTTATTGGATCAGACACAATATTTACCTTATATTCCACTTTTGAAAGATCGCGATAAACAAATTGAACAAGATATGATATGGAAATTAGTGTGTAATGATTTGGATTGGGAATTTACGCCGACCGTCTAGATTTACGGTTTTTGTTTTGGCGGCGCTTTTTGGTTTCTTTTTGGTTTGTTTTTTCTGGGATTTTTTGGTTTGTTTTTTCTGGGATTTTTTACCACCATTTTTGATTCTATTTGTATCACCAAGAGCCAAAAGAGCCAATGCCGCGTGATGTGGATCTATATTACCTATTCTTTTTTCCCCCATAACATTCCCTGTGCCTAGATACTGTTCTTTTCCTACTATTTCTCTTAATTCATTGTATCTTGTTACGTCTTTCATTCTTTCATCGTTTTTGATTTTTTTGAGTTTATCTTTTTGTGTATAAGCATAAATCAATCTCATTAAATATGCAGAAACAGCATAAGATATTCCCCAAAACCATAATCCATTTATAATTAATGATTTAATCAAACTAATTTCATTTCTAAGCTGAGATAAATCAGATTCAATCTCTATTTTTGAAATGGAAATTCTTTTATTTAATTCAATAAACATATTATGAAGTTCAATTGCATATTGTTTTAATGGTGAAAATGAAGGGTCTTTAAGTGAATATGCAATAAACGATTTTCCTATTTTCATAGCATAATCGTAATACGAGGAAGAAATTTCATTATCTCTTTTTAATATATTTTCAATATCATCCTCTGACATTTTAGATAATGCTTCAATCAAATTATTTTTATCAGGATTACGCTCCATTTCAACATCAATAAATCTATTAAAATTGTCTTCAGCTTTTTCCATTGATTTTTTTACAGGTTCAATATATTCTGTCAAAGAATATTCCGTGCTTGGTATTAATGCCAATGCCTTTTCAGATGCCTTTTCTGAAATATCTGTTATTTGTAAAGCGGAAGTAGGTTGATAATAAGACTGCATTTCACGTAGATATTCCTCTTTGATAGAAGGAGATTGGTAAATACATTCCAGGTTTCCCGATACCAAATTAAATATTTGTATTGCCTTTTCGGTTTCTCCTGGTAGTATTGTCTTTAGAATTTTATGGTAATCGTCGTTGATATCACTACTAATACTACAAGTTTTTAATAAGGAACTATCTTTTAAATATGGTAATATTCGTAGGCTATAATCGTATAATTTTGATTTATAAAATGTTTTCAAAGAATTTTCAGTAGATTGATTTGTCCAATAAAATAGAATAATTGTCAAAAAGGAAAAAAATATTATTTTCAAGATATCAAATATTTTTCCATAATTAACTCCGCCTTCCAATACTTCAATATTACTTGTTTCTAATATAAGACCTAATAAAGTTTTTAAATCTTCTTTTTCAAATTCTTCTTTATTGTAAGATTTTATAACATCAAATATCAATTGTTGTAGTAATTCATTATTATATGCTAACGATGAAAAAATAGAAACCGTAATTAATGTTTTATCATCTATATTTTCATCAAAACTGGATACATTTTTCTTTATTCTTTCCAAATTTTCGTTGAATTTTTTCAACCCATTTGGATTTTCAAGAATAATAAACATTAATGTATAAAAATTATCATCTTTTTTGGTAATTAATTCAGACATTATATATATTAAACGTATATTTTTTTACATATATTTTTGTATATAGTTGAAATTACAAAATACTAATAACTAAATTAACCCATTTTTCTTTCAATCCTGTATTTTCATTCATATCCATATTTCCATCTAAAACCAAACATTTTTCGAAAAATCCGTCTACAATCATTTGTTTATGATACTCATCGCATTTCACTAAATAATCAAGGGGTATATTATCTTCACCGATTCTCGATCGTTTTGCAATTCGTTCAAAACATATTTCTGGTTTTGCATCAATATAAATAATACTATATATTGGATAATCCTTTACAAAAGTATCAAACCACATCATATATATGTTGAAATCAATTTCTTCAATTTTTCCGCTGTCATACAACATTTTCGCAAACACGCATTTATCGGTAAACAAACTGCGTTCTGTAATAATAATCGTATTTTCGGGGTCTTCTAATTGCGTAATAGTATCTTTCAATAAAGCCAAGCGTGAAATATACGCCATTATTTGAAACGAAAATGCATAGTTTGATTGGTCTGCGTAAAACTTCTGTAGAATGGTTGTTCCAGAAGAATCGCGGATTTTTTCCCATTCATCCACAGGTTCTCTTAAAAAGACGAATTTCTTTACATTATTCAGATAACTAGTAGTTGGTAAATTCTGTTCCAAAAAATTCAACAGAGTCGTTTTTCCACTACCAATATTTCCATCAATCGATATAATTTTAGGCATTTTTGTAGACATTTTTAAGATGACTTATTGTTGTTATTATTGGTATAAATATAGAATGAGATCAATTTTATGGGATTATTTACACCATAAAATATTAAATGAAAATTATTAGTATATAGAAAAACCTGCAAAAATAGTATAAAAGAGACTGATAAAATGATAAAAATTCATAAACAATTATTTTATGAATTTTTCAATAAAAATATTGATTTATATTTTGAATTTATGAACACTATCAAAATCGATTATACTAATACAATCAATGAATTGAAAATATCAAAAGATGTAGATGAAATAAGATTTAATGTGCATAAAATGATATCTATTATATCCAATTTACCAATAATTGAATCCAGCGAAATATTCTATTTATGTAAAACTTTGTTAATTATTAATAAATCAGATCATATTGATTATTATATGGAAAGTGTAAAAAAAATAATTGAATTTGATAAAACTATTATTGGATTATAAATATTTTATAAAATATAATTATAATTTATAAAATGACGGAATCAAGCTCAAACAAAAACCAATTTTTATTTAGAATCATAAAAATGGCTGATATCGCCTATATCACTGTTCTCTATTTTATTTTAGGATATTTTGTTGGATATAATATTGATAAATTGTTTGAATTTATTTACGGGAATGATTTCAGTAGTCATTCTACTCCCGTATTGATTATTCAAGTTCTCTCTCAAATTATGGTGATTGGTATTATTTCTTATCTCGGAAGAAATTTAGTACAATTAATACCATCTCCATTAAACGGTATCAATGGATTTGTTCATACTCGAGTAAGAGAACTTATGGATGGAGCATTCTTAACCGTATTTTTATTGATGTTTCAATATTCAATGACCGATAAATTAGATTATATCAAAAAGAAACAGGATTTATATGTGAAAAACAGCGAATCTGCTCTTTCCTCCTATTTTACACGCGATTCTAATCTTCAATCTACACCAACCGTTTAAGCGATTCTTTCATCAATTCGTCGCGCATATCCGCACTCGCCACTTCGCGACTCTCGAAATCAACCGTTTCTTTGACACCAATCAAATTACCTTCTTCGTCCATTGTCTGAGTGAGAACATTTCCACTCTTCGCCGCCTTTTCAATATTTTCTTCAATAGCCTTCTTCTTGGTCTCCTTAATACGTCTGTCAAATTCTTGTTTTGCCTTGGCCTCGTTCTTGATTTTTTCACTATGTAATTGATTTAGCTCTTCTTCCATAAATTCGACGCGTCCAGTTTTATATGCATCTGGATCCCAAGGAATCCACATACCGATAGGTCCTACATAAATATCGTGATTCGGATCATATTCACGGACTTTTTTGCAATGCATTTCAGCTTCTTCTTGTGTAGGAAATACACCGCGGATTTTCAAACCACGAGTAGATGTTTGGAATGCGTGTTCCTTTTGAAATTGTGCATTCAATTCGTCTTCCTTTTTATCCATAAAGTTTTTGAAATCATCACAGACTGTATTCTCTGTAAGTTTCGATTTTTCTTCTTTTACGAACTCGACGAAATCGTCATTTAGTGTTTCAATTTTAATATTATATTTATACGAAACAAAATGAATAAAATCCATGAACTTTTCCATAGATTTAGTAAAATCCCATCCATCAACGAATTTTTCAAAAAGGAAAAGTTCCCTCTTTTTTAGGATCTTTTCTGGTGAAATAAAAGACATACAAGCAAATTTTTGTCCCGCCATTGGCGGATCTTCATCACATAAATCAATATATTTAGGATTCGGTTTTCCATTTTTTAATGTCTTTCTTTCAAAATTGGTCATTTTGACTTTTCGTATAAGATACTTTAGAGATATTTGTTTATATATTTTTTTAATTAAATATTTTATTTTGTTTGAATATAATATAATATGAATTTCGATTTCGGAGAACTAGTCAAACGTGTCATCAAATATTTAGTCGAAGGTCTTATTGTTTCCATCGCTGCCTATGCTATTCCCAAGAAATCCTTGAACTTTGAGGAGATCTTCATCATTGCTCTTACTGCTGCCGCAACATTCGCAGTGCTTGATGTCTTCATCCCTGCTATGGGTTCATCAGTCCGTGGTGGTGCCGGTTTCGGTATCGGTGCCAATTTGGTTGGTTTTCCCGGTGGTCTATGAGCATAATGAATGCATAAAAAATATATATTATCATAAAATAATCGGATTATTTCAATTATTTTATCTTACCATAGGTTCCCTATAAAATTGAAATAAATTTAACGCGAATTACAATTAGACAAAAATAATTCAATAAAATGAATAATAGCCAAACCGAAGAAATGCATACTAATTTTGATATAAATTACTTTCAACAAAGATTGAATCATTATGATGATATGATTCAATTATTTGAATCAGATGAATATAGAAACTATTTTGAAAACAATAGTCAGTATATAGATGAAATCATCAAGTTATGTAACAAAGCAATTCCAGGAAGACAACCAAATCAAAAATCAAACCCAAAAACAAAACCAAAACCAAAACGCACTTTTTCAGAAGCTATGGGATATGATAATGATTATCACGTATAATAAATAACGTATAATAAAAAAAATTACCAAAAAATAGAGAGGTTAAATACATAATGGTGTAAAATTGAAATACAATATTATCAAAATAAACAATAATTATCAATTCACCAAAAAATGATAATTATCAAAAAAAACTCTTTAGTGCTTTCCTATATCAATCCAAAACCGGGAACCAAGCCGAAACCAAAACCAAAACCGAGATAATTTTTTGAATTGTTTCGGTTATAAAAAAAGAGAACCTTTGCAGGGTACCGTAGGTTCTCTTTTTTTATTTACAGAATATAATAAAATGTGCGAAAATGCGTATGATAAAATAATCGATTGTCTGTTTTTAGGAAGTGCAGGTTCCTTACAACTCAAAAAAGATTTTTCGTTGATTGTGAATTGCACTCGTGAAGAAGATATTCCTTTTCCCCGCTATTGTCAAAATTGTATTCGATTACCTATCGATAATGATTTTAATCATTCTCATTTGTTTTTGAAACTGATGGATGAAACCAAGGTTCTCGAAAAAATACATTATGCTTTAATAAATAAAGAAGATGTTCTCGTTCATTGCTTTGCAGGTATTCAACGATCCTGTGCAGTAGTTGCTTGTTATTTGATAAAATATCATAAAATGAAGGCGAATGATGCTATTCATTTTATACAATCAAAACGATCCGGTGCTTTCTCAATGGGTATAAGTCTACTATCGACAATTGTCCTATTTGAGGAATACTATGCCAGACAATAATAGTATTCTCCATAGATTTTTTGTTCTTTCACACTTCTACTCATTTTTGCAGAATTTATATTTTCTTCAAATGCAGCAGAAGCAATAGAATCCCACTTTTTAAGAATATCATTGGTTCCTACTTTTCTTTTTTGAACCTTTTTTCCAGTAGATGAAACAATCTTAGCTTCTCTTTTTATTTCTTTCAAACCAATACCATAATAACCTTCATTTGAACATTCTCCAGTCCAAACCGTGGCTTTCAATACATAATCCAATGAATTCAAATATTCTTTAATCTCTTTTATTTCATTTCCCGTAATGGGTTTTTCGACATTTTGTTTCCATTTTTGATATTCATCTAATAAAACCGAGTTCAATATTTTTCCCGTATCAGAAAAAGCACAACGTTGAAAAAGAAAATCTTGAACATCTGATTCTTTTTTTTGTTTTTTATATTCTACTGTTTTCAAAATGATTCCTCCATATCCGTGATTTCCATTTACACGTTTTTGTCTAAATCTTGTATCCAAATAATTCTTTAATGCGTGAAATGTTTCTTTTTTTGGTTTTGTTTTCAACCACAAACGAAATCTACCTTCTATATTTACAGATAATTCTTCAACATCTGGACGAACAATACAAATTGTATCTACAAATTCGTTGAATTTTTTATGTAATTCATCTTCTGGTAATAAAACATTATGATAAACGGATTGGTTCTCATTGACAACTGTTTCAATTGCTTTTTGATTTTTTTCCAATTTTTCTTTTAGATTTACAATTTCGATCGATTGAGTTTCAATAGTTTGTTGATCTTTGGTTCGTTCTTCTTTGAGGTTTTTTATTTCGGTTTGTAATTCTTCATTTTCTTTCATTATTCGATTGAAGTTATCAATGGAATATGTTTTTGAATGAAGAATATCTTCAATATATTTGGCTAGTCGATTAATAGTAAAATTAGTATCGTCATACGCAATAATCTCTGTTTTCTTTTTTCCTTGAACTTCTATTGTTCTTATATGTTTTCTTATTTTTGGATACGTTTTAATCAGGTTCTCTATTTCTACTTTATTTTGAACACGAAATGCTCTTTCTAAAATAAAATTATCATATATTTTACGATGATTCTGGCAACGTGTTTGTAAATCATTGGTATGACCAAATTTTACTAGTTTTTCTCCTTGTTCATTTTTGTTGTCAATTTTTCCGAAATAAATACATTCTATATTTACGGGAAATTGGGAGATCAATGCTTGTTCTGCTGCCTTACGTTTTTCGTATTCTTTTGATTCTTTTATTTGTATAATAGTATTTTCTTTTTGTTCTAATTGTAATCTTAATTCGTTTGATTCTTCTTGAATAGTTTGCTGTAAAACTTCTTCTAATTTGACAAAATATTTATGAATTTCAGATGCTTTTTTTGTATCTGCTTTTAGACAAAGCATTTTAAATGTATTTATATTAAGCATAAATGTTTCTTTATTATGACCACCGTGTTTTGATTCATTTGAATCTTGCTTTCCCGGTTGGGAGAGCAAAAATTTATAATCAATATCAGGTATAAAATGTTTTTCCAATAATATTTTTGATTTGACTTTTTGTTTAAATCCTAACCATTTCCATATGTTATCTAAATCAATTACGAAATCAGTAGTTGAATTATAATTCAAATAACAGTAAAAAGAACTTACAAATAATTGTTGTTCCATTTCAGTAAATTTTTCTTTGATTTTACAAAGAAGTTTTCCATTATAGTTATTAGAAAGCTTGGTAATCGGGTTGGATTCGATTAAATTAACAATATTCAATGACTGCATATTATTATAGAATAATACAACGTGTTGTCTTTATACTACTTTTATCATTTATTGTTTTTGTTTTTCAAAAAGAAAAGCGTGTTTATAAAAAGAAAGCGCTTTTTATGAAAACACTTTTTATAAACCATTATGCACTCATTTTACCACTTGGTTTTCTTTACTTGTATTGCCGTGCTAGTCTTTTTCTTCGATTTACTCGGATCATATGCTTCATCTTCATCATCTGACCCTAAATTTTTCGATATTTCCCAGAATTCTTTGGAACCCAACTTGTAATCGGGTCGACTTTCCGCCTTATACCAAAAAATTTGATCCGTTATTTTGTTCGATTTAGAGTTATTATTTATCACGAGACATTCATAATTTTCGGTAGTTTGATCCATTATACTGCTAAATGACTCGAGAGTCGGCATCATACTTGCATAATTCTCCCATATGCGTTTGCGATTTGTCAAATATGGCTCTCTCAAAATAAAAACAAAATCTATATTTGTCCTTAGCATTGGTGGTATGCCGAGCGGATATTGCATTGTGATGATAAGCATAACCTTCCAGTGCCTACCGTTTAGGAAGAGGGTGCGCATGAGCTTATCTCGAGTCCATGTCTGGTCATACAAACAATCATCTAAAATAACAAAGGCGCGAGGATCAATTGTCGACCGTCTATACATTTCAATCTCTTTGTTGACTTGTTTCAAGACGGTTTTTTGTCTGCGCAAAATGTTCTCAATCAAAACAGAATTATATTCTTCGTGAATAAAGAGTTTAGGTACAATACCAGCATAAAACCCATTACCGGCTTCTGTTCCAGAAATAACAGTTCCAATAGGAATATCTTGATGATGATATAATAAATCGCGAACCAAAAAAGATTTACCTGTATCACGACGACCAATCATAACAATGACTGGACCTTTGTTTTCATCGGTTTTAAATGTGATTGAACGCATATCAAATTTTTTTAATTCCAAAGTCATATTAATCTATATGATAATAACAATATTTATTTATTATCATATAATACGAAGAACACATTGTAGGTTCCCTACAAACACGTTTATAACAGTAATTATTTATATTATTTGATAATTATATTTGAATGAAAAATACAGAAAGTCCTAAATTCCAAATAGATTACAAAAAAACTGAATGGTTAGATTTAAAATATTTAGAGGAACAATATGAAAAAAATAGGACATCCAATGAAGAATCCGAATATAATCCTTATAGAATTGATAAATTACAAAAATACAATTGTATATATTCGCAGTTTTTTGAAATGAATGATACTAATTTTAATCATATCAGTTTGAATCATAAATATGATATGATTAATTTAGAAACAATCAGAGAAACAGAATTGGTAGAAGATATAGTATCGCCCGTTTTTATAAAATTCTCTCCATTATTAGATCCAACTCGTTATATGGTAGGTAAATATGATCTGAAAAACGATAATATAAGATTATTACCTTCAATTAGAAACAAAGATGAATGTCATCCCAAATTATTCAATATTCATAATGCCTCTTATGTGGATTGTTTTTTCAGTTATTTAAGTAGTATGTTGCTAAATCAACATTCTATGATTCACGGTATAGATTTTTATGGTTCTTATTTAGGTATTCAATCAAAATTTAAAGTAGATATTAGTGATGATTTAGAATATTTATATAATTCTCCCTTCTTCAATAATCATTTGAATAAATTATTCACAATTACAAAAAGTTGCGAAAATCCATTTATGAATTTTGGTTCTCGAACAAATAAAAATCGACTTAAAATATCCAATAACATTAGTTTAGGATCTGTTATTTCGATTGAAGAGGTTGAAACAGTTGAAGTGGAGTTACCTTTGGTTGAAGCAAAGCTACCTTTGGATCAAGAATCTCTATCTGAAACACAAGAAATTATTGGAGGAGAAGAAGAAATAGAATATTCAAAAGAAGATACAAAACATTCACCATTTAATTCAACTGTAAGTTCGAGTGATTCATCAAACGATAGTGAATTAAATTATAGTTCAGACGATAATAAGGATGATGAAAATCGCAATGGCGAAAAAGACGACGATGATGACGATGACAATTATGAAGATATTGATGAGGATGAAGACGAGGAAGACGAAGAAGACGAAGACGAAGAAGACGAAGAAGAAATATATTGCTATATTGATAATTTCCCAATACAAATGATTTGTCTTGAAAAATGCGACGGAACAATGGACGAATTATTTGAAAAAGAACTATTTGATGATATTACATCAGCAAGTGCTCTTTTTCAAATTATAATGATGCTATTGGTTTATCAAAAAGCATTTCATTTTACTCATAATGATCTACATACTAATAATATAATGTATAAAAATACAAAACTGAAATTCTTATATTATTGTTATAAAGGAATCATTTATAAAGTCCCTACTCACGGAAAAATATTCAAAATCATTGATTTTGGTAGAGGCATTTATACATTTCAGAAAAAACTCTTTTGTAGTGATAGTTTTTCATCTACTGGAGATGCCACAACACAATATAACTTTGGTCCTTTTTATAATGAGAAAAAACCTATATTAGAACCGAATTATAGTTTCGATCTTTGTCGTCTGGGTTGTTCTATCTACGATTTTATTATTGACGACGATGATAAATATGAAGATCTTGATGAATTTCAAAAAACCATTTATCGTTGGTGTACAGATGATAACGGAAAAAACATCCTCTATATGAAAAATGGAGAAGAACGATATCCCAATTTCAAATTATATAAGATGATTGCGAGAACCGTTCATCAACATACACCAGAAAAACAACTTGCATTTTCATTTTTTAATCAATTCAAAGTTTTACCAAAAACAGCGAAAAAAATCAAAGAATTGGAGAACCAAATAATGAATATTGATAAAATTCCTTCTTATGTGTAGATATCTCGATATAAAAAACAAAACATATTTATAAATTCTTCTCTTTCTTCCGCGGTCATCAATCCCCAATATTGATGAAATGATTTTTTTGTATTTTTACTAAAATACATATTTATTGTATATGAGGCTTTCTCGACTTCATTTTTATTTTTCGTGAAATGTTGATATGCGAAAGATCTATCCCAAATAGAAAAAAAGAATGAACTATATTCTTCAATGATAGGACTATCATTATTGATAAATCTACCAATATCATTCATTATCCAATTTGAGTCTTCCGGTTCTTCTTCTCCCCATTCAATAATAATTTTAGAATAATAATATTTTTTTGCTAGATTTATGGTTGTATGATAACTACGAATATCTTCTAATAAATCAGTAATTTGAAAATTATAGATATATGGTAAAATATTGAAATTGAATATTTCTGTAGGTAATTTTTTCCATAATAATGATGTTATTTCCATTATTATAGAAGTATGAAGAGGATTTATATTATTTTTATCAATTATATATTCAAAACCCAGGTGCATCCGTAAATATTTCTGTAGAGGCTACACTCAAATTCTTGTTTTCAGTAATGACATTAAAAAAATCAGTAATCGAACTATCTAAATGAAAGCAAGCATAGGTTGCAACAATCGAAGATGAAAACACAATGATCGCGTCTCTCACGAAAAATTTCAGAGGTTTCAATTCATTCTCTAAATATTTCATTTCGAGAAATTTGAATAAACAAAAAAGAAAAGTAATCAAAATAGAAATAAGGAGAACCTTTTGCATTTTTATATATACAAACCCATCAAAAATTATATTTTTTTATAAACGCAGTATTTGGATAACAGAATCTATAATTCTTCAAAATCCAACAAAGAAATATCATTATCTGCGTCAATTTGGTTAGAGGGCTTATCCATATCTAAAATATCAAAACCGCTTAAATCTATGGGTTCAGTATAAATTTTTATTCTTTCCGTTTCTTCTTCCGCTTCTTCTTCCAATTTTCTTTGTAATGCTCGTGCATTACTTATTTCCTCAAGACGTTCAATGGTTTTGGGAGCCTCTGTTGCAACTACTTTATCTTCTCCATCGAGAACCGAATCTATGTCATTGAAACTCAACTTCGTAACAACTTCTTCTTCATCTATATTTTTAATAGAGGGAACCACTGCTGGGATTTCTTCTTCTTTGGATTTGGGAATCTCGGTTTCCTCTTTTTCCGCGGTAGCTACTATTGGTTCTTCTATATTTTCAATAAACACTTCTTCTTCGTGTTCAATACTTTCGTCCATATATGCCCGGATGATTGCCTCGGTGGGAATACTTTCGCGAATGGTTGTCAAAATACATTCCTGTACAATATTTTCCAATTCACGATTGTATTTCTGACGTTGTAATGGTGTTATATTTTTTTCAAATAAATACACATTCATATATACTTTACGAGCAATATGTATATATGCCTTGTGTATAAAAATATCCAATTTTGGAATAGAAATATCGATTTTTTTCTGTT
>Ga0209085_1000918_pt1 | contig 19535 bp, 18 predicted proteins | sample C_131016_EF_Meta_FD_187310 | JGI IMG/M metagenome (GOLD analysis project Ga0209085, IMG submission 187310) | Freshwater microbial communities from Lake Croche, Canada to study carbon cycling - C_131016_EF_MetaG (SPAdes) (version 2) | ecosystem: Environmental > Aquatic > Freshwater > Lake...
CGATGTCACAGTGCCGCTGATGCCGGGTGACAAGCCGCGTTATTTGATGGGCGTGGGCACGCCGGATGATCTGCTGGGCGCCGTGGCGCGTGGGATCGATATGTTCGATTGCGTCATCCCCACCCGCTCGGGCCGGATGGGCCGGGCCTATACCTCGGGGGGCGTGCTGAACATGCGCAATGCCCGCCATGCCGATGATGCTGGGCCGCTGGACCCGCAATGCGATTGCCCGGCCTGCACAAAGCACAGCCGTGCCTATATTCACCACCTGATCAAGGCCGAGGAGATGTTGGGCCCCATGCTGCTGACCTGGCACAATATCCGCTATTATCAGCGGCTGATGGAACGCATGCGCGATGCCATTCTGGCCGGCCGCCTGGCCGAGGAATCGGCCGCCATCCGCGCCGGATGGGCCGCGCCATGAAGCGGGCGACCAAGACCCAGACCAAGGGCCTGACCATGCTGGGCGCCCCCACGCCGATGCCGGCCAATCCGGATGAGGCGGTGCTGGAGCGGGTGCCCAATCCGCATGCTGATATTGCCTTTTGCATTCGGTTTGTGGCGCCGGAATTCACCTCGCTCTGCCCGCTCACCGCGCAGCCGGATTTTGCCCATCTGGTGCTGGATTACGTGCCGAATAAATGGATTGTGGAGAGCAAGTCGCTCAAGCTGTATCTGGCCAGTTTTCGCAATCATGGTGCGTTTCATGAGGCTTGCACCATTGATATCGCGCGGCGGATCAATGCTTTGCTGGCGCCGGCCTGGCTGCGGATTGGTGGCTATTGGTATCCGCGCGGTGGCATTCCCATTGATGTGTTCTGGCAGACCGGGGTGCCGCCCAAGGGGGTGTGGATTCCGGACCAGGGCGTGCCGGGCTATCGCGGCCGGGGCTGAGGCGGCGGCAACGGGACTGCCCGCGCTGCGGGGCAGGAGCAGACCACGCTGCCATCGGCGAGGCGGTTGGCCACGGTGGGTTCATCGCAATGCGGGCAGAGGATGGGGGTCATTGCCGCTCTCCCTGTTTGGGCAGTGGGCGCATGGCGCGCAGGCGTTGAGCCAAGAGCGGCTGGCCAGAGTGTTCGGCCAGCAGGGCGGCTTCCTCCCGCGCGGCCTCGAAGCCCAGGCGGTAGCCCTCATAGGTGGCGGTGTCGAGATTTTTGGCGATGGCTCTAGCGATGCTGTCTGGCATGGCGCTGATTTGCGGCCGCTGGGGCTGGGCTGCAAGGGGCCGGTGGTGTGGTAGCAGGCTGCTGAAAAGCGCTGATGGGGGAGGAAAAGAGCGAAAGGGCTTTGCCCGCTCGCGCTCACCCACCAGGAAAATGATTTTCCTGGACCTTTGATTGATCTTAAAATCAATAATTCAACGAAGGTGGAGGAAACTCAGTTTCCTCCTGGGGTGCTCGAGGGGCAAAGCCCCTCGATCTTGCTTTCGCTCCCTATTCGTTTTTCGATAGCCTGTTAGGCTTTGGAAAGGAAACAACCAGGAATAGCCATGCGTCTCGCGCGCCGCGCCGCCATGCCCTTCGCCGCCACCGGCGTGCGCTCGCCATGAGGATAGCTGCCATGAACCGCCGCAAATTTATTGCAACCGCATCGATAATGCCGCTGGTCGCGCGGGCCCAGGGCGCCTGGCCGGAGCGGCCCATCCGTGCCTTCGTGCCCTTCGCCCCCGGCACCGCGACGGATAATCTGGCCCGCGTGGTAATCGAGCCGATGGGGGCAGCGCTTGGCCAGCCTATTGTGATTGAGAATCGGGCCGGCGCCGGGGGGGCGATCGGCGCGCAGGCGGCGGCCAGGTCAGTGCCGGATGGCTATTCGCTGCTTTTCGGCTCGGCCACGACGCAGGCGGCCAATGTCTCGCTGATCCGCAACCTGCCCTATGATCCGGCGCGGGATTTTTCGCCCATTTCGCGCCTGGCCCATATTGCTCAGGTGCTGGTGGTGCATCCTTCGGTGCCGGCGCAGACGGTGCAGGAATTTGTGGCTTGGCTGCGGGCCAATCCGGGGAAGAATTATGCCTCTGCCTCCTCGGGCAATCTGGCGCCCGCCGCCTTTCTGGTGAAGCGGCTGGGGCTGGAGGCGCAAGGGGTGACCTATCGCTCGCCGCCGCAGGCGCTGACCGATGTGATGGCGGGCGTGGTGCCCTTCATGTTCATCGATATGTCGGCGGTGCTGGGGCATGTGCGGGCTGGCGCGGTGCGGGCGCTGGCGGTGACATCGGCCACGCCATCGGCGCTGCTGCCTGAGGTGCCATCGCTGGCCGCCACGGTGCTGCCGGGCTTTGAATTGCTCACCTGGATGGGTCTCTATGGGCCGACCGGCATGCCCGAGGCGATGGTGAACCGGCTGTATGCCGAGGCGCGCGCCGCCTTGGCGCGGCCGGAGATTGTCCAACGCCTGCTGGCCATGGGGTTTGAGGCGCAATCGAGCACGCCGGCCGAATTGGGCGAATTCACCCGCAGTGAAATCGAAAAATGGCGCGGCCTGGTGGCCGAGACCGGAATGGAGGTGACCTGAGATGCTGTTTCGCCGCGCGCTACCCCTGCTTGCTCTGCCGGCCTTGGCGCAGGAGGCCTATCCCAACCGCAGCATCAGCGTCGTCTCAGGCTATGCGCCCGGGGGCGTGACCGATGTGGTCAGCCGCGCCGTGGCGGCGCGGATGGCGCAGGAGTTGGGCGCCACCATGGTGGTGGAAAACCGCGTGGGGGCCGCGACTGCCGTGGGCAATACCCATGTCGCCCAGGCCCGGCCGGATGGCTACACGCTGCTGATGGGCACCTCGACGCTCGCCATCAACCCGGCCTTGCAGCCCAACCTCACGCCGCGCGATCCGGCGCGGGAGTTGGCGCCGGTGGGCATGGTGTTCCGCAGCCCCTTCGTGCTGCATGTGCATCCCTCGCTGCCCATCCATAATATGGCGGAGTTCCTGGCCTATGCCCGGGCCAATCCGGGGCGGCTGAATATTGGCAGCTCGGGCACCGGGGCGGTGAATCATTTGAGCCAGGCGCTGCTGGTGGCGCGCACCGGGGTGGAGTTGGTGCATGTGCCCTTCCGCGGCGGCGCGCCGGGGCTTTTGGAACTGCGGGCCGGGCGCATTCAGGGCATGTTCAACGCGACGCAGGAGGCCCAGCCGGTGGTGCGTGAGGGAGCGACCCGCGCGCTGGGCGTGACCAGCCTGACCCGCATTCCCACCCTGCCCGATGTGGCGCCCATTGCCGATACTGTGCCGGGCTATGAGGCGATGTTCTGGCAGGGGCTCTTTGCGCCGGCCGGCACGCCTGCGCCCATTATTGCCAGGCTGGAAGCGGCGCTGCGCGTTGCCACCACCGACCCAGCCTTGGTCAGCCGCATGGCCGAGCAGGGGGTTGAGATGGTGTCTGGCGGCGCGGATGAGCTGCGCGCGCTGCTGGCGCGGGAGCTGGTGAGTTGGGCCGAGGTGATCCGCGGCCAGAACATTCGCGCGGAGTAGCCAGGCCGCTTCTTGGCCGATACTGTGGCTGCCAAGAAAAACCAAAGGGAGAATGTGATGCTTGGCCTGATGCAAGAGCACCCGCTGCTGGTATCCTCCATCCTGACCCATGCGGCGAAGCATCACCACGGATCGAAACTGGTCAGCGTGGATGCGGCCGGGGCGGTGAGCCGCTCCAGCTACCCCGCCATGGCGGCGCGCGCGGCGCAATTGGCGCATGCGCTGGCCCGCCTGGGGGTGCGGCGTGGCGAGCGGGTGGCGACGCTGGGCTGGAACACCGCGCCGCATATGGAGGTGTATTACGCCGCCTCCGGCATGGGGGCGGTGCTGCACACGGTCAATCCGCGGCTGTTTCCCGACCAGATCGCCTATATCCTGAACGATGCCGCCGATGTGGCGCTGTTTGTCGATGCCTCGCTGCTGCCGGGGTTGATGGCGCTGGCCGAGCGGCTGCCGGAATCGCTGCGGGTGGTGGTGGTGATGGGCGAGGCGCCCCTGCCCGCGCTGCGCGTACCGGTGGTGGCTTATGAGGCGCTCATCGCCGGCGAGGACACCGAATACGTCTGGCCGCTGCTGGATGAGCGGGCGGCGAGCGCGCTGTGCTACACCTCCGGCACCACGGGCGAGCCCAAGGGCGTGCTTTATTCCCATCGCTCCACCGTGCTGCATGCCATGGCGGCGGTGCAGCCCGATGTGTTTGCGCTCCGCGCGCTGGATGTGGTGATGCCGGTGGTGCCGATGTTCCATGTCAATGCCTGGGGGCTGCCCTATGCCGCGCCGATGACCGGCGCCTCGCTGGTGCTGCCGGGGCCCAAGCTGGACCCGGCCAGCCTGCATGGGCTGGTGGAGGCCGAGGGCGTGACCTTCTCGGCCGGGGTGCCGACGATCTGGACCGGGCTGCTGGCCTGGCTGCGGGCCAATCCCGGCACCCGCTTCCAGCATCCGCCGCGGCTGGTGGTGGGCGGCACGGCGCTGCCGGTGGCCATCACCGCAGGCTTTCAGAATGAGTATCAGGTGCCCATCCTGCATGCCTGGGGCATGACCGAGATCAGCCCGTTGGGCAGCGTGAACACCCGCAAGGCAGAGAATGCGCATTGGTCGGATGAAGAATTTCTAGCCTATTCGCGCAAGCAGGGCAGGCCGCAATTCGGCGTGGATTTGCGGGTGCTCGACGCTGCGGGCGCGCCTATTGCCGAGGATGATGTGGCCTTTGGCGAATTGCAGGTGCAGGGCCATTGGGTGGCCAGCGGCTATTTCAATCGCCCGGGCGATGAGGCCTTTACCGCCGATGGATGGATGAAGACCGGCGATGTGGTGACGGTGGATGCGCTCGGCTCGATCGAGATTGTTGACCGGGCGAAGGATGTCATCAAATCGGGCGGCGAATGGATCAGTTCGATCACGCTGGAAAATCTGGCGCTGGCCCACCCGGATGTGCAGATGGCCGCCGTCATTCCGGCACATCACCCGAAATGGGATGAACGCCCGCTGCTGCTGGTGGTGCGCAAGCCGGGCACGACGCCCGATGCGGCCTCCATCCTGTCCATCTATGAGGGCAAGGTGGCGAAGTGGTGGGTGCCTGATGGGGTGGAATTCGTCGACTCACTGCCGCTGACCGCCACCGGGAAACTCTGGAAGGCGGAGATGAAGAAGCAGTGGAAGGAGTTTTCCTTCGGTTCCTGACGCGGATTTGTGCAAACCCGGCGCGGCGCGGCGATTGCGCGGCTTTTGAGCGCTTGCCGGCAGCGCCGGGGCGTTCTTTGCTTCTTCCCACCGAAAGGGAGAATTCCATGCGTTTGAAATTTCTAGCCGCTGGCCTTGCTGCCATGCTGGCCACCCAGGCGGAGGCGCAACAGCCCCGCGTGCTGCGCATCGCCATGACGGCGGCCGATGTGCCGACCACTACGGGCATGCCCAATAACGGCTTCGAGGGCATGCGCTTCCTCGGCTACCCGGTGTTTGAGGCGCTCACGCTGTGGGACCTCTCCAGCGCTGAGCGCCCGGCCACGCTGCGCCCGGGCCTGGCCGAAAGCTGGGAGCAGGACCCGGCAGACCCGCAAAACTGGATCTTCCGCCTGCGCCAGGGCGTGACCTTCCATGACGGCACGCCGTTCAATGCGGATGCCGTGATCTGGAACATGGACCGCTTCTTCCGCAATGACAGCCCGCAATTCGAGGCGGCCGGCAGCGCGATTTCCCGCGCCCGCGTGCCGATCCTGGAGAGCTACCGCAAGATCGATGACCGCACGATCGGCATGCGGACCAACCGCGTGGCGTCGTATTTCCCGTATATGGTGGTCTATCTGCTGATGACCTCGCCGCAGAGCTTCGAGCAGGGCGGGCGGGATTGGGCGCGTGTGGCGGCCCTGCCGCCGGCTGGCACCGGGCCCTTCCGCCTCAGCCGCTTCGTGCCACGCACCTCGGCCGAACTGACCCGCAATGATGGCTATTGGGACCGTGCGCGGGTGCCGCGCCTGGACCGCGTGGTGCTGCTGCCCATGCCCGAGGCGACGACGCGCCTCGCAGCCCTGCGCTCGGGCCAGGTGGACTGGATTGAGGTGCCGCCGCCCGATGGCATTCAGAGCCTGCGCGCCGCCGGCTTCACCATCACCACCGGCAGCTACCCGCATGTCTGGCCCTGGATGCTGCAAACCGGCGGCGATAGCCCGTTGGCCGACGTGCGGGTGCGCCAGGCGCTGAATTACTGCGTGGACCGCTCGGGGCTGGTGGCGTTTCTCAATGGCACGGCGGAGCCCTCGGTGGGCTGGCTGAAGCCTTCGGACCCGAATTTCGGCAGCCCGCAGAACCGCTATACCTTTGACGCGGCGCGCGGCCGGCGCCTCTTGGCCGAGGCGGGGTACAATGCGCAGCGGCCGCTGAGCTTCAAGGTCATGATCTCCACCTCGGGTTCGGGCCAAATGCTGCCGCTGCCGATGAATGAATACATGCAGCAGAACCTGCGTGAGGCTTGCGGCGTGAATGTGACCTTCGAGGTGACGGAGTGGAACACGCTGCTGGGCGCCACCCGCGCCGCACCCGGGGCGCCGATCCTGGCGGGCTCGGTAGCGTTGAACCCCTCCTCGCCCTCGTCGGACCCCTCGGTTGCGGCGCGTTACTTCCTGCAGGCCTTCGTGCCGCCCAATGGTTTCAATTGGCCGCAATTTCGCGATGACCAGTTCGAGGCCGCCTTCGCGCGGCTGGAGCGGGCCACCACGCCGGCGGAATTCAACGCCGCCTATGCCGCGGCGCATGAGCGCCTGGTGGATAATCCCCCCTGGCTTTACATCGTGCATGACCTGAACCCGCGAGCGATGAGCCGCCGGGTGCGTGGCTTTGTCAGCGCGCAATCCTGGTTCATCGATCTTGTGACGTTGGACGTGCAATGATGCGCTCCGCCCTGGCAGCGCGCCGGGGCGGGTGAAGAGTGCGATGGGCCCGGGGCGATGCCGCCTCGGGCCTATTTTTTTGCCTGGTGCGCGAAGGCGGGCGTGACGCTTGACGCCGCCGCCGGCTGGGGCAGGCTGGCCTGAGGCGCCAGTTCGGAGGAACCACCATGCAGCCATCGAAACTCGGCACCGGGGTGGGCGCGCCCATGCGGCGCGTGGAGGATGGGCGGTTTCTGCGCGGCGCTGGCCGCTATGTGGACGACCTGCCGGCCGCCGATGCCACGCGGATGGTGCTGCTGCGCTCGCCGCACCCGCATGCCCGGCTGCTGCGGGTGGATGCCACGGCAGCGCGGGCCATGCCGGGGGTGCTGCTGGTGCTCACCGCGGCCGATATTGGCGAATTGGGCGTGCTGCGCTGCGTGACGCCGCGCCATCGTCGCGATGGTCAGCCATTGGCGCAGACGCCGTGGCGCATGCTGGCCGGCGACACGGTGCGATATGTCGGTGACCCGGTGGCCTGCGTGGTGGCGGAAAGCCTGGCCCAGGCGCAGGACGCGGCCGAGGCGATTGCGGTGGATTATCAGCCTCTGCCGGCGGTGACCAAGTCCATCGAGGCTGCCGCCGCCGGTGCGCCGGAGCTTTGGCCGGGGCTGGTTCCGGGCAATGAGAGTTTTCTGTTCCGGCTGGGTGATGCGGCGGCGGTTGAGCGTGCCATGGCGCGGGCGGCGCATGTGGTGCGGCTGCCGTTTCGCGTCACCCGGGTTTCCGCCAATCCGCTGGAGCCGCGCAACCTGTTGGCCAGCTATGATGCCGCCGAGGAGCGCTACACGCTGGTGACCGGCACGCAGTTGCCGCATGTGATGCGCAATGAGATTGCGGAATTCGCGCTGGGCATTCCCACCAATCGGCTGCGCATCATCTCGCCCGATGTCGGCGCTGGCTTTGGCATGAAGGAGAGCCCCTTCCCCGAGCATGTGCTGGCGCTGCATGCGGCGCGGCTGCTGCACCGCCCGGTGCGCTGGACGGCCACGCGCAGCGAGAGCTTTCTCTCCGATACCCATGCCCGCGACAATGACAGCCTGGCCGAATTGGCGCTGAGTGCCGAGGGGGATTTTCTGGGGCTGCGCGTCACCACGCTGTGCAATCTGGGGGCCTATCTCGCCTGGCAGGGGGCGGTGAGCAGCACCAATAATGTCGGCGGGCTGGCGGGGGTCTATCGCACCCCGGCCATTTGTACCGAGGTGCGCGGCATTTTTACCAATACCCAGCCCACCGCGCCCTATCGCGGCGCCGGGCGGCCGGAGGCGATTTATGCCATCGAGCAATGCATCGATCTGGCGGCCCAGGAGGTGGGGCTGGACCGGGTGGCGCTGCGCCAGCGCAACCTGATCCAGCCCGGGCAAATGCCGTTTCAGACCGGCCTGGATTATAGCTATGACAGCGGGGACTTCCCGAAAAACATGGCCATGGCGCTGGCGGCGGCTGATTGGGCGGGGTTTGCCGCGCGGCGCGGCGAGAGCGAGGCGCGGGGGCGGCTGCGCGGCATTGGCATCGCCAATGCCATTGAAAGCGCTGGCGGCCCGCACCGCAGCCCGATGGAGGAGGCCGCCGAAATCCGCTTTGACAGCGGCGGCAGCGTGACGCTGCTGATGGGCAGCCATAATCACGGCCAGGGGCATGAGACGGTGTTCCGCCAGATTGCCAGTGAGCGCTTGGGCATTCCGGCCGAGCGGATACGGTTTATCTGCGGTGATACCGAGATGGTGACGCATGGCCGCGGCACCATCGGCTCGCGCAGCATGATGGCCGGCGGTGGTGCGCTGGTGGCGGCGGCGGCGCGGATTGTGGAGCGCGGCAAGCGGCTGGCGGCGCATTTTCTGGAGGCCAGCGAGCAGGATATCGAATTTGCCGAGGGCGAGTTTCGCGTGGCCGGCACCGATAAGGGCATTGGCATAGAGGCGCTGGCCAAGCGCAGCTATATGCCCGGCGCGCTGCCGAAGGGCGAGGAGCTGGGGCTGTCAGCGCTGCTGATCAATCGCCCGGGTGACGCCACCTTCCCCAATGGCTGCCATATCGCCGAGGTGGAGATCGACCCTGAGACCGGCGAATGCGCGCTGTTGCGCTATCTGGTGGTGGATGATGTGGGCACCGTCATCAACCCGCTGCTGCTGAAGGGGCAGATTCATGGCGGCGTGGCGCAGGGCTTTGGCCAGGTGTTTGGCGAAAACATCATTTACCAGAATGGCCAATTGCTGACCGGCAGCTTTGCCGATTACCCGATGCCGCGGGCGGGCGATTTTCCGGCGCTGGCCGTGCTGTCCAACCCGCAGCCGACCGCGAGCAATGTGCTCGGCGTCAAGGGCGCGGGCGAGGCCGGCACGGTGGGCGCGTTGCCAGTGCTGATGAGTGCTGTGCTGGACGCGCTGCGCCCGCATGGCGTGCGCTGGCTGGATATGCCGGCGACGCCGGAGCGGGTGTGGCGGGCGCTCAACCCCGGGGCGCATGCATGAGCCAGCGGCGGCGATGATAGGGTGTTCCTGGAGGCGGTCTTATGGCGGGTGCGAACGGGCCTGCTGGGCGGTTTTGCTGGTTGGAACAGGGTGTTCCGGCGCTGAGGCTATAGTTTGCCAATTGGGATTTTTCATTTGTCCAATATGACGGTGAGTGTGTTTGCCCTGGTGCCGGATGGAAAACTCCGCTTGGCTTTTATCGGCTAATTTATTGCTCGAGCAATGAATTAATCGGGTTTGCCAAGATGTATCGCCGCTCTAGAATGCAACGGCGTCGGAGGACGGTATCGGCAAGTTCCATAGCGACCGAGCTTGCCGCAAGGCGCATGGTTTTTTGGTGGATCCGACCGTATATCTTCGGGGCCTTCAGGCCCTGATCCGGGCAAAACCATAGGGACAGGCAAAGATCTGATAGATCGCAATCCCCTTGTGCACCTCCATGATTTCGCCAGCCAGCCGGTGTTTACCGGCGAGCAGATTTACATCATCTTCCGGGCAGACGCCTGTTCGAAATCCACCTGAGCATGCCGATAGGATTATCTAGAAATATCAATCATGGTTATAAATTTTTCAATAAATCTCTGATATCATTAGGCGCATTAGCAATGGATGATGATTGGGAAATACCCAGCGCGCTGCAGCCCGACCCCGTGGATTACGGGTTCGATCTTCGGCCACGCCTGGACGCCGTGGTTGCCGTCAAATCGCTGATCCCACCCGATGCCTTCACCGCCGCCACGCTGGGCGTGGAGCGCGAGGGCAGTGCGGTGCTGATCGACGCGCCCAATGGCCGGGGGGGGCTGTTTCTCACCATCGGATATCTGATCACCGAGGCGGAGACGATCTGGCTGACCGCGAATAATGGCCGCGTGGTGCAGGGCCATGCCTTGGCGGTGGACCCGGAGACCGGTTTTGGCCTGATCCAGGCGCTGGGCCGGCTGGATGGCATCACGCCGATGGAGTTGGGCGACAGCCATTCCCTCAAAAGCGGCGATGCGATGATCCTGGCGGCGGCGGGTGGTTCCTCGCACGCGGTGGCGGCACGGGTGGCGGCACGCCAGCCCTTTGCCGGCTATTGGGAATATATCCTGGAGGAGGCCATCTTCTCGGCGCCAGCGCATCCGCATTGGGGCGGTGCCGCCTGCATCGGCGGCGATGGGCGGCTGATGGGGGTGGGTTCGCTGATCCTGCAGCAGGGCGAACCCGGCGGAAGACGGCTTGACCTCAATATGGTGGTGCCCATTCAGGAACTGACCTCCATCCTGCCGGCGCTGTTACGCCAGGGCCATAGTGACCGCCCGCCCTTGCCATGGCTGGGCCTGCTGGCGATGGAGGAGGAGGAGGGTGTCTCGGTGGGCAGCGTGACGCGCGGCGCACCGGCGGATCTGGCGGGCGTGCGCCCGAAGGACCGTATCCTGGCCGTGGGTGGCGAGGGGGTGACCGATTTGGCCACGCTGTGGCGCGCGGTGCGGGCACAGGGGAATGCCGGGGTGCCGGTGCCGCTCCGGCTGGAGCGCGGCACGCGGGTTGTAAATCTCACGCTGATGTCATCTGAGCGCCGGAAATTCCTCAAGGCGCCGCGGCTGCATTGAGGGCAGCGCCGCGGCGGCCTTTGCAGGAATGACCGGGGGAAGGCTTACTTGGGCGCCAGCTTGTCTTGGGTCTTGGTATCGAAATCGCTGGCCTCATGCCGCTCCCACAATTGGCTCGACAGATCGCCCTGCACCCGGTTGACCATGCGGCCGCGCTGGGCGGCCGGCCGGTCGAAAATGGCCTGCGCCCAGCGCTGCAGATGGGTGTAGCCGGCCGCGTTGAGGAAGGTGACGGAATCGCCATACAGCCAGCCGCGCGCCAGGCCACCATACCAGGGCCAGATCGCCATATCGGCGATGGTGTAGTCGGCGCCGGCGATGAATTCGCTCTCGGCCAGACGGCGGTCGAGCACATCGAGTTGGCGCTTCACCTCCATGGTGAAGCGGTCGATCGGGTATTCCTGCTTGCTGGGCGCATAGGCGTAGAAATGGCCATAGCCGCCGCCGAGATAGGGCGCGCTGCCCATTTGCCAGAACAGCCAGGAGAGTGTCTCGGCCCGGTTGCTGCCCAGGAAGGCGCCGAATTTTTCCGCCAGATGCAGCAGGATGGCGCCCGATTCGAAGACCCGCACCGGCTCAGGCCCCGAGCGGTCGAGCAAGGCCGGGATTTTCGAGTTCGGGTTGATGCCGACAAAACCGCTGCCGAATTGATCACCCTCGCTGATGCGGATCAGCCAGGCATCGTATTCGGCGCCGGTGTGGCCGGCGGCGAGGAGTTCCTCCAGCATCAAGGTCACCTTCACGCCATTGGGCGTGCCCAGTGAATAGAGCTGCAGCGGGTGCCGGCCGACCGGCAATTCCTTTTCATGCGTGGCCCCCGCGATGGGGCGGTTGATATTGGCGAAGCGGCCGCCATTGCCTGGCTTCCATTCCCAAACGGTGGGGGGGACGTATTCAGACATGAAAGCTTTCTCCACAGCCGCAGCGGCCTTTTTCATTCGGGTTGACGAAGGTGAAGCCGGCGCTCATCGGCTTCACCTCGTAATCCATCTCGGTGCCGATCAGGAACAGGGTGGCCTTGCGGTCGACCAGGATGGTGATGCTGCGATCGGTCACCCGCTCATCGGTGGGGCCGGCGGCATCGACGAAGGTGAGGTCATAGGCCATGCCGGAGCAGCCCTTGGTCTTGATGCCGATGCGCAGCAGCTTGCCGTGTTCGGCATTGGCGTAGAGCGCGGTCAGGCGCTCGGCCGCGGCTTCGGAGAGGGTCATCAGCGGCGGCAGGGCACGGGCGCGCGGCTTGTCGGTGGTGGTGGACATGGTGCGGGTCCTCCTCAGAACATGTTCATGGCGAGGCGGGAATCCTCGCTCATGCGGCTCGGGTCCCAGGGCGGGTCCCACACGATCTCGACCTTGCTGCTGGTGACGCCCGGCACCCCGCCCACCGCCTGCTCGGCCATGAAGGGCAATTCCTGCGCCGAGGGGCAGGAGGGGGTGGTGAGCGTCATCTCGACCTTCACCGAGCCGTCATCGCCAATCTCGATGGCGTAGACCAGGCCGAGTTCGTAGATATCGACCGGTATTTCTGGGTCGAAGACGGTTTTCAGCGCGGCGATCACCGCCTCTTCTGTGAGAGGGGGGTGCTGTTCACCATCAGGCGTCCAGGCCGATACGGGGGTCTCACTCACTGCTCGCCTCCTTGCCGCCGGGGTCGTCCAAGGCGTTGTTCAGGGTGTGCCAGGCCAGGGTGGCGCATTTCACCCGGCTGGGGAATTCATGCACGCCGGAGAGCGGGGTGAGGCGTTCCATATCCTCCTCCAGCACTGCGTCGCAGGCCGGGCAATGGCCCGTCATGGCGAGTTCGCGAAAGCCTGCCCCCATGGCCTTGGCCTGAGCGGGGGTCTTGCCGCGCACCGTTTCGGTCATCAGCGAGGCGCTGGCCATGGAAATGGCGCAACCGCGGCCCTGGAAGGCGGCATCGGCGATGCTGCCATCCTCATTGAAGGCGAGCCAGAGGTCCATCTTGTCGCCACAGAGCGGATTGTCGCCGCGGGCGTGATGGGTGGCGTTCTCGAGACGGCGGAAATTGCGCGGCTTGCGGCCGTGGTCGAGAATCACTTCCTGGTAGAGATCGCGCAGATCATCGAACATCAGGCGAAGAACCTCCGGGCTGAGACCAGCGCCTCGGCGAGATAATCGATCTCGGCGGCGGTGGTGTAGAGGCCGAAACTGGCCCGGCAGGTGCCGCTTTCGGCGCCGAGGCGCTCATGCAGCGGCTCGGCGCAATGGCGGCCAGCGCGCACCGCGATGCCGGCACGGTCGAGCAGGGTGGAGAGGTCATGCGAATGCGCATTGTCCAGCGCGAAGGCGAAAACGCCGCCGCGATCCTGCGCCGCACCCAGGATTTGCAGGCCCTCAATGCCCGGCAGCACCGCCATGGCGTGGTCGACCAGGGCGCGCTCATGCGCCTCGATCGCGGCCATGCCGATGGCCTCGACGTAGCGGATGGCGGCGTGCAGGCCGATGGCCTCGATGATGGCCGGGGTGCCGGCCTCGAATTTCGCCGGCGGCTCGGCCCAGATGGAATGGTGCAGGCCCACGCTGGCGATCATATCGCCGCCGCCCAGGAAGGGCGGCATGGCGCGCTGGATATCGGCCTTGGCGTAGAGCACGCCGATGCCGGTTGGGCCGTAGAGCTTGTGGCCGGTGAAGGCGTAGAAATCGGCATCGATGGCCTGCACATCCACCCGGCGATGCACCGCCGCCTGGCTGCCATCGAACAGCACTTTCGCGCCGGCCTCATGCGCCATGCGGGCGATCTGGGCGGCGGGGGTGACGGTGCCCAGCACGTTGGACATATGGGTGATGGCCACCAGCCCCACGCGGCCATCGGCCAACAACTCGGCCAAATGGCCGAGGTCAAGTTCGCCCGCATCGGTGATGCGGCAAATGCGCAGTTCGGTGCCATGCGCGTCGCGCAGCATCTGCCAGGGGACGAGGTTGGCGTGGTGCTCCATTTCCGAGGCGATGACCGCCTGCCCCGGCTTGAGCACGCCACGGCCGAAGGAATGCGCGATCAGGTTCATCGCCATGGTGGAATTGGCGGTGAAAATAATGTCGGCCTCGGAGGGCGCATTGATGAAGCGGGCCACGGCGGCGCGGGCGGCCTCGTAATCGGCGGTGGCCTGTTCGCTCAGATGATAGGCGCCGCGATGCACATTGGCATAGGCGCTCTCCATGCAGGTCACCATCGCCTGGATCACCTGGCGGGGCTTTTGCGCCGAGGCACCGCTGTCGAGAAACACCAGCTTCTTGCCGCGATATTCGCTGGCCAGGATGGGGAAATCGGCGCGGATGGCGTCGATGTCGAAGGGCGTGGGCGAATGACCGTCCATCATGCCCGCGCCTGCGCCCACCAGGCGGTGACAGCCTCGCTCAGAGCGGCGCGGCAGGCCTCATCGCCCACGCCCTCGGTCGCCTCGGTGAGGAAGGCTTCGACCAGCATGGAGCGCGCGGCCTCGTGCGGGATGCCGCGGCTGCGCAGGTAAAACAGCTGGGCCGGGTCCAGCGCGCCCACCGTGGCGCCATGGCTGCATTTCACGTCATCGGCGTAGATTTCGAGTTGCGGCTTGCTGTCCATCTCGGCCTCTTCCGAGAGCAGAAGGGCCTGGTTCATCTGATAGCCATCGGTGCGCTGCGCTGGCTTGCTGACCAGAATCTTGCCCTGGAAGACGCCGCGCGATTTGCCCGTCAGCACTGTCTTGTAGGTCTGGCGGGAGCCGCAATCGGGGGCGGCATGGTGCAGCACGGTGGTGGTATCGGCATGTTGGCCATCACCCACCAGCTGCGCGCCATTCATGTGGCACATGGCTTTGGGGCCATTCAGGGCGGCGTGGATTTCGTTGCGCGCCAGCCGACCGCCGGCATTGAGGGTGAAATTGTCATAGGTGGCACCCGCGGCAATGGCGCAATGCACCGAGGAGAGATGGAAAGCTGCCCTGCCCTCGCGCTGAATGCGAACATGCGCCAGCTCTGCCCCCTCATCGAGGCTGATTTCGAAGACCGGGTTGTGCATATAGGCGAGGCCTGCCGCGCCGTCGCTGGTGTCGAGCAAGGTCAGCTTCGCGCGCTTGCCCAGGCGCAGCACATGGCGCGGGTGGAAGCCGATGGCGCCACGGGCACCGGTTACGACAGAGACCAGCTCCACCAGCCCGGCATCCTCGCCCTCCGGCACATCGAGGAATAGGCCATCCTCGAAGAGTGCGGCATTCATCGCCGCGATCGGCTGGGTTGTGAGGGAGGTCAGCCCGCTCAGCAGCGCTTGCGCATCCGATAATGGCCGTGGCGGCAGGGAAGACAGATCACCGCGCAGCACGCCATCGACAAAGACCAGCCGGGCGGCGCCGCGCGTCAATGGCAGGCTGGGCATGGGCAGCCCGCGCGCGCCAATCGGGGCATGTTCGCCAAAGCTTGCCTGCGCAACCGGCGCGAGGTCGGTATATTTGAAGGCCTCCGCCCGGCGCGTGGGCAGGCCATGGGCGCGCAGCGCGGCCATGCCGGCGGCGCGGGTTTCAGCCGCCCAGGCGGGTCTGGCCAAGGCCTCCGCCCGGCCGAGCAACCCGGCCGCATTGTTGTTGACGATGGCGTTCATGCGGCAACCGAGGCGTAGCCCGAGGCCTCCAGTTCCAGCGCCAATTCCGGCCCGCCGGATTTGACGATCCGCCCGGCCATCAGCACATGCACCCGGTCGGGCACGATGTAGTCGAGCAGACGCTGGTAATGGGTGATGATCAGCGCTGAAAATTCCGGCGAGCGCAGGGCATTCACACCCTCGGCGACGATTTTCAGCGCATCGATGTCCAGGCCCGAATCCGTCTCGTCCAGGATCGCCAATTGAGGGCTGAGGAGGGCCATTTGCAGCACCTCATTGCGCTTCTTCTCGCCGCCCGAGAAGCCGACATTCACGCCGCGCTTGAGCATGTCCTCCGGCATGGAGAGCTCCTTCATGCGGGCGCGGGCCAGTTTGAGGAACTGCATGGCATCAAGCTCGCTCTCGCCGCGGTGGCGGCGCTGGGCGTTGAGCGCGGTGCGCAGGAAATTGGCATTGCCGACGCCTGGCAATTCCACCGGATATTGGAAGGCGAGGAAGACGCCGGCGGCCGCACGCTCCTCGGGCTCCATCGCCAGCAGATCGATGCCGTTGAAGGTAACCGAGCCGCCGGTGATCTCATAGCCATCACGCCCGCTCAGCACGTAGGAGAGCGTGGATTTTCCCGAACCATTGGGCCCCATGATGGCGTGCAACTCGCCCGAGGGCACTTCCAGATCGATCCCTTTGAGGATGGGCTTGCCGTCGATTTCCGCGGTCAGGCCTTCGATACGCAACATCAACCAACACTCCCTTCGAGCGAAATCGCCAGCAATTTTTGGGCTTCAACGGCGAATTCCATCGGCAATTCCTTCAGCACCTCACGGCAGAAACCATTCACGATCAGCCCCACCGCCTCTTCCTGGGTGAGGCCGCGCTGGCGGCAATAGAACAGCTGGTCCTCGGCGATGCGTGAGGTGGTGGCCTCATGCTCCACCTTGGCCGACATGCAGCGATTCTCGATATAGGGCACGGTGTGGGCGCCGCATTCATCGCCGATCAGCAGTGAATCACACTGGGTGAAATTACGCGCGCCGATGGCCTTGGGGCTGATCTTCACCAGGCCACGATAGGTGTTCTGGCCACGGCCGGCGGAGATACCCTTGGAGACGATGGTGCTCTTCGTGCGCGCGCCAATGTGGAACATCTTGGTGCCCGTATCGGCCTGTTGGCGGTTGTTGGTGATTGCCACCGAATAGAACTCGCCCACGCTGTCATCGCCCTGCAGAATGCAGGACGGGTATTTCCAGGTGATGGCTGAGCCGGTTTCCACCTGGGTCCAGCTCACCTTGCTGCGGGCACCGCGGCAGGCGGCGCGCTTGGTGACGAAATTATAGATGCCGCCACGGCCCTCGGCATCGCCGGGATACCAGTTTTGCACCGTGGAATATTTGATCGTCGCGTCATCGAGCAGCACGAGTTCCACCACCGCCGCATGCAGCTGGTTTTCATCGCGCATCGGCGCCGTGCAGCCCTCAAGGTAGCTCACCTTGCTGCCCTCATCAGCGATGATCAGGGTGCGCTCGAACTGGCCGGTACTCTTGGCATTGATGCGGAAATAGGTGCTGAGCTCCATCGGGCATTTCACGCCCTTGGGGATGTAGACGAAGCTGCCATCAGTGAAGACGGCGCTGTTGAGGGCGGCGAAATAATTATCGGCCTGGGGCACCACGCTGCCGAGATATTTGCGCACCAGTTCCGGGTGTTCCTGCACCGCCTCGCTGATGGCGCAGAAGATGATGCCATCCCTCGCCAGCCGCTCCTTGTAAGAGGTAGCGACCGAGACGCTGTCGAACACCGCATCAATGGCGATGGGCATGCGCCCTTCGGCGGGGCTGTCACCAGCACCTTCCACACCCGCCAAAATCGCTTGCTCACGCAATGGGATGCCGAGTTTTTCGTAAGTTCGCAGCAGTTCGGGATCAACCTCGTCGAGGCTTTTTGGGCCCTGCTTGTTCTTGGGCGCGGCGTAGTAATAGGCGTCCTGATAGTCGATCTTGGGGTAGTCCACCGCCGCCCAATCGGGCTCCTCCATGGTCTGCCACAGGGCGAAGGCCTTCAGGCGCCATTCCAGCAACCAGGCAGGTTCATTTTTCTTCGCTGAGATGAAGCGGACGATATCTTCGTTCAGGCCCTTCGGCGCGAACTCCATCTCGATATCGGTCTCAAAGCCCCATTTATAGCCGCCCTCGGCGACGGACTGAACGGCTTCGATGGTCTCGGTAACGGCTGCCATTTTTATATATCTCTCAGGCGTTCAGGGCGAGTGCAGGGGCACGGCGGGCGTGGTTGGCGCCGGCCAGGTCGGCCACGGTGACATGGGCCAGGGCATCGCGAATGGCACGGTTCACCGGGTCCCACCGCCGCGGACCGGGCACATGGCCTCGGCCTCGCAGCCACCCATGGCGCCATCGACGCAGGCGGTGAGTGCGATGGGACCATCAAAGGCGACGATGACCTCCGAGAGTGGGATTTCGCCAAGCGAACGCCCCAGGCGATAGCCGCCGCGGGCGCCACGCAGCCCTTCGACGAGCCCGGCTTGGCCCAGGATTTTCAGCACCTTGGCCACGGTGGGCTCGGCCAGGCCCGAGGTCAGCGCCAGTTCCGGCACCGCCACCACGCGGTCCTGCCCGGCGGCGCGTTCCAGCCCCGCCAGCACCACCACTGCGTAATCCGTCAGCTTCGAAAGCCGCAACACGGCCTGGTCCTCCACCCGATGATGGTGAAATAGGACCAATGGTGTCGGCTTTCCAGAGGGCTTGGGCGAAATTCAGTCGCGGAAGTAGAGAAGCCCTGGATTTTCCACCAAAATCCTATGCCGCGTGGCCAGATCGGGCGCCCAATCGGCGAACCAATCCAGCAGCATCGCGTCATCCAGCATGTCCCGGGCGTCAGGGATCTGAGTATGCGGCCAGTCGGTGCCCCAGACGCAACGCTCGGGCACGGCGGCGATATAGCGCGCCGCCAGGGCCGGCAAATCGGTCCAGGGTGCGGTGCTGGAGCGATAGCCCGAGAGCTTGACCCAGGCTCGACCGGTTTCCAGCAGGCGGAGTGCGGCCTCCACCACCGGCCCATCCGGCCCTTCGGCCGCCGGCGCGCCGGCCATATGGTCCAGCACAATCGGCACCGGCAGCGCGGCCAGGCGGGGGGCGAGTTCGACCATCGCCGCCCCCTTCGAATAGATTTGGATATGCCAGCCGAAGGGGGCGATGCGCCGGGCCAGCGCATCCAATTGCTCCAGCGGCGTGCCATTGCCGCTAACGGCGTTGAAGCGCACGCCGCGGGCGCCTGCGGCATGCATGGCCGCCAGATCGGCCGCCTCATCCACCACCACCACGGCGCGGGCATGGTGCAGGCCGAATTCGGCCACGGCATCGAGCGTCACCGCATTGTCGGTGCCATAGACGCTGGCCTGCACCACGATGGCGCGGGTGAGACCCAGTTTTTCTGCCATGGAGCGATAATGCGGGATGGTGGCGGGCGGCGGGGTATAGGGGCGGCGGGGGTCCAGCGGGTAGCGGTCATAGGGGCCGAAGATGTGGAAATGCGAATCGCAGGCGCCCTCCGGCGCGCGCCATTTGGGGGTGCCGGTGACGTCCAGGGCCGGGGCGCAGGTGAACATGGCTGTTTCTCCAATTTTGCTCACCCCAGATTGCGGGCCGCGCGGGAGCGACGCAATCTGGGGGCAGAAACGTGAGGGATAGTTCCATGAAGATTGCTGTTGTCACCGGCGCCAGCGCCGGTATTGGGCGCGCCACCGCGCTGGGCCTGCTGGCCGCGGGCTATGGCGTGGCCCTGGCCGGCCGCCGCCTTTCCGAATTGGAGGAGACTGCCGCCCTGGCCGGCGCCAATGCCGCCCATGCGCTGCCGGTGGCGACCGATGTGTCCGACCCCGATGCGGTCAATGCCCTGTTTGCCGCCGTGGTGCAGAAATGGGGCCGGTTGGATTTGCTGTTCAACAATGCCGGCATGGGCGTGCAGGGCTATCTG
>Ga0209085_1000919_pt1 | contig 19523 bp, 24 predicted proteins | sample C_131016_EF_Meta_FD_187310 | JGI IMG/M metagenome (GOLD analysis project Ga0209085, IMG submission 187310) | Freshwater microbial communities from Lake Croche, Canada to study carbon cycling - C_131016_EF_MetaG (SPAdes) (version 2) | ecosystem: Environmental > Aquatic > Freshwater > Lake...
GATGAGCTCATCGTCGTAGATTCAATGCGCACACGTAAGGCGAAGATTGAAGATCTCTCAGATGCATTTATTACTCTGCCTGGAGGGCTCGGAACTCTAGAAGAACTCTTTGAAATTTGGGTAGGACGCTATCTCAAATTTCACGATAAGCCCGTCATCATCTTGGATCCGTATGGAATCTACGATCCCTTGCACCATCTCGTAGAGCACCTGGAGAAAGAGAACTTTGTAAAACCTGGGATGCGCGACCTTCTGCATTGGTCTACCTCCGTTGAAGATGCGATTGCGATCGCACATGGCAAGTAGCACTCTCGCCATCAGTATCACAATTGATGCACCTCGGGAAAAGGTCTGGGCGAAGATTGCAGATTGGCAATCTCAAGGTGATTGGATGTTGCAGACAAAGGTCTGGGTTACATCAGATTCTGCCGAAGGCGTTGGCACATCCATCGCTGCATTTACGGGACCTTTTTATAAGTTCTATCCACGATTCAAATCCATCGGTCTCCTTGATCTGATGACCGTTACTAGTTGGCAGCCACCTGTGCGATGCGATGTCGAACATGTGGGTGCGGTTCTTAAAGGTTCAGGAAGCTTTCTACTCAGTGATGAGAAGAACGGCAAGACTCGCTTTGATTGGTCCGAGACAATCATTGCGCCGAAGGCGATTTTCCTCGTGGTCGCACCCTTTCTCTATATCGGCGTACGAATATCTCTCGCTCGCTTTGCTCGGTCATTTCGCTAAAAGTGCTCAATCGTAGAATTCCTCAAGATTTCTTAAGATGAGAACGAGTAACCTCTATTCCTATGAGCAGCCCACTGACTTTGGCCGAGCTGCTCGCCTCCCTGCCCGAAGAAGAACGGATCATCCTTACCCTTCATTACCTCCGCTCTCAATCCAGTAGTGAAATCGCATCCCTGCTCCGCGTTCCCGAAAGGGCGGTGATTGTTGTGATTGAGTCGGGCAAGGCTCGCCTTACGGGGCTTTTAGGGCTCTAATACCCGCATCTGCCGATTTCACCCCCGGCTCAATCTGCGAGATACTTCTCCTCTTAACTCCTAGGGAGTTATTTTTTCAAACCCGAGCTACAACAAGGAGTCCCCACCATGGCAGCTATGAAACCTCGTACAGGTGATGGACCGATGGAAGTCACAAAGGAAGCTCGCTCGCTCGTGATGCGTATTCCACTCGAAGGCGGCGGACGCCTCGTGGTTGAACTCAATCCTCAGGAAGCTAATAACCTCAGCGCAGCCCTCGGCGCCGCTGTCCTACTTATCAAGAAGTAGAGCGGATTAGAAAAATTCTTCACTCTGTAGCGCCAGAAGTTGAGGCCCTTGTTTCTGCCGATATTGTGGCGCTGGGTTTTAGTAAAGATAGCGATGAGAAGATTGAATTTGTCGGAAATTCTCGACTGATCTCATCTCTCGAAAAGTACTTTGCAATCAATCTCATCGATGAGGTCACCTTCTTCTCTCCCTCAAATAAGGCGGGAGAAATCTTCGAAATTCCTGTGACCCATGCAGATTCTGATATTGATCGTCTCTATCTCGTCAATCTTGGAGATAAGAGCCTGTCATCGTTGCGTACAGCAGGTGCAGCGCTCGGCCGTAAGGTGCGCGGTAAGGCAGTTGAACTCGTCTCGCTCTGCGCACAATCTAAACTCGAAATTCGCGCACATGCAGTCTCGATTCTTCTCGGCGCCTATACCTGGAACTTGAAGACCGGCAAGACTGCTGAAATCCCTACATTTGGTATTGCAACAAAAGATGCTGAAGCGATTCGCGAAGCAAATGTCATTGCTCGTGCGCTCTACACCGCTCGCGATCTCATTCACACACCTTCCAATATCAAGAATCCATTATGGATGGCGAAGGAGGCCGAGAAGATTGCAGATGAGAAGGGCCTGGCCATCTCTGTTCTCTCTGGAAAAGGGCTAGCTAAATTTGGTGGGCTACGCGCGGTAGGAAATTCATCACCGAATCCGGGGCCACGCTTTATTGAAGTTACATATGTACCTAAAGGAAAATCACGATCTGCATCAGCTCTTCCACATATCGTTATTGTTGGCAAGGGAATCACCTTTGATACTGGCGGAGTCTCTCTAAAGCGCCCATACGAATTTATGACTGCGATGAAGAGCGATATGGCAGGTGCTGCGGCAGCGCTCGCAACCATTAGCGCACTTCCAGATTTACAGCCCCAGGTAAAAGTCACCGTTCTTATGATGTGTGCCGAGAACGCGCTATCTGGAACTGCGCAACGACCATCTGATGTCATTACTCAATATGGTGGAACAACGGTAGAAATTATCAATACCGATGCTGAAGGGCGATTGGTACTTGCAGATGGCCTTGCCTATGCAGTCGAAAATCTCGATCCTGATTACTTGGTTGATATTGCAACTCTCACAGGTTCTGCGACTCTCGGACTCGGTCGCCAATATGCAGCTCTCTACACCAGAGATGTATCTCTTGCTAAAGAGCTTGTAGCGATTGGTGAAACATCAGGCGAACGTGTCTGGCATATGCCACTGATTGACGACTATGCCGACTCTCTCGAAAGCGATATCGCAGATCTCAACCATGATGCAGATAAGGGCGATTACTCAGCAGGTTCTGTTACAGCCGCGCTCTTCCTCGAACATTTCGTAGGCGATACCCGATGGTTCCACCTTGATATCGCTGGCACTGGCCGCAGCGAAACTGATACTGGAGAAAATGCAAAAGGTGGCACCGGATTCGGCGTGCGATTCTTCATCGATTGGATAACCTCTCTCTCATGAACATCACACCGCACTCTTATGCAGAGACCTTCATCGCTGAAGATGTAGTCAAAACAGCGGCTCGTGCTCGTGGTGTGGAAATCGGCACCGTTGATGTCACGCAAGGAACTGGCGCATACCTTCGCCACTTAGCTCATTTACTCAATGCGCAATCTGTCGTGGAGATTGGCACCGGCTCAGGAGTCGGCTCACTCTGGCTGCTCGAAGGAATGATCGCTAGCGGAACACTCACATCTATCGATGACGAGATGGAGCATTCCACGGTGGCAAAGCTCGCACTTACAGATGCCAATATTGAACAATCGAGATATCGCCTGATTACTAACTCAGTTATGGATGTCATGACTAAATTAACTGATCGCGCCTATGACTTAGTTGTCTTTAGACATAATCCTGAAGATCTCAGCTTTGCAATCTCCGAAGCTCATCGCATCTTGCGAAGCGGTGGAGTCTTTGTAATCGATAACTTCTTTGGGGGATCAAAGGTTCAAGATCCTGCACAGCGCGATCCAAAGACCATCGCTCTGCGCGATGCTGGGAAAACCATTAAAGGCGATACAGAATCGTGGGTGAGTTCACTGATTCCCACAGGTGATGGCTTACTACTCGCAACTAAGTTGTAGCAGAATAGCGATATGAGCACGCACTTCAATAATGGACCTTGGTGGGAACCACCGAGCAAATCGGGGCTCTCAAGAAACATCACTATCAAGAGCGCACTTCTCTTAGCAATTATTGTTGGCATAGTTGCCGGAACAATCGGTGCATCCTCAACGGGTTCACTCTTCGGCCACTCCGTCAATCTGGTGCGATCAACGTCGACAATCGAACGCCCCGCAGGATCTGTTGCAGAAATTGCTCAACGAGTATTGCCATCTGTGGTCTCTATCGATGCACAATCAGTTGATGGTGGAGCTACGGGCTCTGGATTTGTTATCGACTCTTCTGGATATATCTTGACCAATAACCATGTGATTGCAGCATCGGTAGCAAGTGGTGGAAGTATCACCGTGCAACTCAATAACGGCTCTTCCTACCCAGCAAAAGTTATTGGTCGTGATAGTTCCTACGATTTAGCGGTTTTGAAAATTTCGGGTGCATCTCTGAAAGCGTTGCAATTTGGCGATAGTGATAAGGTCGCAGTTGGAGATTCAGTTATTGCAATCGGTTCACCACTGGGACTTACCGGAACCGTGACTCTTGGAATCATCAGCGCAAAAGATCGCGCCGTCACCGCGGGAGAATCAAATACCGATAACTCCTTTATCAATGCGCTCCAGACTGATGCAGCAATCAATCCAGGTAATTCGGGCGGTCCACTCGTTGATGCAACGGGCGCTGTCATCGGCGTTAATTCTGCGATTGCCTCACTCGGTGCCAGCATCGGATCACAACCAGGATCTATCGGCCTTGGCTTTGCGATACCGATCAATCAGGCGAGAAAGACTGCCGATCAATTGATTAAGAATGGCAAGGCGACCTACCCAGTCATTGGTGTCTCTGTCGATATGAACTTCTCTGGCAATGGAGCGCTCATCGCAAAGAACGCACAGGCAATTACACCTGGTGGCCCTGCAGCTAAAGCAGGTCTCAAATCTGGTGACATCATCACCTTCTTTGATGGTCGAGCAATCACGTCCCCTGAAGAACTCATCGTTGCAGTCCGAGCTCATAGCGTGGGCGACACCGTTGTCATTACCTACAAGCGGGGAACTACTACTGCGACAGCAACTCTGACACTGACGGCTTCGAAGTAGCGGGGTAAGGTTCACCCATTATGTTCTTCGACTTTGGCGCTGGTGAAATCATTGGTCTCGCCGTTCTTGCGATGATCCTTATCGGACCAGATAAATTGCCAACCTTTGCAGTAGATGCAGCTAAGTTGGTCAAGAAGATTCGTCTCATGGCTACCAATGCAACCAATGATCTCAAGGAGAACCTTGGTCCTGGCTTTGAAGATCTCAAGCCGACAGATCTCAACCCCAAGACATTTATCCAGAAGCAGTTAGCGAACGTGCTTGAGGATGATGCTCCTAAGTCAGCTGCAAAGAGCTCCAGTAAAATCGATCCAGATCTTCTATGACCACTCTTGAATTAGTTCATGCAGCTCTTGCTACAGTCCAAGACCCTGAACTACATCGCGCCCTACCTGAACTCGGCATGGTGAAATCTGTTGAGATTATTGGCAGTACTGCTCAGCTAGAGATTCTTCTGACGATTTCGGGTTGCCCCATGAAAGATCGCCTGCAACGCGATATCGAAAGTGCAGTAACGGCAGTCGAAGGCATCACGACAGTTGCGCTCACCTTTGGCGTCATGGATGAAGAGCAGCGAGCAAATATTAAGAAGCTTCTTCGCAATGGCCGCGAGAGCTTCATCTCCTTCGCACAGAAAGATTCGCTGACGCGAGTAATCGGAGTTGCATCAGGTAAAGGTGGAGTCGGTAAATCATCTCTGACTGCCAATCTCGCTGTTGCATCTGCAGAGAAGGGTTTGCGCGTCGGAATTCTCGATGCCGATGTCTACGGACACTCCATCCCTCGCCTGATGGGTCTGATTGGTCAGCGCCCAACAGCGATCGATCAGATGTTTATTCCACTCGAATCTTTCGGCGTAAAGACAGTTTCAATGGAGATGTTTAAGCCAGAACGTTCTGATGCCATTGCCTACCGCGGCCCGCTTCTTCACCGTGTACTCGAACAACTTCTCTCCGATGCTTATTGGGGTGATCTCGATATTCTCTATATCGACCTACCTCCTGGCACAGGCGATCTCGCAATCTCACTGGGCCAACTTGTTCCTTCCTCTGAAATCCTTGTCGTAACCACACCTCAGATTGCAGCAGCTGAAGTTGCAGAACGTGCGGGAAGAATCGCGCATCAAATCCACCAACGTGTCATCGGTGTTATTGAAAATATGTCTGCCTACCCATGTTCTAAGTGCGGCGAACTCACATCACTCTTCGGTGAGGGCGGGGGAGAAGAAACTTCTCGTCGCCTTACGCAATTAATTGGCGCAGAAGTTCCACTACTTGGCAAGATTCCTTTTAGCCCAGATCTACGTGAAGGTGGAGATGCTGGTTCGCCTGTAGTTATCTCGGCACCTAACAGTCCCAGCGCTCACGCAATTAATGAGATTGTTACAAAGCTTATTGTGCGCGAAAAATCTCTACTTGGCGTCAGACTCGGGCTTGCGTAACTCTTCAACAATCTCTTTAGCAAGATCGCCGAGTTCATTACGTAGATAATCTCGTGTTGCCACATCACCGAGTGCAATACGTAGGCTCGCAAGTTCGCGAGTGAGGTACTCGGTATCCGCAATGCTTCGCGCGTTCTGAGCGCGATCTTCATTGAGTGCGATGCGATCACGGTCTGCTTGGCGATTTTGGGCAAGCAAAATCAACGGAGCTGCATAGGAAGCTTGCAGAGAGAGAATCAACGTCAAGAAGATAAATGGGTATTCATCAAATCTGATGCTGCGTGGAGCAAGTGAATTCCAGAGTACCCAGCTGAGAACAAAGGCTGTCATGTAGACCAAGAACCGTGCAGTTCCTAAGAAACGTGCAAAGCGCTCGGAGAGACGACCGAATGTCTCTGGATCGATATTTCCTCGGAGCGAACGACGAGTCTCGCGCGGTGTATCTAAACCGTAGTTGCGTGCCATCGTTACACCTCCTCGTTTAAGACTTCAGAAAAATTGGTATCGATGCTCTCGAGCGCAGCTGTTGTCGCCGCCGAATCTCTGTGATCGTGGCGCCAATTGCTAGGAAGAAGGTGATCGAGCACGTCATCGACAGTTACCGCACCGAGCAAACGGTCATTGGCATCGACAACCGGCAGTGAGAGCAAGTTGTAGCTCGCTAAGTATGACGAAACTGAGTGTAGGGATGCATCGGGATTAACGCCCTGCGTATTGGTATCGACGATTGAGCCCAGCAAAGTTGAAGGTGGTTCGCGTAGTAAGCGTTGGTAGTGAACCATCCCGATAAATCGCCCGGTAGGGGTTTCAAGGGGTTGGCGAGCAATAAATACCTGGGATGCCAAGGCTGGTGAGATTTCACTCTGTCGAACTGCTGCGAGTGCATCGGCGACGGTGTAATCCGCCGACATCACGATTGGCTCGGTTGTCATCATTCCACCAGCTGAAAATTCTTCATAGGTCATAAGACGGAGCACATCTTCTGCATCTTCTGGGTCCATCAGACCAATCAACTCTTGTGCACGCTCTTCGCCGATTTCGCGGAGCAAGTCGGCAGCATCGTCAGGATCCATCTCTTCGAGAATATCTGCAGCGCGCTCACCTTCGAGTTCGGCAAGGAGTGCAACTCGCTCTGACTCATCCATCTCTTCAAGTACATCTGCAAGTCGTTCGTCATCGAGTGCGCGAGCAACTTCTACCCGACGCTTTGGCGCCAAATCTTGAATAACGGCAGCAAGGTCAGCTGCACGAAGATTACTGAGCGTTGAGAGAAGATTTGCAACACCTTGATTCGATTCATGTTGGGCAAATCCAGTGACTTCTTCCCATGTCACAGTCGATGTTGCACCTTTACGTCGCAGACCACGACCTTTGCGCATGATGTGCACTCGTGTAATGAGCCAATCACCGGTGCGATTCTGCTCCATCGCCATATCTTCAACGAGTACTTCTTCGCCACCATCGACCAAGGAGATAGTGCGATCGAGTAAGTCACCGAGTACAGAAATTTCACCAGCGCGAGCTTCAAAGCGGCGCATATTGAGCAAGCCTGTAATGACAACGGTTCCGGATTCAATAGATGTCACACGAGTAATGGGGACAAAGACGCGTCGTCGAAGTGGAACTTCAACCACGAGTCCAAGTACGCGAGGTGATTGATTATTGGAACGAAGGGTCGCCACAGCATCGCGCACCTTGCCGACAGGATCTCCGTTAGGGTCAAAGACTGCAGTTCCAGCGAGGCGGGCGAGAAATATACGATTGATGTTATTTCCGCTCATGGTCTAAGAGTAACGCGTGGGGTATCGACTATGTTTGCCTAATGTCCTCGCCGCAGAAAAGAACTATCGATAATCACACGGAACTGCCTGCGAGACCTGACCTCATCCGCCTCATTATTGGAATATTTGGAATCGGTTCATCGGGTCCACTGATTGCTATTAGCGCCATGCCAGTCCCCACCTTGATCTTCTGGAGAAATCTTGGTGGATCGCTTATTACTCTTCCCTTTGCTCTGCGTCATAAATTGCATCGCACAGGAGTCAGGTGGGCGATTCTTGCTGGAGTAGTACTTGCTCTGCACTTTGTCGGCTTCTTCCTCTCGATGAGAATGACAAGTGTTACTGCCGGAACTGCCATCGTCGCCACACAACCGATATTTGCTGCGCTCTTCGTCAAACTTACGGGTGGACATATTCCGACAAAAGTCTGGTTTGGAATGTTGATTAGTTTCGCTGGGGTAGTTCTCGTAACAGGTATCGACCTTCACTTAGATCGACGTTCATTTTTTGGCGATCTAGCCGCTTTAATTTCAGGGGCGCTAGCAGCTGGGTATATGTTGCTAGGCTCACGAGCACAGCAGACACTTGAGTCGATGTCGTACACGACTATCTGCTACTTCGTGTGTGCAGTGACCGCTCTACCTATGGCGCTTCTTTCAGGATCAGAAATTATCCATTTCGCTGCCAAGCAGTGGTGGGTTCTATTAGCCCTCATTCTCGGTGCGCAAATCTTGGGACATACAATGTTTAATCTGACCCTGAAGCGAGTCTCACCAGCTGTTGTATCCATGATCGTCTTCTTTGAAGTTCCTGTTGCAGCCCTGCTCTCCTTCATCTTTAAAATTGGTAAGCAACCAACCCTCACACTTGTTCCGGGAGTTATCTTGATTCTCCTTGGGTGCATCCTCGTTGTCTTGCGCACTCGTCCCGAGATTGCAGCCACTCAAGCATGATTGATCTACATACACACACCACCTGTAGCGACGGAACAGATTCACCATTTGCCTTGGTGAAGAAAGCTCTCGCTGCAGGAATCAGAACTCTCGCAATTACAGATCATGATTCAACTGCAGGATGGAACGAAGCTATCTCTGCGATACAACCTCAAATCGAGTTGGTCTTAGGCGCAGAAATCTCATGTCTCACCAGTGATGGAATTAGCGTCCATATGCTCGGGCTCTTATTTGATGGCGAGAATCAAGCGATGCAACAGTTGCTGGCAGATTCCCGAGATACTCGCATTCCACGTATGCGCAAGATGGTGGATCTACTTCGTGCAGATGGAATCGAGATTTCTCTCGATGATGTCTATCGAGCTGCGCCTGATGGCGCCACCATAGGACGTCCTCACCTGGCGGATGCCCTTGTTGCTAATGGAGTTGTCGCAAGCCGTGATGAAGCGTTTCTTGATCTGCTCAACAATGACTCTAAGTATTACGTCACTCATGCCGCACCCACACCTGTTGATGCAATCAGAGCGATACGGGCTGCAGGGGGAGTTGCAGTCATTGCTCACCCATTTGCTTCGCGACGCGGTGAAACTCTCAACGCATCGAGTTTTGCAGATCTAGTTGGGGCAGGGCTTAATGGAATTGAGGTCCACCATCGTGATCAAAACGCGGAAGAACAAGCATCACTCACTGCAATTGCTCGCGATCTCAATCTCGTTATTACTGGCTCAAGTGATTATCACGGCACCGGAAAACTTAATGGGTTAGCTGAAAATGTCACTAATAAGGAAGAATGGCTCCGGTTAGAGTCAGAAGCAGATAAGCGAAGGGTTATTACGCAGTGAATTCAATCGGAGCAGTCACCTTTGCAACCCAAGCCTTTGTCACACTCTTTGTGATTATGGATCCTCCTGGTGCAACCCCAATCTTCTTAGGTTTAGTTGGCGCCAAACCTCAACGCGAACGCGTTCGTCTTGCATGGCAGGCTGCAGGTGTCTCACTCTTTGTTATTGCAAGTTTTGCAATCTTCGGACAATTAATCCTTGACTACATGAATGTCTCAATTGAAGCGCTACAAGCTGCAGGTGGGCTCTTACTTCTCTATGTCGCGCTCCAATTATTGACTGGAAATACTTCTGCAGGAACTGAGACTTCCAGCGATAACATCGGAATGGTTCCGCTCGGAACACCGTTACTTGCTGGCCCTGGTGCCATCGTTGCAACGATGATTTATGTTCAGAAGGCAGATACCCACACTCAGATTTTGGGCCTCGCCGTTGCTATTTTGGCTGTGCATCTCATTATCGGAATTGTTCTCATGGCATCGACAAAGATTGTCTCCATCATCAAAGAAGCAGGAGTCAAACTATTGGCCAGTATTGCCGGGCTCTTACTTGCAGCAATTGCTGTGCAGATGCTCGCCAATGCCATACAGGCATTTACTGCGAATTAATCTGAGATTCGTTTGGTGCGAGTACGTTCGCGCTTCACACGTGGCTCAGATGACTTCTCTTCCGATTTAGCTGCCGGTTTAGATCTCTCACTCTTTCCAGAGTCGCTCTTCGCCTTTTCAGGTTGAGCAGCCTTCTGTTTGGTCATACGTCCTGTAGATCCAGCAGGGATATTGAGCATCTCAAAGAGGTGTTCAGAAGAAGAGTAGGTTTCAACAGGCTCAGGAAGACCTAGAACAAGTGCGGTATCAATCATCTTCCAACGCGCAAGATCATCCCAATCAACAAAGGTGACAGCGATTCCATGTGCGCCTGCACGCGCTGTACGACCGATGCGGTGAACATATGTCTTCTCATCTTCAGGGCATTGATAGTTAATGACGTGGGTAATTCCATCGATATCGATACCGCGAGCTGCGACATCGGTTGCAATGAGGACATCTGATTTTCCAGCTTTAAAGTCATTGAGCGCATTTTCGCGAGCGGATTGACCGAGGTCACCATGAATTGTCGCTGCACGGAATCCACGCTCTGCAAGATCATCGGAAGTTTTCTGTGCGGTGCGCTTAGTACGACAGAAGACGATGGTCGGTCCACGACCATTGGCCTGAAGGATACGTGCCAACATTTCAATCTTATCCATCGCATGTGCGCGCACTACATGTTGTTCAATGCGCGATACGACCGCGCCTTCATCTTCATTATCTTGAGTACGAATATGTACCGGCTGATTCATAAAGCGACGAGCCAGAGCGATGATGTCGCCAGGCATTGTCGCCGAGAAGAGCATGGTCTGCTGACGAGCTGGAGTACTGGTAAAGATTTTCTCTACATCGGGAAGAAAGCCGAGATCGAGCATCTCATCAGCTTCATCTAGAACTACGCGGGATACATTTTTAAGTTTGAGCTGTCCCTGGCGGTAGAGATCGAGTAGTCGACCAGGTGTGCCAACAACAATCTCGATACCGTTCTGTAACGCTTCGATTTGAGGTTCAAAGGCTCGGCCACCATAAACGGCTAATGTGCGGATTCCGCGATTGAATGAGAGCTCTTCAATATCTTTAGTTACCTGAACACAGAGTTCGCGAGTCGGGACAACAATCAGAACCTGAGGATCTCCTTGGTGCGCTAGATCCTTCCAATCTGCATCATTGGGAGCGATAACTCGTTCAATGACGGGGATACCAAATGCAAGAGTCTTTCCAGTTCCTGTCTTTGCCTGTCCGATGACATCGCCATCTGCAAGCGCGATAGGCATGACCATCTCTTGGATAGGAAATGGTGATGTAAAGCCATGTTCGGCCAGAGCTGCGATTGTTTCCTTACGAAGAGGAAGATCTGCGAAAGTCAGACTCACTTACACAACGCCGAAACCGACGCGGCGTTCAGCTGGCTCGCCGATTTCGACATAACCAATCTTGTCCGCAGGGACGATGATCTCGTGTCCCTGTACATCTTGAAGGCTAAGAGGTGATTGCGTTGTCAGAGCTGCGGTGACCGCGCTCTTGATATCAGCTGGGGTAGATGGGCAATCAAATGAGAGTTCACTTCCAACATTGGTAATTGAGATACGAACTTTCGAGGCTTTATCTGATTTCTTTGAACTCATATGCCTATCTTATTCGCTAAGAGTCAGTACGGGGAAATCCAGAAATTCCTCGCCACATGAGGTTCTCAACGAGCTCCATAGCCTGAATTCGTGTGAGTTTGCTATCTCGTTCAAGCCAATGGCGGGCAGTTACTTGCACATATCCAATCAAACCGACTCCAAGCATCATCGCAGCTTCTCGTGGCAGACCAGTGTCATTTGAGATCACACCAGATACCGCAGCAGCACAGTCATATGTCATGCGATTGAGTCTTTCGCGGACCTGAGGTTCAACGCTCATATCGCTCTCGAAGAGAAGGCGAAATGCCTCACCTTCATTCTCAATAAAGTTGAAGTAGGCCTCGATGGTGACGTGAACTCGTCGCTCGTTATCAGGAGTTGAAGAGATGGCTTTCTGAATTTCATATACAAGTGAGTCGATGTGAAGATCAAGAACTGCAAGATAGAGATCTAACTTTGATGGAAAGTGCTGGTAGAGAACTGGTTTACTGACACTTGCTCGATCTGCGATTTCATCCATCGCTGCTGAGTGATATCCGGCAGCTGTGAAAACTTCTAGTGCGGCAGAGAGCAGAATCGCACGACGTTCGTCGCGAGGAAGGCGCGACTTATCTGAACGCGAATTATTTGCAGATGCGGTTTCAGTACTCATTGTGAGAATCGTACTGAATTAGCCAGCAAAGGCACAGTACGGCAGAATTACAGCCATGAAGACCCCTCCGCTCGTAAAACCGGGAGCTGCACTCACCGTTGATGAAGTGCGCCGATATAGCCGACATCTGATCATCCCCGATGTCGCGATGGCGGGGCAGCAGCGCTTGATGAATGCAAAGGTTCTCTGCGTCGGAGCTGGTGGGCTGGGCTCGCCTGCGCTCATGTATTTAGCGGCAGCCGGTGTAGGCACTCTCGGAATCGTTGAGTTCGATACTGTCGATGAATCCAACTTACAGCGCCAGATTATTCACGGACAATCAGATATCGGTAAGAGCAAAGCGCTCAGCGCTCAAGAGAAGATTGCTGAAATCAACCCATATGTAAATGTTATTTTGCATGAAACACGTTTAGATAATTCAAATGTCATGGAGATCTTTTCTCAATATGACATCATCGTTGATGGAACAGATAACTTTGCTACTCGTTACCTCGTCAATGATGCATGTGTCATTTTAAAGAAGCCTTATGTGTGGGGTTCCATCTATCGCTTCGATGGACAGGCGAGCGTTTTCTGGGCTGAATACGGTCCGTGTTATCGCTGCCTCTACCCTGAACCGCCACCACCAGGAATGGTGCCAAGTTGTGCCGAGGGTGGCGTTCTCGGAGTTCTCTGTGCAACGATCGGTTCAATCCAGACCACAGAAGCGATCAAAGTTCTCACAGGTATTGGTGAATCACTCATCGGTTCGCTGATGGTCTATGACGCTCTCGATATGACCTTCCGAAAGATTAAGGTCCGTAAAGATCCGAATTGCCCACTCTGCAGCGAGAATGCGACTCAGAAAGAGTTACTGCCTGATTACGAAGCTTTCTGCGGAACCCTCTCTGAGGCAGCGCAAGAGGCAAGTGCCGGATCAACAATCACCGTGCAGCAGTTGAAATCAAAGATTGACGGAGATGAGAATTTCTACCTCATCGATGTTCGTGAACCAAGTGAGTATGAGATCGTAAAGATTCCAACATCACATCTCATTCCCAAGCAAGGGTTTCTCGATGGAAGCGTGCTTGCAACGCTTCCTCAAGATAAGCCGATAGTGCTGCACTGTAAGAGTGGAGTCCGCTCTGCAGAGTGTCTTGCAATCTTGAAAGATGCTGGCTTTGCTGATGCTTCACATGTTGCAGGTGGAGTAATTGCGTGGGCTAAACAGATCGATACAACACTGCCGGTCTATTAATGCGCACGAACTATCAAGGTTTTCGCCTTCTTCTCGTTCATGCCCACCCGGATGACGAGACCATTAATAATGGAAGCACCATGGCGATGTATGCGGCTTTGGGTGCAGAAGTAACTCTCATTACATGCACGCGAGGCGAAGAAGGTGAAGTCCTGGTCCCTGACCTGGCTCATCTTGCTGCTAGTCAAAGCGATTCATTAGGTGAACATCGAGTTCAGGAATTAGCCCAGGCTATGAAAGCGCTAGGTGTAAGCGACCATCGCTTCTTAGGTGAAGGAGTAACTTCTTATCGCGATAGCGGAATGATGGGCACCGAACCAAATAATCGCCCCGATACATTTTGGAAGGCCGATTTTGATGAGGCCACTAGCCATCTGGTGAAGGTGATTGATGAGATTAAGCCCCACATCATGATTACCTATGATGAATTTGGTGGGTATGGACATCCTGATCATATTCAAGCACATCGGGTTGCAATGGAAGCTGCTAAGAAGTCCGCTTGGGATATTCCAAAAATTTACTGGAATGTTATGCCGAAATCTGTGATTCAAGAGGGCATTGATGCGATGAAGAAGATTGGCTCTGACTTTATGGGAGCAGAGTCAGCCGATGATCTACCTTTTGCGAAGGATGATTCCTTTGTTCATGCACGTATCGATGGCAATACATATGTCGAACAGAAGATGGATGCCATGCGTGCCCATGCAACTCAAATTGAGGTCGATGGCCCCTTCTTTGCGCTCTCCAATAACCTTGGTCTTCAGGTGTGGGGATATGAGTACTACACCTTGGTTAAGGGAGTTAAGGCTGAACCCTTCGATAGCGACGGCCATGAAACCGATCTCTTCTCAGGTTTAACGCCTTAAATGAAGTTGGTATTTTCCTTTCTCTTCGGGGCAATAGCGGCAATCGCTGCAACACTCATTCATCAAACTCTCGCTCCAGTCGGAGTGGCTATTGCAATTCTTGAAAGCTACATTGCGATTTGGTGGCTCGGTCGATACTTCGGCAAACGTCGCTACAAATGTGCTGGGCTTATTGGCTGGTTTATCGTGATTGCAAAGGCTGGTTCATTCGGAGCAGGACATGAACTGCTGATACAGGGAGATAATCCCGGTAGTTCGCTATTAACACTCGGCTTCATTGCAGGGTTGATAGCTCTTTTACAGCGCGTCTAAATTACTTCCAGCGCCAACTCTGTCCAGCTGGACCGTCGCTAATTTCAATACCGGCAGCATCAAGTTGATCTCGAAGCGCATCACTGGCTGCCCAATTCTTATCTGCTCGAGCTTGTGCTCGTTGGTCTAAGAGATCTTGCAACTCAGAGGTGATGGGTTCTTCTTCAATAATGAGATCTAATTGCAGACCAAGTACTTGATCTGCGAAGAGGAAGATGGCGCGCTTATCGAGAGCGCCCATCGTTACATCCTTCTCAATCGCACGAAGTCTCTGCATAGCGCGTGGAGTATCGAGATCGGTTGTAAATGCATCGCTAATTGCTTGATCAAATTTGATATCAGTGGCATCGCCTGCAGATGTAAGCATCTGACGCCAGCGCTGCAGCGTTGCATCAGCTGCCTCGAGAGAAGCCCAACTGAGATCCATTTGAGAGCGATATCTATTCTCAAGGAAGGTAAATCGCAGCGCGAGAGGATCTAAGCCACGTTCAATGATGTCGGCGAGAAGAACCACATTTCCTGCGCTCTTTGACATCTTTCTACCTTCGAAGAGCAGGTGCTCGCCATGCACCCAGGTATCGACAGTTTCATTCTGTGTAAGTGAATTCGATTGCGCCCGCTCATTTTCGTGGTGCGGAAAGCGCAGATCAATTCCTCCCACATGTACATCGACTTTTCCAGCGAGAAAATCGATTGACATTGCGCTGCACTCGATATGCCAGCCGGGATAGCCCGCACCCCACGGTGAATCCCAAATCATCTGAGTACGTGAACCCGCTAACTTCCAGAGCGCCCAATCGGCATGGAATCTCTTGCCGCTCTCATCGCTATGTTCGTGGCGATGACCAGGCTTGAGCGCTTCAAGTTTATTTCCGGAGATTGCACCATAGCCCGGGAAAGAGTTTGCATCGAAGTAGACGGTGCCATCGCCACCGATATAGGCATGGTTATCGTTGATGAGTTGCTCAATAGCAGAAATCATTTGAGGCATGGTCTCTGATGCACGTGGATACCCATCAGCTTCCTCGATATTGAGAAGCTGTAAATCACGATGGAAGAGAGATTCGAAATTTCTCGCGATCTCAAAGGGATCAATCTTTGTCTTGGCTGACTCTGCAAGCATCTTATCTTCGCCCTCAAAGTCATCGGCCATATGTCCGACATCAGTAATATTTTGAATCAGTTTCACATGAAGGCCGGTCAGTTTGAGAGTCCTGGTAATCAGGTCAGCTAAGAGAAATGTTCGCAAATTACCAACATGCGCATCCCGATAGACAGTGGGGCCACAGCAGTAGACCGAGACTTCACCATCTCTGCCGGTGATCGGTTTAAGTGCGCGCGACATCGTGTCGTAGATAGAGAGTTGGCCTGTAGAGATATCTCGTCGATTAAAGATAGGAATTACGCGAAAAGCTGCCACATCATCGGGATTGAAGTGAATCGTTTCTGAATGGTTATTGATCAGAGTCGTCTCACCCTGCAGAACGCCGACGATATCCCTGAAGGTGCCATCACCCTCACGGAGTCTGATGGTGACCCGCTTGCCGAGGGCCTGTGAAATCTGAGTGCGCAAACTCATGGAGGCCATGGGGTAACGATAATCGTGCGCGGGCGCTCCTGCAGGGTTAGAATTACCGCCTACCGTATTGATGGCTTCTGGAGGAACTTCTCGTGACTTATGTAATCGCTGAACCTTGCGTCGATGTAAAAGATAAATCTTGCCGCGAAGAATGCCCAGTTGATTGCATCTATGACGGAACTCGTATGCTCTATATCCAGCCAGATGAATGCGTTGATTGTGGTGCCTGCGAACCAGTCTGCCCAGTAGAAGCTATCTATTACGAAGATGATGTTCCTGGACAGTGGCAGGAGTACAAGAAGATCAATACAGAATTCTTTATCGAGCTCGGTTCACCTGGAGGAGCATCCAAGGTCGGGGAGACAAATACCGACCACGCAGATGTAACGGCTCTTGCGCCAAAAACTTCCTGATTTTCCTTGGGATGCGCTCGCGCCATATGGCGTTATTGCTCGAAAGCATCCTGAAGGTGCGATTGATTTATCTGTAGGAACACCGGTTGATGCAACTCCTGAATTTATTCAGAGCGAACTTCGCGACTCCTCTAACTCTCCAAGCTACCCACTCACGATGGGAACCCCAGAACTTCGCGAAGCGATAACAGAATGGGCAAAGAAGACTCTTGGCGTCACCGGAGATATTGGAGTCTTGCCACTTATTGGTTCTAAAGAGTTCGTCGCCTGGCTTCCTACCTTTATCGAGGCGCAGAGCGTTCTCTATCCAGATGTTGCTTATCCAACATATCTTGTCGGTGCCCTTCTTGCTCAAGCGAAGGCAACCGCTGTGGCAGTTGATGCATCGCAATGGCCAGCTGCAGATATGGCGTGGGTAAATTCGCCTTCAAATCCAACAGGGCGAGTGCATTCAGAATCTGAATATCGCAGCGCAATCGCTTGGTCGCGCAGCCAGCAGAGCGTTCTTGTTTCTGATGAGTGTTATCTCGAATTTGGAGATTCTGTTGAGCCAACATCAATCTTGAAATATACCGATGGCGATAACAAGAATATTCTCGCCGTATTCTCACTCTCCAAGAGATCATCTATGGCTGGCTATCGCGCCGCATTTATTGTGGGGGACCCAGCCCTGATTGCAAAGATTCTTGAAGTTCGTAAACACGCAGGCATGATGGTTGCCTTGCCTGTGCAGAAAGCGATGGTGGCAGCTCTCTCAGATGATCGCCATGTAGCTGAACAACGAGCGCGCTATAACGCACGCCGTGCAGCGCTTATTCCGGCGTTGACTGCTGCCGGGTTCTCTATCGATCACTCTGAAGCAGGTCTCTATATCTGGGCATCACGCGCAGAAGATTGCTGGGATTCTGTTGCCTGGCTTGCAGAAATTGGCATCATTGCAACGCCCGGGATTTTTTACGGCGAACTCGGATCACGCCATATCCGTATCGCGATGACGGCAACAGATGCGCAGATCAGCGATGCAGCGCGACGAATTCAGAGCAAGGTCAATTTATAAATGGCTGTCGGCATTCTCCTCGTAGGTGGATTTGGTACGCGTTTAAAACCACTGACAGATGAGTATCCAAAACCCATGCTCCCCGTTGCAGGGTTACCAGTGACCGAACACCAGATACTTGCTGCAAAGAAAGCTGGCATCCACACCTTGGTATTAGCAACTTCGTATCTCGCCGAGATCTTTACGCCGTACTTTGGAGATGGCAGTAAGTGGGGGATGAAGATTCTCTACGCAGTAGAGAAAGAGCCTCTCGGCACTGGTGGGGCAATCCGTAATGCAGCTGAATTACTTGGACGCGATGAACCCATCGTGATCTTCAATGGCGATGTTCTTAGCCGCCACTCCATCGCAGATCAGATTGCCTTTCATACTGCAAAGAAAGCTGATGTCACACTTCATCTCATTGATGTCGAGGATGCACGTGCATTTGGTTGCGTGCCGACAGATGATGAAGGTCGCGTCACTGCTTTTCTTGAGAAGATGGAGAACCCAGTAACAAATTCCATCAATGCTGGGTGCTATGTCTTTAGTCCTGATGTTGTAGATCAGATTCCGCTCGGAAAAGTTGTGAGCGTTGAACGCGAAACATTTCCGGCACTTGTCGAAAGCGGTCGCCCTGTCTTCGGATATCTCGAAGATTCTTATTGGCTAGATGTTGGCACTCCTGCTGCGCTCTTCAAAGGATCTCGTGATCTGATTGATGGTGACTACCAGGCGATGGCTGGAACAACGATTGCACCGAGCGCCGTGATCACCGGCGGCACATCGATCGGGGCACGATGCACCGTTGCAGCTGGAGCCGTCATTGATGATTGCATTATTGGAGACGATGTCACTATCGGCGAAGGCGCACATCTAGCGCACTCATTTATCGCCCATGGCAGCGAAATCGCCCCAGAAAGTGCGAAAAACGGGCGATATCTCTCGAAGAAGCTCGATCTACCCATCTCCCTGTAGGAAATAGGGCGAAAAAAGTCTCAACCTATGGCTTGACTCTGAGGGATTACACGGGTGTAATTCATACCTAGAGAACGTACTTCATACCGAAGTGCCCCCTAATGACTTGAGGAGATTTGCGAATGCCAATCCGCCCAGAAGGAACATCAACTGGCAAGCCATCAGCCCCCACTGCTGGACCAACTATCCAACTCGCTAGCGGAGAGAATATTGAGCTCTCCTGGCAGGAGCGCTCACTCTGCGCTCAGACAGACCCTGAAGCCTTCTTCCCTGAAAAGGGCGGTTCAACCCGTGAAGCGAAGCGCGTCTGCCTCTCATGCGAAGTTCGTCAAGAGTGTCTTGAATACGCGCTCGCACATGATGAGCGTTTCGGTATCTGGGGAGGCCTCTCCGAACGTGAGCGACGTCGCCTTAAGCGCCGTCCTGCGTAAAACGTATACACGTTTTAGACCTCACAGCTTCAACCGATAAGTTTCCCTTATGACTTCGCAGCGCGTTACTGCACTTCTTGTTGTCCATGATGGAACAACGTGGTTACCTGAAGTTGTCTCTTCGCTCTCATCGCAGAGTCGTAGCGCCGATCGTATCGTTGCAATAGATACAGGCTCTCTCGATGGATCGCCGAAGTTACTTAAAGGCGCTCGCATTCCAACAATCACACTCGAACGAGATGCTGGT
>Ga0209085_1000923_pt1 | contig 19478 bp, 17 predicted proteins | sample C_131016_EF_Meta_FD_187310 | JGI IMG/M metagenome (GOLD analysis project Ga0209085, IMG submission 187310) | Freshwater microbial communities from Lake Croche, Canada to study carbon cycling - C_131016_EF_MetaG (SPAdes) (version 2) | ecosystem: Environmental > Aquatic > Freshwater > Lake...
GGCGGCGATGCGGTCCACGATGTCGAGGATCCGGGCCATCGCCGGATGGCCACCGAGGACGGCTGATCCGACGTCGGCGGTGCGGCGGCTGCCGGCCGTTGTCGCGGCGTCGATCGCCGCGAGCAGGGCGGCGTCACTCGCCGGCATTGCCACCGACGCATCGGCCCACACCGCCAGCGACGCGGCGCGGGTGTCGGCTGGCACGACCGCCACCAGCCCGACCGAGGGAGACGCCGCGCGAGCGGTGGCCGCGATGACCGCTGCCCCGCCAGCGGGCAGACCGGCATCGATCAGGCAGGCTCCCAGGCCGCCGCGGGCGGCGATCCGCACCGCCTCGGCCACGGAGCCGGCCGCAAGGGCGTGCCAGCCGGTCGAGCAGAGCCACTGCGCCGTCGCCGACGCCGATCGCCGGTCGTCATCGACCACGAGAATGCGGGCGGCGCGGGACGAAGGTTCCTGACGGATCGGCATGGGGGATTCCTGGGCGTCTCGGCGCGGCATATCCACACAGGATTCTTTAGGTCGCAAAACGGCGACGGCAAAGTCGCCCCAGGGCGACTTCTTTACCCCATCGGCACCCGCGGGCCGTCACGACCGTCATGGCCGTCATGGCCCGCACGACCCGACGCGCTTCTGACCACGTGGCCGGTTGGCCGCGGGATGCCGGCGTCGCCACGCTGAAGAGAGCGACGACCTACGGCGTGGAATCCGCGGGCGGGGCGTCGTCGTGATTGACGTCGCCAAGGGCCACCGCGTCGGCGATCCGGTCGGCCGCCGGCCCGAGCAGGATCTCCCGCTTCTCGAAGAGCGCCTCGGGATCCTGGTCGAGCATCCGGATTCGCCGTTTGCGGAACGAGAAGAATGCGATCACCGCCAGAGCGATTGCCGCCAGGGCGATCACCGCCGCCGTGATGCCCCGCTCGGCCGATTGGATCAGGCTCGTGATCCGGTCGCCGAAGAGGTAGGCCAGCCCGAAGAACCCGCTGATCACGACCGACGCACAGATGAAGTCGGCCAGCAGAAACCAGCGATACTTCACCCGCAGCATCCCCGCGGTGAGATAGAAGGGACTCCGCAAACCGACGAGAAACCGGGCCACGAAGAAGGCCATGATCCCGTGCTTCTTGATCAGATCCTCGATCGTCTTCTCCCGTTCGGGCGTGAGGAAGCCCGACCACCAGGGATGATCCTTGAGAATCCGGGCCCCGAAGAACCGGCCGATGGCATACATCAGGCTGTCGCCCAGCAGCGCGCCGACCAAGCAGGCCGGCAGCGCGTAGTACCACTTGAGCGCCGCCGCCTTGCTCGCCAACCCCGCGGCGACGATCGGCACCTCTTCCGGGATCGGCAGGCCGATGCCCGTGAGCGTGAGGAAGAGAATGATGCCCAGATAAGAACCCCGCTCGATCCAGTCGAACATGATGGATGCGGTGTGCGGCGGGGTGGATGGTCGGATGCAATCCGGCCGACGGGTCTGGGTACTCGCGAGCGAGTGTACCGCGCCGCGGCAGGCGAGGTCAGAGCGGATTTGGGGCGGCGGCGGCCCCGACGACGCGTTCGACCTGCAGGCCTGGCTCGGCCTCGATCTCGATCGCGCGGTCGTTGAGATTGGCGACGATTACCCGCGTGCCGCCGCCGGCCCCAGGCAGCACGAGCACTGCGGCCGTTGCTCCCCCGGGCGGGGCGATCGTATTCACCCCGGCTGGACCGAGCACGTAGAGCGCCGTCGCCAGCGCGTCGGCGTCGGCGGCCGATTCCGCGATCACCGTGGCGGAGATCACGCCCTCGGCGGGGCGGCCGCTTCGCGGGTCGAGGATGTGGCCGAGCTTGCGGCCACGGTCGATGAAAAACTGCGTGCCCGACCCGCTCGTGCCAAGCGCCTCGTCGTCGAGCGTGATCGTGGCCAGCCGGCGTCCGGGCCGCAACGGATGCCGCAGGCCTACCCGCCAGCCATGGCGGTCGCCGCCGGACGGCCCCTGCGTGCCCCGCGCCAGCACGCTGCTCTGCCCCCCGTGCACGAGGACGCTGGCCACCCCGCGCTGCGCGAGGTACGAGATCGCACGGTCGAGCGCCCAGCCCTTGCCGATGGCGCCAGGATTGATCTCGACGCCGGGCCGGAGGAACCGCACGCGGCGCCGCGCGGGGTCAAGCTCCACATGCTGCATGCCAGCGGCCGCGCGGGCGGCGGCCAGTTCCGTGTCGTCGGGCGTGCGGCCCTCTCGTCGCAGAAACCCCCAGGCACGCACGAGTGATCCCGCGGCGAGGTCGAAGGCCCCGCCCGTCAGCTCCCAGAGTTCGCGACCGCGCACGAGCAGCGGCCACACCTCGGGCGACACGTCGACCCAGCCCTCCGCCGCCGTGGCGTTGATGTGGGAGAGCTCGCTGGTGGGCCGGTAGATGCTGATCCGCTCCTCGATCTGGTCGACGAGGTCGAGCGCGTCGATGGCGAGTTCGGTGTCATCCGCCACCTCGCCGGCGTTGAAGGCCGCCTCGAAGCGGCAGGCCATCGCCTCGCGACCGACGACGAGCGTGTGGAGGTCGTCCGCCATCGGTGTGCTCACCTCACCGCGGCGCGAGGCCCCGGTCGAAGGCGTCCTGGTCGCGGCGGAAGAGGGCCAGCTCGCTCTCAAACCGCTCCGGTGAGATGGTGTAGACCGCCTGCTCGTCGGTGTGCGAGTGGCAGTGGGCCACCAGCAGACGGTAGAGAAACTTGAACAGCTGCCGAGGCACGCGGAGCGAACGCAGGCCGTCGATCAGCCGCCGCTGGTCGATCGCGGGATCGAAGAGTTGGGCGAGCGTCGCAGGGGGCGTGCCCACGCTCGCTGCCTTCACGCGGGTCGAGGCGATGTCGTAGAGGGTCTCTCCGGTCCACTGGAGCGACGGCACGAGGTTCTGTTTGTCGAGCCGGGCTCGCTGGTGAAACTCCTCGCTCTCCCGCTCGATGAAGCGGTAGAGCTCCTGCGGCAGGAGCATCTTGAAGCCGAGCCCCGGCACCTTCAGGAACTTGTTGTCGAGCATCGGCCAGATCACCTGACGCATCCGTTCGGCCGACCCGTTGATCAGGTCGGGCTCGTCGAGCCGGTCGACAATCACCACCCAGCCCGTCCAGCCGAGCGCCGCGAGCACCCCCTGCAGCTTCGCCATCAGCTCATAGCGATCGTCGCTGCGGGACCGCGCCGGCAGCGGCTGACCGGCGAGATCGACTTCCGGCATCGCGGAGAGCGCCCGGGCGAGCTGCCCGACCGTGCGGTTGCCGCTCCGCATGCTGCCGACGATCCTCCAGGCCCGCCACGTACTCCGCAGCCACCGCCAGCAGCACGGCATCCAGGCCGCGACCAGAGCCGCCCACGGCCACCACAGCGACAGCCAGCCCACCTCGCCGCGGGAGAAGCCGGCGATCACCGCGGCAACGAACGCAACCGTGGCCACGATGGCCAGCAGGCCCGGCCATCCGCCGAGCCAGGTGCCGAGCCAGGCGCGGTAGCCCACGCGGCGGCGCAGCCGCGACCACCGCGCCGGAAACGATTCGGCCGTCGACTGGTCATAGCAGGCCGCCAGGAGGGCGAGGTCGCGAGCCTGCGGATGCGTGAGCCGCGGCAGTTTGCCGGAGCCGCCGATGAGTTGCGTCACCAGCTGGGTGACGGAGAGCGTGAGGATCGCATCCATGTGATCCCAGAGCTTCCACTGGCCGAGCACCTTTTCCACCGCACGGCCCTTCCCGACGCGGCTCACGAACCGGTCGAGGAAGGGATTGAAGTCGTCGTAGAGCACGACGAACGTCCGGGCGTCGGGGTGGGCCTCGTTGTGCCGTTCGAACTGGCGGACCATCTGCAGCTTGAGGGCGGTCTTCCCTGAGCCCTTCTCGCCAAACACGATCGCCGTGCTCGGATCGGAGGGGTCGCCATAGACCTTGTCCCACGACGGATGAAACGTCGTCTCCAGGCAGGTGCGCTTGAAGACGGTGTCGTTCTGCGCGTCTTCCTCGGCAAACGGGTTGCCTGCGATCCCGTGATGCTCGAGGAACTGGTGGACCTTCATCGTGCGAAACGTCTCCGGCGGGCGGCGGGTGAGATCACTTCGCCGGCACCATACCCTCGATCATCTTCCGAAACCCGTCGGCGTGCTTTTCGACCGTCGCGGCGGGGCCGTAGAACTTGAGGAAGTAGCTGCCGTCGGGGCCCTCCACGATCGCGGCGAGCATGCGGTATTCGGGGCGGTCGATCGCCTTTCCGCCGGCGAACGGGCCGCCGGGGGAGTCTTTGTAGGTTCCGGCGATGTCGACGAGCGTCACATCGCGGCCGGCGACCTTCAGGGTCTTGGTGGACGACTTGTCCTTCGTGCTGCCGCCGTCCGGTTGGGAGAACTGGCCGTACCACCGCTCGATGTTCGCCTCGACGGAGCCGCCGGCGCCCATCACCGTCATCCGGCCCGGGGGCAGCGGCCCGCCGTCGGCGGCATTTCCCTCCGACGGAATTGCAAACTCCGTCTCGACCATGCCCGACTTGGGCTGCACCCGCTTCCAGGCGGCGGGTGCCTCGAGCGACACGCCGCCATCGGCGATCGTGAACACACTCTCGCCCGCGGCCACTGCCGGCTGGGCCATGGCGGGCCGGTCGGCCGTTTCACCACCGATAATGCCGGCGGCGACGAGCATGAAGGGAGTCAGACGGCAGTACGTGATCGACGGCATGAACGGCGCTCCTGAGATGCGATGAATGCTGGGAGAAGGGATGTGTTGGCAGGGGCTTCCGCCCCGCGAAATCTACCAGATCGAAAATCCCGGCTCACCACGCGGCCCTTGGCTGCGGAAATGCCGGCGGCACATGGTCGGGAAACACCTCTGACCGTTTGGGCAGTGACAAACGATGCCCATACCGGGGTTTCCTGCGGAGCGACGGCCGACACGCCCCGTCGATTGTCCGGCCGGATCGTGCGATGGGCAAGGGATTTCAGCCTAACCTTGTCCGCGCCCTCGATTGAACATAGTCTCCACACCTGCTTTCGCGATGGTCGGGCTGTCGCGACGCCTCAGGAGACCCTGTTTTCATGGCACGCCGCGATGCCCCCCAGCCCGAACCGGAGCAGATGGACGAGGATCGTGGTCCCGTTGAGATCGCCATGGTGGGCGATCTGACCGACAACGAAGGCGAGCTCACCAGTCAGATCCTGGGCGTCGCCCCGGGCGCCGAGTGCACGATCTATTTCGACTCGCCCGGCGGGAGTCCCTACTGCGCGATGTCGCTCGTCACGCTGCTGAGGCTGCGGGACATCAACGCCACCGCGATCGTGACCGGCGAGTGCTCGTCGGCGGCCCTCTGGCCATTCGCCACCTGCCGCCGTCGGCTGGTCACGCCCTATAGCGTGTTTCTCTTCCACCCGATGAAGTGGCAGAGCGAGGAGCACATTGGCATCCGCGAAGCCGCCGAGTGGTCCCGCCACTTCGCTGACCTGGAGCGCGACATGGACGTGCTCCTCTGCCAGCTCTTCGGCCGGTCGTCCGACCTCATCAACCAGTGGATTCGCACCCACCGCTACGTCACGGGCAAGGAGATGGCCGACGCCGGCCTCGCCGAACTCGTCGCGCTCAATCCGCTGCCCGAGTTCATCAATAGTCGCGGCTGATAGCGGCGCGGCTGATGGCAGCGCGGCCGATCAGCTTCGATAGTCGCCGTGGCAGGCGTCGCACGACTTCTTGAGATCACTGGCGGCGGCGCGGGCGGCCTCGTAGTCTTTCTTCCCGCAGGCCTCGCGGACCTTCCCTGCGGCGTCCCGCATCGCAGCCGCGTAGCCGCGGAAGCTGTCGTCGTCGTGGTATTCGAAGTCCGGCTGCTGGATCGCTTCGCCGATCATGGCCACGATCTCGGCGTCGTGCCGAATGCGATCGACGGCGCGGTCGAAGTCGCCGCGTGAGGCCATCCCGGACCCAATCACGTGCTCGGCCGTCTCGAGCCTGTTCATCAGTGCCGGCCTGGCCGCGACCTGACTCCAGCGGAAGTCCTCATCTCGGTCGGCCTTGCTCTCGGGCCGGCCCCCGTCCAGCATCGCTCCCAGGTCTTCGAGCCGCGCCTTGCTCTCGGCGTGCGACTGATCGGTGCCCACCTTGCAGTTGACGCCGACCCGGGCGAAGAGGTCGCGCGCCGTCGCGGCATCCTTCTTCCAGCGGATGTCTTGGTCGTAGGCCGCGATCACGCCGAAGGCCAACGCGATCGAACTGAAGGCCTCGCGGGCCCGGTCGTAGCCGCCCCCCTTGAAGTCCGAGGGATTGGCCACGGCAGCGGCCACGTCCGCCTTGCGATCCTTGATCTCGTCGGTGAGCGTCTCCTCGGAAACAATCTTCGACCAGATAAACCCGCCCACCGTCGGATCGCCGGTGGTGGGCTGAGCGACCGCTCCTGGAGCAGTGGGTCCACGGTCTCCTGCCGCGAAGGATGGCCGCGGTCCCTGCAGCGTCGTGAAGGCATCGTCGAAGAAGGTGGTGGTCGTCGCCTTCTCGAATCGGGCCGGCGGTGCAGCCCGCTTGCGGGGCTTGGGGGCACCGCGGTCGCCGGCCGCCCCTTGGGCGCCGGCTGGCGTGCTCGCTGGCGTACCAATCACGGCGATGACCACAGCAAGCATGAGAGCCGCACCCGGGCGGCTCCAGCTTCGCTGCCGATCTTGCCGATCTTGCCACCGCATGCGACCGGGTCTCCGCGACAACCATTCAGCCGCAGCATACCAGCGGAAGACGGTCGCCGAACACCGCAGAGCCGACCTTGACGCGGGGGTGCCACGTCGTCAGTTTCCCGCCCCACCCGATTCACGTTCCGAGGAGTTTTGCCCGCATGTGCCGCGACACCATGCCCGTCGTTACCAGCCGTTCCAGCATTCGGTCGCCGCGGCGGTCGCTGGGTTTCGCCTCGACGATCGCCGTGTGTCTGGTCGTCGTGCTGTCGGGCTGCACGGCGAGCTCGGCCGGATCTGCCGCCACCGAGCCGGCGAAGGCTGCGGTGGTCAAGTTTCTCGATGCCATGAAACGCAGCGACGAAGCCGCCGCCAGCGGAATGCTCACCGGCGTGGCCCGTGCCAAGACCGAGGAGATGGGCATCTCGGTCGCTCCGCCGGTGCCAGACACGGCCACCTACACCGTCCGGGAGTGCGAGATGGTGAGCGAGTCCAACGACCTGGCGCACGTGGCCACGACCTGGGCCGATGTGGACGAGACGGGCTCCCCGACCAGCGAGAACATCGTCTGGGCCGTCCGCCTCGACCCAGAGGGCTGGCGGGTGGTGGGCATGGCCATGAAGATCTTCGAAGACATGCCCCCGCTGCTCCTCAATTTCGAAGATCCGCAGGACATGATCGCCAAGCAGGAAATGGTGGCCCAAGAGCTGACCCGTCGGGCGGCTGCCGCCAGCGGCCAGGCCGCCCCCCGCACCGCCCGTGGGCCGGCGACCGCCCCGGCCACGAAGTAGCCTCAAAGTCTCCGAAACCGGCAGATTTTCGCTAAAGCCCCCACTTTCTTGACATACGGGGCTGGGCTGTTAGGTTTTCAGCCAAGTTTGCCTGACCGGAACGGCTTTCCTAGCCGTCACAGTCGAAGCCTTCCCAAGAGGCCCGGCCGTGCCCGTCCGCGATGGCTACCGAAAAGTCTGCTGCGGTCCGGTGGCCGTCCCGGATCGGTTGTCAGTTCGTGACGGCTTTGCTGGACGCAGTTCGCGTTCCGTGTCCTTTCCAGGAGGTTCTGATGAAGCGTTATCTCGGTTTTGCACTCGCGATGTTCTTCGCGATCGTGGCCATTGCCCTCGTCGGTGGTGACTCGGGCGCGATCGCTGGCCACGGCTGCCACGGTGGCCGGAAGTGCCACGGTGGCCTGCTCGCCAAGCACAAGGCGAAGAAGGCTGCCCGCCGCTGCCACGGCCAGCAGGAAGCTGCTGCCTGTGAGTCGGGTTGTGGCGAGGCCGCATCGTGCGGCAGCTGCGGCGAGGCCGCTCCGGCCGAAGGTTGCTCGAGCTGTGGCAGCTACGGCGGCGAGGCCGTCATGTCCGAGGGTTGCTCGAGCTGCGGCGGCGAGGCCGTCAGCGGCGGCTGCGCCGGTGGCGACTGCGGTGGCGCTGGCGTGATCTCGGAAGGCGTCCCGACTGAGGCTGCTCCGGCTGCCCCGGTCGTCGCCGAGCCGGCCAAGACCTGAATCGTTTGGGCATAGCCGCCCGAATCGATCAGTGATCGAATGAGACCGGGCCTCCTTCACGGGGGGCCCGGTTTTTTCGTGCGCCCAGGCCGTTCATATCAGGGCGTTCATCGTTGAGGCGCGGTGCCGGCCGGAGGCGGTGCCGTCGGCGGCGTGGCGGGGGCCACCTGCTGCAGCTGGGGCGGGAGGGGTCGTCGCTGCAGAAGGCGGCCGCGGCGGGGCGGTGCCTGCTCGGGGTTGGCGGCCTCGGCGGCCCGTCGCTCCGCTCGGCGTCGCGCCACCTCGTCGAGCACGCCCCCCACGATATCGGCGATGGCGTCGGCAGTCTCAGGGGTCGCCCCCGCCTTCGCGGCCGCATCGGTCGCCATCTTCTCGGCCTTCTGACGCGGTGTCTCTGCGGTGGGCGAGGAACCGGCATCTGCCGCCGGCCGGTCCGCTCCAGACGGCGTCTCCACCGCAGCGGTGGGGTCGGCCTGGGTGGCCGCTGCATCGCTTGCCGCCACGCTCCCCGGTCGTGGGGCCGGCGTTCCAGGAGGCGTCCAGCCAGGCTGCGGTGGCGCAGTGCTTGCCGCCGCGGGCCGGGCTCCTGCGGGGCGTTCCGGCACCAGTTGGGGAGCCGGTGCCATGCTGGGACCGTTCGCCGGCGGCTGGGGCCGTGGGCCATTGCGCCACCGATCGATGAGGTCGACGACCACCTGGCCGGCCGCCTCCTTGATGGAGCCGTCGAAGATCACCTTCGGCTCGCCGAGCACCCCTCCGACGCCGAGTGAAACCTGCTTTCCGGCCAGGGCGGCCACGAGCGGCCGGTCTTGGGGTAGATCAGCGGGGATCGGCAGCGAGAGCTTCAGGTCGAGCGACCGATCGTCGAGGCCGACCGAGCCCTGCGACCGCACATCGAGCCGCTGGCCCGACTTCTTGAGCGGGATGCCAAACTCGAGTCCCTCGTGCCACATCCGCCGTTCCGCGAGATGGAAGGCGACGTCTGCCTCGTCGGTGATCCGGATCGTTGGTGGCGGCGGCAGGTTCATGGGGAGGGAGCGAAACATGTTTTCAACGAGCGGCCCGGGGCCGAGCACCACCTCGTGCATCTGGAGCAGTCCGGCGAGCTTTGCCTCCTCCGGCCGTCCGACGGGAAAGGTCGCGCCGTCGAGTCGCAGCGAGAAGCGGCCGCTCGTCCGCGCCGCGTCGGCAAACACCGGCACGATGTAGGCGAGCACCTCGTGGGCGACGGTCTGCTGGAGTTCCGCCTGCTTGAGCAACTGAACCGGCTCGATCGTCCAGGTGGCATAGCCGTCGGCCCCGTTGCCGAGCGCGGCCTTCACGTCGATGGGGTCGCTCACCCACGGATCGCTGGTCCAGGGGCCGCTGATCCGCACCACGGCGTCTTCGACGTCGAGCTGCAGCGCGATGGCAGCCCGGCGCGGTCCCTTGCCCCGCGGCGCCTGGCCCGGCTCGCGCGGCGGCAGGATCGAGTCGAGATTGGTGCGATGTTCCTTGTCGAAGACGACGTCGGCGCGGAGCCCCTCGATCCGCACGCGGCCGAGGTTGCCGGCGGAGAGCAGGATGCCGGCGAGCCCGTGCTCCACCTCCACCCGGTGGACCTCGAGCGGAGTACGGTCGCCATTGCGGGGCACGATCGCGAGGTCTTCGAGCACGATCGGGCCAAACCACCCGAGCCTGACGCTGGCCGGCTTTACGTCGGCGGCCAGTTCGGGGATCGCGGTGGCGATGAGTTTGGTCACCCGTTCGGGCGTGCCGACGATCGCGGGCAGGCAGGCGATCACCGCCACGATGGCCAACAGCAGGCTGAAGACGAGCCAGCGGATGAGCGACCAGGCCGTTCCGCTGCGACTCGTCGCGACGGGGCGTGTCTCGGCGGCGTCGGCGTTGGGCATCGCTGGTGGGGCTCCTGGAAGAATGAGTGCCGGCCGGGGTGCCAGCGCATGGCGTCCCCGCCATGGGCAGCCCGAGGGCGTCGCCGATTCTACGCATCGGCCCGGTGCAGGGGTCGTGGCGTCTGCTACAATCCTGGTGTTTTGCGGGCGTAGCTCAGTTGGTAGAGCGCTAGCTTCCCAAGCTGGATGTCGAGGGTTCGAGTCCCTTCGCCCGCTTTTCTTTTTTCGCCGGAAACACCCACGAAACGCGGGAGATTGTCGGCTTCTTCGCGCGGGCGGCTTCTTCGCCCGGTGCCCTGCAGAGCCGTCCAAAGCCCCCCTCTTCCCTGAGGTTGGTACACCGATTGGTACAACGTGGCCGGCGACCGCGGCGGCATCGGTCGAACTCACGGCCTCCTGTGTCGGGCGAGGAGCAGGCGGGACGGGCAGCGAGGTGATTGCCTTCGTTGGCCCTCCCCATGGAAGGCTGCCAAGCTATCGAGTCAGCCGCTTTTGCCCCGGCAGTGGAGCCCGTCTCGTTCATGAACATTCCGGCAGACGCGGTGATCGCGACGGACAAGCTGACCGGCTATCTGCTCCTCGCCAGGCCGCTTGACGATAAGTCGAAGTTTTTGGCGAGTGCGGGCTTCACGCAGTCGAACTACGAAGTCCTGGAGGCGGCCATTCGAAACCTTGCCACGGTCGCCCCGGCTGAGGAAGATGGTAGAAATGAATATGGCATCTTTTGGCGGGTCGCAGGCCGGCTGCAGGGGCCTACCGGCACATTGCAGGTCGTGACAGTCTGGCTCCAGTGGCACCTCGATGGCCATTTTCGGTTCATCACGCTCAAGCCCTTGCGAAAGTGAATGACCATGGAGACACAAGTCTTTCATCGCGTCGCCTTGCGGCAGGACGTGAAGGGGCACTGGCTGCGTGCCGGTGACGTCGCGTATCTCGTCGATCATGTGGAGCATCCTGCGGGAGGCGAACGCGGCTGTGTGCTCGAAGTGTTCAACGCTTTGGGCGATTCGATCGCGACCGTGACCGTTCCCGAGTCGGCCATCGAACCGCTGGCCGCCGACGAGGTGATGACGGTAAGGCGGCTGCAGGCCTCATAGATAAAACGGTTGCCGATATGGGCCTCCCATCGGGACGTCGCGATAAACCGTGCCCCGCGGCGTAGGCCCCAAGGCCTAGCCGCTGAGTTTCCGGCGGCCGGACGCAGTCTCGCGGCAGTCTGCTACTCGTTTGTTTGATGGACTTAGAACTACGCCTTCGCCGCTTCCCAAGCTGGATGTCGAGGGTTCGAGTCCCTTCGCCCGCTTTTCTTTTTTCGCCGGAAACACGCGTGCAGCACGGGGTTTCTTGGCATCGCGCTCTCGGACCGGTTTTCGCCCGATGGACTGCGGTGCCCTGAAGCGGCCTCCAAAGCCCACCCGTTCCCTGAGTGTGAATGCCGGTTGAAAAGTGCCACGAAGGGCGGTCAAAAGTGCTGGTGAGCGTTGGAACGGAGCCTCTCAATCAGCGGCTGCAAACCGCGGAAAAATGCCCCCGAAGTCGTGATTTTCGAGGATTTCAATCGTTTTTGACCAATGATTTGACGCCGTAGGGGCCGGATGCCAAAACGGAGCGAGCATTATGCAGATGCCCTCTATTGCATCACCGGAGCCACGATCTTGATTCGCATCTCGTTGAAGAAGATTTCCGTCGGCGCTCTCCTTCCTGCCCTGGCAGCGATCCTGTTGCTGAGTGCTACGCCACAGCCTGCCGATGCACAAACTCTTTATGTCGGCGGCAGTAGCTCTGACCAGACGACTAGCTTCACTTCGGGGACCAGTACCTACGTCTACGCCTACATTGGCTATACCGGCACCGACAACAACAACACGCTCAATGTCTTGAATCCTGGAACCCGCCTTACGATCAATGGCGGGAACGTGCAAGTCGGTTACGGGGGAAGTAACAACAGCATGGTGATCTCCAATGGAGGCCTTGTCAGCGATGTCACCGGGGTCGTCAGTTTTGCAGCCACTGCCGCGAATAACTCCGCGCTGGTGACGGGATCCGGCTCGACTTGGAGTAACAGCACCCAGGTACGACTAGGCGTCTCCGGTTCAGGCACCCTCACCGTGGCCAATGGGGGATCGGTGATCGCCAGTGGAGCCAACGGGATCCAGGTCGCGGTGAATGCTGGCTCGAGGGGCGTCCTCAATATCGGCTCCTACGGGGGGAATGATTCGGCCGGCAGCATCACAGCGCCGCAAATCAACTTTCAAGCCGGCACGGGCTACCTCAACTTCAACCAGACCAACACGTTCACACTGACCAACTCGATCGTGGGAGCAACTCCGACCGCGATCGTCTTTCAGCAGCTTGGGAGCGGGACGACGATCCTCACGGGCACTATCAGTTCAGCCAACAGCACCGTCATTTCGAACGGAATGCTCCAGTTCGGTGATGGAGGAGCCAGCGGAACAACGAACTGGGCCGTCGCCAAAGCCATCACCAATAACTCCGTGCTCGCCATCAACAGCTCCACGACCGTGACTCTCGAGAGTGCCAATGTGATCACAGGAACCGGATCGCTCATTCAGATGGGAACAGGGACGACGATCCTCAAACAGACAAATAACACCTTCAGTGGCGGGACGCGCATCAGCGCGGGGACCTTACAGGTGGGCGTCGGAGATGGAACGTCAGGTATCGTTTATGCAGGCTTGGGAACTGGCGATGTGACCAACAATAGCATCCTTGCATTCAGTGGTAGATTCACCAGCCAACCAGTCTCCAATACCATCAGTGGTACGGGGGCGCTTACTATCGTGGGCTCGCAAAACGCGATTGCTCTGGCCGGTAGCAACAGCTTCTCGGGTCCAATGACCATCACGACAGACAATACGCTGCAGACCGGAACCGGCGGCACCAACGGCACCCTCGGAACAGGATCGATCTCAAACGCGGGCACCCTCTCCTTCAACCGGAGCAATCTCTACACCGTTGCCAACACGATCACCGGATCGGGTGCTCTTCGTCAGATCGGCTCGGGCACGACGATCCTCACCGGCAGCATTTCCTACACCGGTGTCACGACGGCCACCAACGGCGTCCTTCAAATCGGTGACGGCGGGACGACTGGGAGCGTGGGGGGTGGCGCGATCACGTTGAGCGGTAGTGGCAAGTTGGCATTCAATCGCGCCGACTCGGTGACGTTTGCCAATGCTATCGTAGGCGGCGGCGGAACACTCTCCCAGATTGGTGGTGGAACTCTCATCGTAACGGGTAGTGGTAACACGTATGGAGCAACCGTGATCTCGAGCGGCACGCTGCAGATCGGTGACGGCGGCGCCAATGGATCGATCGGCACCGGCGCCGTCACCAACAACTCCGTGCTCGCGATCAATAGTGCCAAGACTATCACCTTTGGCGGTGCGAATGCGATGACCGGAACCGGAGTCCTCATTCAGATGGGAACAGGCACGACGATCCTCGATGCGGCCACTACGTCCTACAGCGGTGGAACGCTGATCAGTGCCGGCATCCTCCAGGTTGGAACAGGTGTTACTTTGGATACCAACGGATCTCTCGGGACCGGCAATGTGACCAATAACGGCACGCTTGCTTTCAACCGAACGGTTAATAGCGATGTAGTCTCCAACAACATCAGCGGAACGGGGGGGCTCAATATTATGGGCTCGGGTAACACGACTACGCTGGCCGGCAGCAACAGCTACTCGGGGCTCACGACCATCACAGCAGGCAATGGCCTGCAGACCGGAACCGGCGGCACCAACGGCACCCTCGGAACAGGATCGATCTCAAACGCGGGCACCCTCTCCTTCAACCGGAGCAATCTCTACACCGTTGCCAACACGATCACCGGATCGGGTGCTCTGAGTCAGATCGGCTCGGGCACGACGATCCTCACCGGCAGCAGTTCCTACACCGGTGGCACGACGATCAGCTTCGGCACGCTGCAGATCGGCGACGGCGGCACGACCGGATCCATCGCTGGATACGTGACCAACAACGCCACCCTCGTCTTCAACCGTTCCGATGCTTTGACCCACTCGGGCGCCATCGGCGGCACGGGCGCCGTCACGAAGCAGGGTGCAGGCTCGCTGACGCTCACCAGGGCGAACTCCTATTCGGGCATCACTGCGATCTCCGCCGGCACGATCGCCCTCTCGGGCACCGGAAGCGTCGGTACGGGCGGTCTGAACCTCGGCACCACCGGCAGTCCCGGTGTGTTCGACCTCTCGGCCCTGACGGCCGGCACGTACTCGCTGCCTTCGTCGGCCAGCCTCTCCGGCGTGGGCACGCTCTCCGGGAGCGGCAAATCACTCGCCGTGCTCGGCTCGCTGTCGCCGGGCAACAGCGCCGGCACGATCACCGTTGGCTCAGGCCTCTCGCTCAAGCTCTCAAACTCGGGCAGCAGCGTGTTCGAGATCACAAGCCCGGCCTTCACCGCGGGAACATTCGACCTTGTGAACGGCGACGGCAGCGTGGTCTTCGGTGGGATTCTCAACCTCGCCTTCAGCGGAGGCTCCTATGCCAACGGTGCGAACGTGCTGCAGGTCTTCGCCAACACGGGCGGCCGCTCGGGCAACTTCTCGGCCGTGAACTACACCGGCCTCGCGGCGGGGCAGTCGGCCACGTTCAACCAGGTGACAGGCTTTATCACCATCGTGCCAGAGCCCACGACCTCTGCCATCGCGGTGTTCTCCGGCGCGGGCCTCGCCGGGATGACGTGGTGGCGGAAGCGGCGGGTTGCAGAGAGCGAAGGTTAACGCGACGCACACGCGGCCAACGCCGGGTAGCGCTGCTGCATGGCTTGGCGAGCGGGCCGCGGCAGCGTCTGGCCACCAGACCAGAACCACACGGCGAGCATCACGACGACGAGGATGCCAAGGCCAGCCCATACTCTTCGGGATGTCATCGCCCACCTCGATCGAGGAACCACGACTGACACCACCCTCCGACAGGCGATAGCATACTCCTGATGATCTCGGTAGGGTACTGCGAGAACTGATGTGAGTGATCTCCACGCGCCGACGCGATTCGGGGGTCGTTCATCCGGGAAATCCCGGCTCGAACGCGTTCGAACGACGATCGGGAAAACCTGAGTGAAGGAGCTGTGCGATGTGGAAAACAATGGCGATGGCGACGTTTGGCATCTCTGTGGCGACCGCCGGCCTGGCGGGAACGCCGCAGGAGTGGAACGACCTGCCCAAAGCGGTACAAGAAACGGTGCTCGCCAATGGAGGCCAGGCAGGAATGACGCTTGATCGACAGAACAAGAAGATCGATGGGAAGGAAGTGTATGAGGCTGGCGTCAAGGCCACGGACGGCACCATCCACGATCTGGTGATCACTGCAGATGGAACGTTGGTCGCAACCAAGACCGACGACCATGCCGACGAGCAGGCGGAACGCGCTGCGCGGGGGGAAGCCATTCTGAAAGGATTGAAGTTCAGTCGGCCGCGCGAGATCACCAATCCCTATCTACCGCTCGCAACTGTGAAGCAGGATGTTCTGGAGGGCATGGAGGATGGCGAGAAGATTCGTGTCGAGCGAAGGATGAAGCCCAACAAGCGTCGGACATACACGTTTGGTGACGAGGAGGTCGAATCACTGGTTTTTGAGGACCGCGTCTATGTCAATGGAAAACTCGCCGAGGTCGCACTCGACTTCTTCGCCCAAGACGATCATGGCACTGTCTATTACTTGGGTGAGGACGTGGACGAGTACGAGGATGGAAAAATCATTGGCCACGATGGAACGTGGCACTATGGCTTGGATACGAGGGTGCCTGGCGTGTTGTTTCCGGCGCAGCCCAAAATCGGCCTAAAATGGCGATCGGAAGACGTGTCGAATGACATCAGTGAAATCGACGAAGTTGTTTCCTTGTCGGAGAAGGTCACAACGCCGTGCGGGACCTACGAGAATTGCATCAAGGTCAAGGAGTCATTGGCCGACGGCACGAGCGAATTCAAGTACTACGCCAGGGGAGTCGGCGTGGTCCGCGAGTCCCCGGCCGAAGGCGATTCGCTGCTAAAGTCGCATGAAACGATTCAAGCAAAATGATGATGGCGAACAGCACTGGCCTCGCTCTGCTGCTGCTGACGTCGACGGTGCTGAATCTCGCGGTCGTTCCCTCTCTGTTTGGCCAGGGAGCGCTGCCGCAGGACGAGAATCGATGATCTGGTTACCATACTCGTCATCAAAAAGGGGAGGTCCGCGATGAGGAGTTTACCGATGCGACAGGTTCTTGGTGTGGTGACGGTGGCCGGAGCGATCGCCTGCAGCGGTGCGAATGTGCCGGTGGCCTATGGCGACGACGCGGGCGAGCGCAATGAGACGTTAATCAACGCCACGTCGCCGTTCGAGGATCTCGCCGAGGCTGCTCTGGCAGCGGACACGGCCGCTTCGACGAGTGCCCTCGACACGGCGGTGGCGGAATCGGCAGCGGTGGCCGACGCCCTGCCGGCAGCCGAAGCGGCCGAGTACCGCAGGCTCCTTGCAGAACTGAAGAAGGCGGCGAGCGGCGATGATCGTCAGAAGACGGCGCTGCTCTCGGTCGACCTGTTCCGGCTGCTGATCGACAACTTCGATGAGTCGGTGCTCGAGGTTCCCAAGGAGGTCAGTCTCCTCGACTACGTAGGTTTTCGCCTGCATGTTCTCGACGCGGCGGCCAAGCCCGACTGGGATGCCATCGCCGCCACGGTCGCTGAAGGAGCGCGCTGGTGGGACAGCGTCGACGACAGGGTAGACGATCAAGGCCTTCGGGATGCGATCGATTCAACCATGGAAGGGCTCCGGATCGCCACCGACGGTAAAAACCTGCCGATGCTGCACTACGCCGCGCAGATGGATCTCGATCTGGTCGACCTCTTGGAAGGCTACTTCGAGGACGAGGACGCAGCCGCCGAGTGATCCCCGGCCGCGGCGGCTCGACTACTGCCCTGCGGCGTTTCGGACGTCGCCGAACGTCTCATCGTCCGCGCAGTTCCAGTCGTGCCAAATGTCGGCCCACGTTCTCGCCATGGCATCCAGGCCTCGCCAGTTTGCGTGTCTCCCCAGGCCAGCAGGACACTCGATTGCTGAACTGCAAGGCTCGGGCCGCTACTCCGGATTGCGACGCATGGAGACAGCAGCCTATAAGCCCCCCGCCCGCCTCGTTCTCTCGCAGGCACCATGCCGGTGCATACCGAGAGTCGAGGTGAACGCTGAAGTCCGGTCCTCAATCACAAGGAACGTGCCATGAAGTCACGTCTGGAGACGACCGACGATGTGCTGGGTTCGAGCGTGACGGCGTCGTTTGTCGGTGCCGTCCGACATGCTGTGCTTGCGACGGCCGTAGCACTGCCAATGGCGATGCTGGCCGCCACGGATGGTTTCGAGGGTGACTCCGAATGTGCATCCGCCGGCGAACTCTGGCTCGATGTGCAGAACCGGATGAAGCTCGCGGCGGGGCGTCTCGACTGACCCCCGCCCGCGAAGACGAAGGGCTTCCCTGCCCCGATCGCCCGCGTTGGTGGCAGCCTCAGGCTTCGCTCCTGAGCGCTGCCACCAACGGTGGGTTTGATGGCGAGGCTCGCGACCCAAGGTGCCGGTCGACGGGCAGGACTCGTGCGGCACGTTGGGATTGACGCGGTAGGCCGAACGGCCGACCCTCCGCTCGCGCTTTGAGTGGTCGAATACCGCACGGACCATCATCTTGTTTCGCAAACGGGTCGGAACGTTCGCTGCCGTCGTCGTCGCCTTGGGAGCAACGGTCGCTGAGGCGCAGCCACTGCCCACGCCGCCCATGATGATGCTGCCGGATCAGGCGGCACTTGATGAGACGAGCGATGAACTGACGCCGTTGAACGGCCCGTTGAGTGCACCCGCCGCCGAGATGCAGGGAGTGCTGGCTCCCGGCGCGGCCGGCGTCGAGCGGGTGCTCGAGTGGCCGAGGTGGTTTGCCGGTGCCAGCGGACTTGTCATGACCCGGACGCTACCTTCCGGCGCGACGACGTCGATCTTGCCGGGCACTGGGGCCGTGCTGTCCACCTCCGACGCCTCGGCGACGTGGCCTGGTGGCGTCGACCTGCGACTTGGCCGCTGGTTCGGTGCCCAGCAGCGGCACGCCGTCGAGCTGATCTATTGGGGCGTCTACAACATGGGCTCCGCGGCGACGGTGACCGACTCCAATAACGGCCTTGATGCGGTGCCGCAGGCGCCGGGTGTCACCGTTGGCGGTCAGCCCGCCGCCGCGTTTCTCGCCAACGCCCGCTCCCAACAGATCGCCCGCAGCGACCTGGTGAACGACATCGAGATCAACTGGGTCGTCGCGCCGTGGGGCCGGCCGGAGTATCGCACCGCCGCCGATCGTCCGGTGACGCTGATGTGGCTGATGGGGTTCCGGTTCTTCGAGCTGCAAGACGTGCTGACGATGACGAGCCTCGCAGGCACGGCCCCACCGGGCTCCACGTTCGGCGTCAACGGCGGGGCGGACCAGCTCGCGTTCAATGTCGCGACGAACAACAACCTGTACGGCGGTCAGATCGGCGGTAAGTTCGATTGGCACTTCCTGCCGAACGTGCGGCTTTCGGTGGTCAAGAAGTTCATGTTGGCGGGCAACTCGATTACCAACACCTCCACGATGGCCGGCGGCAACGGAACGACCGCGGCATTCGCCGGCGGCAGTCCGGTGCAGGTCCACTCCACGGCCGGTACAGTCGCTTACCTTGGCTCCATCGATGCGGCCGTCGCCTGGGACATTACGCGGCACTGGAGCCTGTTCGGCGGCTATCGGGTTGTGGGCGTCGGCAACGTCGCCCAGGCCGATCAGTCGTGGCCCGTGACCGTCAGCTCGCCGGGGTCGCTGACGGCGATCGACCCGGCGGGGAGCACGCTCATCCACGGGGCGTTCGCCGGCTTCGAGGGGAGGTACTGATGGTGACGAGCCACCTGCCTCCCCACACCCCATCGCGGCCCGAAGCGAGCGGCCCGTATCGTCGGCGGCCGCACGGCCGGGGGTGGACGTTCCTGTTGGCCATGGCGTCCGCGATACTCGTGGCCACGGGCGAGTTTGCTTCGGCGCAGCCAGCCGCCGTATCGAGTGGCGGGCTCACCGTTACCACCCGCCGCGCCTTCCTGCAGGGCGACGACACGATGGCGCTCTGGCGGCAGACGGTCACGCGGGTTGCCGCCGGTGCTCCCGTGACGCGACTGCGGAGCCCGGTGCTCACTCCCACGCCATCGATCGAGGGGCTGATCGAGACGGGCTGGACATCCGCCAGATCCGATCGCGCGGCCGTGACCCAACGTCGCTCGATCATCCATTTCGTACCGGACACGGGCGGTGCCTGGCTCGACACGGCAACGGAGACCGCCGTCGGTCCGCCGTTACCGCTGCCGTCGGTGACCGAAGCCTCTCCGCTCCTACGGCCCAT
>Ga0209085_1000925_pt1 | contig 19464 bp, 19 predicted proteins | sample C_131016_EF_Meta_FD_187310 | JGI IMG/M metagenome (GOLD analysis project Ga0209085, IMG submission 187310) | Freshwater microbial communities from Lake Croche, Canada to study carbon cycling - C_131016_EF_MetaG (SPAdes) (version 2) | ecosystem: Environmental > Aquatic > Freshwater > Lake...
AAATTCGGCGCGGAAGTGCTTGAGCATGCCGCGCACAGGCATGGCTGCAGCGTCCCCCAATGCGCAAATGGTGCGACCCATGATGTTTTCTGCCACGCTGTCCAACAAATCCATGTCTGAGGGTTTACCGTGACCATTTTCAATGCGGTCGACCATGCGAGACAACCAGCCCGTACCTTCACGGCAGGGCGTGCATTGACCACAAGATTCATGCATATAAAACGCAGACAAACGCTGTAGGCTTTTCACCATGCAACGGGTGTCATTCATGACAATGACAGCGCCGGAACCGAGCATAGAACCTGCCTTGGCAATGGCGTCGTAATCCATGGTGATGTCCATCATGACCGAAGCAGGTAATACCGGCGCGGAGGAACCGCCAGGAATCACCGCTTTCAACGCACCACCTTGCACGCCACCAGCGAGTTCGAGTAATTTCGAGAAAGGGGTACCCATAGGGACTTCGTAATTACCTGGCAAGGCCACATCACCACTCACAGAAAAAATCTTGGTGCCGCCGTTGTTCGGTTTACCGCAAGCCAAGTAAGCAGCGCCGCCGTTTCTGATGATCCACGGCACTGCAGCAAAGGTTTCGGTGTTGTTGATGGTGGTCGGTTTGCCATACACACCAAAGCTGGCGGGAAACGGCGGCTTGAAACGTGGTTGGCCTTTTTTACCTTCTAATGATTCAAGCAAGGCAGTTTCTTCGCCGCAAATATAGGCACCGAAACCATGCGCTGCATACAATTGAAAACTGAAGTCGCTGCCTTGTATGCGGTCTCCCAAGAAACCAGCATTACGCGCTTCGACCAATGCAACTTCAAAGCGTTCGTAGGTTTGAAATATTTCGCCGTGTATGTAGTTGTAGCCAACAGTGATGCCCATGGCGTAGGCAGCAATCGCCATGCCTTCAATGACGATATGCGGGTTGAATTCCAAAATATCGCGGTCTTTGCATGTACCTGGTTCGCCTTCGTCCGAATTGCACACCAGGTATTTTTGACCATTGAATAAACGTGGCATGAAGCTCCACTTCAAGCCAGTGGGGAATCCGGCGCCACCGCGACCACGCAGGCCAGACTCTTTCAAGCAAGCAATCACCTGATCTTGCGTCCATGCTGCTTGACCATCCAAGCCGAGAATGGTTCGCAAAGCTTGGTACCCACCGCGCGAAATATAGTCATTCAATGACCAGTTTCGGCCATTCAAGCCGTCATAAATTTGCGGATTGATATGCCGTCCGTGGAAACAACTTTCCAGACCTTTGGCCTGAAATTGCGACAACAGTTGCTGAACATTCATGGCTTTGCCTCCGCCTGTGACAGGCCGTCAATCAGTTGATCGAGTTTGTCATGGCTCATGAAACTGCACATGCTGCGGTCGTTGACCAATAAAACCGGTGCGTCCGCACAAGCACCCATGCATTCACCTGGTTGAAGTGTGAATTTACCGTCGGCAGTGGTTTCGCCCACTTCGATATCCAATTGATGGCATAAATGCTCTAAGGCCTGTTGACCGCCACGAAGCTGGCAAGGTAAATTGGTACACACATTGATTTTGAACTGCCCGACCGGCTTTTGGTTGAACATGTTGTAGAAAGTAAAAACTTCGTGGACTGCCATGTATGGCATCTCCAGCACTGCGGCCAAGGCTTTTTCTTGCTCAGCAGTGACGAAGCCATTTTCATCTTGAAGTATGGCCAGACAGGCAATCACAGCAGACTGTTTTTGGTCTGTCGGGTATTTGTTCAACTCGTGTTGAAAACGCTGCATGGTCTGTGGCGAAAAATGGGAAGCGATTGGATTCATCGGTCAATTTCCCCGAACACAATATCCATGGTGCCGATGATGGCAACCGTGTCTGAAATCATATGGCCGCGTGTCATCTCGTCCATGGCCGCCAGATGTGCAAAACCAGGAGGACGAATTTTCAAACGGTAGGGTTTGTTGGCGCCGTCGCTGACCAAGTAAATGCCGAATTCGCCTTTGGGATGCTCTACCGCAGCATAAGCCTCGCCCTCAGGCACGTGAAAACCTTCGGTGAACAATTTGAAATGGTGAATCAGTTCTTCCATGCTGGTCTTCATTGACTCACGGCTAGGCGGTGCTACTTTGTGGTTATCGGTGATCACAGGGCCTGGGTTGTTGCGCAACCACTTGACACATTGACTGATGATGCGATTGGACTGGCGAAGCTCTGCAACGCGGACCAGATAGCGGTCGTAACAGTCTCCGGTCAAGCCCACAGGCACATCAAAATCCATTTGATCGTAAACGTCATAAGGTTGTTGCTTACGCAAATCCCAAGCGATGCCAGACCCGCGCAACATAGGTCCGGTGAACCCTAGATTTTTGGCACGCTCGGGTGTGACAACGCCTATGCCGACGGTGCGCTGTTTCCAGATACGGTTGTCCGTCAGTAAGGTTTCATACTCGTCAACGTATTTAGGAAAACGCTGGGTGAAATCATCGATAAAGTCGAGCAGCGAGCCTTGCCGGTTTTCATTCAAGCGGGAAATCGCGCGCGCATTTTTGATTTTGCTCACCTGGTATTGCGGCATTTTGTCAGGCAAATCGCGGTAAACGCCGCCGGGTCGAAAATACGCTGCATGCATACGTGCGCCGGAAACTGCTTCGTACATATCGTACAAATCTTCACGTTCGCGGAAACAATAAATCAAAATATTCATCGCGCCACAGTCAAAGCCGTGCGCACCTAACCACAACAAATGGTTGAGCATGCGGGTGATCTCAGCGAACATGACACGTATGTATTGCGCACGCAGGGGAACATCAAGACCCATAAGCTTTTCTATTGCCAGGCAATAAGCGTGTTCGTTGCACATCATGGACACGTAATCCAGTCGGTCCATGTAAGGCAGCGATTGGATATAGGTTTTACTCTCTGCCAACTTTTCAGTGGCACGGTGTAACAAGCCTATATGCGGATCTGCACGCTGAACCACTTCGCCATCAAGTTCCAGCACCAGTCTCAACACCCCGTGCGCTGCAGGATGTTGCGGCCCTAAATTCAATGTGTAATTTTTAATATCAGCCATGGCTAGTGCAATCCGCCGTAGTTGTCTTCACGGATGATGCGCGGCGTGATCTCGCGGGGCTCAATGGTGACAGGTTGGTAAATAACGCGTTTTTGCTCTGCGTCGTAACGCATTTCAACATGTCCTGACGTGGGGAAATCTTTGCGAAATGGATGGCCGATGAATCCGTAGTCAGTCAGCAGGCGGCGAAGATCTTCATGGTCTCTGAACAAAATACCAAACAGGTCAAAGGCTTCCCGCTCGAACCAATTGGCTGAACTCCAAATGCCATTGATCGAATCTACCTGTGGCATCTCCTCGTCGGTAGCATGAACGCGCAAGCGCAAGCGCCAGTTGTGCGTCAATGACAGCAGGTGACAAACCACAGCATAACGCGGTGCATCTGTGAACACAGAGTGCGCGCCGTCCTTATAGGCAGAGTAATCCATGCCACACAAATCAAGCAATTGTTCGAAGGCAAGTTCAGGGTGATCGCGCAACTGCAAGGCCACAGATGCATAGTCAGCATCCTTCACCGTCAACGTCAACTCGCCCAGAGCCAACTCGATTTTTTGAATTCGCTCACCCAGTACATGCTTGAGAGCAGACTGCAAGGTATCAATGGAAACTGTGATGCTCATAAATAGTGACATTCAACGTGCAATTGTGTTTTCACGGCGAATCTTGGTTTGCAATTGCAATATGCCGTAAAGCAAAGCCTCGGCAGTGGGCGGGCAACCTGGTACATACACATCGACAGGCACGATCCGGTCACAACCGCGCACCACCGAGTAACTGTAGTGGTAATAGCCGCCACCATTGGCACAAGACCCCATGGATAAAACCCAGCGCGGTTCAGACATCTGGTCGTATACCTTGCGCAAAGCGGGCGCCATCTTGTTGCATAAAGTGCCAGCCACAATCATCAAATCAGATTGACGTGGACTTGGACGGAACAACATGCCAAAGCGATCAATGTCATAACGTGCCGCACCAGCGTGCATCATTTCGACGGCGCAGCAGGCCAAACCGAAAGTCATAGGCCAAAGTGACCCTGTTTTGGCCCAGTTCACCACCGAGTCATAAGACGTGGTGATAAAGCCTTCTTTGAAAACACCTTCAAGTGACATGTGTCATTCCCAGTCAAGGGCTCCCTTTTTCCACTCGTAGACAAAACCGACCACCAAAATGGCGAGAAAAATCATCATGGCCACAAACCCTGTCAAACCGATTTCTTTGAGAGACACCGCCCAAGGAAATAAAAAAGCAATTTCCAAATCAAACAATATAAAAAGAATGGCGACCAAGTAATAGCGGACATCGAACTTCATACGCGCATCGTCAAATGCCTCAAAACCACATTCATAAGGGGAATTTTTAGCCGCGTCAGGTTTGTGAGGGCCAAGAATTGCACCGATCAACTGAGGCGCAACGCCGACAAGCAATCCGACAATAATGAATAAAAAAACAGGAAGATACTGCTCTAGGTTCATTGGATACTCTGTGTGCAGGTCATTATCTAAACAGCTTCATACATTGTGCTGACAAGACGATGACAGCGGAATCTGATGGTGCCGTCGGCGAGACTCGAACTCGCACAGCTTTCGCCACTACCCCCTCAAGATAGCGTGTCTACCAATTTCACCACGACGGCAATGTTTACTTTTTTACCAAGCATTACCACTCAGTAATCCATGTGATCTTAACCTTAAAAAACGTCAACCTCTAGGCGTAGATTGAAATTTGACGACCTGGTTATTTCGCTGGAATTTGTGATGCTGGCGGGGTCACGGGTGCAACAGGTGCAGGTGTTTGTTCTGCCTGGTTGGCTGTCGCGGGCGCTGGTGTTGACCCAGGAATTTGATCCCCTGCAGTCGCAGGAACCGTGACCGGTAATGCAGTTCGCTCAAGTACGCTGTCGTTGCCCGTGGGTCGCAAATTTCCAAAATAAGCCAGAAATAAGGTGCAGACAAAGAAAACAGCAGCCAACACAGAAGTAGTGCGTGACAAGAAGTTCGCGCCACCGGATGCGCCGAACAAACTGCCAGAGTTGCCACTGCCGAAAGCTGCGCCCATGTCGGCGCCTTTGCCGTGTTGAACAAGAATCAAACCGATCATGGCCAAAGCGGACAAAATTTGAACCAACAGCAGTAAATTAAGAAGCGTACTCATGAATACTCCGTGAATGTCAGTGCGAAGCCGCAGCAACAATGGATAAAAAATCGACTGGCTTGAGGGAGGCGCCACCAATGAGCCCTCCATCAATATCTTTTTGCGCCAGTAAACTGGCCGCGTTGGCAGCGTTCATGCTGCCCCCGTATAACAAAGCGATGCGCTCTGGATGGGCGCTCGCCGCATTCAACTGGCCGCGCAACAAAGCATGAACCTGTTGCGCTTGCTCAGGACTGGCGGTCTTGCCGGTGCCTATGGCCCAAACGGGCTCATACGCCACCACAATTTCACTGATGCAATGACCGTTGGTATGAATCACTGCGGCCAGTTGGCGTTTCACGACATCTTCCGTGTGGCCGGCTTCGCGCTCGGCCAAAGTTTCACCCACACACACAATCGGAGTGATACCTGCAGCCAAGGCGCGTTGTGCTTTGGTCGCTACGACAGCGTCAGTCTCGCCATGGTATTGGCGACGTTCGGAGTGACCCACGATGGCGTACCGCACACCGAACTCGCGCAACATCGCGGCTGACAACTCGCCTGTGTAGGCGCCTTGCTCGAAGGCTGACACATCTTGCGCACCCCATAGCAAGGCTGATCCAGTTGCGAGTTGCTGCAATTGAGACAAATACACCGAAGGCGCGCACACAGCGACATTGCAAGACGATGCAGACAAACCGGCCATCACCGCACGCACAAGATCCTGATTGGCAGCCAGGCTGCCATTCATTTTCCAATTGCCGACGATCAGTTTGCTGCTCACGCTGGATCACTCCTGATGAGGTTGCTCTTCGTGGTGAGCAGGCGCTTCAGGACGGTCGAGCAAAGCCTTCATTGACAACTTAATGCGTCCTTTTTCATCGGTCTCCAGCACTTTGACACGAACGATTTGGCCTTCAGCGAGTACATCTGTCACCTTGGCAATGCGCTCGTGGCTGATCTGACTGATGTGTAATAAACCATCTTTACCAGGCAACAAATTCACCAGTGCACCGAAGTCAAGAATCTTGGTGATCGGACCTTCATAGACTTTGCCAATTTCCACTTCAGCAGTGATTTCCTGAATGCGACGTTTGGCTTCGTCGGCCTTGGCCCCATCAGTGGCGGCAATGGTGATGGTGCCGTCTTCCTCAATATTGATTTGGCAGCCTGTTTCTTCAGTCAGCGCACGGATAACTGCGCCGCCTTTGCCGATCACGTCCCTGATTTTTTCGGGGTTGATCTTCATCGTGTAAAGCTTAGGCGCAAAGTTGCTGACCTCGGTCTTGGCTTCACCCATAGCGTCTTGCATCTTGCCCAAAATGTGCATACGCGCTTCTTTGGCTTGTGCCAAAGCGACTTGCATGATTTCCTGTGTGATGCCCTGGATTTTGATGTCCATTTGTAAGGCCGTGATACCGTTGGTGGTACCGGCCACTTTGAAGTCCATGTCGCCGAGGTGATCTTCATCACCCAAAATGTCGGTCAACACCGCAAAGCGGTTACCGTCTTTGATCAAACCCATGGCAATTCCAGCCACGTGAGCTTTCATCGGCACACCGGCGTCCATCAAAGACAAACATCCGCCACAAACCGAAGCCATGGAGGACGAGCCGTTGGACTCGGTGATTTCAGACACCACACGCATGGTGTAGGGGAACTCTTCTTTGGTAGGCAAACAAGCGGCAAGCGCACGTTTGGCCAAGCGGCCGTGACCGATTTCACGACGCTTGGTGCTACCCATACGGCCGACTTCGCCAGTGGCGAACGGGGGCATGTTGTAGTGAAACATGAAGCGGTCTTCGAACTCACCAGCAAGCGCATCAATGCGCTGGGCATCGCGTTCGGTACCCAGCGTGGTGATCACCAGTGCCTGGGTTTCACCGCGCGTGAACAAAGCCGAACCGTGGGTGCGAGGCAGCACACTGTTGCGGATTTCGATAGGACGCACGGTGCGTGTGTCGCGGCCGTCAATACGCGGTTCGCCAGCCAAAATTTGGCTGCGAACGATTCGCGCTTCGATATCGAACAACATGCTCTCGACCTTGACGCTATCGAACTCCACACCATCGGCTTTGAGACCTTCCATGACTGCTGCATAAGCTTCGCGGCAGGCTTGGGTTCTGCTTTGTTTATTGCGGATTTGGTAGGCGGCTGACAGCTTGTCATCAGCCAATGCCGCGACCTTGGCGATCAAAGGCTCGTCCTTGGCAGGCGGCTGCCAGTCCCACACAGGCTTGCCCGCGTCGCGCACCAGTTCGTGGATGGCGTTGATGGCGATGCGGCTTTGTTCGTGACCGAACACAACAGCACCGAGCATGACTTCTTCAGACATTTGCAATGCTTCGGACTCGACCATCAGAACTGCGGCCTCAGTACCAGCAACCACCAACTCCAACACGCTGTCTTTGCGCTGTGTTTGACCTGGGTTGAGCACGTACTCGCCGTTGATGTAACCGACGCGGGCGGCGCCTATGGGGCCGTTGAAGGGGATACCGGAAATACATAAAGCCGCAGATACACCAATCATGGCTGCGATATCGGCATCCACTTCAGGGTTGAGAGATACGGTGTGAACAACGACATGCACATCGTTGTAAAAGCCTTCGGGAAAAAGCGGACGAATCGGACGATCGATCAAGCGACTGGTCAGCGTCTCGTGCTCGCTGGGTTTAGCTTCACGTTTGAAAAAGCTGCCGGGAATTTTGCCTGCGGCATAGGTCTTCTCAATGTAGTCGACAGTCAATGGAAAAAAGTCTTGCCCGGGTTTGGAGTTTTTAGAGCCCACAACAGTGGCTAACACCACGGTGTCGTCGATATTGACCAGCACTGCGCCGCCGGACTGGCGTGCAATTTCGCCGGTTTCCATGGTGACCGTGTGTTGGCCCCACTGGAAAGTCTTGGTTACTTTGTTGAATAAAGACATGTTGAATTCCTGAACAGAATAGAAGAAGTGAAGGCCACTTCATAAAAGCCCAAAGTCTCTGTCAGAACACGATGCCATTCCAAAAAAATGCATTGCTGTTTTTGGAATGACACAGCTTCGCTCTGAATCAGTTGCTTTGCCTGCGCCCTGCCCCATGAACCAACGCCTGAGTGAAGGCTCAGGCGTTGCATGAGAAAGAGTGTTACTTGCGCAAACCCAATTTGGCGATCAGCGCTGTGTAGCGATCTGCATCTTTGGATTTGAGGTAGTCGAGCAATTTGCGTCGACGGCTGACCATACGCAACAAACCACGGCGGCCATGGTGATCCTTGGCGTGTGTTTTGAAATGGGGGGTCAGTTCATTGATGCGTGCAGTCAAAATCGCGACTTGCACTTCGGGACTGCCAGTGTCGTTGGCTGAACGTGCGTTGGCCTTGACGACCTCGGCTTTGTTTAATGTTGTCATGGTGTTTTTCCAAAAAATTTGACATGCGCCAACAGCCGGAAATGCCAGATGGCGTGAACTTGAAACCAAAATGGTCAAGCCTGTCAATTATAGCTTGCCCAACCATCGTCTCATGCGTTCTGCACCTTCACCCAGCCTGTCCTGATCTTTTGACGCAAAACACCAGCGCAGCCAACCTTGCGCCTCGGGAGCAAACGCGCTGCCCGGCGCCAATCCCAGCCCGGCTTGGGCAACCAGTTGCTTGGCGGTCTGCACATCGTCAATGAGGCCTGGGATACTGAAAAAAGCGTACATACCGCCATCAGGTATTGCCAACTCCAAGCCAGGGATATCGCTCAATTCGGCAAACAATCGGTTTCGACACGCCAACATTTGCGTCACCACAGAGGGCACAATTTCGCCAGCGCGTAACATTGCCGTCACGCCAGCACGTTGCACAAAGACGCTGGCACATGAGGTGTTGAATTCGATCAATTTGCCCATGTGTTCGGTCATTTGAACAGGCATGACCAACCACCCTAAACGCCAACCTGTCATCAAAAAACTTTTGGAAAAGCTGTGCGCCACCACTAAGCGGTCTTCAGGTGAAGCTATATCCAAAAAACTGGGGGCGCAGTGGTTGTCAGACGGCAGGTAATACAAGTTTTCATACACTTCATCCGCCAGAATCCACGTGCCAGTTCGACGGCAATGTGCGAGGATGGTTTGCTGTTCTGCGCGGCTAAGGGTCCAGCCAGTCGGGTTGTTAGGCGAATTGATCACCAATAACTTTGTTTGGGATGTGACAGCCTCAAGCAATTCCTGCATGGGCAAATTCCACCGACCTTGCTGCGGCTGCAAACACAGCGTACGCAGTTGTGCGCCCAAAATCAGAGGTTGCGATGTCAGGTTGGGCCATACTGGAGTGATCACAACCACTTGATCGCCAGGGTCGACAATGGCTTGCATAGCCAACATCAGCGCATTGACGCCACCGGAAGTCACAGCGACTCGATTCGTACCTATTTCCGCCCCATGACGCTGCTGCATCTGCGTAGAAATTGCTTGGCGTAACTCGGGCAATCCTAGGTTGTGGGCATAAAAAGTTTCACCTTGCTGCAAAGAGTCAATAGCCGCTTGCCGAATAAAGTCCGGGCTGACCTCATCACTCTCACCGAACCAAAAGGCCAGCACATCTGCGCGCCCTATACCGGCATTGGCCACATCACGGATGCGGGAGGCTTGCAAATCGAGAATGGCTTGGCGCATGGTGTTTGCAGTGTTTAGGATGGCGTCAATTGAACGGGATTTTGTGCCAATGGCCAGCGCGGCAGCACATCAAACGCATAGTTTGTTGAGGGCCTTTCAACCCCGGCCTTTAATCGCATGGCCGCTGCCATAGCGATCATGGCACCGTTATCGGTGCACAAATCTGGCTCGGGGTAGTGCACCCTTGCGCCGATCTTGCCGCAATCGGCCTGCAACATTTCGCGCAAAGCGCGATTGGCACCCACACCACCGGCGACCACCAGTGTTTTCAGTCCGGTTTGCTTCAGGGCTTTCACCGATTTTTTCACCAGCACATCAACAATGGCTGCTTGCGTGGATGCAGCCAAGTCCGCCTTGCGATTTTCCAAGTCTGCGCCCAATTTCTGCGATTGCGTCAAGACCGCGGTTTTTAAACCCGCAAAAGAAAAATCAAGGTTCGGTTGGTTCAATAAAGGCCTAGGCAAGGCAAACGCCTGAGCGTTGCCATGTGCTGCGATCGCCGACAGCGCAGGTCCACCGGGGTAGCCCAGGCCCATGAGCTTGGCCGATTTGTCAAATGCTTCACCCGCGGCGTCGTCAATGGTTTCACCCAATAGTTCATAACTGCCAACCGCGTCCACCTTCATCAATTGGGTATGCCCCCCAGACACCAGCAAAGCGACGAATGGAAAAGACGGCGGATCCACACTGAGAAAAGGCGACAACAAGTGCCCTTCTAAATGATGAATACCCATCACAGGCTTACCCAAGCTAGCGGCCAATGCGCACGCCGTTCCTGCGCCTACCAGCAGCGCACCGGCAAGTCCGGGGCCACGCGTGTAGGCAATCACATCCAGCTGCGGCAAACCGACGCCTGAGCTGTGCATGACTTGTTTAATCAGCGGCAGCACCCGTCGGATATGGTCGCGGCTGGCGAGTTCGGGCACCACGCCGCCATAGGCCTCGTGCATCGCGGCTTGCGTATGCAAAGCCTGCGCCAACAGCACTGGCAGCGCTTTGTCTGCATCTGCGCGCACCAAGGCCACGCCGGTTTCATCACAAGAAGATTCAATGCCCAATATCCACATGTCAGGGAGTTTAGCCTTGGCTCATTCGCTTCATAACTGAAAGTCATCAAGCTTGTTCCACAATGCGGGGATGAGTATCAGCCAATACATCAAAGAAATCGGACGTGGCAAGCACAACGCCCGAGATTTATCGCGCGAACAGGCTAGCGATTTATTTGGACAACTGCTGGACGGCTATTTGACAGACCTGGAAGTCGGTGCATTTTGCATAGCCATGCGCGTCAAAGGCGAATCTGCCGATGAAATGGCTGGTTTTTTGGATGCCATGGATGCTCGCATGACACGGTTTATCAACGAAAGCCCGCAACCAATCGTTGTGCTTCCCAGTTACAACGGGGCCAGACGTTTGCCCTTGCTCACGCCTTTACTCGCTTTGCTTTTAGCCAAGCAAGGTCTGCGCGTGATCGTCCACGGTGGAAATACTGAAGACACAAGGGTTTCATGTGCGCAAGTGATGCAAGCGCTGGGCATGGCTGCCTTGCAACACGTTCGTCCATTGAAAAATAATGAAGTGGTTTATGTTCCGATTGACGTGATCTTGCCAGGATTGTGGCGACTTTTGCAAGTACGTCGCACCATTGGATTGCGCAATTCAGCCCACAGTCTGGTGAAAATGTTGAATCCCGTGACGGGTCCCGCATTGCTTGTGGCCAGTTATACCCATCCTGAATATGAACTTACCATGCTGAAGACGCTGCAAAATGCAAAAGCAAACGCTATGTTGCTGCGGGGCACAGAGGGAGAACCGGTGGCTGACCCCCGACGTATGCGTCAAGATATTCGCTTACAAGGTGGTCAACTTGTCGACACACATGAGCCTCAAGCAGATGTTGATGTTCATTTTCCAAACCTACCATTCAACATGAGTGCAACTGAAAATGCCAGATTTATTCAAGCAATGCTTGATGATCCCTCAACGATTCCCGCACCCATAGAGGCACAAGTTCAACGTCTGATTGACCTTGCCTCTTCCATCACTTCATCAAACTGACCATGTCCCATTGCTTGCCTCCCAATTCACGCGCCAAAGTTACCTTGGTAGGTGCCGGGCCTGGCGACCCTGATTTGCTTACCCTCAAGGCTGTGAAAGCTATTCAGTCTGCCAGCGTCTTGCTCGTTGATGATTTGGTACATCCCGATGTACTCAAGCATGCGGATAAAAACGTACGCATTATTCATGTCGGCAAACGTGGGGGTTGCCGCTCAACGCCGCAGGCATTTATCGAAAAGCTCATGGCCCAAGAAGCCTTGGCGGGCGAAACTGTGGTTCGCCTCAAGGGCGGTGATCCTTTGATTTTTGGCAGGGCTGGTGAGGAACAAACCTATTTACAAGCGCAAGGCATAGAGGTTGTTGTGGTCAACGGCATCACCGCCGCTTTGGCTGCAGCGCATGACCTTGGAATTGCACTGACCCACAGGGCCCATGCCCATGGGGTGGTATTCATCACTGGTCATGCATCCATGGCACAGCACCCTAGTTCAATGCCTGCGGTCAATTGGGCGCAGATCGCGCGCACCGCCAATGATTGCCAATTGACGTTGGTGATTTATATGGGTGTGCAAACAGCTGAGCAGTTGCAACAGGGCTTACTCGTAGGCCTCTCCCCCGACACGCCGGTAGCGGTGGTGCAAAACGCCAGTTTGCCTTCACAACGCCATGTTTGTACAGACCTTGCACAATTAAATGCCGTTTTTACCGAAGAAAAACTGACCAGCCCAGCCATCATCATCATTGGCAACGTATTGCTTGGCCTGCGTAACCTCTCCGCCAATTACCCACCTGAGCAAGCGCTGGCCGGTTAATTCAGTGGCGTCCATGGCGCTCAGAGGATAATCTGTGCTTATTCACGTATTTTGAGGCTACACATGGAAGCAGAACGTATCAATACCATTGGCAATTTATTGGTCGACCTTGGGGCCCGCACCCTCGACCTTCGGGGGTATCTTTGACTACGATGTCAAATCGGAGCGACTGAGAACAGTTAACGCATCGCTGGAAGACCCTGCGGTATGGAATGACCCCAAGAAGGCACAGGAACTGGGCAAGGAAAAAAAATCCTTGGACGATATCGTGCTGGTGATTAGCCGACTTCATCAAGAGATAGATGACAACACTGAGCTCTTTGAGATGAGCAAAGCCGACAACGACGATGCCGGTTTGATCACCATTGAAGAAGATACACAGCGTATACAAGCTGAAATTGAAAAACTTGAATTCCGCCGCATGTTCAACAACCCGGCTGATCCACTCAATGCGTTTTTAGATATACAAGCAGGTGCTGGTGGAACCGAAGCCTGCGATTGGGCCAGTATGTTGCTGCGCCAGTACCTGAAATATGCTGAACGCAAAGGCTTTAAAGCCACGCTGGAAGACGAGTCCCCTGGCGATGTGGCAGGCATCAAAGGCGCCACATTGAAGATAGAGGGCGAATATGCATTCGGGTTACTGCGAACAGAAACTGGCGTACATAGACTCGTGCGCAAATCGCCTTTCGATTCTGCAGGCGGACGACACACCAGTTTTGCAAGTATTTTTGTCTATCCCGAAATTGATGATTCGATTGAAATCGACATCAACCCAGCGGATGTACGCACCGACACTTTCCGTGCCAGTGGCGCGGGTGGTCAACACATCAACAAAACCGATTCAGCGGTACGCCTCACGCACATACCCACCGGTATCGTGGTTCAGTGCCAGGACGGACGCAGTCAGCACAGCAACCGCGATGTTGCCTGGAAACGCCTGCGCTCTCGCTTGTACGATTTTGAAATGCGCAAACGCATGGAAGCGCAGCAAAAACTTGAAGACACGAAAACCGATGTTGGCTGGGGCCACCAAATACGCAGTTATGTACTTGACCAGAGTCGCATCAAGGATTTGCGTACCAATGTAGAAATCAGCAATACCCAAAAGGTTCTAGACGGTGATCTAGATACTTTTATTGAAGCATCGCTCAAACAAGGTGTTTGAGCAACTTTGAATATGACAACGGAGATTTCCCATGTTTCGTGAAGGCCAGGCTGTGATCACTCGGCGTCAAGACTACCAACCACCCGGCTTTTGGATCGACAGTGTCGATTTGGTGTTTGACCTTGACCCTCTCAAAACGCGTGTGCTCAACACCATGCACATACGTCGCAATCCGGATGTGGCATTGCAAGCCTTAAAGCTTGATGGAGAAGAATTAAATCTCTCCCGCGTATTGGTCAACGGCCAGGGCACTTCATTCAAGATGGAAGGTGATCAACTGGTTTTAGAAAATCTGCCCCAAGACACCGAAGTATTCAAGCTGGAAATTTTCACTACTTGTCATCCCTCGAAAAATACGCAGTTAAGTGGTTTGTATGTCAGTCAAGGCTCTTTCTTCACGCAATGTGAGGCACAGGGTTTCAGACGCATCAGTTATTTTTTGGACAGACCTGATGTGATGTCCTTGTATAGCGTCACTCTCAGAGCCAGCAAAACCGATTACCCGGTACTTTTGTCCAATGGCAATTTGGTTGAACACGGCGATATGGAGGATGGGCGTCATTTTGCAAAATGGGTAGACCCGCACCGTAAGCCCTCCTACTTATTTGCCTTGGTGGCTGGCAAGTTAGTGTGTCGCGAACAACGCATCACAACGCGTCATGGCAAAGAGCATTTATTGCAAATTTATGTGCGCTCTGGGGATTTGGATAAAACAGATCACGCCATGCATTCACTGATGGCCAGCATTGCATGGGACGAGGCGCGTTTTGGCCTGAGTCTGGATTTGGAGCGCTTCATGGTGGTCGCGACCTCTGACTTCAACATGGGCGCAATGGAAAACAAAGGATTGAATATATTCAATACCAAGTTTGTTTTGGCCAGCCCTTCCACCGCTACCGATCTGGATTACGCAAACATTGAAAGCGTTGTGGGTCATGAGTATTTTCACAACTGGACTGGAAACCGCATCACTTGTAGAGACTGGTTTCAACTTTCCCTCAAAGAAGGTTTGACCGTCTTTCGTGACCAAGAGTTCAGCCAGGACTTGTCTGGATCTGAATCTGCCCGGGCTGTCAAACGCATCGAAGACGTGCGGTTGTTACGCACCATGCAATTCGCAGAAGATGCTGGTCCCATGGCGCACCCTGTCAGGCCCGACAGTTACATGGAAATCAACAATTTCTATACCGTCACCATTTATGAAAAGGGCGCAGAAGTTGTTCGGATGATGCAAACCTTGGTCGGTCGTGCTGGCTTTGCCATGGGCATGAAGTTGTATTTTCAAAGACATGATGGGCAGGCTGTGACTTGCGACGATTTTGTTCAAGCAATTGCCGATGCCAACCCGACCACAGAATTACATAAACAACTTCAAGTATTCAAGCGTTGGTACTCCCAAGCAGGGACACCGCAGGTAGTGGTTCATCTGGAGCACGACACCGCCCATGACCGCCTTTCGCTGCATTTTCAACAGTCATGCCCCACCACACCTGGACAAATTTTAAAAGAGCCCTTTCTCATACCCATTCGATTGGGATTATTGAACAACGCTGGTCAAGTTGTTCTAGAAGATCAGTTAATCGTCTTGAACCAAGCCCAGCAAACATTGGTGATTGAAGGCATCAAAGAACCTGTCATACCCTCACTGTTGCGAGGCTTCAGTGCCCCTGTGCAACTTCATTACGAATACAGCGAAGCACAATTGCTGGTCCTTTTAGGGCACGACACTGATCCATTCAACCGCTGGGAATCAGCCCAAAGGTTGTTTATGTCAGCGGCTTTGCAGGCAATAAACACAGAACATCTGTCAGACCAACTGCTGTCGCCGGAATTGATCGAAGGACTTCGCCATATTCTGCGTCATCCTCAACTCGATGCCGCCTTCAAAGAACTGGTCTTAACGCCACCAAGTGAAACATATATTGCCGAACAATCTGACAGCGTTGACCCGCAAAAAATTCATCAAGTGCGCGAAGCCGTGCGTCAGCAAATTGCCATTGAATTGGTGGATGATTGGCATTGGGCTTTCGTGCATTACCAAGTAAAGGGCGCATACTCAGCTGATGCAGTTTCTAGCGGTTGCCGAAGCTTAAGCGGGTTGGCATTGAATTACCTCTGCCTGGCAGGACATGTGTTGCGGCAAGAGCAATGGGCGCAACAAGCATTGCTTACTTTCAAGCAAGCGCACAACATGACAGAGCGAATGCATGCGCTGCTAGCCCTGATTGGTATCAATCATGCGTTGTCTGAAGATGCGCTGTCGCTATTTCGCCAACAGTTCAAAAACGAAGACTTGGTCATGGACAAGTGGTTTGCGTGTCAGGCTTCAGCTTGTGATCACAACGGTCATGTGCTCGCACGTGTTCGTCAATTGATGCAAGATCCTGATTTTCAAATCCGCAATCCCAATCGAGCCCGCAGTCTGATTTCCAGCTATTGCAGTAATCCAGCTGCATTTCACCGCAAAGACGCATCCGGCTATGTGTTCTGGAGCGAGCGTGTGCTGGAACTAGACAGCTTTAATCCGCAAGTGGCTGCGCGCCTTGCCAGAGCAATGGATCGCTGGCGCAAGTTGGTTGAACCCTATCGCAGCGCTGCTCATGAAGCTATCCGACGTGTGGCAGCCAAAGATGATTTAAGCGCAGATGTGCGCGAAGTGATTGACTCTGCTACCCAGGAATAAAACATGGCTACTTCATTGTCCCGTTATCTGGTTGAACAACAACGTGCCAAAAACCACATACCACCCGAGCTTCGATTACTGCTTGAAGTAGTGGCTCGCGCTTGTAAAAGCATCAGTCATTCAGTCAACAAAGGGGCCTTAGGCGGCGTGCTTGGTTCTGCTCAATCTGAAAATGTGCAGGGTGAAGTACAAAAAAAACTCGACATCATCGCCAATGAAGTACTGATTGAAGCCAATGAATGGGGTGGGCATCTTGCGGCCATGGCTTCTGAGGAAATGGACAGTATTTATGTGGTGCCCAACCGTTATCCCCAAGGTGAATACTTGTTGTTGTTTGACCCCTTGGATGGCTCAAGCAACATCGATGTGAATGTCAGTATTGGAACTATTTTCAGCGTTTTGAAAAAACCCGAACACAGCAACAATGTCAGCGAAGCTGATTTCTTACAACCAGGGCATGCACAAGTGGCAGCTGGATACTGTGTGTATGGCCCGCAAACCAGTTTGGTCTTGACAGTTGGCGACGGCGTTGTCATGTTTACCCTAGACAGGGAACAAGGGTCTTTTGTATTGACGCAAGAAAGCGTGAATATTCCGGCGGATACGCGTGAATTTTCAATCAATATGAGCAATATGCGACATTGGGATCAACCAGTCACAGACTATATTGCCGAATGCTTATCAGGTAGTGCAGGACCACGAGGTAAAGATTTCAATATGCGCTGGGTCGCCAGCATGGTTGCCGATGTTCACCGCATACTGACGCGCGGGGGTGTATTCATGTACCCCTGGGACAAGCGCGAACCGGACAAACCTGGCAAGTTGAGATTGATGTATGAAGCAAATCCTATGAGCTGGTTGATCGAGCAAGCGGGTGGCATGGCTACCAATGGTGTTGAACGTATTCTCGATATTCACCCCACGCAATTGCACCAACGAGTCAGCGTATTTCTCGGCTCCAAAAATGAGGTGGAGCGGGTCACATCCATGCATCAAAGCAGAAGTTAATGTGTTTTTTGTCATCCATCATCAAAGGTAGACGTGATGAAAATTCTTTTTTACATTGCCATTATTTTGACTTTCAACGTTCAAGCCGAGGAAAGCGGGTGCAAGTCCATTCAAGACAACGATAAAAAAAATTATTGCTACGCGACAGAAACCAATCAAAAATCTTTTTGTTATACGATCGGTGAACAAGATTTAAAGAACCTCTGCATGGCTCAACTTAAAAATCAAAAAAGTTTTTGCTACAAGATTTTTTCCACTGAAACTCAAAAAATATGCCTGAAATCCATCAAATAAAAAGGGCAAATTCGCCCTTGGCTATGAATAATATCGTCGAGAAAGCCTGACTTTCTCGATGAATGCTTGATAATTAAAACCACACATTAATTTTCACAGAAAGTAACTATGGCTAACCAAACCAGTGAACTCATCAACGCGATGGTATTGCGGGAAATGCAGGATGGTGTGATACGCGACGGGTTATGGGCTCAAGCGCTGCTTGAAGCAGACTATGACAAAAACAAAGCCAAATCCATTTACATACGCCTTCGTGCAGCAAGCATGCAACAAGACACCAAAATGCTATTGGTACGTCAGATTCAGCAAGCCATGAAAAGCGACGAAGTCAAACGCAAAGATTTCATCTCTGCGGTAGATTTGAAAAAACCGCGCTGATCAAGGGCTGGACTTTCCTGTTCAAAAAAATGTGCATGGCGCTAAAAACAAGGTAAACCCTGAGTAATCACGGCTCTGTTTAACTATTTGCTGGGGATTTACCCTTGCAAGGCTGGCAAAGCGTCTGAATTACAGTCAAAATACATTCAGGTTGTAAAAATAAATCAGTCAGACGCTTTTCCACATTAGGAGCGATTCATGGGTTTAAGCATCTCACATTTAATCAGTATTCAAACCTTTCCCAAACTCAATCATTTTTCTGGGATTGTTTTATCCGCGCTTTTAAATGGCGCCAACCATCGAAAGCAAGAACAATTTACTGACGCACTGGACATCTCCTCCGAAGCCAGTTGCTTTAAGTCCATTCTCTCTGTCATTGAAGCGCAAATCATTCCCAGTCTGATTGATGCACACCCAGCTACTCTGGCTCTTGATCAGGTAGCCACAACCCATTCAAAAGAATTTACTTCAGATGAAATCGAAACATTTTGTCTGGCTTGTATCGGCAATGATGCTGATAAGCCTCTTGAGTTTGTCACTGCTTTTCTCGACCAAGAGGTTTCTATCGAAAGTATCTTCATGGACTTGATCACTCCCGCTGCCAGATGGTTAGGCACGCAATGGGAGGAAGACAAAATGGATTTCACCGCGGTGACCGAAGGCTTGATGAGAATGCACCAAGTAACGCGCAATCTGGGCTATAGGAATCAAAACTCCCCCCAAGCAGCTGGCGAGATCAAACGAATACTGCTGGCTTGCGCACCTGGTTCCATGCATATATTAGGTCTGAGCATTGTCAGTGAATTTTTTCGCAATGATGGTTGGCATGTGGTCATGGAACTAGCGTCTACCGAACAAGATTTGCTACAAACACTTCGCAGAGAATGGTTTGACGTGATTGGTCTGTCAGTGGCTTTGGCCGAACAACTACCAGGCCTGCCTGCATTGGTGAAGACCATCAAATCTGCCGCACTCAATCCCAATACACGAGTGATCTTGGGAGGCCGCGCGGTCACTTTAGACAGCGATTTATTGAAAAATACTGGCGCAGACGGATTTTCTACCCACGCGCCTGAAGCAGTCATTCTTGCAAAAACCCTGCTAACCGCTTAAAAGTAAATTAAATTACTAACTTCTCGTTTTAGAGAAGGCCAGACTGCTAGGGTTAAACTGAGCCCATGGCAACTAACCCACCACCCATTATCAGAAGCAGCAAGCCGTTTTCTGTCGAAGTG
>Ga0209085_1000927_pt1 | contig 19431 bp, 15 predicted proteins | sample C_131016_EF_Meta_FD_187310 | JGI IMG/M metagenome (GOLD analysis project Ga0209085, IMG submission 187310) | Freshwater microbial communities from Lake Croche, Canada to study carbon cycling - C_131016_EF_MetaG (SPAdes) (version 2) | ecosystem: Environmental > Aquatic > Freshwater > Lake...
TGGCAACAGCAGCTTGGGCACCGGTGAAGGATCCAATGTCCATACCTGTAGTATCCGACGATCCCACCGAGGTGCTGATATAAGACAAGTCAGCTTGGGTAATTCCAACAGTTTGCACACCATCATGGGATGTCACAACCGTGAGGGTTGAAGAAGAATCAAGTCCTGCGGTTCCTCCGGAGCTGAAGAGGTTGATACCATTAAACTTCTCTCCTACCATCAAACTGAGCTGACCTTTGAGCTGATCGAGCTCGGTATTGTAAAGCGAGAGGTCGGTGGTGGTTTTGGTTACATCTTGAGCCAAGGTGGCAAGTTCCGACATGCGGCTCAAAATTTTATCCGCTGTTTTGATGACTCCGTCCTGTGTTTGCAGGAAGGCGATTGAGTTGTTGACATTTGCCAGAGTGGCGTCGGTGCGGCGAATCGAAGCGCTGAGCTTCATCGACACAGCCAGACCACCGGCGTCGTCATAGGATGAGTTGATGCGTGAACCGCTAGAGAGCCTGTTGAGGCTGCGTTGCAGGTTGACATTTGTGTTGCTGAGGTTGTAGGCGGCCGAGGTAGCTGCTGAGTTGGTGTTGATTACTACTGACATATCCTTTGTATTTCTGTTTTGCGAAGTCCGTCTCGCTGTCGGGCCGCTTTGGTTCAGTGTTCGACCTCACTGGGGGAGTTATTCTCCGTTGGTTCAAGTATCGGCTAGCGTCTGTGAGAACTTTAGGAGTTTTTTTATTGAGATCGGAGAATTGGAAAAGATACCCACTTCGGGCCATACTCGAATGATGGATCAAAATCCTCCCGATATCTCTCTGGCTCTGATCGTGCGAGACGAGGAAGCTCACATCGGCAGGTGCCTGAGATCAGCATCAGGACTTGCTGCAGAGATGATTGTTGTCGATACGGGATCGACTGACAGAACAAAAGAAATCGCTATCACATGCGGAGCGAGAGTTTTGGATTTTCCCTGGATCGACGACTTCAGTGCCGCTCGCAATCAAGCTCTGGAGGCGGCTCGCGGGCGGTGGATTCTTGTTTTGGATGCGGATGAATACATCCCTCCAGCTAGTGTTGAAGCCATTCGAGCGCTGACATCGAGTGCCGATGCAGCGGATCGCGCTTATCATTTAGTGAATAAAAGCTCAACGGATGAGGGGCGAACGGGCATTTCGGGATTGATTGTGAGATTATTCCCAAACGATCCGCGCGTGCGATACGAGTGGCCTGTTCATGAGCAAGTGGTCACGAGCCTGCAGCGCGCGAACATCCCGATTGAAAATACCGGGATCGAAATCATTCATACCGGCTACTCAAGTCCTGATGTGAACGCGGCAAAGCAGCAACGCAATCTGAGGATTCTTGAAAAGATGACCACACAGGCCGCGGGAGCGCACCCGATGGCATGGTTCCTCAAAGGCGGTGCTTTGCTGGATTTGCAACGCACCGAGGAGGCTCTGGCAGCGTATATTCAATGCGCAGACATGACTTGTTCCGGCGATAGCATCCATGAAGCCGCATTGGTGCGCCGTGCATCGTGCTTGGCTGAGTTAAATCGTTTCAATCAAATCCGCGCGATTCACCCGGCAAACCACGAAGCGGAATGGCATCCGGAACTTCTCCTCCTTCGCGGTCAGGCAGAGATCGCCCTTGACGACCTACAGACCGGCCTAGTTTTTCTTCATCGCGTTTTTGAATCAAAGTCGTTCCCTCGCATCCCGGCTTATGACCCCATCCGAGTAAAAATCCGCTCTCTGATGTCCATCGCAGCAGTCTGGGAAAAGACGGCTCCAGGGCGATCTGTTGCAATGCTCAGACTAGCCTCGCGCTCGATTCAAACGGGACGCGAGATCAGCCTGTTCGAAGTATTGGAAGCAGAAGAAAACTGACTAGCTTCCGCAATAATCAGAGGCTCTGAGTTTCGCGGCTCTCGGCCATGTTCAAGATGGATGCGATACGCTTCACTGCAGGTGTGGAGAGCATTTCTGCCCATGAAGAACGGGTTATTTCAACGGCGGCACCTGGCAGGATTTCCTGCCAAGACTCGGTGGATTCCGAAAGATCCGCAGGAAGAATAATCGAGGCCGGAATATCGCAGACAGGAAAACGATAGTTCTTGAGGATCGACTCATGCCGGGCTGCCGCTGCTGTCGACGCAGGCCGAGGTTCCATCTGAGAGGTAGTGGCTGAGCGCTTCAGAGCCTTTTTCATGGAATCCAGCCAACTTCTAGGCTTATCCGTTTGGGGAGGCACGGAGCCGATCAAAACCAAGCGAGGAAGGGAACGTCCGGCCGCTTGAAGTTGACGAGCCATTTCCAAAGCCACGATCCCACCAAATCCAAATCCAGCGAGCTGAAAATCCTGCAGCGGAGCATCCTCAAACAAAGCCGCGATGTATTGTGCAGCGGCACTTTCAATCGAGGGGTGGCAAGCCTCGGGATTCAGCCCCCCTCGTGCGGCGATACCGATCACCCGACGAGATTGGCCAAGTGCGCCGAGAAGATCCGAATAGGACTCCGTGAAACCATCCGCCGGATGAACAAGAACCAGAGTGCTGCCGATACTTCTCGGGCACATTTCAACAAGTGGCGTCCAAGCGGATTGAACAGAACGCTTGGCTGGAAGCGCGGCTTGAGGAGATTTTGCGAGCGGGGCTGCAGGTTGAGTGCTTATTGGCTGGGCAGGCTGAGGCAAGGCCGCCTCATCAACCCAACCGGCGCGGTTGAGAAGCCACTGTTTAAGACAACTGGCCCCGGAAACCGGATTGTCTGAAATGGCGTAGGTCGCATGCGCGCCAACAAAGAAATCCAACACCTGAGGGAAAACCTCACGAACAGACTGAATCTGGGCCGCCGAGGGAATACCAATAGCTTTCCGGAAACCACTCTCCAAGTGAACATCGCCTTCCCAATCCCTCCACCCGTTGAGTCCGGTGTCTAGACCAATCCTTCCGCCAGCATCAGGCAGGTTTTTCCATCCCGGAAATTTCAGAAAAAGGCGCCCGACATAACCAGGGGGAACTTCAAGTCCATCGGCGTCAGCTATGAAAGCTTCGCATTCGGCAGTGGGTTTTCCCACAGGGAGCCGCAAGGTGTTTTTGCGGGCGATTCCCGCGAGACCGAGTCCGCAAAGCGACGCGGGGCTGAAAAAAACGACCTGCCGTAGCGGATGACTCGTTTGTTTTTGCCAGACAGAGGCGGCTGAGAGAAGCGGCGAACCGGCTTCCACCGCGACGCATTGGAGAGTCGAGGAGCAGGGTTCGCCTTCATGTCCCCAGTCCGCAGCCTGATTCGCCCACTCCGGTGTTGTGAGCCGTAGGTGGGTGACTGGCGCAGCGGCGGAATCCAGCATGTCGTAACCGGCAACATAGGCAGTCCCGCCTGAAAGCAGGGGAATAAGCCATTCATCAAAAAATGCACCCCCGCCCGGCATGGAGCGCACGAGGAATGAATGACCGGGTTGAAAATCCAATAGTCGAGCACCTTCCAAGGCGGCGGAAACCAGCATGCTGTGAGTGAGCGCGCGAACCAAGGGCGGAGCGCCATCTGAATGACCAGGCATGGTGGCAGCGAGTTCCTCGGAGCCGATACTCTTGCGCTCGGCGGATGAAGTTTCCAATGTCTCCCAATCCTGATCAATCGTGATGCGGCGGCGTGTTCCGGCATCGATGCCTGCCGAGCTTGCGCCGTCGCAAAAGACCAATGCCACATCGTGGGCGGCCAGCGTGGATTCAACCCAATCAGCAGGGGCGGTAGGATCGATGGCAAGGCAGGAATTTCCAGCCTTCCAGGCCCCAAGCATGGCAACACTCACCCAAGCGGATGGGGAAAGGAAAAGCGCAGCGTGCCAACCGCCGGCGTGCCCCGTCTGGGCCAAGTGCGCGGCGAGCTTGTCGGAGAGGGCGTCCAATTCCGTGTAAGTCATCTCATAATCGCCAAACTTGACGGCGATGGACTCCGGATTCCGTTGAACCACCTTGCGGAACGCCTCGACGATGGAGGCTGGCTGCTGGCGAATCTCTGGCCCGCGCGACCAATCGCGGAGCTGAAGAATTTCGTCAGGCAAAAGAACCGGCATGCGGTTCACAGGCTTGGCGAGATTTTCCGCGATTGAACCAATGATTTCGATGAGTCGGCCCAGAAAATCCTTCAGCACAGGTTCCGAACCGAAAGAACCAGTGAGCGAAAGTTCCAAACGAGGACCGGGACGCGCCTCAAGAACCAGGCCCTGGAGGGTCGTTTGCTGAAGCTGAGCGTCGAAGTTGATCCAGCGCGGCAGGGCTGTGTGAATGATGTCGTTAATGGATGATCCCCGCCAAGCGAAGGTGACAGGTATGTCCTGCTGCGTGAAATCGAGTCCCGCACCGCGCAGCGCCTCGTCGCCTTCGATCCAGATGTTTTCAGACATCGCATCCGTGAGCGCCTGTTCGGCATCCAACCAGTCTTCCACGGACTCATTCCAGGAGTGGACCAATGGAAGCCAGTTTTGAAAAAAGCCGGCCTCGGTGGAGTCTCCCCGGGCGTCGAACAGGGTGAGCATGACATTGCCGGTGGCTCCAAAGCGGCGAAGAAGGAGGGACCAGAGGCATCGCAAGGCGAGGCTCTCTTCGAGATCGTGGTCCAGACAAAATTTCGAGAACGCGTATGTTTTATCCCGGTTCAGCAACAGAGAGGCGCGAACCTGCTCACCATTTCCGAAGCGGGGTTCCAAGCGCAATGGCGCTTCGGCATTCTTGAGAAAATCCGCCCAACCTTTGGGCTTGAGATACTCAGGAAGATTTCCCGCAGGCGACAAAGGCGCCTGACCCAGCGTGAGCAGCAAATCCAGAAGGACGCGGGTGATTGAGAATTCATCTAGCAGAAAGGCGGGTGCGGTGAGGAGATAGTGGCCGGAGCCGCCGGGAAGGCGGATTTCATGGAAGCGAATGAGAGGAATCGCAATCGGCTCGAAATCGGCTAGGGCATCAGCCGCGAGAAGATCGTTCCATTTCGCGGGGATGTCACCGGCGGGAATGCTCTGCCAGTCGAGAGAAATCCAATGGGGTTCGGCTTTGTCGGCCTCGCGGACCATGACGCCCTCCATGGTTTTTGTGAAAGCAGAGCGGAGGATTGCATGGCGCTGGATGACGACTTGCCATGCCTGACGGAGAAAATCCGAATTCGTGCTCTCGCCAAAACTAATCGAGGCTTGGGTATTCGCACCCGGAGCGCAGGGCGCGCTCAGGTAGCGGTGGTAAGCCGCAGCCTGCATGGGATTCGCCGGGTATTGCCTCATGGTCTATCGAGTGTTACAGGCTGCCGTCGGTGACGGCACCTTCGGATGCGGTGGAGACGAGCTTGGCGTATTTTGCGAGCACACCACGAACGTAGCGCGGCTTAGGCTTCTTCCACTTCGTCAAGCGGGTGGCAATCTCCTTCGCTGGAATATCGAGAGTGAGCGAGTGCTTCACGCCGTCGATCGTGATCGGGTCGCCATTTTTGACAATGGCAAGTGGACCCCCATCAAACGCCTCAGGAGTGATGTGCCCGACGACGAATCCGTGGGTTCCTCCCGAGAAGCGACCGTCCGTGATGAGGGCGACATCCTTGCCCAGGCCAGCTCCCATGACGGCGCTAGTGGGCGAGAGCATTTCGCGCATACCTGGCCCGCCGCGCGGCCCCTCGTAGCGGATCACAATGACATCGCCCTTCTTGATTTTGTTGGCGAGAATGGCTTCAAGAGCTTTTTCTTCGGATTCAAAAACCCGCGCAGGGCCGCTGAATTTTTCGCCTTCCTTGCCGCTAATTTTGGCAACGGCACCTTCGGAGGCGAGGTTACCCTTGAGAATCACGAGATGGCTGTCTTTTTTGATCGGATTTTTGATGGGACGGATGATCTCCTGTCCTTTCAGATAGGGCTTAAAGGGAGCGAGATTTTGTTTAAGTGTCTTGCCGGTGACCGTGAGGCAGTCACCATGGAGCAATCCCTCCGCAAGCAGGGTCTTCATCATTGGCACAATGCCGCCGATGGAGACCAATTCGGACATCAGAAAACGGCCACTGGGCTTGAGATCAGCCAGAACCGGCACACGACGGCCAATGCGGGTGAAATCCTCGAGCGTGAGCTTGATTCTGGCCGTGTGCGCGATGGCGAGCAGGTGCATCACGGCGTTTGTGGATCCACCGAGAGCAATGATGACTGTGATAGCGTTCTCGAGTGCCTCCTTGGAGATGATATCCGAGGGCAGGATGCCGCGCTTGAGCATGTTGAGGACTGCGGCACCGGCATTGCGGCAATCGTCGTTTTTCTGAGGCGAGACGGCGTTTTGAGCCGAGCTGTTTGGAAGGCTGAAGCCCATCGCCTCGATCGCAGAGGCCATGGTATTGGCCGTATACATTCCGCCGCAGGAGCCCGGGCCGGGAATGGCATTGGACTCCACATCGTGCAGTTCTTTTTTGGTAATTTTATTCGCGGCGCACTGACCGACGGCCTCGAAGACGGATACGACATCCAGTTGCCGTTTGGAGAGGCACCCAGGCAGGATGGTCCCACCGTAAACAAAGACAGCCGCACGGTTCATGCGAACGATCGACATGATGCATGCCGGCATATTTTTGTCGCAGCCGCCGATGGCTACAAATCCGTCAAAGCCCTGACATCCCACGACCGTCTCGATCGAATCGGCGATGACCTCGCGCGAGACGAGCGAGTATTTCATCCCCTCGGTGCCCATTGAGATGCCGTCTGAGATGGTGATGGTGTTGAAAATCGTTCCCTTACCTCCCGCTGCATCGACTCCCAGTGCGGCTTCGCGGGCGAGTTGGTCAATGTGCATATTGCAGGGGGTGACCATACTCCATGTCGAAGCGATACCGATCTGGGGTTTAGAAAAATCGCTCTCCTTGTATCCGACGGGGTAGAGCATAGCGCGGCTCGGTGCCCGGTTGAGACCATCGAAAACGGCTGAGGAATAAGGGCGCATGTTGGGTTGGGACTTTGGCATGGTGAGGTGTGAATTATTCCGAGTCCCATTCCCGAAGAAAAGGCATTTTCACCACTTACTGGTGAACAAAAAACTCTCCACACTTTACAAGCCCCCTTGCAGGCGAGGATTCTGGGTTCCTCAAATGACAATTCTCGATCGTCTCGAAAAAATACTCGGCCGTTTTGCAATTCCAGGCCTCATCCGCTATGTCGTGGCGTTGAATGCGCTGGTCTTCATCCTGCTGACGCTCCAACCGGACTACATCCAAGCCCTGCAACTAGATCCCATCGCTTTTAGCAATGGGGAAATCTGGCGTGCTATCACATGGATTTTCATTCCAGAGACGATGAGCTTTTTCTGGATTTTTTTTTACCTGATTTTCACCTGGTGGCTTGGCGACATGCTGGAGGAAAGCTGGGGCGCGTTCCGCTTGAACGCCTATTATTTTCTTGGGATGGCGTTCTGCATTGTGTCAGCGCTTCTTTTCGGAGCCGCTGGCGGCAACTTTTTTCTGAATCTCTCGCTGTTTCTGGCGGCGGCAACACTGGCGCCGAATTTTGAGATTCTGCTGTTTATGATCATCCCGATAAAAATGAAGTGGGTGGCCTTGTTCAGCCTGATTGTTCCAGCCGGCTACCTACTCTTCGGACCATTGGACATGAAAATGATGGTCGTCATGTGCCTAGGTAACTATCTGCTGTTTTTCGCTCCGGCATTCCTGAAAAACCGCGCGGATTCCCTGCGAACAGGGGAACGCCGCAAGCGGTTTGAAAAGGCGCTCCGCAGTGAGCAAACGATCCACTGCTGCGAAGTGTGCAAAATTACCGAGGTCTCACATCCGGATGCCGAATTCCGCGTCTCAGCAGATGGCAAGGAATACTGCACCGAGCACCTACCCTCACGCGCAAAACAGGTGTGATATGGATCAAATTCCCGCTACGAGAGCGGGAATTTCATGCAAGCCGCGAATGGTGTGGTGAGGCTTCACCGCCGCGTGTTCCTCGGAGCCTGGCACCTGCAGCCAGACTGCGGCAGCGAGTTGGGCATTGAGCGCTCCAGCGATGTCGCGCTCCAGGCTGTTGCCCACCATCACGGCGCGGTCCGCCGAGACGCCAAGCTCGCCGAGCAGGATCTGAAAAATTTCAGCACGCGGTTTGCCGATGCCATGTTCACCGGAGACGGCAATCGCATCGAAGTAGCCACCGAGTCCTGATGCGGCGATTTTTTCCCTCTGCAAATCCGGCGCTCCATTTGTGAGGAGGGCGATCTTGTGAGACTTCTTGAGGCGAACCAGCGTCTCGACAGCATCAGGCATGAGACGGGCCAACTGGCGCCGTTGGGAACTGAAGTGAGCCGCGAGTTTTTCGGCGGCGTCTTCATCCGAGACATCCTGTGCCCGGAGAACGGTGCTAAAGACGGCCACGCGGTAGGTCAGCGACCACTCGCGCAGCTTGATTAAGTCGGGCTTCTCGCCTTCAAAGTGTCCCCAAAGGCATTCATGAAAACTGATACCGATGGATTTCACATACTCGTAGCAAGGCCCCTGCCGCCAGAGCTCAGAGCCATACTTTTTGGCATCCACCAGAAAAACCGAGGTCTCGATACCGGCAAGTTTGGAGGCCAGTTGGGCCGTAGAGGCCAAGGCCTCCTTAGAAACCACCTCGTCCACAATCAGTGTGTCATCTAGATCAAAAAGAATCGCATCAACAGCCATATCCCCTACCCCATTCCACACTCGAAGGGTCTCTGTCGATACTGGAAACTTTTTTTCGACAGGCAGCGGTCAGACAGAATCAGGCGGCGGCATCCAGGAGAGCACCGATGGATCCGAGAATCTCTCGCTTGCCATCGCGGGTTTTCGAGGAGGTGAGAAAGACATCCGGGGTTCCCGCGTGGACTGCTGCGAGCGCCTCCAGGAAAACCTCCGTGTTTTTTTTCACATGCGATGGCTTTAGCTTGTCGATTTTGGTGAAGACCACAGAAAACGGGCGATCGACCTCGCCGAGCCACTCCAGAAATTCGAGATCGATTTTTTGGGGTTCGTGGCGCGAATCGACTAACACGAAGACGCGGCGTAGGTTTGGCCGGTCCGCGACGTAGCCGGCGATGATATCCTGAAACGCGACGCGGTGGCCCTTCGGCACCTTGGCGTAGCCGTAGCCCGGCAAATCCACCATGCGAAAGGCTCCGTTGATTTTGAAAAAATTGATGAGCTGTGTGCAACCGGGAGTCTGCGACACGCGGGCGAGACCCTGTTTTCCGGTGAGGAGATTCAACAAAGAGGACTTACCCACATTGGAACGACCGATGAAGGCGAACTCCGCAACATCATCCGGAGGACACGCCTCCAAGCCGGGACAGCTTTGTAAGAATTCAGCTGAGGTGACACGCATATCCGGTCAATCAATGAACCGACGGGTTATATCTCCGTAGCTCTCGATGCGGCGATCACGCAGGAACGGCCAGTGAGTGCGTTGAGTATCCACGCTTTCGAGATCGACCTCCACCACGAGCACTTCGTCCTTGTCACAAGAGGCCTTGGCAATGATCTCACCCGAGGGGTCTGCGGCGAAACTTTGTCCCCAGAATTCGATGCCATCGCCACCATCTGGAGCCTCATGTCCCACGCGGTTTGGAGCGAAGACGTAACATCCGTTGGCTATGGCGTGGCCGCGTTGAACGGTCTCCCAGGAAGAATGCTGGCGGCGGCCGTATTTTTCTTTTTCCTTCGGATGCCAACCGATCGCGGTCGGGTAGAAAAGAATTTGCGCTCCCTGAAGAGCCGTGAGCCGGGCGGCCTCGGGATACCATTGATCCCAGCAAACACAGACGCCGATCCGGCCGAATCGCGTGTCCCATGCTCGAAAGCCGAGGTCCCCGGGAGTGAAGTAAAATTTCTCGTAGAAAAGCGGATCATCTGGGATGTGCATCTTCCGGTATTTCCCGAGGAAGGCCCCGTCGGCATCAATGATGGCGGCGGTATTATGGTAAAGGCCGGGCGCACGCCGTTCGAAGAGCGAGGCGACGATCACCACACCAAGTTCCTTCGCGAGTTCTTGGAAAATCGCGGTCGCAGGGCCTGGGACCGACTCGGCGAGGTCGAAGTATTTGTGGTCTTCGATCTGGCAGAAATAGACCGATTGAAAAAGCTCTTGGAGGCAGACGATGTTAGCGCCCTTGGCAGCAGCCTCGCGCACGTCCCGGATGGCTGCGGTGGTGTTGGCTTCGACATCGAGCGAACAGGCGTTTTGGACGAGTCCGACTTTGATTCGGGAATTTGACATGCTTGAGTGGTATTTTTTTGGAGCGGTTGAGTAAAGGGCTCTGTGTGTCACAATTTTTCGCATCTGGAAAATCGGCTTGCCTCAAAAATCCGCATTCTTGAATATGAAGCATGGAATCTATATCAGACGGGGCGCGTGGCGCCGGAGATTGGGATAGTCTTTTCTACAAAGCGGCTGACGACTTTTTTCTTGGCTGCGAGGGATCAGCCCTCACCTACGACGATGTGTCGCTGGCCACGCTCTACAGCGAGATTCTGCCAAAGGACGCGAACTACGACACTCGACTTGCCGATGGCTTGAACCTCCACTTACCCGTGGTCTCAGCCGATATGGATACGGTCACCGAATCCCGCATGGCGATCGCCCTTGCGCTCCATGGCGGCCTTGGATTGATCCATTACAACATGCCGCCCAAGCAGCAACTCTCCGAGGTTTCCAGGGTCAAAAATCATGTCCACGGGTTGATTCGCGAACCCATCAAAGTCCATGCGGATCAAAAAATCGGTGATGTATTGACTCTCATCGAAGAGAAAAAATTCACCTTCAGCACATTTCCCGTGGTCGATGAATCTGGTCGCCTTCTTGGTCTCCTTCCTGGGCACTGCGTTCGCGCGCGCTTCGCATCACGGGTTGTGGGCGAGGCGATGGTCAAGAGGCCCTCGGTTCTGACAATTCGGGAAGACGAACTCGGCGGCGATCCGATTGCACGAGCCGACCGGTTTTTCACGGACAATATCGGAATCCACAAACTCCTCGTTGTGGACAAGGACGATCACCTGAAGGGACTCTTCACCCTGAGCGATATCGAACGAATTTCGCAGGAGCGTTCGCTCCAGACAAAACCGGCTAGGGATGCCAAATTCCGCCTCATCTGCGGTGCGGCAATCAGTCCACCGAGGCTTCCCGATGGCGCGCTCGACAAGGATTCCCTCCTCGCCCATGTGGGCGCCATGGTTGAACGAGGTCTGGATGCCGTGGCGGTCTCGACAGCCCATGGACACACGCGTGGTGTTGGTGAGGCAGTGAGGGCCATTCGTTCCGAGTTCGCCTTTTTGCCAATCATCGCCGGAAATGTGACGAGCGGCGCAGGCGTTCAGTTCCTGGCCGAGTGCGGCGCGAATACCATCAAGGTCGGACAAGGACCCGGTTCAATCTGCACGACGCGCGTCGTAGCCGGCGTGGGCATCCCTCAACTCACCGCGCTCTATGTTTGTTCGAAGGCCGCCGAAAGTAGCGGAGTCACGATACTCGCCGATGGAGGCATCACCAAATCCGGCGACATCGTGAAAGCCCTCACCCTCTCGCACGCAGTCATCTGTGGCAGCCTCTTGGCAGGCTGTCCCGAGGCCCCAGGCCAGATCATGGAGATCAACGGGAAATTCTATAAACAATACCGCGGCATGGGCAGCCACGCTGCCATGAAGGCTGGCAGCGCCGCTCGCTACGGGCACGGCAAGGACATCAACCGCAAATCCGCAGCCGAAGGCATCGAGGCACTCAAGGAGGTATCCGCACCCGCCGATACTGTGCTCGCTCAACTCGCCGGAGGTCTCCAAAGCGGCATGGGCTACCTGGGAGCTGCAAACCTGACACAACTCCGTGCCAACGCCCGCTACACCCGCATTACGACATCCGGCCTACGCGAGAGCGCGCCACACGATGTGATCGAGGTCAAGACCGGCAACGCACTCTGAACTGGCCTGCGGCCTACTCCGCCTGCTTCGGAAACATCTCCGAAATCAGGTGGGCGTAGCGGTCCGTGATGACATGCCGCTTGAGCTTGAAGGTATTCGTCATTTCATCACCGACCTCGAAGGCTTTCGGGACGAAGCGCCAGGCTGTGATGCGCTCGTAGGATTTGAAGCCATTTGAGTGGTTAATGAGGTTGAGGACTTCCTCGTCGAGGAGGTGGCCAACCTTCGGATTGGCGGATAGTTCAGCTGCGGTGGATTCAGTGAATCCAGCTTGGCGGAAGTGCTCCAACGAAGGGACTATTAAAGCGGCAAGCGCCTTTTGATCCTGTCCGACAACCATACACTGATCGATGAATGAAGACTCGACCAGTCGCGCTTCAATCGGCACGGGCTCGATATTTTCTCCATTACGTAGAACAATCGTATCCTTCGACCTGCCGAGAATCTTGAGGCAACCATTGTAGGTCACCATTCCGATATCGCCGGTGTTCATCCATCCATCACGCAATACGCGGGCCGTTCCCTCAGGGTTCTTGTAGTAGCCACGCATGATCTGCGGGCCCTTCACATGAATCTCGCCGCGCATTCCACGCCCGCCTCCGGAGCGCCTGAAGTCAGGATACAAAATTTCGCCATTCTGGAGGTCGATAATCCGCACCTCGGTATGCGGGTAGGGTTCGCCAACCGTCCCGATCACGAGATTGCTCCAGGTCCGCACAGCCAGCACGGGCGAGGTTTCCGTCATTCCATATCCCTCCAGAACTGGAATGCCGATGAAGTTGAAAAACTCGTCCACATGCGGTTGCAGCGCGCCGCCTCCAGAGATGGTCCCTCGGAACTCCCCGCCGACAATGGCGCGGAGTTTTTTCAGAACGATGCCATCAAGGAGCCTTGCTGGGACGATGGATACCAACCAAAGGAGAGCGTGTTTCAAAGCCAGCTTGAGGCTTTGCAAAGGCCCCCGCCCATGTTCATCGAGTTGCTGGCCTTGGAAAAAGCGCTCCGCGCGTTTGACATTGCGAGTGACCGCGTAGGCCAGATGAAAAAGTTTCTGTCGAATTGGCGGCGCGGATTTCACATTCGACTGAATTTTGAGATAGAGGTTCTCCCAGAGTCGCGGAGCGGAGGCCATCACGGTGGGGCGGACCACTTTCAAATCCTCCGCCAATCCGCGTAGCGAGGTGTAGTAGGTGCCGACGCCCCGAGAGATCGAGAGCATTTCGAAGGCGCGTTCGTAGCTGTGCCAGACCGGCAAGATCGACAGCGCGCGATCACCCGGGCGCAGGGCGAGCGGGAGATTTTCGATCTGGGAGCACATGTTGGCGTGGGTGAGCTGCACTCCCTTCGGAGTGCCGGTGGTTCCCGAGGTGTAGATGATGGTGCAGAGATCCTCCGGCAGAACGCCTCGCCCGCGTTCTTGCGCGGAGCGGTCACCCCCCAGGCGTTTGCGCCCCCCCTCGGCGGTCAACTGCTCCAATCCATAAACTCCCTCCACTGCCGGCATGTCTTCAGGCGCCATCACGATGATTCCCTGCAAGTGGGGCAATTGCGGGCGGCACTGTTGAACGCGTGCCAGCATGGCCTTGTTCTCCACAAAGACAAATCGGGCGTCGGAATGCGTGAGAATATAAATCAACTCCGCATCGGTGATGTCGGTGCCACGGGGCACATCGGCGGCTCCAGCCAGAAGAATGGCGTAATCCGAAAGAATCCACTCGAGGCGGTTGTCGGAGAGGAGGCCCACATGCTCGCGGGACTGCACTCCCAAGGCAATCAGGGATGTCGCCAGATCGAGGCCGCGTTCGTAGGTTTCACGGAAGCTGAGCGGCACAAACGCGCCCGACTTATCTTTTTTGCAAAAGCCCGGAAGGCCGTCATAGCGAAGTGCGGCATTCGAATAGACCTCGGGGAGAGTGGATCCGTATTTGAAATCAGGCATACGATGGGAGCGAGGTTGATGCTTTGAAGTGAGGAATCAAGGAACGTAAGGTTTAGCGATGAGTTTTCTGATCCATGGCTCGTAGGAATTCCTCGCATTGACGGCGCGAAGAATCCCCTTCTGGTCGAAAAGAAACACCGTGGGCAGGGCATTGATACCAAACTCCCGCACCATCGGCCCAGCCCACCCCTTGCCATCGCAGGCTGTTGGCCAATCGGGGAGCGAGACTTCCTTCAGGAATGTCGAAACCTTTTCTGGATTCTTATCCAGGCTCACCGTCGCCACTTCGATGCGTTCGGCGGGCAGGTTCACAAGGGCACGGCGAAAATCCTCCATCCAAAGCAGGCTCGGAGCGGCCTCGGCGGACCAGAAAACCAGCACAACAATCCGCCCTCTCTGCTTGGCGATGTCGAATGTTCCGCCTTGGATCGTTGGGAACCTCACTGCCTGCGGCTTGTCCAGCAGGCTGAGTCTTCGGAGATCATCCTCGATACGGCGATTCAGCACCTCCTCTTTCGAGGCCTGGCGGGCCTCTTCCAGAAGCGCGCGCTTGAGTGCAGGATCGTTGTCACAAATCGTGGCCACCTCCACGAGAAGGCGCGGAGCACGGCGGTCCCCCACATAGCGGATCGAGTAGTTGCGCGCCGCCGCCACGAGATCCCGGCGACGGTCGGATTCCTGCCCCTTGAGGCTCTGCATGAGGAGCGAGACGCGGCGAAATCCCGCCTCCGCTCGCTGAGCCGGCGTCGCGGACTTGTCTTTCTCGAGAACCTGAAGAAGGCGCATGGCCTCATCCACCAGACTCTGCCTGTCCTCCATTTTGCCCATTGCCGCCTGAATCGCCGCGACTCGCAAGCGGGCCTCAAAGACACGCGAATCGCCCGGATTTTCTTTCAGGAACTTATCGATGAGCACGGAATGACGGGCGAAGTGAACCTTCGCGAAGTCCCTCGCCTCGTCCATGCTTGCGGGCTTGCGCGACGGCCCGGCATCCATCGACACAATCACGGCCCAATCCTCGTCCGCACCGGCAAATACGGTCGAGACGGCAAGCAGAAAAAGGAGAAGCGTTTTCATTCAGAAGTGCTGATTGTTGTGTAAAGAGGACGATGATCGCTTGCCCGGCGCCACTCGCTCCCGCCGCCGATTCCACTGCGCGAGAGCTTTATTTTTGGCCAGAGGCCCGCGCTGGCGAGCAGATAATCGATGCGGGAATAAACATCCGCCTCCGACCAAAAATGTGTCCAGACAAGTCCGTGCGCATCGCGCAAAGGGAGATCCCGCATGGCCGTGCGTGAACCAGAAATGCCCTGGATGTCTTTGACAGGCGATTCGTTCTTGGTGTCGTTCAGATCCCCGAAGAGGAGAAGGTTCACGGAGGGGTCCGCCTTGAAAATCGAATCCAAGTGAGCACGCACGAGCAAGGCCTCGCGCGCGCGGAATTTTTTTTCATCAAACGCCGGCACGACTCGGCGAGACTTCAAATGCGCACCGACAAGGCGGAGTTGATATTCGGGCGTGACCTCCACCGTGGCATCGAGGATTCCCCTCCCCATGCGGTGGTAGCGGCCATCGAGTTCAAAGGTCACCTCGGGCCTGGAATTGCGGGCAACAATTGGAAACCGGCTCAAAAGCGCGATGTGGCGCTCGCCCTCGGGTGAGGCCACCCACTCGGAGTGCGGAAAAACCAAGCCTGCGGCTGAGAGTCTTTCCTGAAAATCGGCCAACATCCTCTGGTCGCCGATCTCCACGACTCCAAGGACATCCGGGCGGATACGCTTGAGCATGGTGATCACAGCAGCGATCTCGGACTCTGGCTTGGGGGCGTTCTCCACCCGCCTGCCACCGATAACCCTTGGCATGGGCAGATAATTTTCCAGGTTGTAGTAGGCAACCACCACTTCCTTGCCCGAGAGAATCGGAAGGCAACAAAGCAGAATCCAATAAAAAATCCCGCGCGGCGACATGTCGATGCGCCGATTTGAATCAGGCTGGCTTGTGAGGCTGCTTCTCCGCAGGTTCCTTGATCTCCAGTTCGGCGGTGGACTTGTGAATCTCGCGCTCGAACTCATCACGGGCTCGCTTGAACTCACCAAGGCTCTGGCCTATTCCACGAGCGAGTTCCGGAAGCTTCTTGGCGCCGAAAAGCAAGAGCACGATGACGAGAATAAAAACTATTTCAGGCCAACCCGGCATGGATAGGGCAAAGAGTGGAGTGTTCATCTACTCTCTCCATACATCGGATATCCCAACGATGCAATTTAATAGACAGCAGAAAGAGGAAAAATCATCTAGCCACTGGGCGATGAAGTTCACGCTCACTACCGGTCTGTCCGCGCCAGGCCCTTGGCGTCCCAAGCCTCAGCCGCGAAGCGGCGTCTCTGCTCTGTGGTTAATTCTACTTTTTTACAACACTGCTCGGAGGCGTTTGCTCTCCAGGTTGCTGAGTTGAATCGGCTCCTTGGCGCCCTGCAGCTGGAGTTCCCAGCGAAGGAGATTTTTTCTTACTATCTTGGCAACAGATTGAGTGTTCACAAGCAGGCTGCGACTGACTTTGACAAAGAAATCGGTCGGCAACTGGCTCTCCCAGAGTGAGAGGGTCTGTTTCATCATGAGGTTTTTGCCTTCATTCAGGAAAATCCGGGTGTAGTCGCCATGAGCCTCGATGGCGGCGATTTCCCCGACTTTCACCACCATGGAAAGAGATTTCTCCCGAAGTAATACGAGGTCCTCGGCTTCGAGTCGCTCAACTACTCTGGCCACCGGATGAGTCACGCTCGTTTCAGAAACCGACGGCTTGGACAGGCGGAGGATCGTCTTGGCGAGCCTCGCTGCGCTAACCGGCTTGGTGACGTAGTCTAAGGCATTAGCCTCAAAGGCCCGGATGGCATACTCGTCATAGGCTGTGACAAAGACGACAGCTGGCTGCGGGGTGAGATTCTCGAGCTTTGGAAGAAGGGCGAAGCCATTCTTTTTTGGCATCTGGATATCGAGAAAAATCAGGTCCGGTTTGAGGGTTTGCACCAGATCATTTGCTGAGGTCACATCTTCCGCCTCTCCCACGATCTCGATCTCGGGGTGGGATTTGAGACGGTTTGTGAGCTGGACTCTGGCCGTGGGCTCATCATCCACCAGAATGACGCGAAAACGCGGTTGCGAAGCCGAGGGTTGGGTATTCCTGTTCATGGATTTATAAATTTGAGCGCCGATTCCCAGCGAAAATGATCGGAAGCGTCACGCGGGCGAGCACATGCCGTGGGGAGTTTTCATAGGTCAGGGAAGCGCGGTCGCCGTAGATCAGATGGAGGCGACGGCGGAGATTGCTGATTCCGATACCTATGCCGTTGTCTTTTCCACGAAGTGTTGCGGAGGAAGGCTCTACCCACGATCCCGTGTTTTCAACCGTGATGTGGAAATGTCCGCCAGCGCGTTGTGCCTTAATGAGGATCGAGAGTGGCATCGGGCTGGTCTGCTGGCCATACTTGATCGCATTTTCGAGAAGCGGTTGCACCAGATGCTTGGGAGTTTTCAAGCAGCGCGTCTCTTGATCCGCATCGATCTGGCACATCAGATTCGCACCGAATCGGACCTTTTCCACATGGAGATAGTTCTCCAAGGCGTTCAGCTCTTCTCCCAGAGGTGCTTGATCTTCATCACTCTTGCTCAGCGAGAAGCGGAGATAATCTGCCAGTGACTGGGTGAGCATCTCCACTTTCTCTTTGTCATCACTCACGGCCATGACTGCGGTGAGTGCGTTGAAGAGGAAGTGGGGCTGCATCTGGTTTCTCAGAAGTGCGAGTTCGCTATTCTTTTGACGACGAATTAGTTCAACGGAGTCAAAAAAGAGCGAGGCTGAGAAATAGAACCCGATCCAAAGGGCTAAAAAGAAGAGATCCATAAAGAATCCCAACACCATCACACTCGTTCCTATCGAAAGAGTGGTTGCCAGGGGTCCGAAGTGCTCTCGCAGAAAGGGAATCTGAGTGGTAAGGAGGATTTCAACCGCTGTGTAAGAGAGTGAAATCCCGAGAAGTAATGTGGCCACTCGCAGGGGATGCCACTTCCTCGAATGAATCCAAATAAACAGCGGGCGAAGGGAGCTGGTGATCAGAAATCCGTAGGCTGACTTTAGGAGGATCCATTCCAGGAGCAATAGTTCTGATCCGCGCGGAATGATTCCGGTAGCTATCAGCAGACCACCTACGATTCCCTGAAGAAGCGTGTAAGCAACCCAAAAGGCAATCTGCAGCTTCCAAAAGTAGGGAGACTTTCGGCTCTCAGTCGCATGATCGCCCAGATGTTGGTTAATCATCGCTCTATCTCCTTGGCGTGTTGCAATACGGTCATTCCTGAGTTCGTTGAGGCAATAAAACGAATCGCCGCACGACTCACGAGAAGAAAATCCCGGACGAACCCTCAAAATCGCTCTGAATCCGGCTGACAATGCGATTCGTCAAATTTCGATTGAATTCCACTACGGAAGGTGGTCTTCCACGAAACGCTTACAGAGATCGCCAAATCATAAAGGCACAAAAAAACCGCGCCGGTCCTCGCCCAGCGCGGTTTGTCAAAAAGCATCCTCAGATTTGCCTATTTCCCCAGCACTTCCTCATAGAGCCGACGCATCTGCGCTGCCACTTTCGGCCAGGTGAACCTCTCCTCCACCAAGCGCCTTCCCCTCATTCCCATTGCAGCACGCTCTTGATCCGTCATTTCAATCAAGGTCAGCATACCCTCAAAACCTCTGGCTGAATTCCGAATTTCCAGCGCAGCTTGGTAAGCAAACCCCTCCGGCAAATTGCACTCTGGCGTCATCACCACCGGCAGCCCAAATGCCCATGCCTCCAACACCGACATCGGCAACCCCTCACTAAAACTCGGTAAAACAAAAGCCTCCGCACTCCTCAGTAGCGCCTCTTTTTCCTCCCCAAAAGCCGGCCCAAAAAAAACAACGTCCGCATCCGGGAGAGTAAACCTCCGGCTTGACCCATTCTCGGGGCGCAGCCCCCCCTTCAGATCCAGAGAGCGCTCAGTTTTAAGTTTGTAAGAATTAAGTTTTAAGTCTTCTGCCTCTCCGCACTCAGCAATCCGCAATCCGAGATCGACGCAAAGCCTCTTCAACTCTCCTTCATGTCCCCCTTGATCCCAACCCGCGATCACAAACTGCCACTGCTTTGAATGATGATTTTTGGATTTTGAATTTTGAATTTCCGCCCAAGCTCGCAGCGCTCCAACCAGCCCTTTTTTTGGATGAATCCTACCCAAAAACAAAAGCCTTTTCTTCCCCTCTGTGCTCTCTGTGTTCTCTGTGGTTAATTTTTCCGGCAACTCCACCCCATTGGGCACTACTTCGATCCGCTGCTTCAAACCATAAGCCCGAATCGCATCAGCCTCCGGTGCGCAGAGCGCATGCAGGCAAGCCGCATCATTCAAAACGGCGTTTTCAAAGGCCCAAGCAGCGATCCGCTTTTTCCAACGCGAATTTGCCAAGGCCCATATGTCCAGCATACCTCTTGGCGATACGACATATCGGGTTCCATGTCTTTGCAACTGGCG
>Ga0209085_1000929_pt1 | contig 19397 bp, 14 predicted proteins | sample C_131016_EF_Meta_FD_187310 | JGI IMG/M metagenome (GOLD analysis project Ga0209085, IMG submission 187310) | Freshwater microbial communities from Lake Croche, Canada to study carbon cycling - C_131016_EF_MetaG (SPAdes) (version 2) | ecosystem: Environmental > Aquatic > Freshwater > Lake...
CTCAAACCGAAACCCCTCACGGCTTTCACCCTCTGGGTGAACCTCCATCAACTCCCTGATCGTGCTCATGGCCCCTTTCTATCTGCTTCTCTGCCTTTTTACACGATTTTCAACTGCGGCTTATAGGATAAAATGTGGGTCATTTCGCAAAGGAGCGAAACTACACACTAAAATTTGCCAGAGAGCGACAGGACGCGCTGGATAAAACCACAAACAAGCGAAAAATAGAGGTTTGCCGTGTCGATGTGAGTGGCGGGTGCACCCGCTGGGAGCTTTCGGCAGCCGTGGCAATCAAGCCCCTCGTTCTCCACGGGAGGTTTATTTTTTGCGTTTTGCGGCGAGTTGTTGAAGCAGTTCGGCGGAAAGGCCGGTCCATCCGGTCTGGTGGCACGCTCCGAGGCCGGAACCGTCGTCCGCATGGAAATATTCGTGGAACCAGATTTTGTCCTTCCAGTCAGGCTTGCGGAAGAGGACCTGATCACGGCCCTGAAAGACCCGGGTGCCGTCATCATTGCTCAAGAAAAGCCCGCACATTCTTTGCGACAGCTCGTTGGCAATCTCCTCAAGGGAGAGCATGGTTCCGCTGCCGACGGGGCATTCCACCTGGAAAGCCGGACCATAGAAATGATGGAATTTCTGTAGCGATTCGATGAGGAGGAAGTTGATGGGGAACCACACTGGGCCGCGCCAGTTAGAATTCCCGCCGAACAAGCCTGTCTGGCCCTCGCCGGGCTCGTAATCCACCCGGTGCGTTGTCGAGCCGACTTGGAATTCGTAGGGGTGAGCGCAATGGAACTTGCTGAGCGAGCGGATGCCGAACGGGCTCAGAAATTCACTCGGGTCCAGCATCCTCTGGAGTAGGTTTTTCATCCGCTCCTCAGCCACCAAAGCGATCAGACGCCGGTTTCCCACGCCGAGTGATTCCCAATTATAGACAAGGCTCGTGAGTTCAGGGCGGTAGTTTAGATACCACTCCATGCGGGCCTTGAATCCAGGACATGCCGCGAGTTCCTCGGGATCGAGGGTTTCGACGGCGAGCAGTGGCATGAGGCCGACGAGCGAGCGGAGGCGCAGGGGGAGCCGTTCTCCATTCGGCAGCTGCAGCACGTCGTAAAAGAACCGATCCTCTTCATTCCAGAGCTGGAGCGCATTCAAGGCATGAACGATGCCAAGGAAGTGCTCGAGGAACTTTGTGGCGATATTCTCGTAGACGGGATTTTGGCGAGCGAGTTCAAGCGCGATTTTCATCATGTTCAGGCAGAACATGCCCATCCAGCTTGTGCCATCACTCTGCTCCAGTGTGCCGCCGGTTGGCAGCGGTGCGCTGCGGTCGAAGACAGCGATGTTGTCGAGGCCCAGAAATCCGCCTTGGAAGATGTTGTTGTCATCCGAGTCCTTGCGGTTCACCCACCAGGTGAAGTTCAACATGAGTTTGTGGAAGAGTGTTTCCAGAAAAGCGAGGTCGCCTTTTCCCCGTTGTTGCTCCTCCACTTTATAAACCCGCCAAGCCGCCCAAGCGAAGACCGGCGGATTTACGTCGCTGAAGTTCCACTCGTAGGCAGGAATCTGCCCGTTCGGATGCTGATACCACTCGCGGGTCAGCAAATCGAGTTGGCTCTTGGCAAAGCCGGGGTCGATGAGCGAGATCGGGACGCAATGGAAGGCAAGGTCCCATGAGGCATACCATGGGTATTCCCACGGATCGGGCATCGACATGACGCGCTCGTTGTAAAGATGGCGCCAATGGCGGTTGCGCAACTTTTTCCGGCTCTCTGGTGGCTTTGGCATCGAAGGATCACCCTCCAGCCAGTCATCCACAATGTAGTGGAAAAACTGTTTTCCCCACATCATGCCGGCGAGCGCTTGGCGCTGCACGAGCCGTTCATCTGGGCTCATCTGAACAGGCTGCACGGCAGTGTAAAAGTCATCAGCCTCCTTGATGCGCGACTGGAAGACGGTGTCAAAATCCTCAAATGGTCCACACGAGCGCTCCGCGCTTGGCCCCAAAAGTCTGAGCCGGATCTCGTATGCTTCGCCAGGTCCCACGATCCGATGAAAGACCGCAGCGGCCTTGGTTCCCTCGTGGTCGGGATTCACCGCAGAGCGGTCGCCATGGATGACGCGTCGGTGGAAGGCGTCTTTCGTAAAAGGCGTCGCGTTCGGGGTGCCGTAGAGGTGTTGGAAATTCGTCTCGTTCTCGGAAAACAACCAGTCCTGAGCGAGGTCCGCATGCAGCTCGTAGGTTCCGGCAGTCGCATGGGAACTGCGCGCAAAAGCCTGTCCAGATGCCTTTGCGCGTTTGATCCAAGGCTTCGTGTCATCGCGTCCCCAGCTCCAGGTGTTTCGAAACCAAAGGGTCGGCAGCACATGGATCGGCGCGGGGTCGAGGCCCATGTTGCGCACGGTGATTCGGCATAACAAATCCTCCGGCGAGGCCTTGGCGTATTCGATCTCGATATCGAAGTATCGATCATCCGCGAAAATGCCGGTGTCCCAGAGTTCGAATTCCGGCTCTGCGCGAGAGCGCTTGCGGTTCTCTTCGATCAACGCGGCGTAGGGAAACTCGGCATGAGGATACTTGTAGTTCATCCGCATGTAGCTGTGCGTTGGCGTGCTATCGAGATAGAAGAAAGCCTCCTTCACATCCTCGCCGTGGTTACCCTCCGAGCCGGTCAGGCCAAACATCCGCTCTTTCAGAATCGGATCCCGCCCATTCCAGAAGGCGTGTGCGAGGCAGAGGTGCTGCTTGTCATCGCTCACGCCTCCGATGCCATCCTCGCTCCATCGGTAGGTGCGGAAGCGGGCATGCTCGTGGGGAAAATAGCTCCAGGCCTCCCCGTCGGGGCTGTAGTCCTCGCGCACGGTGGCCCAAGCCCTTTCGCTCAGATAAGGACCCAATAGTAACCAAGGTTCCTTGCCTTCTTCAGCCAGACGAACTCTGGATTGTTCGATTGTTTCGTTCATGGATTGGGAACGGGCATTCCTAAACACTCTCTGTCGGCCTGCCCATGAAGCCGATGAGGAGGCGCGTGAGGACGACGTCCTCCGCGCCTTGGCTGGTTATGAGTTGGAGATTGGCATCGGCGCAGCCGTGGAAGGCACGCTGAAGCTCTTCGAGCGAGTAGTGGACGGAGCTTTTGGCAGCGATGCCGAGGCCATAGGCGTTGAGGCTGCCGTCCTTCTTGCGAGGCAGAAAATCTGTTTCCTCGGGCGGGAGTTTTGCAAGTGTCCCTGAGAAATACTGGGCCTCGGCGGGGGGGCGAAGCTTGTGGCGGATGAGCAGGCTTTTCGCGAGGAGAAGATTTCGAACGGTCGGGACGATGGATGCCAGCAGGATGCCGACACCTTTTTCTCCTTGGTAAAAAAGTTGCTCAAGCGTTTCAAGAGCCAGCGGAAGGTTGCGGGCGGAAATGGCATTGCCAATATCGAATACGCCGCTCTCGCGGGTCGCGGGCACGAGGTCGCGCACATCGCGTTCGCCAACCGGATGGCCTGGCCCGAAGGCCGTCTCGATTTTATCGAGTTCGCTATAAAGCTGCGCGGAATCCAGCCCCACACGGGCGGCAAGCACCTCGATGGCATCCGCCGAAATTTTCAACCCGCGCGCCCGCACCTGCTGCATCGTCCAGCTGATAATTTCCTCCTCGCCCGCACCGAATCCCAGCGAGGGTTTGTCGTGGAGGATTGTGCTTCCTGCTTTGGAAAGGCGCTTGTAGGCCGAGCGACGCTTGTCTGCGCCCGGCGCGCTCAGCAAAAAAGTGACCCCGTCGGGGAGGCCTTCATCCAGAAGGTCGCAAAGCTGCTCGACGACCGTGATGACATTTTCAGAGCGCCCTGCGACGCTGTCGGCGAGGAAGGCCGCACTCTTGAGCCACACAAGTTTCGTGCCGCCAAGAAAGGGCAACGTGGCGAGGGACTGCATGGCCTCCCGTGTGCGGGCTATTGAGGCGTCCACCGTCTCCACCGCACCGTCGATAATCTCCAAACCAAATGCATCTGCACCTGGAGCCAGCTTGGCGGCAAGTTCGGAGGCGGCCTTTTTAACGGCGGCATCGTCCGAGCCGCTGATGAAATGAATCGCTGATGAGGTTTTTTTTGCGGCCATTGGGATAAGGAGAATCTTGGCGTCAGGCTTGCCGGATTGCAAAATTTCTTCGTCATCCGACTTCTGTCAGCCGTAACATGGTTGCTTCACACTTTCGCCATGTCACACATCAAGCTTTTCATTCCAGGTCCGATCGAAGTTTCCGAGAAAACCTTCCGCGCCATGTGCGCGCCGATGATCGGCCACCGCGGTTCGGAATTCAAAAAACTATACGGAGGGATTCAACCCCGCTTGCAGACCCTCTTCGGCACCCAGCGCCCGGTCTTTCTCTCTACCTCGTCCGCCTGGGGCGTCATGGAGGGCGCGATCCGGAATCTCACGGCAAAAAAAGTTCTCAACGGCATGTGCGGTGCCTTTTCCGACAAGTGGTTTGATGTCAGCAAGCGTTGCGGTAAAGAAGCAGCGGCTCTTCAGGTCGAGTGGGGACAGTCCATCGAACCGGACATGATTCGTGCAAAACTCTCCGAGGGTGGATTCGATAACTTCACACTCATCCACAATGAAACCTCTTGCGGCGTCCGCAATGCGCTTCCTGAGATCGCCGCCGTCCTTCGCGACTTTCCCGAGGTGATGTTTATTGTCGATAGCGTCTCATCTTTTTCCACGCAGCCGATTCCGATGGATGAACTCGGCATCGATGTGCTCCTCACTGGTAGTCAGAAGGCGCTCGCCATGCCGCCCGGATTGGCGCTCTTTGCCGTCTCCGAGCGTGCGATGAAACGTGCCGAGTCGATGAAGGACCGTGGATACTATTTCGACTTCGTCGAATTTGCCAAAAACCAAGAACAGGACATGACGACCAGCACGCCGGCAATCTCGCTCATTTATGCCCTCGAGTCGAAGCTGGATGATATTTTCAGCGAAGGCGTCGAAGCCCGCCACGCGCGCCACGCCGCGCTCAACGCTCAAGTTCATGATTGGGTGAAGGCACGCGGCTTCGAATTTTTTGCTCCCGAAGGACGCCGCTCGCTATCGCTCACTTGTGTGAAAAACAATCGTGACATCGACGTGGCTGCCTGGATCAAGCGCCTCCGCGAGAAACACCGCTTCGTCATCGATGGAGGCTACGGCAAGCTCAAAGGAAAAACCTTCCGCATTTCGAACATGGGAGACGAAACCAACGATTCCATCGCAACCCTGCTCGCTGCCTTGGACGACACGCTCGAATAAGCGGCGGAAGAAAAATCGGGGCGAGAGGATTTGAACCTCCGACCTCCTGGTCCCAAACCAGGCGCTCTACCAAGCTAAGCTACGCCCCGCTGCTGAGGTGATGAACTTAACATCACTCGCCAGCTTGTAAAGCATCGTGAACATTCTCGGTTCTAGACTTGAGACTATCAAAGTCATGGGCTGAACCTAAGATTCACATCACGTCAGGTTTTCCGGCGTTGACGCCAAAAGACCGGGAGGAGAAACAATGCAAAAAGCGCATTCAATGCAACGCCCAGAGCACAATTGATGTCGAGGGATGCCAATCCCACGGTCTGAGCGGTGGCCAATGACCCGAACCCTGCAATGTTTGTGGCGGCCCCGAGCCCAAGGGCCTTTCCGACATCCCGGAATGCGTTCGCGTGATCGCCTCGGCTTTCGCGCAGGGCGAAGATCATGTGAATGCTCGAGTCCACTCCCGCACCAATCGTAAGCGTGATAGAGCATAGATTCAGAAAATTCCAATCCAGCGAGAAAAGTCTCATCAGTCCCGTCATTGCAACAAGGCTGAGACCGGTGGTTGCGAGGACCAGCAGCGTATCGCGAATATTCCCGAGTGACACACGCAAGGCCACGCACAAAATCACGGCAAACACGGCCGCCGCCACCAGACCATGAGCGAGGGCGTGCCTTGCGATGGCCTCACCGAGTTTTTGCCAACCGGTCAGGTAGATGCCTTCACTGGCCAGGGCATCGACCAAAGTGGCGATCGCCTGGGGATTCTTGCCGGATTCAACTGCGACTCCGCAGGCGGCGAACTCGTGGCCTTGCAGGTTTATCGTCCGCCTGGCTATCCACTCGAATGCCGTGTTCCCCTGCAAAGTCGGAGTGCCTGTGTTGCGCCAAGCCTCCCATTGGTCGAGCAGGCCCGCCGTGAGAAATGCCCCAGCTTCTGAAAAACCAGCTTCATCCAGTATGCGCCGGAGAGTTTTCTGTTCCGAAACGGGCAAGGCGGCCGATGCGAGGTTTGCGTTTAAAAACTCCCCGCGCGGCCAGAGGCTATCGGGAAGTTCAAAGCTGGCGATCGAACCGTTTTTTACAGCCTCTTCCAGCATCGCGCGAGACCTGGCGAGTTTATGTGCAACGATGGATTCCGAGTCTCCAGGCACGACCACATTCAAAACCTCATGATTAATGCCCAGCACCTGATCCATACGTTCCAATGTCGGATAGGCGACACTCACGCGGGGCCGCATGGCATTGGCGTTCTTCGTCCAAGGCGGAAACCCGCCGATCGCAAGGGCGGCGATCGTGGCGACGAGGATTGCCACGGAGATACATTTGCCCACTTTGATAAGAAGGGGCGTGTTCAGGCGTGATGGGGTTGCCGCTGAGAGTTCCATTTTTTGGAGATCCTTCGCGTAAAAAATAATCATCAGCAAAGCCCCAGTGATGACTCCGATGGCGACGGCTGTGCCGAGTTGGGCGATGCACGGCAGGCCCGATAGATTCAGGCTCAAAAAGGCGGCAGCCGTGGTTGTCGCGCTAGCCAATATACCGGGTATTGTCGCCGCCCGGAGTTCCTGCAGTGTGCCTCCGTGCGCGATGCGTCTTTGGTAGATGATGAAACCGTAATCCACCGTCAGTCCCGCTGATATCGCCACGAAGCCGGCGCTGATGATCGTGAGGCCCGGAAACAGAAGTGCTGTGAGACCAAGGGCGATGGCGCAACTACAGCAGACATAAAAAAGCAAACCCCACAGCGGGCGCAGACGACGGTGCGCGAGAAAGAAAATGAGCGCCGCAAAAGCCAGCGCGGAAATCGATGATCCGCGCATGTCGCTCTCCATGGCGCCTGATATTTCCTGAACGAATGCCGGCTCGCCGGTCCATCCCACGCGGGCGTTCAAACGTTCTGGCGAGGCCGATTGCCATTTGCGAATGAGATTCGTCGTTCGCGAAACCCAATCTCTCGGCGGCTTCGGACCATTGGGAGTAACATACAGAAGGCGCGTGCGACCGTCCAAGGAAGAAAATTCGCGGTTCGCCAAATCTGGCGCTGTGGTGGACGGGAGCGCGGAGAGGAGATTCAGAGGATCGTAGGCGAGACGTGCTAATTCCTCAGGAGACACCGTCGTTTCCAGACGCTCGACAGCCTGCGAGGCGCGGGCACTCGCACCTGCGGGTGAGAGCTTCTCGAGTGTTGCGTCAAATTTCTCCGGGTCTTGATTGAGAAGTGCGTAGGCTGCCAGAGGCACAAGCTCGCGCGGATCTGCCGCCCATGGTGGAGCGCTGTGCACTATGAGCGTGGAAGTGGCGCGGAGGTCATCAGCTAACGAATCAACCAGCGTGCCCGCCTCCGCGGAGTCGCTGGCCTCGACCATCACGATCAATTCGCGCGGTTGCCCGAAATGCGCTAGAAAGATTTTAAGCCCGCGCACCGCCACCAAATCCTGCGGGAGAAGATCGAGCACATTGGCGTCGACTCGAATGCGGCTAAGGCCCAGTCCAGTTGCCAGAAAAAGTAAGGCCAACAAAACCCACCGCCACCGGGAAAGATACTTGTCTAAAATCGAGCGGTTGTCTGCGGCCATAGAAGAAGCGAGTCCTCTTTATCGACGCCTGGGCAGACCGCGTCGAGGGCGAACAAAATTTCATCTAGCCCCGGATCGGGAGTATCCGTAATCGCGCAACGGAAGCCGTCTTGCCGCGAGCGCGGGAAAGCCGGACACTGATCCAATCATGTCTCAGGATATCGAGGAATTTCTCATGTATCTGGCCACCGAGCGAGGGCTTTCCGATAGCTACCAATTGCTCGTGCAGCGTTCGCTGGAGGCCTTTTCTGCATGGCTGGAAAAGCATACGCAGACACGCGAGTGGCGGCATGTCGAGCCGCAGCAAATCACCGACTTTCTCGTCTTCCGCAAACGCTCTGGTCTCCAGGCCTCCTCGGTGCGGATCGATGCTGTAGCCGTGCGGATTTTTTTCCGTTTTCTGGTCTCACGCCGCGCATGGACCGAGAATCCCGCCGAAACCCTCACGCTGCCTCGCCCAGAGAAGCATCTTCCCGAAGCCCTGCATGTCCAGCAGGTGCGGAAGCTCATCGAGAGCATCGGCCCGAATGATCCACTTGGCCTCCGCGACCGGGCAATCTTCGAACTGCTCTACTCCAGCGGGCTCCGCGTCTCCGAACTCTGCGACGCGCGCCTGGAAAACATCGACCTCGATGCCTCGTTCATCCGCGTGACTGGCAAGGGCAAAAAAACCCGCCTCATCCCGCTCGGCCACCCCGCCTGTGAAGCCATTCGAGCCTATCTCCAGCGCGAACGCCCTGAACTTGTCTCCAAGAAAACCGGTGCCGAGATTTTTCTATCGGTCAGAGGTAAAAAACTCACCACCCCTCGCATCCGCCAGCTCATCAAACAATACGCCGCCCGAGCCGGCATCGAAGCGAATGTCTATCCCCACCTCATGCGCCATAGCTTTGCAACCCACCTCCTCGGCGGCGGCGCCGACCTGCGCGTCATTCAGGAGCTGCTCGGCCATGCTGACATCTCGACCACGCAAATCTACACCCACATCGAAAAGAGTGGCCTCCAGGCGGTGATCAAAAAATTTCACCCCCGAGCGTGAGAGGCGAGCTTAAGCATCAGTGTGAATTAAAATGTCTGCCGAACAATCGGAGGAAAGTTACAAAGTTAGGATTTTTTCCAGACGCTTCCATACGAAGCCGATTGCCATCGTCTCTATGCTCGGATAGTCCTTCAGTGCCCGAAGAAAGGCCATACAAACACCATGCAACGCATCACCCTGCTTTTTCTCGCTCCACTCGTCCTCTGGCTTTCCGCCTGCTCCAGCACATCGCAGGTGAATCCCGCCGTGCTCTCGGCAGCGACCTCGCGTGGAGTAGCTGCCTCGACGACATCGAAAATGTCCGCCGGCGAGAAGCTCGACTTCTTCGACATCCGGAGTCTGGTAACCAGCAATGTGCCGGATGATAAAATCATCGCCTATCTGAACAGCACGCGGCAGGTGTGCAATTTCTCCCCTACCGAAATGTCGGCCCTGAAGTCCTCCGGCGCCGATGCGCAGCTGCTCGGATTTCTTTCTAACACACGTGGATTCTACGGCCGCTCCCCTGCTCCACAAAACGGAGCTGCCCCGCGCTCTCCCGGCCAATACACAAACTCGCAGCTCTACCAGGACGAACAGCCTTTCGCCAACAACGAGCCGGCGATCGATGGCTTCTACAACTCGGGCTACGAGGAATCTCTCTACAGTCCGTTTTCGTTCAATTAACCCCGCCGCAAGGCCCACCGCAGCGTGACTGCAAGAGCCCCGCTTTGGCATCAGCGCCTGCCCTTCGCAGGCTTGGCGGGTGCAGCGGCAGCGGGGATTCTCGGAGCGTGGCTCAGCCCGATCGGCTCGGGGACATTTCTCATGCTGGTCGCATTGGCTCTTGCCGCGTGGCTGCCCTTCCGTCGCAGCGTTTGCGTTTATGCGGCTGTCGCGTTCTTGTTCGCTGCTCTGCAAGTCGTGCAGACCCGCGAGTCCTTGGCTACAAGTCTTGCTGAAAAACTCGGAGGCGTGCCGCAAGTGGCCAGCATCGAGGGAATCGTTCGCACGGAACCCTCGGTGGGTGCGACTGGAAAGTCCCGCTTTGTCGTGGAGGCCAAGCAGATCGAAATCCATGGCGAAAAAATCAACCTGCCCTGCGATATCCTAGCCGTCGTTCCCTCAAGCACACCCGCGCTCGAAGACTCCGTGCGCCTCATCGGGAGCCTGCGTCCAATTGCCCCGCCGCGAAACCCCGGCCAATTCAACGCGAAGCGTGTCATGGAGCTTCGAGGCATTACCTGCGAACTCGTCGCCACCTCGCCGAGGGATCTGGAAATCACCTCGCCAGCGGCCGGCTTCTCATTGCCACGCATCGCCGCATCCTGCCGGAAATGGATGGAGTCGACCTTGCGCGAGGGCATTTCTTCGGATCCCCTCGTCTGCAATCTCCTAGCCGGAATCGTTCTGGGCGTGACCTCCGACATACCCGATGCGCTTCAGGACGAGTTCCGCCAAACGGGGACATTCCATCTTTTTTCTGTCTCGGGTTTGCATGTGGGAATGATTGCCCTGATCCTCTGGCAGGCCTTTCGAATGGCAGGCATGGGGCGAGGGGTTACGACATGCGTGATTATTCCGGCGCTGTTTTTCTACGCACTGCTCACGGGATGGAAACCCTCGAGCGTGCGCGCAGCAACGATGACGGCGATTTTTCTGATCGGCATGGCTTCGGGGCGACAGTCGATCGCGCTCAATTCGCTCTGCGCGGCGGCATTCGTCATTCTGCTTCAATCCACCAACGAGTTGTTCAATCCCGGCTTCCAGCTCTCATTCACGGTTGTTGCCGCGATCTTGCTAGTCGCTGGGCCACTCCAGGAGCGGATTCGAATGCGTCTGGAGCCGGATCCCTTCATCCCCGTGTCGCTCTGGACAAAATGGCAAAAGAAGAGGCACGAAGCAGCCGGGCAGACGGCAGGCTTACTGGCGGTCTCGCTGGCCGCCTGGATCGGCTCGTTGCCGCTCACGGTTTGTTATTTCCACATGGTTTCCCTTTCTTCGCTGGCAGCAAACCTCCTCGTCGTCCCGCTGTCATTTTTCATCATGGCAACTGCCGTTTTGTCCTTGGCGAGCGGACTTGCAAGTTCGGCTTTGGCTGGGGTTTTCAACAACGCGAACCTCGTCTTCACAAAAATTCTTCTTCTCATCATCCAAGCAGCGGCATCTCTGCCAGGCTCGTTTCTTCCCGTTGGAAATTGGCAGCGGACGCCAGCAGCGCTCACGGTTTTCGATTGTGGATCCGGCGGCGCTACAGCCATCCAAGGCGGTAGCGCCCTCTGGCTCGTCGATTGTGGGTCTCGGTGGGATTTCGAAAATATTGTCACTCCATGGATGCGCAGCACGGGGCATTGGCGCCCCGACGCGCTGATGCTCACGCACGGCGATGCCAACCACATCGGCGGAGTCGGCGCCCTTCTCGACACAAATTCCCTCCCGCGAATCATCGACTCCTTGCTGCAAGACCGTTCTCCCGTGCGCCGCAGGCTTCATGCGGCAGTGGCTGCCGCCAATTTGCCCATTTCCAAAGCGCAGGCGGGCGATCGCTTCGAGATCAGCCCATCAATGACGCTGCAAATCCTGTATCCCCCGTCGGACCTTGTTGCAGCGACTGCTGATGACAAATCTCTTGTGGCTTTGGTGGACTCTTCCCCGACGAGGGTCTTGATTCTCTCTGATGCCGGGCCCAGCACCTTCGAGTGGCTCCTTCAGAATCAACGCTCCGCCATCGCGGCAGACATCGTGATTCTGGGACGCCACCACTCCGGCGCACCGCCCGAGGCCTCGTTCTTTCGTGCCGTCAATCCCTCGCTCGTTATTGCCGCCGCAGCGGGATTCCCATCAAATGAACCGATCGATGAGAAGTGGGCATCGATGGTAGAGGGCCTTGGAATTCATCTCTTCCGGCAGGATCGCACCGGCGCAGCCATGATTCGCTTGGACAAGCAAGGCTACGCCGCCAAAGGCTTTCTCAACGGCGAAACTTTCAAGCGATAACCACGCGAACGCCTTCCGGCACGAGATCGAAAAGCTCTGCGATATCGGCATTCCGAAGGCGGATGCAGCCGTGACTGGCTGGTGATCCGATCAGGTCCTCGCGATTCGTGCCGTGAAAATAAATGTATCGGTCGCGCGTGTTGGCATTTTGCTCATCGAGGCCGGAGATCAACAGGATGCGGGTTAGAATGCCATCATGCTCGCCTCCCGGTGCAGCGATATTCCCGGTGGGTTGCCGACTTTTGAATTCGGCCCACAGTGGCTCGTCGGTGCCAATTTTTTCCGCAACCATGAAGCGCCCCGTAGGCGTCTTGAAGCTGCCGGGCTCAAATCCCAAGCCAAACCGGGATGTGGAGACGGGCCAGGATTTGATCAGCACGCCGTGGTGCCGCAGGTTTAGCATCTGGCGGGAAATGTCCACTTGCATTTCCCAATCTTCAGAGGATTGCCGTGCGGGCGTGTCCGGTGTCATAAATGTCAAGTATGTCAAAATCCCATAGAGTCGCAATCGTCGGCGCATCCGGCGCGGTCGGAGTCGAAATGCTCCGCGTCATGGAACGCCGCAACTTCCCCATAGCCAGTCTCCGTCTTCTGGCATCTCCCCGCTCCGCTGGAAAAACCCTCACCTTCCGTGGTGAGGAAATCACCGTGGAGCCACTGCATTTGAATTCCTTCGAGGGGATCGACATTGCGCTCTTCAGCGCAGGTGGGACGATCTCTCGCGACTTCGCACACGCGGCCGTGACCAGTGGCGCTGTGGTGGTGGACAATTCCTCGGCCTTCCGCATGTCCCACGATGTGCCGCTCGTCGTCCCGGAGATCAACGGAGCGGATGTCAAAAACCATCGCGGTATCATTGCCAATCCCAACTGCACGACGGCCATCACCCTCATGGCATTGCATCCGCTGCACCGTGCCTTCGGGGTGACACGCCTTTTTGCCTCAAGCTACCAAGCCGTGTCCGGAGCCGGTGCACGCGCTATCGACGAATTGCGCCATCAGACGGAAGCCCTCGCCAAGGGTCATCCCATCGTGAAGGAAATTTTCCCGCACCAGATCGCGTTCAATGTCATCCCGCAGGTCGATTCCTTTTTGGACACCGGCTACACAAAGGAGGAAATGAAGATGGAAAACGAGGGGCGCCGCATCATGCACCTGCCTGACTTCAAGGCCTCGGTAACCTGTGTGCGCGTTCCCGTTTACCGCGCCCACTCGGTGGCCGTGAGTGCCGAGTTTTCAAAACCCATCTCGCTCGAAGATGCCCGCACGGCGCTTAAGAATGCGCCTGGACTCCAATTCGTGGAGGATGGATATCCCATGCCGCTCGACTGCGCCGGGAAAGACGACTGCTTCGCCGGCCGTCTCCGCCGCGATTGCGCAATGGAGAATGGCATCGCTTTCTGGGTCTGCGGTGACCAGTTGCTGAAGGGGGCCGCGCTCAATGCCATTCAGATCGCCGAACTCCTCTAAGATGAAAATCGAGCGGCTCATCTCCCTGCCACCCGCTATGTCCGCGCACTTCCCGCGCACGGCTGAGGGCGCTGGATGGTTCGCCGCTTGCGACCCCGCTGGCAGTAAACTCGGCTCCGGCGGTGGCGTGGCCCACCTCCTGGCCGAAGCCTGGCGCGGCCAAGGCGGGACTGCGTCATTCGAAAAATGGTGCGACGAGCCCTCGCTGAAGCTCGCCCTCATGGCCGGTGGACAAAGCCGCCGCCTGCCAGCCTACGCCGCCACGGGAAAAATCCTCATGCCCTTCCCAGCCCTCCGCTGGGCGGATGGCCAGCGCCTCGACCAGACTTTGCTGGATGTGCAGATGCCCGGCTTCGGCCACATCGCCGCGCGCGCCCCTCGGCAGAGCCGGGTCATGGTTGCCAGCGGGGATGTTCTCCTGCGATTCCCGCCTCGGCTTCCCGTCATGCCGGATGCTGACATCCTTGGCCTCGGAATGTGGGTGGATGCCCACACTGCCTCACACTTCGGGGTTTTCTTCAGTCACAAGTCCAGTCCCGAGGAACTCGCTTTCTTTCTCCAAAAGCCCAAGCCGGACGAAATTACCAAGCTCGCCGCTGACCATCTCTTTCTCGTCGATACCGGCCTCTGGCTGCTGAGTGCCAAGGCGGTTTCTGTCCTTTTCAAAAAATGCGGATGGAATGCCAAAGCAGGCGCATTTGCGAAAGGGGTGCCGGATTTCTACGAACTCTACGCTGGCATGGGCCACTGCATGGGAAGCCGCCCCGCCTTGTATGATGAGGAGATCGCCAGCCTGACCTGCGCGGTCGTTGCCCTCCCCGATGCGGAATTTTACCACTTCGGCACAAGCCGCCAGATGATCGAATCCGTGTCGGCCCTGCAAAACCGGAGTCTCGACCAGCGCGGGCAATCCCACCTCTCGCTGAAGCCACATCCGGACATGTATGTCCTGAATTCCGACTTCGCCTTCAGCTCGCGATCCAGCGCCAACAAACTCATCTGGGTCGAGAATTGCATCCTCCCGGCGGCACTTCCGCTCACTTCCGAAAATGTTTTGACCAATCTCCCGGCAGAAATTGGATCGCTCCCACTCGCGCCCGGAATCTGCGTGGACACACCGCCCGTCGGCGAGTCCGCACGCTGCCTGCGCGTGTATGGATTTGACGATTCCTTTAAGGGAGCGATCGGCGATTCAACCACCGAGTGGCTTGGCGAACCCTGCGAGCTTTGGTTCCAGAGACGCGGGATCACTCCAGCGGATGGCGGTCTCTCGCCGGACACGGATGTCCAGTCGGCGCGCCTCTTCCCGATCTTGGAGTCCGCCGATCTCACCGCACGCATGGTTTCCTGGATGTCCTCCCGAGATCCGGAAAAGGAAGCCGAGCTTCTGTCTCTCTGGAAAAACAGCGAGCGCCTCTCTGCGCAGGAAATCACAGAGCGCTTCAATCCCGCGCGTCTCCTCGCCGAGAGACGCCTCCAAATCGCCTCGGTCACGCCGCGCCTCTTTGCGCAGCGAGGCAACAATCCCTTCTATCGCCTCGACCTCGACAGCACGGCCCGATTTTTCGCGGAAACAAACGCCCCCACGCCTGTCTTGGCCGAGCCGAGCGGTTCGCCGGTGGATTTTCTCTCCGAAGCCATGTTTTGCGCGCAGGTCGCTCAGACACGCGGCGATGAAACCCTCTCAGGCGTCTATGAAAAAAGAGCCTTCTCCTTTCTGAGCGATCTGGTGGTCGATCGCATCGCCTCCAAAAAATGCGCGCCAATCCGCACGGCGGTGGATGACCAGATCGTGTGGGGCCGGTGTCCGATCCGCATTGATCTTGCCGGTGGTTGGACCGACACGCCTCCGTATTGCCTGAAACGCGGTGGCGCGGTGGTGAATGTCGCGCTCGATCTCAATGGCCAGCCGCCCGTGCAGGTCTTCGCCCGTGTGCCGCTGCACCGCGAAATCGTGATTCGCTCCATTGACCTCGGAGCCGAAACGCGCGTCCGCACTTTTGAGGAACTCGAGGATTTTACCCATGTCGGCGCCGAGTTTTCTCTCGCAAAGGCTGCTCTGGCGCTCGCAGGCTTCCATCCGCACTTCACCGCCCACAGCCGCGCAGGGTCTCTCGAAGACCTCCTCGGCGAATTTGGCGGCGGACTTGAAATCTCCCTCCTCGCTGCCACGCCGAAAGGCTCCGGTTTAGGCACCAGCAGCATCCTCGCCGCCACACTTCTCGGCACACTCTCCGAAGTTTGCGGCCTTGGCTGGGATCACGAGGAAATCTGCTCACGCACCCTCGCACTGGAGCAACTTCTCACCACCGGCGGCGGATGGCAGGATCAGGCGGGTGGAATCCATCGCGGCCTAAAAATGATCGAATCCTCCCCCGGCTTCACTCAACGCGGTCTCGTGCGGTGGCTCCCACAACACCTCTTCGGCCCGTCGAAAACAAACGGCATGGCTCTCCTCTACTACACAGGCATAACGCGTGTCGCAAAGGGCATCCTTCGCGAGATCGTTCGAGGAATGTTTCTCAACCGTCCAGAAACGATGTCCCTTCTCGACGAAATCGCCGCCCATGCGCGTGATTCGTTTGATATCATGCAACGCGAGTCGTGGGATGGCCTCTCCAGCGTTGTCAGGCGCTCATGGGAACTCAACTGCGCTCTCGACGCAGGCACCAACCCTCCCGCCGTGCAGGATATCCTCAACCGCGTCTCGGACTGGTCCGCCGCTGCGAAACTCCCAGGAGCCGGCGGCGGTGGCTACATCCTCTTCCTCGCCAAAGACGCCGATGCAGCCTCCCGCATCCGCTACGAACTCACCACCCGCCCGCCGAATCCGAGGGCCCGCTTCGTTCGAATGGACATCTCGGACACAGGCCTGCAGGTGACCCGGAGCTGAATAACCGTCCACCTCTAAAATAAGGCTCACAATCCGCTCGGATAGGTCTCATCGACCTCGGCGACTCCATCGGCTTCCCAGATCGATGTGCGCTCGAGGGGTTCGACGGCACGGGTTTCATCGAAGTGGAAGACTGCGTCGAATTGCTCCGAGACCTTGGCAGTGAAGTAGTGGCTCTCTCGTTCGGTTTCGGGTCGGTAGATGACTCCGATGGCCCGTTCCAGTAGCGGATGGTGGAGCAAGTCGGCGGCGTCTTTGTGTTTCGAAAAATCCAGCCAGAACCGTGGAATTTCGGTTTCGTGGAAGAGTTTCTCACAGCTGTGCGTGAGTGCGGGGCGCACGGATTTGCGTTCCGCAGGTGCGTCCCAGTTTGATGCCGCAGTGACTGTGCCTTTGTAGGTGGTGAAGCCGATTAGCACGGCTTCCGAGCTAAAATGCTCCCTCGCCAACTGGCCGATGTTGAACTCGCCGCGATGACCCATTTGCGTCGCGCTTGCGTTGCCGATATGGGAATTGTGCGCCCATACGACAACCTTCGCATGTCCTTGCAGAGCTTCTAGGTGCGAGCATATCGCAAGCAGGGTATTCATCATGTGGCGGTCGCGCAGATTCCAAGATTCGACATCTCCTCGCAGCATCGTGCGGTAGTAGTTTTCGGCATCGGCAACGACTGCGGCATTTTGCTCGGCGCAGAAGTAGGCCTCTCCGGCGCGGTGACCATCGAGTCCGAGCCAGGCTCCTTTTTTACGACGCAGATCGGCAAGGGCGGCGACGACATCATCCTCGCAGCTCTTCGAAATGCCTGTGCCGGTGAAGAGTCCGTATCGTTTGGGATCACCACCGAAGTGGTCGAAGCACGCGTAGCGGTGCGAAAATGTTCGTGCCACGGCGGGATCGGTTTCACGCAGGTAGTCGAGGACAGCTTTCATCGACTCGTTGAGACTGTAGAGGTCGAGGCCGTAGAAGCCGACTTCATCTTCCCCAGAGTCAATATTGTGGTCGTGAAGCCAACCTGCGAAGTCGAGCATATCGCTATTTCTCCACATCCACTGGGGAAACCGTTTGAATCCACTGAGAGCATCAGCTGCAGCCGTGTCGCCGTCCGAGCCGGTCACAAATTCATTCACTCTCCACGAATCGGGCCAGTCGGCTTCGACGGCCACGGCGTTGAACCCGAGCTCATCGATGAGTCGTTTCGTGATGTCCGCGCGGGCTTCATAGAATTCATGTGTGCCATGTGTGGCCTCGCCGAGCATCACGACTTTTGCTTTTTCGCAGCGCTCGATGAGGGCGTCATAGTCGGAGATTTCACCGCACAACGATTGCGCGCCACGTCGAATCGTTTCGGCGTCGTTCATGCGACCTCCGTCGGCTGAAGTTTCGCACCGTTCCGAAGAAGTTCGTAAACGGAATCATCGGAGACTTGAGTAAAGTCGTCATACCATTGACCCACGCCGAAGAAGTCCTCCGGCATGACAAGGGCGACAAAATCCTCCACCAGCGCCTCCATTTCCCAGCGCACAGTCGGCGGGGCGACTGGTGTGGCCAGAATGATGCGGCCCACGCGCTGCTCGCGGAGTGCGCTGATTGCCACGCGCATGGTGGATCCCGTGGCGACACCATCATCGACGAGGATGATGGTTTTTCCTTTTAAAGAAATCGGCTGCCGGTTCCCGCGATAGGTCGCTTCGCGGCGCATCAGCTCAAGTGCTTCGCGTCTTTCCACCACCTCGAGCGAGTCCGGCGGGATGCGCAGGCTCTCGATGACGCTGCGGTTCAAAACGCGCACACCGCCACTCGCGATCGCGCCCATGGCAAGTTCTTCGTGTCCGGGCACACCGAGTTTTCGGACGATCATCACATCCAACGGCAGGTTGAGTGCCCTGGCGATCTCATAGCCAATCGGCACGCCACCACGGGGGAGGGCTAGAACAATCGTTTCCGGCCTGTTGGCATAAATCATCAGTTTTGCGGCAAGGATTCTACCGGCCTCCTCGCGGTTTTGAAATCGCGCGCTCATACTTCCACGACCTCCCTGTGTGTTTCCTGTTCGCAGGAATCCCGAACTAGGTGGTTTTTGAACCACGACGCGGCAAGGCTTGCGACCCTTTCTAGGGCTCCTGGCTCTTCAAAAAGGTGTGTGGCGCCTGGGACAATAGAGAGTTTCTTCAGGCAGCGCAGGTGCTGGCTGGCCTCCTTGTTCAGACGCACAACGGCATCGTCGCGCTCGCCCACGATCAGAAGCGTGGGTGCGGTGACATGGCGGAGGTGCTCGTAAGCTAAATCGGGGCGTCCGCCGCGAGAAACGACCGCGCTGATGCGGTCGCCGAGGATGGAAGCCGCCGCTATGGCAGCTGCTGCGCCTGTGCTGGCACCAAAAAGGCCGATCGGCTGATCATGTGCCGCTGGATGGTCTTCCACCCACCTCACAGCGGTGATCAGGCGGTTGGTGAGCATTTCGATGTCGAAGCGGAGTTGGCCATCGGCGGCGTCTCTTCTTTCCTCCTGACGGGTCAGGAGATCCAGCAGGACGGTTCCAACCCCCGATTCATGGAGGATGGAGGCGACGAATTGGTTTCTCCGGCTGTGGCGGCTGCTGCCACTCCCGTGGGCGAAGATCACGACCCCCGAGGCATTCGGTGGCATGATCCATTCGGCTTCGAGGTGCATAGAATCGACAGGTATTTGGACGATCCCGGAAAAGGTGTCCACGAGCCTGCCGCGGCTGTTTTTATGAGGCGTATTGAGCATGGTTTTGTTTTTGAAAAGAGGCGTCTTGCTTACGAGGCAAAGCCGAAGCGGTGTTTCACCTCGGCGTAGTCCATGTGCAGGGATCGACTGATGAGTTCGGCGGCCACTCTGGTGGCGGCGACTTTCAGCAACCGGTCGAACTGATGGGGTTCGACGGGCGCTCCGTCATGCATGATGGAGTGAATGCGGGCCCCGCTGGTGAGAAGTTGAACAAGGAATGTCTCTGCCTCGACGGGATCATCCGTGTGGTGGGTCTCCACGCGTTTGTTGTGTTCTGGAAAGACGGTGTAGTTGATTGCGAATTTGGCGAGCATTGGGTGAGTCATAGTTTCGAGGTCACTCAATCCCCACCTCGCGCTTCCGCCAATAAGGTCATCCCCCCATCGCATCCAGCACCCTCACGGCTGAGCATGTGGAGAA
>Ga0209085_1000930_pt1 | contig 19389 bp, 16 predicted proteins | sample C_131016_EF_Meta_FD_187310 | JGI IMG/M metagenome (GOLD analysis project Ga0209085, IMG submission 187310) | Freshwater microbial communities from Lake Croche, Canada to study carbon cycling - C_131016_EF_MetaG (SPAdes) (version 2) | ecosystem: Environmental > Aquatic > Freshwater > Lake...
GACAATATTGAAGCCGACCGCCGGGCACTTAAACAGATGGATGAGGCTGTGGACCAAGTTATGGGCCGATCAGCAGATGAAAAAGGTGCCGACAAAGCAGTTGCAATACGAAGAGGACAGCAACGTGAACGGGCTAGGATACTTGCTGACATCGAAGCCGAACAGAAAAAGATTACTAGCCTTAATGAAGAGCGGGCACCCTTAGCGGCTGAGTTCCGCAAGGTCGAGTCAGAAGTAGGTCCAATCAAATATATTGCGGCCCTGGTCTATGGAGACAATCCCGACTCAAACGTGCTAGAACGTGCCGTACGTCTTGTGATCATCATGATTGTGTTGGTGTTTGATCCATTGGCCTTGACCTTGATTCTGGCCGCCAACAAACAGTTTGAATGGGCACGGCAAGGCACTGGAGGCTTTGTACACGATGAGACAGAGCCCAAGTACGAGCCCGATGATGGTCCGTTAACACAAGACCAAGTAGAACAAATAAAAGAATCAGCGACAGAACCTATACCTGACGATCCTATACCTGACGATCCTATACCTGACGATCCTATACCTTGCTACAAGTGTGGTACACCCTTAGTGGATGCTCCGGGCATTGGGTTATTCTGCCCCAATCAAGAATGTGATGTAATTGACAATGTCGACGGTGAAGAACCTGTCAAGTTGACACCAATTGAAATTGAATACGAGTTTGTAGACGAACACCATGAACCTGACCATGAACCAGATCTTCATGTGTATGATGATGAACGCCTGGTATCTAATTTTGACAAACAGCAGTTGGTTGAAGAACCTCCTGTGCCAAAAAAATCCACTTGGGACGACTATCTTGGCATACGAGCAGACAATGACACTGACATCTTCAAGTCCGGCAAACTAAAAGGATTTGGTATTCGATTTCCTGATGATGCTGTCAAAGGCGATTCATTCATCAGAGTTGATCAGATGCCCAGTGCCTTGTACAAGTACAATGGCGCCAAATGGATTGAGGTTGACAAAGGACTCAGTGACCAGTATGCTTACGACACAGCCTATATTGATCACCTGATAGAAAAACTCACCACTGGTGAATATGATCCTGAATTATTAAACGACGCAGAAAGAGAACAAGTGGCACAACGCTTACAAACAACCGCAAAAGGTACCTAATGGCAGCAGATTTGCACAACACCTGCAGTTTCTGCGGCAAACACAAAGACACAGTAAAAAAACTCATAGTAGGCGAAAAAGTAGGCATCTGTAATGAATGCGTGGACTTTTGTCAAGGCCTGCTAATCGAGGAAGCAGTTGAATCCACAGACATTGATGCTACCGCGCCAAGAAAACTGGACCCTATCGCACTCAAAGAGTACCTAGACCAGTATGTGATTGGTCAAGATTCGGCCAAGATCATGTTGAGTGTGGCTATTGTGAATCATTACAAACGCATCAATAAGACCACCAATGAACCTGAATTAGAAAAGGCCAATGTGCTCATGCTGGGCCCCACTGGCTCGGGCAAGACCCTGTTGGCCAAGAGTGTGGCACGTTATCTTGATGTGCCATTTGCCATTGCTGATGCTACCAGTATTACTGAAGCAGGCTATGTGGGCGATGACGTAGAAAGTCTCATCACAAGATTGTACACCGCGGCCGACGGCGATGTAAACAGAACACAACGTGGCATTGTGTTTGTGGATGAGATTGACAAGATTTCTCGCAAGGGTGAAAGTACCAGTATCACAAGAGATGTGTCAGGCGAAGGTGTACAACAGGCCTTGCTCAAAATGGTAGAAGGCACAGTATGTCGCATACCTGCTGGTGGCGGGCGTAAGCATCCGTCGGGCGACATGATTGAAATCGACACCAAAAACATACTGTTCATTGCTGGCGGTGCATTTGTTGGATTAGATAACATTGTGAAGAATCGTGTGCAAGGTACTTCAATTGGTTTTGGTGCTCAAGTAGAAAGTAATACTGATGCCAATCTCTCTCTGACCACTCCTGATGACTTGGTCAAGTATGGCATGATCCCAGAATTTGTGGGTCGCTTCCCTAACTGGGTCAGTCTACAGGAACTGTCCAAAGCAGATCTGATCCGAATCCTTACTGGTGTAAAAAACAACTTTGTTGAGCAGTACAAATGGTTGTTTGCTGAAGATGGTGTAGATCTGCAGTTTACTGAATTGGCCCTGGATAACATTGCCGAACGTACACTGTTGAGTAAGACAGGTGCTAGAGGCTTGCATAGTGAACTGGAACGTGTGCTGATGCCACACATGTACAATTTGAAACGCTATTCAGGTACAGGTATTAAGTGCGTGGAAATTGGCCCTGGCATGGTAAATATTCCTATAGCACTAGAGGGCACAAATTGAAACTACACGGAAGATCAGTACTGGTAACAGATGGCAATGTTGAACGAGCCTTGCGTAAATTCAAAAAGAAAATTGCAGAATCCAACTTGATAAATGATCTTCGTGATAGAGAATTTTACGAAAAGCCCACTACTGAACGCAAACGCAAAAAGTCAGCCGCCAAGAATCGCTGGCGCAAAAAATTAGCAGATCAACAACTGCCCCGAAAACTCTACTGATGTTTATAGAATTCCAACTGCCCACTGGTTCAGCCGGTATGGCAGCCGGAATGATGTTGCAAACCATCAAAAGAGAACTGGCCAAATGGAGCGAACGCTACAGTATTCCATATACCAGTAAAACAGTTAGGTACACACACAGAGTGTGTTTCGAACAAGATAATCTATATAATTTTTTTGTAATGAGTTGGAATCCCAACGGGAGTGATATACTGAACAGATACGTGATTGTATCTGACCGAAATAATAGACAATAAATGAGATTTTGTGTATAAATACACTTGTAGATGCTCCGGGTGGAGGTCTACATCAAAGTCATATCTTGCTATAAGGAGAAAAAACATGACAAATTCTAAAACTCTCACTCTACGTTCTTTTGACGTTCCCCAACTGCATAAATTTGGTATTGGTTTTGACAGCCTGTTCGACGACCTCATGCGTGTGAGCAACCTGCAGAGCAATTCAAATTATCCTCCACACAATGTGATCAAAACTGGTGACGACACAGTTACCATTGAAGTTGCAGTGGCTGGATTTGCAGAAGGTGAAATCGATATTGCACTAGAGAAACGCTTGCTGACCATTACAGGTGCTAGAAAACGTGCAGAAGACGACACTCACGAATATCTACATCGTGGCATCAGCAGTCGAGACTTCAAGCACACATTCACTCTTGCGGAGCATGTGGAAGTCAAGAACGCGGTGATTCAAAATGGTATTTTGGCAGTTCAACTGGAACGTGAGGTTCCTGAAGAAGCCAAGCCTAAAACCATTGCTATCACATACAATTCCTAATATAATAGTGTAAATACAGTAGCGGGACAGTCCCGCTACTGAACAAACAAGGATAAGAAATGTCGCAAGCAGAAACCGTTGTAGCAACAAGAACAAAAACAGCCATCAAAGAACCAAGTCTGTATCGGGTGATTTACCTCAACGACAACACCACCACAATGGAATTTGTTGTAGAATCCTTGATAGAATTCTTTGGCTACACAGAAGAAACAGCCGCACAGATCACTGTGGACATACATGATCAAGGGTCAGCCACGGTGGCAGTGTTGCCATGCGAAATTGCCGAACAAAAAGGCAGTGAAGTAACCACCTGTGCTCGTGCGCAGAATTTTCCTCTTCAGATCAGAATCGAACCAGACGTCACGTGATCACCAGTTGATTTCGATACGTTTGGGATAGTACACATGCTTTCGATGTAGGGTATCACCACGTCCACGACAGTTGTTGACATAACGTATGCCGCCCAGAGTTTGATCCACTGATCCGTGATAATGTCCAAAGCACCAGGTATGTATTTTGTTCTCGGTATCATTGGTGCGAACCAGTTGCATGAGTCTGTTGCCCATGCAATTGAAATCATATCGGTGTGCTAGATCTATATCGTGTTGAATCAGTTGTGCTTCAGGCACAGTGTGAGTCACAATCACAATTTTCTTGACATCTTGATGAGTTTGTAGTTTTTGCACACTACTGACCAAGTAGGCCGCATCTGTTCTACTGGCATCTAGAATCATCTGGGTGTCTACTATAACTTCTGGGTGTCGTGCTTCATAACGATCTTTCATCCACTGTCTAGAACCTTCGATGTCAATGCTTTCGTCTAGATCAAATCCCCACCAACCATTGGTACCCAGAATGGCCACACCATCTATGACCACAACATTGTCCTGTAGATGGGTCACTCGAGGAATTCTACGTATGGCCTGATTTAGTTTGGCATAACTGGCACCCAGATCGCTCAATTCAAAACGATGCTCGTCGTTGCCATCTATATAAAACACCGCGGCATAACAGTCTGAAAGATGTCGTAGAAATTTTTTTACTTGAGAGTGATCTCTACTGATATCTCCGGCCACCACACACACTGGACTGGTAGCCAATCCGGCAAAATCAATTGGTTCGTTCCAGGTTTCTATATGCAGGTCGGAAATTAAATCAAATGTCATTGTCATGATACATATTTAAAAGGAAATGCAATGAACATAATATTTGGAACAGAAATGGCTCAGCAGGCACAGGATCGTTACACAGTGCTTGAATTGGATACTTTTTGTCTGCTGCCGACAGATCAAATAGTCACGGCCTATTGCTTGGTAGAAACAGTGCCCATAACAGAAATGCCTGCTGTGGAGAGTCTTAAGGATCTGCACCAAAATCTCATGGCCGAGTATAGAAAACAGAACTGGCGCTACTGTGAGGATGCCATTGCACACCTGACCGGCAAATGGGGTGGGGAATTAAACAGTTTTTACACTGAACTGTATCAGCGCATACAAGGCCTCAAGCAGGAGGATCTGTCAGAGGATTGGACTGGCCGCCTTGATCGCACTGTCGAAGTTGCCTGACAAACTGTGTCCAATCTGCTCGTAGGTCTTGAGGTACAGAGATTTTTTGTTTTGTAAAAATCCTGCGTAGATTTTTCCAGTGAACGCCTTTGGATTTGGCAGCCAATGGCACAGCAACGGCCAGGCCATTTTGCAGTTCAGATTGTACAGCATGCAAAAAATCTTTACTGAAAAAATGCTGTTTATTAAATTGTGCTATTGACTTTATGGCCTGTTTGAAATCAGCAAGTTCTGTGCCTTGTAAACTTTGTATTTTTTTCATGGCATGAATAATTTTTTCCAATCGTTTGAGCGAGTCTGTTTCTAGATCATAAGATTCGTCGATCCATGGTGCAAATGTTTTGAATCCATAACTTCTCATGTATTCTAGAGCACCGGGACCTGCTGCCAACACAAAAGGATGACCGCATGCAATTGGTCTAAGAGATTTTTCAGTTAGATGTATTCTACTATCATCAAACACTGTTTCTAAAACCACACTTATCTCTGTTTCGACGAAATCTTGGTAATTGTAGTCTGCACTGGCTGTGCTAGAATGAATGTTATCTTTAATACTGGAAATAGATTCAGCATTGTTGAGTTCAAATGCAGGATTAATGAATTTGTGTTGTGAAAAATGAGTATTGTCACTGTTGGTGTGCATGACACTGGTTAGACTGTCATGATCCAAGTCATTTTCAACAAGCATTTCTAAAAATTTAATTCTATACTCTCTACTGTGCGACCAATCCCTACAGTAAATCAAGAAAGTATTTTGTTTTTGAGCCATTACATTTAGTCTTGTGTCAATTTCTGCAAAACGATACCAGTCCAAAGCAATCATGGCATGACACCAATAATGAACACATATCATTCCACTTTGCTGATATTTTGCTAAATCCTTAGAATTTTTTTCTGAATGTAATAATATAACTTGATCATGCACTATAGAACTTCCGATTACTATAGAGGCCAGATTGAAATTGGAACAGTATTCAAAAAATGCTTTGAGAAAATCTTTGTAGTCAGACTCGTATACAAATCGTTTGGGTTTTATAAACGAACTTCTTTTTTTCCACGAATCTACATAATCGCTGGGATTATTGTAAAAATCCCAATCCAATGGTTCTTGATCATGACATATTATTCCGGGCAATCGCCAAACACCGTAACGATAGTAATCGTTTAGCCATTGGCAGTTGAAAATTTCTCTATTACCGTGTGGACGGAATACATATAAGATTGCTGGACTAGGCAACAGGCCTTCTACCCAGTGGTACAGATTATCTAAAGGAACACTCATATGAAGAAAATTGGATTTATTGGGATCGGAAAACTGGGTCTCGATTGTGCTGAAGTCATGGCCGAGAAGCATGAAGTCAGAGGCTATGATATTTACCCACGGATCAGTGACTCAGTAAAAGTTTGTGACATTGACGAATTGGTCAACGAAAGCGAATGGATTTTTATTGCAGTGCCCACACCACATGCAGAAGGCTATGATGGATCAGTTCCTTCTAGCCATATGGAGCCACGCGACTTTGGGCATGACGCTGTGATTGATGCCATCAACAAGGTCAACACACATGCTCGATCACCCAAAAAGGTTGTGCTGATCTCTACTGTGTTGCCAGGTACCACACGTCGTAAGTTTATTACCTTGCTGGATCCCAAGCACCAGTTCTTGTACAATCCTTACTTGATTGCCATGGGCTCGGTCAAATGGGACATGGTCAATCCAGAAATGATCATCATCGGTACCGAAGACGGCAAAATGACCGGCGTGGCAGGTGAATTGATCGATCTCTACAAAACTGTGATGGAAAACAATCCACGTTACGAACTAGGCACCTGGGACGAGTGCGAATCCATCAAGATTTTCTACAACACATTTATCAGTGCCAAAGTGGGCTTGGTCAACATGATTCAAGACTTTGCATTAAAGATTGGCAACATCAATGTAGACGTGGTCACCAGCGCCCTGGCCAACTCGACCATGCGTATCATGGGCCCCAAATACATGACAGCCGGCATGGGCGATGCAGGTGCTTGCCATCCACGTGACAACATTGCACTACGCTGGTTGGCCAAGGAATACGAAGTGGGCTATGACCTGTTTGACACTGTCATGCATGCTAGAGAAATACAGGCCAAGAATCTTGCACACTTCCTAGTAGATCAAGCCAAGAGTCGCGGCATGAGCATTGTGATTCACGGCAAGGCCTACAAGCCTGATGTGCCTTACTGTATTGGATCATATTCAACCTTGGTGGGATTCTATGTGAAAGAAGCCGGATTCAATGTGCGATATCTAGATCCCTTGGCAGATGATCCCGCAGAAGTGATTACCGAAATAGCAGGTCCTAGCGTGGTGTTATGGGCACACAATCGCAAGATCACATATGAGTACACAGGTGATCAACCAGACACACAGCCCTACTGTGCAATACCTCCAGGCAGTGTGATTGTTGATCCCTGGCGCAAACTGCCTGATATTGACGGACTGACTGTGGTCCATTATGGTAACACCCGCCATCAATAACACCTGGGCTCGGGGACACGTTGAGCCTTGGTGGGGTCTGCGCCACCGCGAATTGAATTACTTTCAGGAGCCATTCAATGATCCAGAAAGTCTCAGCGAGTGGCGCGGCCTAGGCTACACACAGAAAAGATTCACCGGCGATATGTATGACATGCGCTGTCCAGAACCCGAATGGATGCGGGGGTTTGATCAGCAGTTTCCTTTTGAAAATCTCAGTTGGAGTGTGTATCGCATGACACCAGGCTGTGTGTTGCCCACTCATCGTGACACCTATTCAAAATTCCGAGAAATCTATGCGGTGCCTACTCAGGCCACAGTGGTACGAGTGATTGTGTTCTTGGAAGATTGGGCTAGCGGACACTACATGGAAATGAATGGACATCCAGTCACCAACTGGCGAGCAGGAGATTGGGTGAGTTGGCATGATGATTTCCCCCATCTAGCAGCCAATGTAGGCCGGACAGATCGTTACACACTACAACTAACAGGAATGTTATGATATTGAGTTACAATGAATGGGGCCCACTAAAGAAGATTGTGGTAGGGTCGGCCTCCGCGGCCAACTGGCCTGTAAATGATCCTGTGTTCTCTAAGGAAAGTGAAAAAACAACCTGGAAAGAATCGCCTGTTCCGCGTGGACCTGTCTCGCAACACATAATTGATGAGGCCAATGAAGATTTACATAATCTTGCGACGACACTGATGGGCCTAGGCATAGAAGTAGTGCGCCCGGATCCACTTAACTTTCAAGCGCACGATGGCTTGTACAATTATTGTCCACGTGACAGGCTACTAGTGTATGGATCCACTGTGATTGATACTGCCATGATGTACCCTTGTAGAGACATGGAACTTCAATGCTATCATGACTTGCTTGCAGACACTGACGTTGTTCACATGCCAAGAGATCAAGGCCTGATACTAGATGCAGCCAATGTATGCAGACTTGGGGATAGCATGCTGTTCTTGGAATCAGCATCCGGCAATCGTGCGGCCTATGATTGGTTGTGCAAACAGTTTCCGGATGTTACAATTGAACTGTGTAACTTTTACGCAGGTGTACATATTGATTCAACCATTGTGCCGCTACGTGAAGGTCTTGTGATGCTGAATGCCTCAAGAGTCAATTCAGAAACTTGTCCCCGAGTGTTTGATGGTTGGCACAAGATTTGGGTGGGCGATGTTGTGGCTCAGGACTTTTATAAATATCCTTATGCATCAAAGTGGATTGCCATGAACATGTTGGTGGTTGATCCGCATACTGTGATTTGCGATAGGAATCAAACTGAATTGATCAAAACTCTACAAAGTTATAGATTTGAAGTGATACCTTTGGAACTGCGTCACAGTCGTACCTTGGGTGGCGGCTTTCATTGTGTCACACTAGACCTGCATCGTGAGTCATGAACATTGCTTGGTTGTTTGCTGAAAACACCCTGCTACCTCCTGCCACAGATGTGCAGGCCATAAAGAATGTGGCACCCATCTGGGGCTCTTGGCGCACACAACGTGGCTATCAAACAGACAACGTGATCTGTTGGGATCCCGAACAGGCTCGGCAATTGGTCGCACAAGGTTATGGCGCTATCTGTAATCTATTCATACATCAGAGTGTCTATGACGGATTAGAAAAGCCAGATGATGTGCGTGTGTTTGGTGGAGAATTTCTCCACGCAGTGGATTCCGCAGACGATATTGTAGGCATGCACCTAGTGGCCAGTGCCGCAGATGTGATCCTTATGGTGGGATTTGATTTTACCAAACCAAAAATCGCCACTGAATCTCGAATGAACTATTTGGGTTTAGCGGCTCAAGTGGTACAAGATCACCCACGACAACAATGGGTCATGGTCAATCACTCACCCGAATTAGCCGAACCGTTTGCAAGCCAGAAAAATATCACTTGCGATCTAATGAAAAATGTGTTACAATTACTCATGTTTAACACAATCGAATGATATATGACTGCTCGCATCGGATTCTGTTGCAAATGGCTGAATGATCCCTCAGAATGCGGAGGCATGAAAGTCAATGCCAAGGACCGTGATCTAAACGGTAGATCAACTACCATGCGTTGGTTGCGTGAGCACCCTGAGGATGCAGATCAACGTCAATGGGACATCATGAATCACAATGCCTCGGCCGCAGTCAAGTTGATCGAGCGTGTGGCCACATTACCTGAAGGTAGACGCATGGTACGCCTGGGCAGTGAAATGCTACAAGGCTACACTGAAGCCAATTGGATTAACTGGTGGCAACGTCAAGAAATACAAGATCATTGTGCCCGAATATTTGCACCCATAGGCGAAACTGCAAGACGCCTGGGTGTTAGACTCAGTTTCCACCCCGGACAGTTTTGTGTGCTGGCCAGCGAAAGTGATGAAATTGTAGAACGCAGTATCTTAGAGTTTGAATATCATGCTGACATGGCTCGTTGGATGGGCTATGGTAGTGAATGGCATGATCATGGATTCAAGATTAATGTGCATTTATCGGGCAAAGGTGGTCCCGCTAAATTCCTGAAGACCCTGAGTCGTCTCACTCCCGAGGCCAGGAACTTGATTACCATCGAGAATGACGAGATGACAAATGGACTTGACACTACTTTGGCTGTGGCTCAGCATGTGGCTCTTGTGTTGGATGTACACCACCACTGGATCAACTCAGGCGAATACATCGAACCGCAGGACGTTCGTACAAGTCGGGTTGTTGACTCTTGGCGCGGTGTTCGTCCTGCAATGCACTTTAGTACTAGTCGCGAGGACGTTTTGGTCGACCATGATCGAACAGTTCGACCAGACCTTGCTGAACTTCTTGCTAGAGGTTATAAGAAGCAGAAACTCCGAGCACACAGCGACTTCTGTTGGAATAGTGCTGTGAATGACTGGGTACTAGGATTTGCAGATCACTTTGACATACAGGTGGAGGCCAAGGGCAAAAACCTAGCCAGTCAACAACTTTATGACCAATCTTTGTAATGTTATCGTAATATACCTACATATAAATAAAAGCAATCGCACACAAAGATAGAGTGTGACCAGAACTCGTAACTGGTACTAAGCACCCAAGAGGTGCTTTTTTATTGGCGGTGGGCAATCAAGCAAAAACGGTAAATACATCAAAAGGGCTTGCAATTGTGTCTATTAAAAAACCTGCCAACGTCGATTCACCATACAACAACAGTACTACCACCCCCACAAGGCTTATTTCAGCACCAGTAGCCGGTGGTGGAGTAGTGACTATTCAAGCCAGTCCCAGTGCTGATACAGGTGCTCAACTGGCACAAAGTCAGGCCTTGATTGACGCCAATTTGGCAGTGGCCAACAGATCATTCTACGCCAATGGACTACCTGCTATCACCGAATTGGTTACTACAAGCAGAACAGGCGTTTTTGCTGGATCCAATGTCACACTTGAAATTGTTGAACAAAACTACCTTACACAGAACAAAACATTTGCCTATACCGGCAACGGTACAGTGGGTGGGTCAAACGGGCAGGTACAATTCAACGACAACGGCAATTTTGCCGGTGATGCCAACTTAACCTACAACAATTCTACTGGTTCACTCACTGTGGGTGGTAGCCTTTTTGTTGATGGCTACTATTATGGTAACGGCAGTCAACTCACAGGATTGCAAAGTTTTGTGGGTGCCACAGGACCCACAGGTGCAACAGGCCCTGCTGGCTCAAACGGCGCAACTGGTCCACAAGGTTCCACTGGAGTTACTGGAGCCACAGGCGCCAACGGCACAAATGGTGCTACGGGTGCCACAGGCTCTGCTGGCTCAAATGGCGCAACAGGTGCTACTGGCGTACAAGGACCTACTGGTGCCACGGGTGCTAATGGCACAAATGGTGCCACGGGTGCAACTGGCGTCACAGGAGCCACTGGCCTAACAGGAGCCACTGGATCACAAGGACCCACAGGGGCAACAGGTGTACAAGGTATTACTGGCGCCACAGGCATAGGTGCCACTGGCGCTACAGGTAGTCAGGGTGAAACAGGTGCTACAGGTGTACAAGGTATTACTGGAGCCACTGGTATAGGCGCAACAGGTGCCACTGGATCACAAGGACCTACTGGAGCAACAGGTGTTCAAGGCCAAGATGGCGCAACTGGTATAGGCGCAACAGGTGCAACAGGCGCACAAGGACCTACTGGAGCAACAGGTGTTCAAGGTATTACTGGTGCTACAGGAATTGGTGCAACTGGCGCAACAGGCGCACAAGGACCCACAGGTGCAACTGGCGTACAAGGAACACAAGGAGCAACTGGTATAGGTGCCACTGGCGCCACTGGCTTAACAGGTGCTACTGGAATTGGTGCCACAGGTGCTGATGGCGCAACAGGTGCCGATGGAGCAACAGGTGCAAGTGGTGCCGATGGAGCAACAGGTGCAAGTGGAGCCGATGGAGCAACAGGACCAACAGGTGCTACAGGTGAAACAGGTGCTACTGGAACTCCTGGTGCCACTGGTACATCAGTAGTAATTATTGGATCAGTACCCACAGTGGGTGGAGATCCACAGGCCGCACTCAATGCCGCTTATCCTGGTGCAGTTGATGGCGATGGAGTTATTGATCAAAACACTGGCAATCTATGGGTTTATGCCAGTGGAACTTGGACTGATGTGGGGACTATTGTGGGTCCTACGGGCGCCACTGGATTAACCGGTGCTACTGGACCAGATGGTGCAACAGGTGCCTCAGGTGTTGATGGTGCAACTGGATTGACAGGTGCCACAGGCGATACAGGTGCTACTGGAACTGCAGGACAGGATGGTGCCACAGGCGTCACAGGTGCCACTGGTGTACAAGGACCCACAGGAGCAACTGGCGTACAAGGCATTACCGGTGCAACAGGTATTGGTGCAACAGGTGCAACAGGCAGTCAGGGTGAAACAGGTGCTACTGGCGTACAAGGAACACAAGGCGCAACAGGAATTGGTGCTACTGGTGCAACAGGATCACAAGGACCCACTGGAGCAACTGGCGTACAAGGCCAAGATGGAGCCACTGGCATTGGTGCAACAGGTGCAACAGGTAGTCAGGGCCCCACAGGGGCAACAGGTGTTCAGGGTCAAGATGGAGCCACTGGCATTGGAGCCACTGGTGCTACAGGATCACAAGGCCCCACTGGAGCCACTGGCGTTCAGGGCCAAGATGGAGCCACTGGTATAGGCGCAACAGGTGCCACTGGCGTGGGCTTAGATGGTGCAACAGGTGCAACTGGCACGTTTAGTGGTACACTAACAGCCAACATTGACGCAAATGGTTACTCAATAATCAATGCGGCTTCGGTGATTGGTACTCAGATTGGCAATGCTACAACTTATCTATATGGTGATGGTAGCAACATTACCAACGTCAGCGGCACAGGTGGCGGGGTCATACAGAGCAATACCGCACCGGGCTCACCAACTAGTTCAACCCTATGGTGGGACGAAGTTTCGGGCAGATTGTATATCTGGTATACTGATGGCTCAGGCAGTCAATGGGTAGATGCCGCACCGGGTGGTTCGGGTGGTGGTTCGGGCAGTATTATACAGAGCAACACCGCCCCCACAAGTCCAACCAGTAGTACCCTGTGGTATGATGAAGTTTCTGGCAGACTGTATGTGTGGTATACTGATGGCTCGGGCAGTCAATGGGTAGATGCCGCGCCAGCAGGTATAGGTGCAACAGGCGCCACTGGAGTAACCGGCGCAACAGGAGCCAACGGCTCAAATGGCGCAACAGGAGCAACTGGCGCATTCTCAGGCAATCTCACAGCCAATATTAACGGGCAAGGTTATTCAATCTCTAATGTGGCAGTTATCTCTGCCACAGGCAACATCACCGGCAACTATATTCTTGGTAACGGCAGTCAGTTAACTGGTTTGCCAGCCACGTATGGCAACAGTAATGTGTCAACATTTTTGGCAGCCTATGGTAGCAATAGCATCAGTACCACAGGCAACATCACAGCCGGCAACTTGGTTGGTAATATCTCAATCACAGGCAATGTCACAGGCACCAGCAGTAATGTTCAATTGGTAGCAGGCGCATACACCTGGACCTTTGACAACACTGGCAACCTAACAGTTCCTGCCGGTGGCGACATCCTGTTGGCCAACACACAGTCTGTGATCAGTGCCGCTGGTAATATCACAGGTAACTATATCCTTGGTAACGGTAGTCAACTGACTGGATTGCCAGCAACTTATGGCAATTCAAATGTTGCTACATTCTTGGCAGCCTATGGTAGTAACACAATCAGTACCTCGGGCAATATTACCGCAGGCAACTTTGTTGGCAATGGTGCGGCATTGACCAATGTGACTGTGAGCATAGCCGGCAATGTGGTTGGACCACAAGCCAATGTGGGCATAGTTGCCGGTAGTTATACTTGGACATTTGACAACACTGGAAACTTGACTATTCCTGCCGCAGGTGATATCATCCTGAGCAATGCACAATCCACGATCAGTGCTGTTGGCAATATCACAGCAGGTCAATTTATTGGCAATGGCTCGTCGCTGACCAGTGTGGCTACACAGAGTTCGGGTTCGTGGACCTTGACACCAGGAACCAACACTGTGAACTTCTCAGTCACCGGTGGCTATACCTATAGCATGTGGGTCACAGGCAACATACCCAACGGTATCATAGTATGGAATGCCACAGGCACTGTAACTAACACCAATGTGCCGGTGATTGGACAGCAGTTTGGTTGGTATTATGCAGCCGGAAATGCTTTGGTTCTAACCAGTATTCCTAGTCAAATTATAGGCACAGCCGGATCAATATCCAATGCCTCTCCTGCAGTCGCCAATACCAATGTGTTTACATTTAGTATCACTAACAACTCAGGATCCAACCAAACTGTCTACTACGGCTGGACCAAAATAGGTTAAACTAATGATCATATCAGGTATGACCGTTAAAGGAGCAAGAGTCTTAGATGGGGGTGTCATGCCCACCAACTTGATGCTATATCTTGACGCTAACAATACCTCAAGTTATTCAGGCACAGGAACCATTGTAAATGACTTGTCGGGCAATGGCTATACTCATACTCTCAGCAACAGCAACATCTACACTGTGTTGAGTGGTGTGAAATGTTTCAACTGCTCTGCCACTGGGCAGGTCATCCTGGCCAATTCGACCACAATACCGATACCCACAAACTTTACCTACATTAGTTGGACACGAGTGAGAGCAAGTACCGCAGGTTTTAGAACTTTACTTAGGTCTTATCTCAATGGCGGACACGCTATAATCATCAACAACGGAACCAACACACTAGGCATGTGGGACAATTTTCCTGGCAACACTGGCTTTAACAGTAGTGGTTATAACATGAGTGCCTATGGTGATGTCTGGGCACAATTCGCCACAGTAGGCGACGCCTCAGGACAGACATTCTACATCAACGGCCAACAGGTTGGAACCAGTGTATCTAAATCAGTCTCAGGACAGTATCATTATGCCTGGGGCAATATTCAATCGGCCAATGATCAGCCTTGGGGCTATGTGGCCAATTTAGAATTATACAACATCAAACTTTCACTAGAACAACTGCAACAAAACTACTATGGCCTCAAAGGTAGGTTTGGTGTATGACAACTATTATTCAAGGTGTGACAATTAAAGGATTCTCTGTGTATGATTCACAGATTGTTGATAACGGATTGCAACTGTATCTTGATGCAGCCAGCACTGCAAGTTACCCTGGATCTGGAACCACTTGGTATGATCTCAGTGGGCAAAACAACAATGTGACCATGCAGAATTCTGGCAGTATTTCATATACCAGTTCGGGTGGCGGATACTTTACCACCGGAAGCAACGGCTATTTCAACAAGGCCACTACCACTGGCATTCCCACTGGCAATAGCGCATATACGTTGAGTGCCTGGGTCCAAAAGGGCGGCAGTTGGGGCAACGGTGGTATCATGGGTATTGGCAGTGCCTGGGGCACCACCAATCGAGTAAACGCACTCAGAACCAATGGAAACAACAGTTTCTTTAACTATTGGTGGGGAAATGATTTAGTGGGTAGCAGTAGTCTCAGCCCTGTAACACAGTGGTTCAATGTGGCGGCCAAATTTGACGGCACCACTCGCAGTCTCTGGGTAAACGGCGCACAGATCTCGTCTGATACTCCCACAGGACACAATGTGACCACCAGTGCGTTGGGTATTGCTGTGACCAACAACACCGAATACCTAAATAGTAACATAGGCCAGGTGTTGATTTACAATCGCGCCTTGACCACAGCAGAAATACAGCGAAATTATACCGCTATAAGGAGCCGATACGGTGTATAACTCAAAACAACTAAATACAATTATGACAGGATTGACCCATGACGACTAACATCATTTTTCCTTACCCAGCCAACTCGGGCGACATGTTCACAGCCTCAAACGGTGTGGTTTACACTTATGACGGCACCAAATGGGTGGCCACTGGTGGTGTTAATGGTGCAACAGGCGCCACTGGAGCAACAGGCGCAGATGGTGCTACCGGCGCTTCGGGTCCATCATACACAGGTGCAACAGGCGCAGATGGAGCAACAGGTGCAACAGGTGCAACAGGCGTGGGTGCTACAGGTGCTACAGGTGTCAATGGAGCAACAGGACCCACCGGAGCCACAGGCGCTACTGGTGTGGGTTCTACTGGAGCCACAGGTTCTAACGGAGCAACAGGCGCTACTGGCCTAGATGGCGCAACTGGAGCAACTGGCGTTACTGGTGCTACAGGTGCCAATGGAGCAACAGGTTCAACAGGTGCCAATGGAGCAACTGGCCTAACAGGTGCCACCGGCGATACGGGCGCAACAGGTGTTAATGGAGCCACAGGATCAACTGGACCCAACGGGGCAACTGGATTGACTGGAGCCACTGGCAATACGGGCGCAACTGGATTTGACGGAGCAACAGGGTCAACCGGACCTGATGGAGCAACAGGTTTAACAGGTGCCACAGGTGCTGACAGTACCGTTCCAGGTGCCACAGGAGCAACAGGTGAGCCAGGCGCCACTGGTACTTCAGTAACAATCATTGGATCAGTGGCTACAGTGGGTGGTGATCCACAAGCCACACTCAATGCCGCTTTCCCAGGTGCGGCCAATGGCGACGGAGTTATTGATCAAACTACTGGTGATTTATGGGTATATGCCAGCGGAACCTGGACAGATGTTGGAACAATCAAAGGACCTACGGGATCTACCGGCGCCACCGGAGCAGATGGCGCAACTGGTATCACTGGCGCAACAGGTGACACGGGTGCCACTGGATTTGACGGAGCAACAGGCAGCACAGGACCTGACGGCGCGACAGGCTTAACTGGTGCTACTGGTGATATCGGAGCAACTGGATTTGATGGAGCCACTGGCTCAACAGGCCCAGATGGAGCAACTGGCATTACAGGTGCTACAGGTGAAACAGGCGCAACTGGATTTGATGGAGCAACAGGTAGCACAGGTCCTGATGGAGCAACTGGCGTAACTGGTGCTACTGGCGATGTAGGTGCCACAGGAACTACAGGTGCTACTGGTGAGGTTGGAGCAACTGGCGTAGCCGCAAACACTGGTAATGTCACATTCAATAATATCAACATCATTGGCACAGGTAATTTACACCTACAACCAGATCCAGCCAACTCCACTGCATATCTGGATGTGTATTTGACAGGAAATGCTATAGGGCCAGATATTCACATTGCTGGCAACAGTGAAACTGTTATCATTGGTCGTGATGCCACTGCCAATATTGCAGTTGGTGCCAATACAGGTAATGTTACTATTCAATCATGGAATGGCACAGCCAATGTTTGGACCTTTAGCAACAACGGCAGCACCATATTCCCAACCCTGGCCACTCAGCGTGGTGACAATCCTAGTGGAACAATTTCAGGTCAAACCTTGTTGTTTGGTGATGCTACACAAGAAGCCATTATCTCAACTCCAGATGGCACCACCGGCAACGAATACAGCCCACGCTTGGTGATCAATCCTGGTGCTGGTAACAATTTTGGCGAAGGTGGTGACATCTATCTATGGGCCGGTCGCGGTGGTAATGGATCGGGCACAGGTGGTGACATCAAGATCCGTGGTGGACAAGGTGGTGCTAATACTGAAGGCGGTGTAGGGGGCGATGGTGGTTATATTCGCATCGAAGCAGGCGATGCAGCCACAACAGGCGGCAACCCAGGTTATATTGATATCACCGGTGGTTACAGTAATACTGTAGGTGGATATGTTAATGTAACCGGCGGGCAAGGTGCCACCCTCGGCGGCGATGTAAAAATTTATGGTGGTTATGGCACAGCAACAGGTGGTAATGTTAATATCTGGGGCGGTGCTTCGGGCAATGGTCAAATCAATGAAGGCCATGTCAATATCCAAACTGGCGGCAATACTTGGACTTTTGATGCTGTTGGTAACTTGACATTACCAGCCAATGCTATTATCAAACCACTCAGCGATGACATGACATTAGATGCGTCAACTGGAAATGTTTATATCAAGAGCAAAGGTCACACATTCTTATTCGACGCCAATGGTGTTGGACGCTTTGTCATGCCCGACACCGGCAAGATTGCCGCAGACACACAGTTATCAATCAATGTAGGCGACTGGGCCAATAGTGCCGGTAATCTTTGGACTTTTGACAATACCGGCAACTTGACTCTTCCTAGCAACACATTTGCGGTCAACTATGCCAATGGCACACCGGTCACATTAGGCGGTGGCGGGAACACCGGCAACTTCATATTCAATAGTTACGACCTAGACAGCACCACTTTTGATGAAATCACCATAGGTGAAGGCAGCACTGGTAACATCCTGATCAATGCGCCTGGCTTGGCCATGATCTTGGCCAGCGGTGATTCCGACGGTATGGTGGCCGGCAATGGCAATGTTTATGTATTCAATGGTGATCCTACATTTGCCAATGGTATACCACAACCAGGTGTTGGAAATACCTGGCAATTTGACAATACCGGTAACTTGATCCTGCCCATTCAGAATAATGCACAACAAGTTGTCCGAGGTACCACACAAACCATAATCGGTGATCCGTTTCCAGCCGCGTATGGCGGCAGCCAAACCAATGTCACTGTATGGACCGCTGACTCAGACATAGTGAGTGCAGCCGAAATGACCCTGCGTGTAGTCTACTATGACATAGGGTTGGGTTTGTGGCAAAACACCGAAATCATCAAACTCATGATGGCTAAGACTTACCCTGATGGGGAACCAGTTGTAACCATAACCAATCGGATCAAAACCAATCCGGCCTATACCAACACAGTAGTAAATGTTGCCCTGACTGGTGGCAATGCGTTACAGGTCATATCCAGTGCTCCAAACGGAGTGGACAACAATGTTTATTGGACTTACAAGGTAAGTTCATTCAACCAAACTTTTGATTAAGGATCAATAAAATGTCAGTATTACAACCATTTAACTCGGACTACGGTTTTAGTACCACAGGCAATATTATTGGTGCAGTAATTGGCTCCACCGGCAGTTTCCTATACGGTGATGGATCAAACATTACCAATCTTCCAACAAATTATGGTGCCACTGGAGCCACCGGCCTAGATGGGGCAACTGGTGCCACTGGATTAGACGGAGCAACTGGATTAACAGGTGCTACTGGTGATATAGGAGCCACTGGCCTAGATGGAGCCACCGGATCAACCGGACCTGATGGAGCAACTGGCGTTACTGGTGCTACTGGTGATATAGGAGCCACTGGATTTGACGGCGCAACTGGCTCAACAGGCCCAGATGGAGCAACTGGCATTACAGGTGCTACAGGTGAAACAGGCGCAACTGGATTTGATGGAGCAACGGGATCAACCGGACCTGATGGAGCAACTGGCGTAACTGGTGCTACTGGTGATGTGGGTGCCACGGGTGCCACCGGC
>Ga0209085_1000933_pt1 | contig 19353 bp, 11 predicted proteins | sample C_131016_EF_Meta_FD_187310 | JGI IMG/M metagenome (GOLD analysis project Ga0209085, IMG submission 187310) | Freshwater microbial communities from Lake Croche, Canada to study carbon cycling - C_131016_EF_MetaG (SPAdes) (version 2) | ecosystem: Environmental > Aquatic > Freshwater > Lake...
ATTCTGAAGTACTTGTTATATTTACATCTAAAGGTGTTGTTGATGATATAGCAAAGAGAGTATCTAGTAAAATAGAATTTGAAAAAGTAAAAAATGTGTCAATTGGACATGATAATATCTGTACTGATGGTGCTGATGAGGTAAGTGGATTTATTAATAATTTTGTAAAATAAAAAAAAAGAGACCTAAAGTCTCTTTTTTAATTTATATATTTAGATTATGATTGTTGTAAATTTGTACCACAACCTGGACAAAATTTATAATTATTGTTTTCTAGACCACAGTTGTAGCAAAATTTAATATTTGATAAATCTATTGTTTTATTATTTTCTATAACATCTGTTTTTTTAATGTGTATAAAATTTGTATTTAGATAGATTTGGTCTCTCTTTCCTTCTATTGTTATTTCAGGATTTGACTCTATGTTAAATATCCAAGGACTTTTTATCCATCTAGTGAATATTTTTGTTTTTTTGTCTATTTCTTCTCTACTTTTACCATATATAAAAACAACAATCTCATTTACACTATTTCTTTCTATCAATCCTCCTGGTTCTAATAAAACATCTTGTATAACACCAATTGTTTTAAAAACTTCTTTTTTATCCGGAACTCCCTCAATTAGTTTGAAATTAAAAGTCCAAATTTTTGAACCAGGTGATGTTTCTAATAATTGAACGATATATTTAGTTCCACTATTAGAACTAAAAACTATAGTGTTATTCCAAGAAATAGATTTGTCTATTGTGTACATATAATTATATATAAAAAACTTGTTTTTCTTAGATAATGTTGTATATTTGTATTATTAATAATAAATAGCTCGACGTGAATAAACAAAAAAACTTAATTTTAGAAACATTCTTACGGTTGACGAGCCGAACTTATCCACATGGAACTGAAGATGAATTGGTAGAATCAATGATTAAACAAGGTATATTTCCAGAGGATTTACAAAAAGACGTACATGGTAACTACTTCTATAAAATAGGAGAGTCACGAACTATATTTGCTTCTCACTTAGATACTGTTAGTAAAGAATCAACCACAGTAACACACACATTTGATGATTATATGATTGGGACTGATGGTAAAACTACTTTAGGTGCTGATGATAAAGCTGGAGTGACTGTTATGTTACATTTAATGGAAAATAATATTCCAGGTCTTTACTATTTCTTCATAGGGGAGGAAGTTGGATGTATTGGCTCTGGATTAGCATCATCTATGTCTATTAAAGATTTCAAAGATAGGTATGATAGAATTATCTCTTTTGATAGAAGAGGTACCGATTCTGTTATTACTTATCAATCTTCTACAAGATGTTGCTCAGATGACTTTGCTGATGCTTTAGCAAGACAGTTAAACTTATATGGTATGAAGTATAAAAAGGATGAAGGTGGCATTTATACTGACTCTGCTGAATTCACTGATATTATTCCAGAGTGTACAAATATTTCTGTTGGTTATTATAAAGAACATACTGTTAACGAAACACAAGATATTCAACATCTTGAAGATTTAGCAATGGCTTGCTTATTAGTTGATTGGGAAAAACTTCCAACGCAACGAGATATGACTAAAAAAGAGTACAAGTCTTATGGTTATAATAACTATGGCAGTGGTTATAGATCTAATACACATAACTCCAAATCTAATGATTGGAGAAGAAGAGATTATGGTTATCATTATGATTGGCCTGGTCAAGATGATGCGCCTATAGATAATAGTGTTGATGATGATGGTTGGGAAATAGAATATGCTAAGTTTAAGAAAAGCCGTAGAAGTAAGAAGAAAGGCAAATCCTATATTGATACTGGATTAGGTGACTTGCAATTATATGATGATACAACTACTATATCATATAAAAGCACTACTTTATCTAATAAAGGTAGTGATAAAAACTATTATGATAATTTGATTGATAAAATTGTTAAAGATGATTTATCAAGAGAAGAGTTAGAAGTTATTAAAGACCAATACCTTGATATGACTACTGAAAATGATAAAGATTTCTATAAATATCTTTTAGGAAACATTATCGACTAAAGTCAATAATATCAGAAGACCTAATAATTTCATCAGGAGCATTTGGTATTTTAGAATGGGGAACATTATGACTAACTTTGTAAGAAACTTTAGATAATTTCTCAACAATAATACAAGGTGTGAGCATATCATTGTACCAGTATTCTAAAACTACTACATCACCGACCTGATAAAAAGATTTATATTCTGTTATATATTGCATTGCTTTTTTTCTAAATTTTTCTTATATTTGTAATTATAAACTATATATTAATATGTCAATGCTTATTTTTAAAGGAGAAATGTACAACTTTCTACAGTTTGCTCAAAGAGAGTCTATTATTGCTGCATTATTCCTACAAGGTGATTCATCACATATAAATGATGAGGGTAATTTTATCAAAATAGTTGAAGATGAAATTGATGTAGTTTCATTTTTACCAAAATCTAAATATGGAAAAGTTGAAAATGAGTGGGAAAACGGTCGGATTAGAATTAAAATTGGAAGATTTATTAGAAAATTTCTAACTGAGTTCTCTATTAAAAATTTTAAGGTAACTGATATAGATATTGAAAAATTTGTAAATATTTACAAATCCTATTTCTCTAGAGATATATCTAAATTAAAGATTGTGGAAGGAGAAGAGATTCTAAAATATTATTTAGAGGATAATTACCACACATCCAATGGTAATAGATCAGGATCTATTTGGAACTCTTGTATGAGACAAAGAGAAAGAAACAAGTTTATGACTTTATATACAAAAAACCAAGATAAAGTAAAGATGTTGGTTTTCTTTTCAGATGATGATAAGGTAAGAGCAAGAGCTTTATTGTGGGAGGATGTTAGAGACCATGAAGACACAAAAAGAAAATATAAGTTCATGGATAGAATTTATTATTACTACGATCACGATATTAACTTCTTCAAGGATTGGGCAAAAGAAAACGGATATCTTTGTAAATGGGAACAAAGTGCTAAAACTGAAATGTTATTTGATGATGGTACTGATTCTCCTGTTAGAAAACAATTATATGTTATGCTAGATGAACATAACTTATCTTATTATCCTTACTTGGATACTTTTAAGTTTTTTTATTTCAATAAAGGTAGATTTTCCAACTCACAATCATATAACTATGATTATACTCTAGTACAAAGTAATGGAGCGCTTGAAAGAGAACCTGAGCCAGATGATGAAGAAGTTTTCTTTGATGATGATGGCTATTAAATGAAAAATCCACCTAATTGGTGGATTTTTCATTAAATTTCTTTTTGTTCAGAACGATATTTATCATATCTATCAGCAATTTGTATTAAGAATTTATTTCTAACAATATCTGTATTATTAAATTCAAACATGCAAAGCTCTTCCATTCCATTAACCATTCCAATAAAGTCATTATAACCAGAGTCTTTTTTCCTAACATCATATTGTGATGTATCACCCATCATAACTGCTTTAGAGTCTTTACCTAAACGAGTAACCCATAACATTAATTGTTTAATAGAAGCATTTTGGCACTCATCCAACAGCATTATACAGTTATCGTAGGTAGAACCTCTCATGTAAGCCAATGGCTCAAATATGATCTCTTCTGTAGCAAATAACATATCAACAGTTGCTCTACCTAAAATCTTACAGAATGTTGTGTAGTAAGATTGTTTATATGGATGTAATTTATCCTCCATACTCCCAGGTAAAAAACCTAAGTTCTCACCAGACTCTTGAATAGGTTTTGTGATAATTATTTTTTCAATTTTTTTATCAGCTAAAAGTGCTAAAGCAGCATAACAAGTAGTATAGGTCTTGCTGGTACCTGCAGGGCCGTGTACAACTGTAAGTGTGTTGTTTCTTATACCTTTATATAATCCATGTTGCTTTTCACTGAGATTAACATTTGACTTTTGAAACTCTTCTTTAGTAAGTGAGTTCTTTTTTCTAAGATTCTTTTTATATTCAAATTCTTGAATTCCTTCTTGAATTTGACTTTTTACTTCACTTTTGTTCTTACTCATTTAGAATGGTTTATTTTCTTTATATATTGATATTTTTTATTTACCCTTCTATTTATAAGAGATTCAAATTTTAATATATAATACAAACATTACTCTCAAATAAAGTGGAAAAAGAGAATGAACTAATATATGATTTGATTTTTTCAGAAAAAGAATCTTTTAAAATTGATATATCCGAGTATATTTTGGATATATATCAATATGAAGATTTCATTGATAAAATTAAAAAGATTTTAAAAAAATCTAAAGTAAAAATAATTATAAGTGAAACTTTGATGAGTAGTAAAACAGTAATCTGGGAATTAAAAGTTAAAAAATAAATATGTGGACATACAATACTGATTATAGCAAATGGTACGCTAATGACGATTCGATTTCAAAAAATGATTTTGATTATTTAAAACAAGAGTTGAAATCTACTAGATTTTACTCAAGATGTTTAAGTGGTGCTACATATTTACCAGTAAATAATCTTAATAATATTTATGATATATTAGGAGATTATAAACAAAGAACTTGGTATATTAGCATATTGGGCTCACAATATAGCGTTACAACTATACCACCTCAACACGCTTCTCCTATAGATTTAAATACTTCTAATGATTATTATACAAAGTATTTATCTGAATATGGATTAACATTAAAAAACTTATTTACTCCTTATAGATTAATAAAAGATTCTTCAAAAAACTTTTACTATGTTGATGTAGCTACAGATGGACAGATTGATTTAACAACAATAACAAAAGAATATTATATAGACGGGGTTAAGTTATTAAATGGTCATAGGGTTTTAGTTAAAGACCAAAAAATAGGTGTTGTTTTATTAAATACTGCTGATCCTAATACTTATTTTACAGGACAATATAGTATTTTACAAGATTTGGGCGGAACAATTGAGTATGAATATTATAGTGAAGAAAATGGTATTTACCTTTATAGAGATGGTGAGTTAGTCAGAGAAAATGATTTAGATGATTATACTAGATGTGTAAGGTATAGTGTTTCTGTTAAATTGGGCAACACCAATATCGGTAGACAATTTCATTTATCTAGATTAATTAATGGTTATTTTCCTACGGTTTCATTGGGTCAACCTATTGAATTTAAAGAAAAGCATAATTGGATTTTAAGAAATAGAGTTGATTATAATAATTTATTTGAAATAAACTATTATGATATTATCAAACACGGAACACAATCATATAACTATGAGGGTTATACTTATAGTATTCCGGAAAGAACTTTATCTGTAGGTGAATTCGGTATTATATTAAATACTCAAGAAGGTAAATCAAATATTATTAAAAATAAGTATAAGGTTAATTTAAGAAGTATTACAGAAACTTCTAAAGAATATTGGATATGTGGTGATGAAAATACACTTCTAAAAGTTAGAAAACATGATTTTTTCATTGATAGAATTTTAATTGAAAATATTCCTATAACTTTGCCAAATTTGATAAAAACAAATCTTTCCTCTGTTTCATTTTTTAATGATTTAGTAGGTGTTGTTGTTGGTGAACTGAATACTATAATTTACACCAAAAATGGTGGTTATAATTGGGAAAGGATTGAAGTTGCTGATTTTAGTGAATATAACTATAATAAGGCTTTATATTCTACAAATTATAGTTTTTATGTTGCCGGCAATAATGGTATTTTACTAGAGTTTATTAATAGTGTTGCTGGGTGGACAGCTTATAAAAGAAGAGTCTCTCAAATTGAAGATTCTGTTGATGAATACATATTAGTTGAAAATATTAATGATTTATATAAAACTACTATTTCTACTTGGAATGTTAGTTATAACTATTACACACAATCTACACCAACAAATAAAGAATTACTTTTTTTAGTTACTAACAATAGTAAAGTTATAGCTTATGATGTTAATAACTCATTTTCTCAAATAGGTACAGATTTTATTTACTTTGACTTCGGTAAAGAGTATGGTAATATAAGAAATATCACTCAAACAAAAGGTACTAATAAATTTTATTTTACAGGTACTGATCCTATTAGTGGAAATGATGGTATATTTTCATTTGATATAAGTAATTTTAGTATATTAGGCACCGGTAGTTCTTACTCAAACACAACAGTTGGTGTTAATGCTGTTTATGAATATGATGCCTATCCAAATCAAATATTTGATTATGGATCACAAATATTAATTTGTGGTAATAATTCATTATTAGGTGTATTAACTGCGATAAGTTTTAACTCTTTAGATTCTACATTTGAAGATAAACTAAAATCTAAATTATTAGTTATTGATTATGACGTAGCTTCTAAATTAAACTTTTTTACAGATTCTGGTGAATATAGACTACCGAATTCGGTTACATTTAGTAACACTAACTTGAATAGTGTAAATTCAAAAATTGGATTCAATCCAATTCAACACAATCAGACATCTACTAACAATGGTACTTACTCAGAAACAAACTGGATTACATATTGGACAGATTCTGAGAAAACATTTGAGTATTATAATATTACTCCAATGGATGAGTCAACTAAAGTTTTAATATCAACAACTTTTTCATATGACACAAGTGTTACTTCAATAACATATAATAAAACACAAATTACAGCCTCTGCTTCGTTAATTTCTTTGTTAGCTCCTGCTATAACAATGTCAAATTCAGTGAAAAGCTTTTCAATAAAGAATGCAGGAACTGGTTACTCAACAGCTTCAAATGTTGCTACAACCGGTAGTTTTGGTACAGGATTAGAAGTAAATATAAAAGCATCTGATTCAATAACATCAGTTACTATAGCCTCAAAAGGTAGTGGTTATAACGTTGGTGATATTGTCACTATTGCTGGTGGTACTCTAGGTCAAATAAGAATTGACTCAATTGAGAATAGTTCTCAAAGTAGATTTAACAGCTATAGAATGCCTCCTATAGCTGCTGTTCCTACTACCGGTGTTGCTGGTAATTATAGAATATTTATTTATGATTATTTAATGATTTATAAAGTTGAATTAAACTATCCAGTTTCTGTGGGTGATGCAATTAAATTTGAAAGTAGTGTTGTTGATACAGACCTAATTGTAAATAAAGTCACAACAATTGGCTCATGGAAATTTATCTATATGTATACCGAGTTTAATGAGAACATTATAACTGATTTATTGAATACAACAAATGATGTTAAAATTACAAATTTAAATAAATATACAAATGTTGCTGAGTTAAAAGATAGATTTAATGAACATCCGATTTCAAATGCTTATAAATTAGATTATTTAGATTCTTACGGTAATGTAACAACCAGCGCATCAAGTGTTTTTCAATTAAGTGCTAGATTTAATAATCTAACCTCTTATTATAATTTACAAACATCAATTATTGTAGATAATAATACTTATGATATGGTTTATACTAATAACTTTTTAAAGTTTGGTTACTCTCCTACATATAACTTATTAGATTACTTAACAAGCATAAATGATGTTAATGATGTTAATCCTAAATTCTACGCTACTAAAGAATATTTATCTATGCCACAATATGAAGGATTGCCTTTGGGTAGTTTAACTTCTAATGTTTATATTGATTACAATGGCATGACATCTTCACTTGACTTAAACTCACAAGGTAACAAAATTACATTTGGATCGGATTTAAAATTAGAATGGCAGAGTATATTTATTAATACCTTTGTTGACATTATAATTCATGGTACATCTGATTATAAAACCGAAAGACTACTTGTAATGGATAAGTATTATGACTCATTAAATAATGTCTATGTAGTTGAATTTCATAAAAGATTAAACTTTAATTTAGGTGATGCTGTAATTGGCAATGGTGGTACTTTAGACATTATTTCTAGAAGACGTTTATCTCAGATAAGTGATGACTTACAAGAATTAAATAACATACAAAGAACTAAAGGAAAATCAAATTCCTGGAAGGATCAAGGTCAATATACATATGATACATATGAAAATGAATTAAATTTTAAAATTCCTACAGATTCATATGCTAAGATATTACTTTCAGATGCTGACACAATTCAATCTTTATCTTCAATAATTTATATTGATTATAAAAATGAGTTGGCTATGAATATAACAAGACTATCTAAAGAATATAATATAGCTATATCAAATACTATAAATTATACAAATAAACTTTATATTACTTGTGCTGAAAAACATGATTTAATAACTGGTGAAGGTGTTGTTTTAGAATTCACTGGTGGTGTTGGATCATCTCAGGAATTAAATCCTCAATACGCTGGCTATCATGTTATTACAAAAATAAATGAATATGATTTTACTACTGATATTGACTATGGTCAGATACCTACAGTTGGTATTGATAGTGGTTATGTTAGATACACTAAACAAGATCCATTCTTAAACTATCAACCAGTTGATTTAATTGACCTAGGAGTTGATGGTAAAGGTAAAATATCTTTAGAGTTATCAATTGAGAATTTAAAGATATCAAATGTTGTTTATAGTTTAATTGATGTTGATTTTGAAAAATATAGATTTAGATTAATTGACGGATTGAATATAGAAACCGTAAACTTAAGATATTCTTGGTTATTAGAGGCTGAGCTATCCGGCGCTTTAGTTGGTTTATATAATGGTGATTTAGTTTGGTATAAAGGCACTTGGATATTTGGTAGATGGTTTGGTGGAACTTGGCAATCTGGTGTTTGGATGTCAGGTGATTGGTATGGTGGTACTTGGAACTCTAATATAGTTACTGATAAAAAATTAACAGCTGAAGTTGACACCAAAACTGTTGATTTTGAACAATCATTCTGGTATACCGGTAGATGGTATGACGGAACTTGGAATGCCGGCATTTGGAATAGTGGCAGATGGTATGCTGGTACCTGGAATAATGGTATGTGGCATAAAGGCACTTGGAACGATGGTACTTGGAATAATGGTAACTTTGAGGGTGGTATTTGGGTATTAGGCACTTGGAATAAGGGAATATTTAATTGTGATAATGAACCAGCTTATTGGTTAGACGGTAAATGGTATGGTGGTGACTTTGAAAATGGTATGTGGTATAATGGATATTGGGAACAAAAAAATACATCATCTAGATTTGGCACTAAATCATTTAATAGCAGAACAGCTAACTGGCAGGCAGGTACTTGGGTAAGTGGTTCTTTTTATTCTTATATAAATACAAACGATAAAGGTGTATTAGACGTTTGCGATGTACACAAATATTCTATTTGGAAAACAGGTCAGTGGTTATCAGGTGAATGGTACGGTGGAATAGCTTATAGTATGGATTTTAAGACTGGTACTTGGTACGGTGGTATATTGGAAGATATTGAAGTTATTGGTATTGATATAGTTGAAAATACATTTACACTAAATGGAATATTTAAGTTTAATATAGGGGATACTATAAGTATAATTGATAATCAAATCGATAATGCTAATTCAGTTTATGGTTCCAATTTAAATCCTACTTCCTATAGAGTTTTATATCAAACAGAAGACACTATAAACAAAAGAACTATTATTTATGTAGATGTTAATCTAAATGGTCCAAATGTCACACCAGCAACTAATACTGGATTAAGAGTTGTCTCTAAGTTTAAGAACCTAAACTGGAAGTCAGGTATTTGGACTAATGGTATTTATGAAACAGGACTTTGGGAAGGTGGTATTTGGTACAATGGCGTGTTCAGTGGAACATGGGCATAAATTATAAATTAAATTTAATATATACATTATGATTAAGAAATATATACAATTTATAAAAGAATCAAAATTAATCGAATCAACTTTTGAAAAATCACAAGATAGTAATAAATATACCGAATTGAAAGATGAAGTTAAATCAATGATTGAAAAGACTATCGAAAAAAGTGGTGGAGAATTCAAATCATTTGTAGATAAATTTATCAAATCTCCTGAAGATGTTAAAATTGAAGGATTTATAAATGATTCAGATGTATATGAGTTTTATTTAAAATTCAGAAATGATATTGACGAATTACTAAATAATATTAAATACTTTAATGAAGTTCCTAGTGAATCAAACACTTTTGGATTATATGATTATATTATAAATGGCACCGAGAGAGCAGTCTCTGAAATAGTTAAAGAACTATAACTTATCATAATTTACTATTTAGGATTTAAAAAGAAATATCAATCCATATCCAAATTTTTCAAACAAACAGAAGATGTAAATAATTATATATATATAGATAATAAAATTAATTGATAATTAAATGGCATCTTCACCTCTTTATAAGTTTTTAAAATCTAATGGAACTTCATTTTATGCTTTCCCAGGTGCAGCTGAAGACATATCAGCGGCTTACCAGAACTCAAACTACAAGATGTATTTCTCTAAGTTTGTATTATTAAATTTCCCTAAACAAAATTTAACAGCTGGCACAATGTCAAATCCAATTATATTAGATTTTGATAATTCATTCCAAAAGTCAGTTAATGCTACCCCTCCTACTAATTTTAATGACCAATTAATTGAGTCACTGAGAAACTATGTAGGAAATCAAGAAGTTGTTATAAGAGAGTCTAGATTAAATAATACCAAATATTACTACGATACAAATGCTTTAGAAACTCCAACAGAAAAAGTATTTTTCAAATGGGCTAAAAAGTTAAATCTTATTGATTTTGAACCAGCTATTCCAGATGATGAATATTTTAGTAATTTAAATGAGTTTCAAAGAAATAATGTCAATGATGACCAATATTTTCCTGAATATTTATGGAAAGAAAGAGAAGTTATTTCTTGGGATGCTATCTCATTTTATGAAAGTGGTGTTTCTGGATTTGGTGGTAAATTAGAAATTGAGTTTGCGGGTACTACCAACTTTAGAGTTGGTGATAAAGTAAAAATTTATGATGTTAGTAACTCTACGATATACAACGATACCAATCTAGTTGGTTCAGATACTCTTGATGGTGTTAAGACAGATATTATCTATATAACACCAGCTGATGCTACACAAGGTCAGAAAATTATTATGGACATTGATACAACAATGTCACAAGAATATGAGACAACCGGTCAGGTTGAATTAGTTTATAGTAGATTTGTACAATACATTGGTGAGGTTAGTGGTATTTCTAATGTTCAAGAAGCAAACAGAAGCTATACTGAGGTTTATGCTCATATTCCTGATCACACCGGACAAACTCCAGATGTTTTATTTAGAACTACATATGATGTTAACTATAAACCAAACTTAACATTTCCTATTTTGCCAAGTCAATATCAACCAGAAATTTTAGGAGCTGAACTATTTAACTCACCTATCGTTAGTTATCCTCAAAATTATCCAGGATCATATTTTGCCCAATTCGATACTCTTGATTTTACTTACGAAACAGCTACAGGTGACACTATAAGAAGAAGTGGTTCTTATTTTGGTGTTTCTGGTGATATTAATAATCCAATTGTCAATGGTAGGTCTATTGATGGTATTGGTGTTGACTTTAACACAAGTCACTATGTTAAAATGAATATTTTTAATAAAGTTTTGACTAACTTCGATCAATTTAACGCTTTAGAAGTTAATAATACACCACCTGAAGATTTTGAATTTAATGCTATTTTATGGTATTATACAGTTCAAAAGGTTGATTTAACTGGCGTTATTACAACTAAAACAAATTTATATGGTATTTCATTTTTAGATAACCCAGATAATAATCCTGTCGAGGAGGAAATTGGAGTTAGATTTCCAATTTTCAAAAAGATGGTTTCAAATGGTAAACATGATGGTACTTCATATGCTTTTAGTTTGAACTTAAATTTTAACATCTTAAATGATAATCCCCAACAATCTTATAATCCAGAGGCTATTAACTCATTATTTAGTATGAACTTATTTAATCAAGCTATGACTAGATTATCTTCTACTAATGATAGCTTTTTAAATGTTTTATCAGAACAAGGTTTATTGAGAGATAAAATAGATTCTTTACAACAATTACTTTATACACAAACTGACATCTCTACTATTAATCAAAAAATAACTAATCTTGAGAGTCTATTAAGATTGTATTCAACTAATCAGATAATTAGTAATGATAGCATTAGTGCAGTTATAAATCCTGGAACACCAGCTTCTATTTCTCTATATAATAGAGAAACATCATACGCTTCAATTATTAATATTAAAACTACTGATTTATATAGTGCAACAGGTATAATTCCATTAAATTTAACAGTACCTGATAATAAAAATTTCTTATTAAATGTTGTTAACAACGATGAGGTTAATGTAGCAATGCCAAATAATGATAGATTAACTATTATTTTAGATAGAGATTTAGATTATAGACAAAGTGTTGATATCATAATAACTGGAAGTCAAATGGCATCTCAAAATAAAAAGTTAGATATTTACATTAACACAACAATTCCCTCTTCAACAACATCAGCCAACTTAACAACAGAAGCTTTATTAATTGGAGATATCGACTTACCTGTTTATTTTAATACAATAAATTCACTTCCTAATTCTTCATATTTATGGTCGGATTTTAATTTTAATATTGACTTTAGTCAAACAATTCAATATACATTAGGTAATATTCTTGAAGTTCCTTTATCAGGTAATCAATTAGTTATTAATAATTCTATTAAAGCAGGTGATACTTTCAAATTAAATAACTTCTTTGTTGGTACCTCATCAGTATTTGACTTCTCAGGTCAATATAAAGTTGACTCTGTTGGTGGTGCTACAAGTTCTTATATTTATTTAAATGCTGATAGTAACCCTGATTTAGTTGCATATGGTGCTTCATCATCATTACCATTTTATATACATGGTACCTCTTCTACACTTTTATCAAATAGTCCTTATTTTAAATTAAACAAAGGAAAAAAGATAAAGTTAACAAGAGTAATTTCATCTGATGTTTCTATTTCTGAAAAATATCAAATAGATATACAGGATATAAAATAAAGTATCTTTAGATTTTAATATATAAGTTAAAATAAAAGATACATTATGTCAGTTGGATGTTCAGGCAATTTATTTGGTAACAGAAGTCAATTTATTAAAACTAATGGTGGTGATTTAATAGCAGTTGAGGCTTCAAATACTAGAGAGAGACTTATTCTATCAGATTTAAGAATACCTTATAAGCAAATACTTAAGAGTAGAGTTATACTTAAAATCGGTCAGACAAACTATTTACTTAATCATTTAGGTCTTGGTGATAATGCTACATTCCTTTGTATAAAAGCTGTATATGATAGTAAAGCTGTTATAGAAGCTGATAGATATGTTAATTGGAGTTACTATGATGATTTAACTAGAGTTAACTCTTTTGCTGATATGATGGTTTTAACCGGTAATTCAACCAATAGAGTGCCTCAATTATATCTTACAAATCCAAGCACAAAATATCCTGTTTATTTAGATGTTATGGTTGGTGTAATTGATGATAATTATTCAATTTTCACCGATACTATTAATCAAAGTGGCTCATCATTTACAGGTTTAGAATATACTGATATTCATAGTCACATTGTTGGTGAATCTATCGTTATTAATGATAAAAGTTCTCCGGTTAGACCTTTAATCTATATTAGATTAAGTGATATAAACTCAATTGAAATAAGTGGTAAAATTTTAATTATAGATGATTCGAGTCTAGGTGTTGTTTTCCTACATTTTTTAACTGATAATGATACTTATCAAGCACACTCATTATTAAATTATGTTTTACAAAATTCAAATGTTGATATAGATAACTTAAATCCTGTCTCTGATAGATTAGATCCTGTTCTTTATTTCTACTCACAAGTTGGAAATAATCAATATGGTGATTATATACTTTATGATGATGGTATTACTATTGGTGCTACATTTAGCACACCATATAATACATTTGATAACGGATTAACATTCTCAACTACTATATCATTAACACAGTCTGGCACAGCTAGTGGAACTGCTATTGATAAGGCACAATTAATTTATTTATTAATTGATAATATTTTAGACAACAGAGATGGTAATATGTATATGATGCCATCTAATTTGATAATTTCGGGAACAGCTGGTTTTGTTAGTAATATTTTAAACCCAGGTAGTTACTCATTATCATTTGATTTCTCTGATATAGCTCATAATTACTTAGATGGTGTAATAGTAAAACTTAATATAACTGCTTAAAAAATGAAAATTAAAAATGATTTTTAGTTACAATAAATTCTTGAGACCTATATCATCAACTGATACTAATATTCAGATATTGGATAATAGTAGTAATGTTATTTATACATTAAATCCATTTTCTATAAGAACAACAAGGTCTTCAAATAACATTCTAGATATCACATTTAAAAGTGGTAAAGTTATATCTATTTCCTTTTCATCTAACAATGAATCTAGAACGGCTTTAGGTTTATTACAATCTCAAATAGACTCACTTTTACAGAAAACTCCACTATTAGTTGATAAGCAAATTGAAAACTATGTAAATTATATATTAGGTCAAAATGGAACATCTGGAATAGCTGGTACTTCTGGCACTTCTGGTACAAGTGGAACAGGGCAAAATGGAACAGGTACTTCTGGAACAAGTGGAATATCTGGCACAAGTGGAACATCTGAGGCTGGTACTTCTGGTACAAGTGGAACATCTGGCACTTCTGGTACAAGTGGAACATCTGGTACTTCTGGTACAAGTGGAACATCTGAGGCTGGTACTTCTGGTACAAGTGGAATTACAGGAGCCACCGGGCCAGGATATGATTGGAAGTTTGGTAATGGACTTACTATAAATGGATTTACTGTTAGTATTGGAGGAACTCTTTCAAACACAGTTTTTTTAAATGGTGGGTATAATGACCTTTTACTAACTGGATTCGATAATATATCTTTAACTAGTTCAGTATTTGATGTTGTTGCTGATTTTATCAGTCTAGACGGTGATGCTATTCAAGTTTTATCAAATAGTGATTTGACGTTAGGTGCTTTTGGAAATTTATTATTAATTGGAGATTCTGGTTTAGTTTCAATTGGAAATACACAGGGTTTGGTATATCAGTTTGATTATTCCTCTGGATTTGTAAATAGATCTTTAGTTGATAAGGGTTATGTCGATAGCCAAATAGCTACAGCTACACCAACAACAGATTTGGCTCTATCGGGCAATTTAACAGTAGGTGGAACATCATCATTAAATGGTTTAACTGTTTTAAAAGAAGTTACTGAGGTTATTAATTCAACACCTGGTGCTACCGCATCTACAGTTGTTTATGATTTCTCTACGGGTTCTAACTGGTATCATTCATCTGCTAATACTAACTATACAGCCAATTTTATTAATATCCCAACAGATAATAATAGAGCCATAACAACGACAATTGTAATAAACCAAGGGGCGACACCTTATATACCAACCGCTGTTCAAATAGATGGAACCGCATCAACAATTAAATGGTCTGGTGGTACCGCATCAGGTACTGCGAATCAAGTTGATATAGTTGGATTCACATTTATAAGAAGTGATGATGTTTGGGCTCAAGTCCTTGGACAAATAAACACTTTTGATTAAAATAATATATAAAAAAAATTAAACTACTATGAGAAGAATATTGTTTCAAGAAACAGACTTTGCCACTCTACCCAATCCACCTGCCGGTTTCAAATACATCGGATTTGATGGTCCTAACTTTACCGAAAAAGATAATACAGGAGTAACAACACCTGCCGGTGGTGGGGGTGGAGGATATGTAGACATCACTTATTCCGAGATTATATACGCTATTGATGAGAGTGAATTAAAACCTGGTTCTTACTACAGAATAACCGACTTTAGAACTTGTTATGATGTTCCTGAATATTATATAAATGGTAATAGAAAAACAATCGGCGCCGTTGATTATGTTCAAGGTAGTGTTGAACCTATAATTGTATTTGCAACAAGTATAAATACAATTAGCTCTACGGCATATCAACCAGAATATCCAAATGATAGAATCCAATATGATTGTACCTTTAATTCAACAAATACAGGTGGAACTGCTTATGGTAGAATAACCGAAAGAATTGATGAGTATAACAATAGAACTGACTATGATCACAGAAATATATCTTTTATTAGATTTCAATCATACAATCAAGGTGCTCAATTAACGGGGACTATAGGTAGTTACAATAGCTCAACTGGTATAATATCAGGTAATAATACATTATTTTTAAGTGAGGTTGATATAGGTGATATATTATTTTTTTATGTAGGTTATATGGCGGGTGTTAAAGTTGTTAGCATGATTACAGATACTGAAATTACAGTTGTTGTAGACTCACTATTTGGAAGTGGAATAAACTTTTCGGGAGGAACTATTCCTTTTTATACATCAACATCAACAAACAATTACTACGAATATAAAGAAGTTTATATTGGACAAAAAAATGAAGAGGACTTTACAAGAGTCCTAACTTTTAATTTAGATGGAAGTGCAATACATAACTATGTTGGTGATTATTCTAAATTTTATCTTAATGAAGTTGGAAGTAACTCAGGATTTTTATTGGCAAATAATGTTTTTTATGGTAATAGAACTTATTCTAACACTATTGGGGACAGGTCTTATAATAATACGGGAACATATTGGTTTTCAAGAAATACAATTGCAGGTAGATTTTATAATAATGTAATTTATAATCATGGTTTTTATAGTAATAACATTGGAGAATATTTTGATAATAACATTATTAAATCATCTGTGTATGGAAATAAAATTGAACAATACTTTGAGAATAATAAAATTTATAGTCAATTTTATGATAATCAAATCGGTAATAGTTTTTATCAAAATACCATTTATTCCGATTTTTATGAGAATCAAATTGGAGTATATTTTGAATACAATCAAATTGGTGACAACGGGAATTTAGGTAATTTTGAATTTTACAGAAACAGAATTGGAAATAATTTTGAATATAATACCATTAGAATGACTTTTCGAAATAACCAAATTGGTAATCAATTTAACTATAACAAAACCAATGGTAGTTTTTATCAAAATGTTATTGGGAATGGATTTAATCATAATCAAAACATAGGACATGATTTTTACGGCAATCACATTGGCAATGGATTTAATGGTAATGATAATATTGGAGATTATTTCCAAAATAATAAAATAGGTGAGTATTTTGAGTATAACTATATATATAAAAACTTTAAAGATAACTCAATTGGAAATGATTTTGGGAATAATACTTTAGGTGATATTCAATATTTTAATTGGGCGAATACGAACATAGAAAACCTAACAGCTAGAAATTATAATTCTTTTTATAATGCGTTAGATGAAAATATTGATAATGTTATTTTAGGTAAAGAACTTATAATGCACTTTACCCGTAATTCAGGAACAGTAATAAATAGTGGTCAGTTAATAATCGGTGAAACATATGAAATTACAAATTACCTAGGTACTGATGATTTCACTGATATTGCAAATGTTCAAAGCGGTAATATCAATACCAATGGATGTATTTTCGTTGCTACAGGATATACAGTTAGTAACTGGTCTTCACAATCAGAACTAACAGAATTGACTTCTTATGATGAGTATCATGAGGTTAAATTTACACAATGGACTAGAAATAATAATGGTGGCGGTTTCTCATATGAAAGAACAAAAGTTTATCCAACTGGAGGACCAACTGTTTACTTTACAAAAATAAATTACCAAACAAAAGTAGATGTTATTATAGAAGGTCGTCTTGAAATTACAAGAGGAAATAATCAAGCTATTTATAACGCAGCTATTGATGAAGGATGGAGTAATAACACTCCTTATGGAACACAATGGAATTCAATCTACACACAAACTGGTTTTAGTTTTGAGAATAATGATATACAAAATGGATTTAAAGGCAATTATATACTAGACGGATTTGGTGATAATAGTATAGGATATGGGTTTGCATATAATGAACTTTATGGTCAATTTGGTTCTAATATAACTTCAACTTATATATTTGACAACAATTTTTATGGATCCGCCTATTCAAATGAGGTTGGAGATAATTTTTATAGCAACAATATAGGTGATGAATTTAATTCTAATAAAGTAGGAGCTAATTTTTATAGCAACAATATAGCTTATGGTTTCTCAAATAATCAAATTGGGAAAGATTTTTATAATAACGAAATTGAAGAAGGATTCGGATTTGGCGGAGGGGACTCTAGAAATAATATTATCGGTGATTACTTCCAAAACAATACAATCGGAGAATATTTCTACAACAATAAAGTTGCTAGTTACTTCGAGAATAACACAGTAGGTTATTATTTCCAAAGAAACAACATAGATACTCAAATTTATGGTGAGGACTTTACTGTTAATTACGGAAATATATTAGCATTAACATACACATCAAGTGGAACAACCTCAACTGATAATTACTACACTGTAAGTGGAAATACAAACGAACATGGTACAGGTTCTACATTCGGAGTTACTGTTTCTGGTGGTACAATTTCTAGTTTTAGTTTAATCAATGCTGGTAATCAATACGAAGTTGGTGATACTATAACTATACCTGGAAATATTATCGGAGGTCAAATTGGTGTTATATCTAGTTTTGACGCGAGTAATGGATTGGGCAAAAATGGTATTGATAGTTCTTACTTTGATGTAACAGTTACTGGCGGAAGTGGAAGTAATGCTAGATTTAATATTGATGTAATTTCCGGTACTATTAGTAATATTAGCCTTTCTAATGGTGGTGGTAGTTATTTAATTGGTAATACTTTGTCGGTTTCTGGAAGCCAATTTGGTGGAACTAATAGTGTTGATGATTTTATCATCACTGTTAATTCTCTTTACTCTGATAATATCAATATAACAGTTACTGCAGTAAGTGCTACACCATCTGTATACGAATCATATAATTGTCAGATATTTGAGAGAAAAGGTAATAATAGAAGATTATCTTTCTATGATGAGAATGATATTTTAACAATAAAAAATATAAAAGAATAATTATGTCTACAACAAAATATATAATAAACAGTGGGACTCAATCAATATCTGGTAGCCTTGAAGTTCAAGGAACATTAAAAAGTAATAGCACAGGTGTTTATAGAGCTCTTTTAACTCAAACAGGTCAAATAGTAGGAAATAGTCTGGAAGATTTTAACTATGGGTTGATTATTGGAGAGACTTATTCGATTACTAGTTATGTCACTGGTGATGATTTTAGTAATATTGCTGATGTGGTAAGCGGTAATATAAATGAAACTGGTTGTGTTTTCACTGCGACTGGGCAAATACAAATAT
>Ga0209085_1000934_pt1 | contig 19351 bp, 21 predicted proteins | sample C_131016_EF_Meta_FD_187310 | JGI IMG/M metagenome (GOLD analysis project Ga0209085, IMG submission 187310) | Freshwater microbial communities from Lake Croche, Canada to study carbon cycling - C_131016_EF_MetaG (SPAdes) (version 2) | ecosystem: Environmental > Aquatic > Freshwater > Lake...
TGCGCCCCAAGGTGCTGGAGGAGTACGAGACCGTCTTCGGTGAGGGCAAGGACCGCAAGAGGGTGGACCTGCTGCTGATCGAGGATAAGAGCGCTGGCATCTCCCTCATACAGGACCTACAGCGTGCGCACCTCCCTGTAAGGGCGTACAACCCCGGCCGCGCCGACAAGCTGCAGCGCCTCAACATTGTCTCCAACATCATCGCCCGCGGCAGGGTGTGGATACCTGAGAGCGACCGCCGCAAGGGCTACGTCAAAGACTGGGCCGAGGGATTCGTGAGCCAGATATGCTCCTTCCCCGAAACCACCCACGACGACCTAGTGGACGCATGCACTCAGGCGCTGCGTTACCTGCGCGACTCAGGGTGGCTGGACATCGACCCACCACCGCGGGAGGACTGGGACGAGGACGACTACGCCGACACTGGACGAGTAAGAAGGGTCAACCCCTATGCAATCTAATGAGACCGTGATACAATGGAAGCGTTGTCGTAGGAAGCAACAGGTTCAAGCCGTTTACTCATGCCTCTTCTCCGCTTGCGGGGTTCCTACAGGGGGCAGTAGTAAGCGGCTTTTCTGTTTTCTATGCAACCCTCAGAGCGGGTTAGCTAATGGGCCAATGTCGGGGCTGCACTCATATACCGATGGCATTGCAGTCGCGACCCCGATGCCAGTGGCGTTCCATAGCGACCACAGAAACGAGCAAAACAAACCGACAGCGGATGGCCCACGATACGGGTGCTCGATAAAAGGAATATGGCGTTCAGCGTGCAGCAGTCCTACAGGATGGCTGAAGTCTCTCAGGTCGGGGGACTCGGGGTCGCGCTATGCCTGTAATCATTTATTGGACTTGACACGCCCAACCGTTTATGATGCAGGGGTATACGACAAAGGAACCCATCATGGCTGATGAGACCAAGCCCAACATATCTGTCGACCCAAATCAACTAAGCAATAAGATTAAGCCTATTGACCTGCCTGAGATTAAGCCTTTGGAAACCCAATCGGTTCCTAAGAGGCAGTCACTCAGGGAGTGGGCCATGGCTGGTGGTGGCGTTCCCGTGCAATACAAAGGTCGTGAGCACGTATGGCACAAGCAGGTGCAGAAGTACGCAGCTGGTGGTGAGGTGTACAACACCGTGCCCGACATGAGCGACGGTGGCCAGATTAATGAAGGCCCAGCCTTTTCCAAAGGCGGTACAGTAAAGAATGCGGTAAAGAGTGCGGTCGAGGGTGTTGTTGAGGGCGTCAAGCCGTTAGTGGATCGCATCAACATGCACTTCAAGGACGTGACCAAGCGCGTGCCTGAACTGCAAGAGGGCGCACAAAAAATTCAGGGCGGTGAGATGACTCCCGCCGAGTATGAAAAGCTCGTCAAGAAGTACAAGCCTGTTAAGCCCTACGAGTTTATTCCCAAGCCAGCGACCAGAGACGAGGCGATCAACGCTTTGACGGCTGACAAGCGCGACCTGTACGGTACACCCTCAAGCATGCTCAAAGCTGGTGACCCAGTGGGACTGCGCCTTGACATTCCAGCTTACAGCGATCACGGCGTGTGGGTCCCAGCAGTTCACCGCCAAGCTGCTGGCTTTGGTGCTGGTGACCGCGTTGGATACGAGAGTGTCGCGGGCGTAATGAACCCCACGTTTGGTATGTCCGATAAGGCAGCTTTAAGTATTGCCGCGGGAAAGCCCAAGGGGACTATTGCCACCATTAAGGGCGAGTGGAACCCAACGGACGAGGCAACCGCCGTGGCACGCGCTCAAGAGTATCTCAACAACCCTGAATGGGTGCAGGTGGGCATGGACCCCGAGCGTCATGGATACTTCTACGACAGGCGCACAATGAAACCCATCACGGCGGCCGAGGAGGCCATCCAAGTTGGTCCGCTGGTGTTGGCCAAGAAGCCGCAGTACGGCAACAAGAAGGACTTCAAGTACGCAGGGGGCGGCGATGTCCACATGGAAGACGGCGGCGCAGCGTTTGGCGTGTTCCCGCAGATGAAGCCTAAGCGCAGCAAGCAAGACCCAGAGGCGGCAAAGAACGTGCCGCTCGACTTCTTGCGTGGTCGTATTGCTGGCACGTTAGGTATGCCCGGCGACATCGAGTCACTCGGTCGTGCTCTCTACGATTACTTTCGATCCCCAAAAATGTCAGAGCTGGTAACTGGCGACAAGACCAGCAAGACGTTCTTCCCAACGTCTGAAGATATTGAGCAGCGCCTTCCCTTCCGTTCAGACGCCCCAGTCTCCCGTGCTGCCGCTGGCTTAGGTAGCCTTACCGCCAACCCGGCTGATTTAGTAAAGGCTGCTAAGGTTGCGAATAAAGCGATCAAATCATCAGCTCCGATGGCCAACGAAGCCATTGAGAACTATATGTTCAAGCAAGGCCTAGCGATGCCAGCGGTTGAGCCCAAAAAAGGCAAAGCTGCTAAAGCCAATGAGGCCGAGATGAGTTCTGATGTTGCAGGATTAAAAGCTAGAGGCATGGGTGTTCCCGGAGTCGACTTCGCCGATCCAAAGGCTCCTCCCACCATGCGTATGTCCGAAGCGCTTGGAATTACAGGCTCCGAAGGTAAAACCCTCCACCTAACAGAGGCTGATCGCTCTAGAGTATTTGGCCCTAACCGCGGTGGCGTTGGATTTTCAGCTTTACAGCATTACTCTGAGCCGCATAAGAATGCCAATACTGTATGGGGTTTTGGAGATGTCAATACAACCAAGAAAAAGATCAACCAAAACAAAGACCCCGATTCGTCGGTGTGGACAACCTTTGCTGGTTCTCCCACTCAGCACAAGTCCAACACGGTGGTGATCAAAGACGCCATTCAAAACTTGCAGAATGCCAATCAAGTTAACGCAATCCACCCTGCGCAGATAGATTTGATTAACAAGCGCATCAGAGATGCTGTGGTTAAAAAGACTGGCAAGCCGTTGTTTCCATCTGACTTTGACATCACAGACCCGCAAGCACTTGATTTTGCTAAGACGTTTGATCGACGCGCTGTAATTGGTGATGTGTTGTTGGGTACTGGGGTCAAGGGTCCAATGTCTCGATTGGATTTTAAAAATGCAAACCCAAATGTAAAATGGAGTGACGCTGCTGAAATGCAAAAACTTTTGGATCGTGAGACTGATCCTATTTTGCGTAATGCCGCCACCAACGATGTTGGTCCTCACCTCTTTATGTTGGACAACGGACAGATTGAGCGTCCTGACCTAAACATTGCCTTTCCCCATCAAGTTACAGGAACCGACCTTGGTGTGAGATATAAGCCTGTTCCATTGGAAATTGCTGTTCCAGATTGGATGAAGCAATACGAAGGTCGTGTAGATAAGTCTGGCAAACCCTCTCCTGTTGGTTATTACGACTTGGCTCGTAACCAGCCACAGCAATTTGTTGACTATAAATATCTCACCAACTTGCAAAAATCAGGCAACAAAAAAGGCGGTGCTATAGGCGCCCTATCTCGAGCAAATAGAGGCTAAACAAGGATTAAAAATGGCAACAGAATTCCCAGTAGACCCAGAATATGGCCGCTTTATTGACGGCCAACAACAGGAGCCACAGGAAGAGGTAGAGGTGGACATGCCTGAGATGGACGACGCCGAGCTTGAGGAGCTGCCTGACGGCTCTGTGGTGGTCACCTTAGACACCAAGGGTCCGATGGACGACGAGGACTTCTACACTAACCTTGCCGACAGCGACCATATTAGCCCGCTAGACCTGAGCAGCTTGGCCTTACGCTACATTGACCTCATTGAAAAGGACAAACAGGCCCGTAAACAGCGCGATAAACAGTACGAAGAGGGTATTAAGCGCACGGGAATGGGCAACGACGCACCCGGCGGCGCCAACTTTAACGGCGCATCTAAGGTAGTTCACCCCGTAATGGCCGAGGCCTGCATCGACTTTGCCGCTCGAGCCATCAAGGAGATGTTCCCACCTGACGGCCCAACCAAAACCAAGATATTGGGTGACGTAACAGAGGACAAAACAGAGATTGCAGAGCGTAAGAGCGCTTATATGAACTGGCAGCTCACCGAACAGATCGAGGAATTCCGTGACGAGCAGGAGCAATTACTTACCCAGTTGCCCCTTGGAGGTTCTCAGTACCTAAAGCTGTGGTACGACGAGAAGAAACGTCGTCCATGCGCACAGTTTCTGCCCATAGACAATGTGCTATTGCCATACGCAGCGGCCAACTTTTACACTGCACAGCGCTTTACTGAGGTCGACGACATCTCCGACTTCGACTACAAGCGCAGAGTCAACTCTGGACTGTACCGCGACACCGCCTTGATCCGTGCCACCATGGACCCAGAGATGACTGCGGCACAAAAAGCGACAAATAAGATCGAAGGGAAGTCTGAGAACGACAACGAGGACGGTTTAAGGCGCGTATATCACGTATACACGACATTAGAGCTGGAAGACGACCCCCTAACCGACGGCGAGGCCGCACCTTACATCCTAATGATTGACGATTTGTCGTCAGAAGTTATTGGCCTCTACCGCAATTGGGAAGAGGGCGACGACACCATGACAAAATTGGACTGGGTGATCGAGTTCAAATTCATTCCATGGCGTGGAGCGTATGCTGTTGGCCTGCCGCAGCTCATTGGAGGCCTCTCAGCGGCCCTTACAGGCGCTTTAAGAGCTTTGTTGGACTCTGCCCACATCAATAACTCCGCGACGCTCCTGAAGCTTAAGGGCGGCAAGATTTCTGGCCAGTCCCAAGAGGTCGAAGTCACGCAGGTTGTTGAGATTGAAGGCGCTCCCGGCGTGGACGACGTGCGCAAGATTGCTATGTCCATGCCATTTAACCCACCTTCTCAGGTTCTCTTTGAACTTTTGGGCTGGCTAACCAATGCGGCCAAGGGCGTTATCACCACCGCGGAGGAAAAGATTGCCGATGTGAACAGCAACACGCCTGTTGGCACGACTCAAGCGCTAATTGAGCAGGGCGCCGCTGTTTTTTCATCCATTCACGCCCGTTTGCATGAATCTCAAGGTCGAGTTCTTAAGGTTTTGAGCCGAATCAACCGCTGGTATCTTGATGACATGCAGCGCGGTGAAGTTGTAGAGGATTTAGACATCAAGCGCGAGGATTTTGCTCGCATAACAGACGTTATTCCAGTCTCTGACCCGCATATTTTCAGCGAAACCCAGCGTATGGCGCAAACCCAAGCGGTTATGGCCATCATGGACAAGAATCCTGAGATGTTCAACAAGCGCGCAGTGCTGCAGCGCTTCTTGAAGCAGATTAAGGTGCCCGGCATCAACGAAATCATGGTCGACGTGCCTCCTCCAGTCAAAATGGACGCGGCAAACGAGAACGTCGCTATGGCAATCGGTCAGGCCGCCTTCGCTTACCCAGAGCAGGACCACCTTGGCCACATACAGGCCCATTTGGACTTTGCCAAGAGCCCCATATTTGGCGGCAACCCCATTGTGGCGCCTGCATTCCTTCCAAAGGCCGTGGAGCATATCAAGCAGCACATTGTGCTTTGGTACCTCAACCGCATGAACGGCTATGTACAGAAGTCGTTAGGCAAGAAGCTGCCAGATTACGACATGCTGGACGATCCAAAGGCCGTAGACAAGCTGTTTGGCGCGGCGTCTCAGCACGTGGACATGGACGCAGAGTCCACCCTAAAGGGAATCATGCCAGTCATTCAGCAAATGATGGAGGGACTAAAGCAGTTCCAGCCACAGCCGCAAATGACGCCAGACACCAAGGTACTGCTCGACACCAGCATGGCAGAGACTCAGCGCCGTACCAATCGAGATCAGGCAGAGCTGCAGCTCAAGGACAAGGAACTGGCCGCCAAGATTCAGATGGACATGGCAGAGCTGCAACAGCGCCAGCAGAAGGACATGGAAGAGATGCAGCTGCGTCTGGCCATTGCAAACGGAGACAACGAAATGAAGGAACGCATCGAAACGGCCCGCCTAACGCGCGATGCTGCAAAGCTCAATTTCGAGCAGAGCAAGGCCGTACCAACCCAAGGAGGCCAATATGGCGACTAGTGATCAAGAGCAAAAAGGCATTAACGTGAAGCAGCACAAGCGCATCGCAATGGGCGAGAAGCTTGACGGCAGCAGCATGCAACCCAAGGGCCAATCAAACAGCCCAAAACCACAAGGAGGTCTATCACAGACTAAGAAAAAATGAAAACCCTATCGGACCTCATTGGTGGAATTAAGGCTAGGCAGGCTGAAATAGCCTCGTCCCTTGCTGCTGGAAATGCAGCTAACTGGGAGTCTTATATACGCTGTGTGGGTCATTTCGCGGGACTACAGGAGTCCTTAGATATTCTTAATAATTTAATGAAAGATGATTATGACGATGAGTAACCCGGAAGCTTCTAACGAAGCTGAGTTGGCTTGGGCATTTCCGAGCGTAGAACCCGGCGCAAAACCTCTTGGCGGACGTATCTTGGTGCAACTCCGCCGCGCTGTTAAAAAAACGAAATCTGGTATTTTTTTGCCTCACGAAACACAAGAGACAGAAAAGTGGCAGAACATGATTGCCAAAGTTATAGAGATTGGCCCACTGGCTTTTAAGCATCGTGACACGATGCAAGGATGGCCTGAAGGTTCTTGGTGCAGCGTAGGTGAATTTATCCGCGTACCAAAATGGGGTGGTGACCGTTGGGAAGTTCCCGTGCCCGGCGAAGATGAAAATGAAGAGCCATCTTTGTTTATGATTTTGAACGACCACGAAGTCATTGCAAAGCTAACTGGTGACCCGCTCACCATGAAGGCTTACATATGAACGACACCACCAAAGAAGAACTCCTCGACGTTGTTGAGGAGCAAGATGGCTCGGCCACCGTTGACCTGCCAGACGACTTGGCAGTCCATGACGATGATGACGACACTAACAAACAAACCGCTGCTGACGCCGATGACGTTGACCATCCAGACGACACGGACGCAGTTCGAGAGGCTAGACGCAATCGTCGTAAAGCCAAAAAAGAATATATCAAGCGTACCAACGAGGAAAAGGATCAACGCCTTAGCCTGCTGCAGCGTCAAAACCAAGAGCTGATGGAGCGCCTGTCTGTCGTGGAGCGTAAAACCCACGGCGCAGACTTGGCCCGCTTTGAAAAAGCTATTGAGGACGAGGAATATCGCTTTCAATATGCTCAAAAGAAAATGCAAGAGGCCACCGATAACTCGGACGGCGCCGCATTTACTAAGGCGCAAGAGCTTTGGTACGACAGCCGACGCAAGTTAGAGGCCATGAATAACTACAAGGAGCAGGCGGCGCGCACCAGTATGCAAGAGCCCGCACCTGCAAATCCAAAGTTAATTCGCTTGGCAAATAGCTGGATGGAGAGAAACTCGTGGTACGACCCTGAGGCAAACGATGAGGATACTCAGATTGCCAAAGTGATCGACAACCGTCTAGTTTCAGAAGGTTGGGACCCCGCAACTGCAGATTATTGGGAAGAATTAGACAATCGCTTGCAAAAAAGGCTTCCACACCGTTATACTGTAGGTAATGACGAAAATTCCAGAAGGAGCCCACGTAGCGTGGTAACTGGGTCGAGTCGTGAATCAGTCGGCCGTGCAAACGGAAACACATTTGTTCTAGACCCAGCACAGGTTAGAGCAATGAAGGATGCGGGTTTTTGGGATGACTCAGAAAAACGCAACCGAATGATTAAACGATACGCCCAAGAAGCACGAAACAAAAGGAGCTAAACATTATGGATACACGTCTTAAAAAAACTCTCAACGCAGGTGGCCGTGAAAATAGGTCTTCGCAAGACCTTGACCGAGCCGCCCCAGAAGAGAAGTTCATGTCAGCGCAGGAACGTCGCAAGGCGTGGAGCAACGAATGGACACAAAGTGCGCTGCCAAAAGTCCCAGAAATTCCGGGATGGCACCTTTGCTGGTTATCAACCACCAACGGATACGACAGCATTGATAAGCGAATGCGGCTTGGTTATGTACCTGTTAAAGCAGATGAGTTAATCGGGTTTGATGCATATCGCATAAAGGCTGGAGAGGATGTAGGTTTTGTTGCGTGTAACGAAATGCGCTTGTATAAGCTTCCTATGGAGGTTTATCAGGACGTTATGTTGCAAATGCACCATGAGGCTCCAAACGAGGAGGCGGAAAAAATCCGCGTTCAAGTTGAACAGCTTCAAGGGAATCGCGACAGCTCAGGCAGAAGTCTGGGAAGCGTTGAAGGTGAGGGATTTGGCAATTTGGACCGAAATGTACAGTCGCCCGTATTTATTGGGTGATCAATTAACAAAAGGAGTTAGATATGTCTTCGACTAACGCTCCGTTCGGCTTGCGTCCTTCGTTCCACCCATCGGGTTTGGATCGCGCTGTGGCTCTCGCTGACGGTATTCTCTCTGGCTATACAACGACCATTCTGAAGGGGCAACCCGTCAAGATGGACACTACTGGCCAAATTCAGGTTGCTGCTGCTGGTGACTCTTTCCTCGGCGCCTTTGCTGGCGTTGAGTGGACTGACACCACTGGCCGTCGTCGTGTGAGCAATTACTGGCCCGCCAGCACTGCTTACGTGACTGGCTCCTGCGTTGCATACTTCTACCAAGACCCCGCCATCGTCTATGACGTTCAGTGCGACGGTTCCTTGGCACAGTCTGCAGTTGGCGCCCAAGCTGACCTGAGCAACACCACTGCTGGTTCTACCACCACTGGCCTGTCTCAGTGCACCCTGTCTTCAACATTAGCGTCTGCTGGCTCGACTGCGCAAATGAAAATTATCGGCTTGACCCCCGGCGTGGACAACGCATGGGGAGATTCGTACACTGTTGTACAAGTGCAAATCAATAAGTCGCAGTATCAAGCGACTGTTGTAGCAGTTTAAGGAGGACTAAAAAATGGCCGCCCCAATGCGCAGTACGGACTTCCGTTCAATCGTTGAACCCATTCTGAATGAGTGCTTCGACGGAGTCTATGATCAACGTACCGATGAATGGTCACGCGTTTTCCGTGAACAAGAAGGTATTCCCCGCAACTACCACGAAGAGCCCGTCCTTTATGGATTTGGCGCCGCACCTCAACTGCCTGACGGAACTCCTGTTTCGTATCAGCAGGGTGGTGTTCTCTTCTTGCAGCGCTATGTGTACAACGTGTATGGCTTGGCCTTCGCGTTGACCAAAGTGTTGGTTGAAGACGGTGACCACATCCGTATCGGTCAGGTTTATGCTCGTCACTTGGCTCAGTCTCTGATCGAGACCAAAGAGACCCTGTGCGCGAACATCTTGAACCGTGCTTTCAACTCCAGCTACCCCGGTGGCGACGGCGTGTCTTTGATTAACACTGCACACCCCATCGTGAACGGTACTTTCAGCAACCAGTTGGCTACCGCCGCTAACCTGAGCCAGACTTCTCTGGAGCAGATGCTGATTCAAATCCGTCAGGCTGTGGACAACAACGGCAAGAAGATTCGTCTGGTCCCACGTCAAATCGTCGTGGCTCCCGGCAACGTCTTCCAAGCTGAAGTTTTGCTGAAGTCGGTTTTGCGTGCTGGTAACGCCAACAACGACATCAACCCCATCAAGTCTATCGGCTTGCTGGACGAGGGTGCTGCTGTTCTGTCGCGTTTGACCAACCAAACCTCTTGGTGGGTACAGACCGACGCTCCCGAGGGCATGAAGCTCTTGATGCGTCGTAAGCTGGAAAAAACCATGGAAGGCGACTTCGAAACCGACTCTATGCGTTACAAGGCTACCGAGCGTTACATCCCCGGATTTACCGATCCGCGTGCAATGTACGGTACGCCCGGCGTTTAAAGCAAGTGGGGGAGGCTAGTCCTCCCCTCTTCATAGGAGAAAATAATGGCGCAAACCTATTTTGGTTCAACCCTGCGTGCGGGGTCGGGTACATTGACAGACACCACCGACGGTGGATTTGTCGTACTCACGCAAACCACTACCGTGACGACTGTAGCTGCTGGCACTGCCGTCAGCTCCACAATTACGCTACCTTCGAGCTCACAAATTGTTGACTTTTATGTTGACATGGTGACCGTTCCCACCTTTGGTACAGCTACACAAGTTCCAGTAACTATTGGAACCGTTGCCGCTGGTACACAGTACTTGTCTGCAACTGACGCCAGCGCTGTTGGTCGTACTGTTTTGACATTTACTGCTGCTCAACTGACCGCAATGTCGGACATTGGCACGAACCAAAGCGTGGTATTTACTGCTGATCCTAATGGCACCGTAACCTCACAGGGCGTGTTCCGCCTGACCGTGGTTTACGCCCAGAAAGTTTAAGGAGTAAATCATGGCCGAGTTCAAACCAATGGTCAAAATGATGACCACCGAGCCTTCAATAGAATTGAAGCTCAAAAAAGGCGGTAAGGTTCAGAAGAAGGCCGATGGCGGAATGATGGCTATGCCCTCATCTATGCCCGCTCGTGGCGGTATGGCTGCTACAGCCGCTCCCATGAAGCCTTCCTTGGCTATGCGTCGCCGTGCAATGAAGGGTATGCCCTCTGGTGCAGCCCCAGCAGGTCCCGTTGGCCCAGCGGCCAATATGCCTGCCATGAAAGAAGGCGGCGAGTCTAAAGCCGAGCACAAGGCCGAAATGAAGGCCATCAAGGGTGTTAAGTCAGAGCTCAAGTCCCACGAGGGCAAATCCGCATCTAAGGCCCACAAAGGCCTGAAGACTGGCGGCGTGGTTGACGGTCAAGGTGGTTACGCTAAGGGCGGCATCATCAACACCGAAGGCCAAGGTGGAGCTTACCGTAACACCAAGATGAACACAGCCAAGCCCGATCACTCTCCAGCTAAAACTGGCGAAGTGAAAGATGGCAACGGCGGTGGTTACGCTACTGGTGGCGTGGCAAAGGCAAATGCTGGTGGCTACAAAAAAGGTGGTTCACCAAAAAAAGCCTACGCCACGGGGGGTCTTGTTGACACAGGTCGTCCCGTGGCAATGCCTCAAGGCAGCAAACCCATGCCCAAACCTGTATCGATAAACCAGCTCTCTGGTACGTACAAAAAGGGTGGCGCGGTGGCCCCCGGCAATCGCAAACTGCAGGCAATTTCTACAAAAGAAAATGCAACAGCTATGCGTGAAGCCAAGGCAATGAGCAACGAAAAATATGGCTCTGCCAATGTTAAGAGGCTCAAGAGTGGCGGAAATGTCGATTTGTCTAACGGCGCTTACGACAAGGCTATAGGTCCAAGCGAGTCAGAAATGAACATGGCTCGCACAATTCGCGATTTTCCTAGCAAAGTCTTTGACAAAGTTAAGAATGCCGCGAAGGACTTTTTTCCTTCGGCGCCCAAGGCTGACAGCGTAACTAAGACGAAAGAGTCAGTGACTGTAACGCCCGGTAAAAAGCGTGGCGGTTCTGTAAAGTGTTGAGAGTGGGGGCTTCGGCCCCTGCTTTTTTCAGGAGATAAAAATGGGGACTTATTCTTCCGCAACGCGTCAAGGCACATTTGAGCCTTTTGAATTGCAAGTTGCTCGTGGCCAAGTTGATGGTCACACAGGCATAGAAATTTTTGGTTACACACCAAACATTGCCAACACGGCCCAAGGCCCAATGTGGGAAGGTCAAACCCAATCTGGTGGTTTATATGTATATCCATCCGTTGCTGCGCCATTGGTTTTGGTAAGTGATTCCGCAACTGATAACACTACTCGCTCTGTTGTGATTGATGGCTTGGGCGCAGGTTTTGTTCCATTGACCGAGACAATTGCATTAAACGGAACAACTAGCGTAACTACCACCAATTCTTTCCTGCGAATCAATGGTATGTCAATGCTCAATAGCACGAACACTGGCAATATCACAGCATCCATCAGTTCAACCGTGTACGCCAAAATCAATGCTGGTATTGGTCAGACTCAGATGTCGATTTACACCGTTCCTGCTGGTTACACTTTCTACTTGTCTTACACCCAGTATGACGCCGCAATTGGATTTACTTCAAGCGCTTATATGACTGGTCAAGAGTACAACAAGTTTAATTCTGGTGCAAACAATGGCTTGATCACTGTGACACACCAGACTGTTTTTGTGCAAAAACAAGAGACACCATTTACTGCGCCAATCCCGCACCCAGAAAAAACAGACATGCAATTTTGCGTTAAGTCTAGCTCTGGTGGCCCATTGACTTGTAGTATGTATGCAGGTGGCATCTTAATTAAAAACCCAGATTGACAGCCATGCCTAGCAAATCAGCATCCCAACACAGGCTCATGGAAGCCGTAGCGCATAACCCAAGCTTTGCAAAGAAAGTTGGGATTCCTACCAAGGTGGGCAAAGACTTTGCTAAAGCCGACGAAGGCAAAAAGTTTAAAGGCGGCGGTCTCTATGAAAACATCCACGCAAAGCAAGAAAGAATAGCCGAAGGTTCTGGTGAGCGCATGCGCAAACCGGGCAGCAAGGGCGCCCCAACAGCTGCGGCTTTTAAAGAGTCAGCAAAGACCGCCAAAATGAAAGAGGGTGGTCCAAGCCTAGCCGTGGGCCGCGGAGAGAAATTATCGGTAGATCAGGGCGCTGGATTGACCGCCAAGGGTAGAGCCAAGTACAATCGTGAGACAGGAAGTCACTTGAAAGCTCCGCAACCACAAGGCGGCGCTCGAAAGGACTCGTTCTGCGCTCGCATGTCAGGCGTTGTAGAGCATTCAAAAGGTGACGCTCCAAGGGCAAAAGCATCCTTGAAGCGGTGGGACTGCCCCGGCTGGTAAAGGACAAGTATGGCTTACTCAGGAACCGTCGGAACAACCGTTGTAACGGTTCAAACGCTGATTGATCATGGCGCGCGTCGCTGCGGAAAGTTAGCAGAAGAGCTAACCTCTGAGCAAGTACTTAGTGCACGCGAATCCTTATTTTTCTTGCTGTCCGATCTGATTAACATTGGCATCCAGTACTGGGCCATTGAGAAGAAGGTTTACGGCTTTACCCCTGACCGCGCAATTTACCAACTCCCCGTTGGTGGAAATGACGTTCTAAACGCCCTATATCGTTGGATGAACAGGCCAGACGGAGCCTACACCTCGTCCGCTGGCGGAACCGTTGCAAACGTCTATGACGGCGACGTAAACACCATTTGCACCCAGACCTCACCCAACGGCAATATTTCCGTTAATTACGGTCCATCCAACCCAATTTTTATTGGATCAATTGGCTTCCTGCCCGCGGCGTCTGGCACTTGGTCTATTGCGCTGGAATATTCCATCGATGGAATTACTTGGAGCACGCTTCAGGACCTTGGCGCAATTACTGTAACCAACAACGAGTGGGTTTGGACCGACATTGAGAATGGCCAAACGGTGTCCTACTATCGTATTCGCGCCTACAACGGAACTACTCTGAGCCTGCGCGAATGGTACTTAGGCAACAACAGCACAGAAATTACCATGTCTCGCCTAAACCGCGACGACTACACCAATCTGCCTAATAAGAACTTCACCGCCAATCAGCCATTTCAATACTGGTTCAATCGCACTATTCCTCAGAGCGAAATCGTACTGTGGCCAACGCCCCAAAACGCTTTTTATCAAATGACCATTTGGTACTCTCGCCAGATCATGGACGTGGGTGACCTGTACGGCGAGCTGGAAGTGCCACAGCGCTGGTATGAGGCGGTGCTGATGATGTTGGCTCACAGGATGAGCTTAGAGCTGCCCGGCGTGGACATAACGCGCGTTCAGTACCTTGACGCTCAGGCCAATAAGTACCTTGCAAGGGCCGAGGAGGAGGAACGCGATAAGTCGCCGATTTACTTTGCGCCGAACATTAGCGTTTACACAAGGTGACCTGTGGCCATCTTTCTAGACACCCTAGGTTACTCTGACATCGCAATTGCGGTGTGCGACCGCTGCAAGATGAAGCGTCCGCATGCCGTGATGAGGAATGATCCGAACTTTCCGGGCCTGCGCGTCTGTAATGAGGGCTGCGCGGATCAACGTGACCCTTACAGGCTGCCTGCTAGAAAAACCGAAAGGGTTACCATTCGGTTTCCAAGACCGGACCTTCCTTTGGACGCTGGAGACAATTACTTGATTACTGGCGGAACAAATCAGTTCCTTATTTCCACTGAGCAAAACACTCAAACGCCAACCTTGACGGGAAATAAAAATACCATTGCACCCAACCCACCAACGAGCACATAATGTCAGCACAAGTAACCATTGCCCAACTGCCCACCGCTGGTGCTATCACTGGCAGTGAGCTCGTTCCCGTCGTTCAAAACGGCGTTACCGTACAGACTACGACTGGCGCTATTGCAGGATCGCCAACACAAACTTACACGTACTTAACGGTCAATCAGACCCCGCAGTTGCCGAACAGCCGATATGTTGGCGCAACCAATGGCCTTACGGTTACGGATGGCGGAGCTCAGGGCGTCTTTAATATCACCAGCACAGGCGCTTTATCGTCATTGGTGAGCTCTGGTACTGGGCTGCAGGTAAAAACGTCCTCTACGTCCATTACAGGGCGTTCTGTGGCATTTTCAGGCTCTGGCATTACCGTAACCAACGGTGATGGAATTGCTGGAGACCCAACCGTTTCCTTGACGGGTCAAGTTTTGTCCTTGGCCAACCTAAGCGGTAACGGCCTGATGACTGTCAGCTCTGGCGGTGTACTTAACGCTGTTTCAGTTGTGGGAACCGCAAATCAAATTGACGTTACAAACGGGAATGGAATCGGCGGAGCCCCAACGGTTGCAATTGCAAACAATGTGATTTTGCCCGGCACTGGCGCCGCAACCCTACCAAAAGGTACAGATGTACAGCGCCCTGTTGGCGTTACTGGCCAAATTCGTTTTAACACCACCACAAGCGTATTTGAAGGTTATACCTCTGGTAGTTGGCTGGCCTTTGCTCAGGGCAACGGCGTTGTCACATTTGATGGCGGAACTACTGGCCTAACTCCAGCACTTCCTACAAACGGCGCTATATCACTAGGTGGCACACTTGTGGTGGCCAACGGCGGAACTGGCGCTAACACTTTGAGTGGATATTTAAAGGGTAACGGCACTTCTGCAATTAGTGGCGTTGCAACCATCCCAAGTACAGACATTACTGGTTTGGGCACAATGTCCACACAGAATGCAAATGCTGTAGCAATTACAGGTGGAACTATCAGCGGATTGTCTGCTCCTTTGGCAGTGGCTTCTGGAGGAACTGGCGCAGCTACATTGACTGGATATGTTAAAGGAACAGGAACTTCTGCCCTAACAGCATCCTCCACAATTCCCAACACCGATATTACGGGTTTGGGAAGCATGTCTACCCAAAGTTCAAGCTTTGTGGCCATATCTGGCGGGTCTATTAACAGCACATCTATTGGAACTATTACTTCCGCAGCTGGTTCATTTACAACCCTTGCATCAACATCTGCAACAGTTAGTGGCGATACAGTTACCACTAATACCGCAGCTCAAACGCTGACCAACAAAACGCTTACTAGCCCAACAGTTAATACGCCAATTCTTTACGGCGGAACAATTAACAATGCAACGATTGGAGCTTCTGTTCCTGCTGCGGGTACTTTCACTTCAATTGCTTTAACCACAGGAACTATTACCACAACACCATCTACTGGCAATGACATTGTTAACAAGTCTTATGTGGATGGTATTTCTGCGGGAATTAACTTCCACCAAGCATGTCGTTTAGCTACTGCAACCGTCTTGCCCGCCAACACTTATAACAATGGCGCATCTGGAGTTGGCGCAACCTTGACGGCTAATGCTAATGGCGCATTGAGCGTAGATGGCACTCTAACTGTGGTTGGTAATCGAGTATTGGTTAAGAATGAGGTAACTGGCGCTAACAACGGCGTGTACACAGTAACTCAAGTTGGGTCTGCTGGAACTCCCTACATTCTGACGAGAGCTACCGATTACAACACCGTTGGAACAGGCGTTAATCAAATTGATGCTGGTGACTTTTTCTTGATTACCGCTGGAGCCACAAACACTAACACGTCTTGGGTGCAACAGACTCCGCTGCCAATTACGATTGGGACTACTGCGATTGTATTCCAGCAGTTTGGTGCGCCAGTTACTTATTCTCCCGGCACAGGACTCACAGAGTCGCCCTCTTACACATTTAACATTGGCAACACGGGCGTTACTGCAAATACTTATGGTGGTGCTGCATTTGTTCCGCAAATTGGTGTTAATGCACAAGGTCAAATTACAAGTGCATCTAATGTAGCAATCGCTATTGCAAATACTGCCGTTTCTGGGCTTGGCACTATGTCCACCCAAAACGCAAGCAATGTGACAATTACTGGTGGAACGGTTGATGGAACCGTCATTGGAGGCACTACCCCTGCTGCGGGTAGCTTTACAACTGTAACCGCTACTGGCGGAATTTCTGGAGGGACGTTCTAATGTCGAGACAAGCAGAGACCGAAGTTACTGGTCTAGGAACCACTGGCATCATTGGTGTTGACATCAACCTGTCGCCTGTAAACGTATCGGTGGCTGTATCGTTAAGTCCCGGCGCCGTTTTAAGATATACCGTTGAGCACACATATCACGATCTTTGGTCGCCGTATGATCCAGATCAAATTACTTGGTTTCCATTTATTGTAGACCAAACAGCAAACGCTGATGGATATTACGCCTACCCAATCTCTGGAGTACGTGTTCGTGTCACGGAATATACATCAGGTTCGGTTAGTCTAAAGGTGTTACAGGCAGGTATCTAAATGGCCACTTACTTTGCACGTCCATACGGCAAAGTTTACGGGACGGGAGCCACATCAGCAGGTTTAACTTCAGTTGGTCGTGTTTATAACTTTAACACCGCTGAAACAACTTGGACTGTGACGCACAACCTAGGGACGTATAACTTTGTTGCTAGTTTATTTGATGCCCAAAATCAGCAATTTTTTGCGGGCGTTAAGGCCACTAGCCCCAATCAGTTCATTGTTTACATGACTGAGCCTACTGCTGGCTCGGTAAACGTGGTGTTCTCCTTATGACATATGACATTATTGTCTTGAAACGTGATATTCACTTGGCTGCGTACATGAAAGCCCATGGGGCGGTGCTGCAGACCTATCGTGACGAAAAATTTTACTTTAGCAGTGAGGTCTGCGAGACCGAATGGCGAGTCAAACACGCAGGATCAGACGCTTTGAGAGTTGACCAAGAACTGCTTGTTCTTCGTCGCTTTTTGAAGTAAGATTTGGTCTGCGTGAGTCGTGTCGTGTAACGATAATTTGTAAAACTAATTCCCTAATTTTGGAGTGACTCATGGCTAATTTCCCAGTATTTCATGGCATTACGCTTGCCGCTAATGCTTACGTAGAAAACCTCAACCTCGAAATCTTATCTGCTGACCCCAGCCCCGTTGCTGCTGGCCGTCTGTGGTTCAACAGCACCGACAAAGTAATCCGCTATTCTGCTCTGAACAGCTCTGGCGCTGTGGTGGTTCGCACCATCAAAGACGCTGAGTCTGCTGCTACTGAGTTGGCCGCTGTTCAAGCATCTATTGCTGCTGAAGAGTCACGCGCTACTGCTGCTGAAGGTGTATTGACTGCTGACCTCGCATCTGAAGTTAGCCGCGCCGAAGCCGCTGAAGCTGCTCTGGATGCCAAAATTGACCAGACTAAAGCTGATCTGCTCGGCGGTATCCCTCCTGCTGTTCTTGACACCATCAAAGAATTAGCTGACGCTCTGGAAAACAACCCAGACATCATCAATGTGCTCGAAGGCATGATTGGTGACGTGCAGTCCAACTTGGACGCTGAGGTTACTCGTGCTGAGGCTGCTGAAGCTGCTTTGGGTCAAGACATTGCCGACGAAGCTGCTGCTCGTGCCGCCGCTGTTACCGCCGAAGAAACTCGCGCTATGGCCGCAGAAGGTGCTTTGGACGCACGTCTGACCACCGTTGAGGGCGCTACTAACGGCAAGATTGGTAACCTGACCCAACTGAACACCACAGACAAGTCAACTCTGGTTGCTGCAATCAACGAAGTTAACACTGGCCTGAGCAACGAAGTTGCCCGTGCTACTGCCGCTGAAGGTCAACTGACTTCTGACTTGGCTGATGAAGTTGCTCGTGCTGAAGCCGCTGAACAAGGTTTGGCTGACGACATCGCTCAAGAAGTTTCTGACCGCCAAGCTGCTGTTTCTGCTGAAGCTACTTCTCGTGCCGCTGGTGATGCTACCAACGCTACCGCTATTGCTGCTGAGACTACCCGTGCTCAGAACGCAGAAGCTGGCTTGTCAAGCGACATCTCTGCTGAAACTAGCCGTGCACAAACAGCCGAAGCTGGTCTGGCATCTGACATTGCTGCCGAGACATCACGCGCTCAAACTGCTGAAGCTGGTCTGTCTAGCGACATCTCTACTGAGCGTACACGTGCTCAAGGTGCTGAAGCTGGTTTGGCATCGGACATCGCTGCTGAGGCTTCTGCCCGTGCATCCGCTGTTTCTGCCGAGCAGACTCGTGCCCAAGGCGCTGAGGCTGGTCTTGCTGCTGATATTGCTTCCGAAGCATCTGCCCGCGCTGCTGCTGTAACCGCTGAAGCTAACCGTGCTCAAGCCGCAGAAGCAAGCCTGTCTTCTGACATCTCTGCTGAAGCCACCGCCCGTGCTGCTGCCGTAAGCGCAGAAGCCTCTGCTCGTTCTGCTGCTGACGCTTCCCTGCGTAGCGACCTGAACAGCGAAATCAGCCGCGCTCAAGCTGCCGAAGCTACTCTGACCAGCGATTTGGCTGCTGAAGTTACTCGCGCACAAGCTGCTGAGGCTGACATTGCTTCTGACTTGGCCGACGAAGTATCGCGTGCTCAAGCTGCTGAAGCTCAAGAAGCCAGCGACCGTGCCGACGCTGACGCTGCTATCCGTAGCGACTACAACGACACCGTGTTTACCTTTGAAGCTGGTGCTTCCGCTACCGTTCACACTATTGTTCACAACCTGAACAGCAGCTTCGTGGACGTGGGTGTGCAAGTCCAACGTGCCAACGGTAAGTACTACAACGACATCGTGTCGGTTGAAGAGCAAGACAGCAACACTGTTAAGGTGTACTTGTCTACCGCTTTGAAGATCAAAGCAATCTGCCGCAGCGCTGTTAGCCTGTAATTAAGGAGGGGGGCTAATCACCCCCCATTCTTATGAAAGCTCTGCCAAACTTTAATTTTGATTCCATAAAGACCGTGGACGACGCATTTTCAAAACTTGAAAGTGAGATTCGTGATCTAGCGGATTTAATTGAAGACCCACTTGGCGAAGATGATAGGGATCAATTGTCTGAGAATATCGAATGGATAAAGCGGTTTTACGAAACTGCTGAGACGAGGATATTAGAGAGTGACCGAAGCTGAGAGAATTCGTGAATGGCTAATCCGCGTTGCTGATGACGTACAA
>Ga0209085_1000937_pt1 | contig 19333 bp, 20 predicted proteins | sample C_131016_EF_Meta_FD_187310 | JGI IMG/M metagenome (GOLD analysis project Ga0209085, IMG submission 187310) | Freshwater microbial communities from Lake Croche, Canada to study carbon cycling - C_131016_EF_MetaG (SPAdes) (version 2) | ecosystem: Environmental > Aquatic > Freshwater > Lake...
AACAAATACTGTCCTTAGGCGACGGCCCCGGGGGGCCTAGCATCGGGGCGATGATAAGAACAAATACTGTCCTTAGGCGACGGCCCCGGGGGGCCTAGCATCGGGGCGATGATAAGAACAAATACTGTCCTTAGGCGACGGCCCCGGGGGGCCTAGCATCGGGGCGATGATAAGAACAAATACTGCCCTTATAGCGACGGCCCCGGGGGGCCTAGCATCGGGGCGATGATAAGAACAAACTGCTAAAACAAACTGCTAAAACAAACTGCTAAAACCTAACTGCTAAAACCTAACTCCTAAAACCTAGTTATCATAAACAAAGTTATCATAAACAAATTGACACATCAACAAAGATAACCCCACAGCCCCCCTTTATCATCACATGTGACATATAACATGCTTACCATCACTTTGTTTATTTAGTCTTACTTTTGCATGTCCGTATGGACATAGCGTTTCTTACTTTGACTGTGCCCATGCGGGCACCAGTGGTTCTTACTTTGACCCATTAAGGGTCCTTCTTACTCTTTTATTTGATATAATGTTTCCATATGTTCCCAGTGTTCAGTAATACTATATAAACAATTAGGACAAGATAATTTATTTAACTTCATAAAGCAATCATTACAGATATCCTTATTACAACGAAAACAAATTTTTCGGTGTTTTGATTTCTCATAACAAATTGTACACCTCCTAGGGTGTTGTAATTTTAAGTTAGTAAACATATATTCAAAAGCATTGACAAATTCAAATACTAATGAAACAATGTTTCTATTTTGAATAAAACAAGCAACTATACAATTTTCCTTTACACAATTATCGGCCCCACCTAACCCTTCCATAAATCGTTCTACAACATCAGATGATTTATTGTATTTAAATATACACATAGATTTTGAATTGATTAAAGCATCATATATATCTTCTAATACTTTTTGTCCTTCAAAACATAATGTAAAACTACTCGGTAGTTCAATTGTATTATACCCATATTCGTGACAAGTATTAATAATATCCTTTTCATTTAAAAATGGATTATACCTTATATCATAAACTTTTTTTGTAAATTCAATATCCGTTGATGATGATGATGTAGATACCATAGGCTTACGAGTTCTACATTTTACGCAAGTCTTATATCTATCACCAAGTCTTTTATGACCAAAGTATCTTTTTATATTTTCTTCATCATTGATGTATTTACAATGACACTTACTACAAATAATATATTTCGGCTCTTCGCCTTCCTCTGCCATTCTCTGCTCTTTTATACTATATTAATTTATTTGTTTAAATAAAAATATAATCATTTATATATAATGTTGAAACGATTAAGAAAATTAACAAAAGAGGATATTATAAAGGATGTTTATTATGATGTATCAGATGGTTATGGTTCTATTCAAAATACATATAAGAGAGCCAAAGAACTTAATAATGATATTAAATTAGATGAGGTTAAAACATTTCTCAGCAAACAACCAAATAAACAAATCAAAGGATATAGAAATTATAACTCTTATGTGGCACCTTTTGCTCGCTATGAGTACCAAATGGATATTATGGATAACACAATTTTACAAACTAGTCCAAATCAACCAAGATATGCCTTAGTTTTGATTGATATATTCAGCAAAAAGGGTGATGTTGAACCAATGAAAAATAAAGATAATGTGACAGTCTATAAGGCTTTACTTAAAATGTTTGAAACAATGGGTTATCCAATGAGTGTGTATTCAGATGATGATGGAGCATTTAAATCAAATGTAAATGATTTATTTACTAGTGAAGGCATAACACATATTACTACAAGAACACACGCCAATGTGGCAGAAAGATTTATTAGAACCATTAAAAATATGCTGCACGACAGAGTGAGAAACACAGATAGACAATGGCAGGATATGATACCATTAGTAATCAACAAGTACAACAACACCATCAGTAGCAGCACAGGATTAACACCAAATCAGGCACACAATGATAATAACAGAGTTAGTGTAGCAACAAGTTTAGCATTACATAGTGATTATAAAAGAAAATACCCTTCGTTATCAGTAGGTGATAAAGTAAAGGTATATACAAAGGGTAAGGGTAATTATAGTTCAAGAAAAGAAACAGCAAGTCATTGGTCAGATAAAATATATACAATAGATAAGATTGATAGAGATATGTTACTAAACAAATATTTTATCGTAAACAATACTCGGTTCAGTCGTCACGAATTACTATTGATTACATAAATAATGTCCATAAGGAACAGACTCATTATTATTGAAATAATATCTTTTGTTATCATAATTACTTAAACCAGATTTATTACAAGTTATACTAAAAATGATGTGTTCATAAGAACGTATACTATTATAACTAAAATAATTTCTTTTACAATCACCATCTTCTAATGTATTTTTATACATCATAAAATTAATTTCTTTCTTTACAACCTTTTTAGGTATACCTTTTGCTTTCTTTTCTTCTTTACCATCATCTAATTGAAAGGCGTACATCTTAGGTTGTAGTCCAATAAACTCTGTAATTATTTTACCATTAACTTCATCTTTGAAATACCCTAATTTTTTTTTGTTTGAGTTATCATAATTTTTATGTTCCTTTGAATAGTCACTAAAATCCATATAGTCCTTTAATTCTTTTAAGTCATTAAATATATCTTCGGTCTCAGTATGGATTACAAATGAATCAGTATCAGTATATACTAATCTTATTTTATCACCATATTTAGGTTTCAAGACATCATAAAAGAATTGATACATATGCAGTTTAGACAAATCAAGAATTGCCATACCAATATAAATCGGTTTGTTTAGTTTAACAACATTTTTAATTTTTTCAACACCAACTAAATTTTCATTGATTCTATGACAGTGCTTAAACGTCGGGTTATTAAAACATTTTTCCAATCGTTTACCATCAGTAACCAATTCAAAATCACAGTGATTTCTCACATTCTCCATTGTCTTTCCAAACACGGCGTTGTTCATCAGTTTAAATAAATCCTTTTCAAAGTCATTTGTTGCCTTTGTTCTTTTATCTGTGTTAAAATCAATCCACGCTTTCAACCAATTGCTTTGTTTAAATTTAATACATCTGTGTATCTTTGTTAGTATTAAACCTTTTTCTAAATAATATTTTAAGTTACTTACATGAACAACATATTTAGTCTTATCCATAAAGTTAAGAATTAACTTCTTTCCTTTCTCATCGTGTAGTTTCTGTTGTTCACCATTATATTTATGATATATACCTTTGCTAAACTCAGATATCATATCAGCCTTTACAGCCATATTTACGGGTGCTAATGGATAATCAGAATGTAAATCGTGTAATTCCTTAGGATATGTTAAATCAACTTCCAGAAAATACCCTTCATCATCATCTTTATAGTTAAGAACATCAAAGGTATTTTTTATATCATCACTCCATTCTAAGTTAGCATATGGTAGTTTCTTAGCCATTGCTAAGCCATATAGATTATTAGCATCCAGATAATTAATATAACTTGATACAACATTTTCATTATAACTATCCATATACTTATTGTTTGCTTTCACGTGTTTTTTAGACACTTGAACCATTCCACCTCTTAATCCAGATTCTATCATCTCATACATCTCTAAATCGTGTATCTGTTCTAACACAACACCAGTTTTTAATAACATCGCATCCCACGCAAAGTTAGGCAATGTATAATAATGTGCAGGGTCTAACTCATAATATTCTAAACACATATTCCTAAAATTTTCAAATATATCTGTTAATAACAACACATCAGTTTTTAAATATAAATCGTGATACTCTCCTAAATCTTTTATGTTAAAATGATTCCATACAGTCTTTGCTCTCTCATAATCTTCATCACTTATCGGTTCATTTGATAGTTTGCTATAAAAGGCTTCTTTATCAGGTAGTTCAACCTCATTGAATCGTTCCCAGTTGTCCATATAATCATATGGATATACACCTTTTTCAGTCAGTAAATGTAAATCATCATCATTTTTAATATAATTGTTTTGTTGACTAAATTTAAAGTTATCTTGCCAGTTATCCCTTAAAACTTCTTGACCATCAATATTTTTATACTTACTTAATTTAACTAATTTTTCTAATGAATAAGGTAGAAATGATAAACTATCTTTAAAAATTAAATTGCCAAATCCAAATGCTATAAACTTTTCAGAGTTCTGTGCTATAACACCTATTTTGCCTTTACCTTCTATCTTATCAGCATTGCTTATAATAAGGTGAGCATCATAACTTTTTAGATTATGAAAGAATACAGGTATTTTAAAATTATAGTAGTTAAACGATAGATTACAACTCTTATGAGCACATCCTCTGTATTTGCCAGTAAAATGGCAATGGTCTCTACTCTTTACACAATTCGGGTGTAAGTCGTTAATATCACCATTACAGATATAACATTTTGTAGCATTATTAAATTCTTGTTGTTCTTCATCGGTTATTATCATTTTTTCATTTATTTGTAAAATTGTCATTAATTTAGCCTCAATTTCCCTTATTTTTTTAAAGAAAACATCAATACAATCTTCACCTCTATATATAAAGGTTTCTGCTGTCTCGCTAATACTATTAACAACATTTATTTTGAAACCACTCGGTTTATGTTGTTGATATTTTGTTGTTGATGACATATTAGGATTAATAGGCTTAGAATAAGCACCAGTTTTTGTTGTCAGACATTCAAAATCAGCATATATAACAAAAGGACATTTAAACTTGCGGCTATTATATAGAAATTTTATTGTATCTCCTTTCTTTGGTAGTTCAACAGATTGTCCAGTAATTGCTAAACAACCTTTTTCTTTATGACGTTCTAAAAGACTTTCACGTTTAAAACCGTGTTGGCAATATTGGCAATGATAAAGTTTATGAGGTGATTTATTTGTTTGACTTCCCATTAGTTTATTATAATCCTTAATATACACATAATGATATTTCCCAGTATCATCATAAATTTTTAATAAATTAACGTGATATTTAGCATTAATTGTCTTGGTTCGTCTATGTAATATAATAGAATCACTATTTAATTTGTCACACACTTCATATACATTCACAGATATTACTCCATTGTTAGATTCTTCAAATCTATCTATATCACGATTACCAGCAGGATATTTCATATGATTCCAGTTAATAATGTTTTCTTTTAATTTGTTATAGCGTGACATTTTTTCAGGATGAACCATTTTATATATCTCTAAAACAGCGCATAAGATTGAATACTTAAAACATTTATTATCTTCATTCTTAATATTAATACAGGCTTTTTTGTTAGAAATCCATTCGGGTAAAGCAATATAAGAACCACCCCTTGTAGGGTTATATCGGTTGTAATCAATGGTCATACCTAAAATCCGTTCAAATACTAAACCAGATTTAGGTAAATCGGCTTTGTCTATTAATGTTATAATATCTTGTGCCATATTATTTACAGAGTCTTTTAATTCGTCAGCATTATGAACAATGTATTTACGACTTTTTACTGCAATTTCTACTTCCTCACCACCAATAACAAAACTATTAAAACTGCCCTTCTTTATAAACAAAGCGCCTACTGTAACTATAATCATCATAGCAGGATTCACATTTAAAAATTCTAATAATTTATTGTATTGATATTTTAGATAAGATAAACCATTGTAACCTTTCAAACTAATATTAGTAATTGTATAAGCATTAGCATAAGCATTAAAAACACTTTCTGTGTCACTAATTCTTGCTTTATAGTGTAGTGTTGAATATGATTTTAAAGCTTGAATTAAATGGCCTTGAATAATTTTATTATACACATTTGATATTGCTTCGGTTGTTTTGTATCTATTATTATCCTTTGTTAATTTATCTAATGTCTTATCTAATGTTTTCGTAATATTATTAGGATTATAATTATATTTTTTATCTCCAATGATTATAACTCTTTGCTTGTAATTATTTTTACCAACTTGTCTATCTTTATATTCCAGTTTAGCATTCTTATTAAGCAATAAGAATTTCAGTCTATTATCCCTTATTGCTTTTGAATTTGTTTTCTGTACCTTCTGCATTATATATATAAGTGAGCAGATATAAAATATCTTTTTAAATTATCTCGGCTCTCTTTTTTCTTTATATATTATTGTTGTTGTTTATTTAGATTGAAATACAATTTTGTTTTCAATCTGTTTTTTTTTTCTTCAACCTTTTTTTATCTCCTTATATACAGCAATAAAAAAAAATAAAAAAAATAAATAAATTAATTAGTGTCTCTGTTTTACTTAACTCGTCAATACTTTATTTGCGTGATATCTTAGTTGTGTTTGGATATTATTTTTCAGCTTAACATATTCATAATGTTCATTAAAATACTTAGAGGCGTTATCACGTTTCTTTTGCTTTATCTCTTCTTCTGTATAAATCTTTGGTCGTCCTAATGGTTTAGTCCCCCTTGGTTTCTTGTCATAAATACTAATATACTCTGTGTCTAAACTATAGTTGTCCGTCATTGTGTGCCTATAGTCGGCTAGTGTGTAATATAGGTGTCTGCCTTTTTTCTTGTATACTAATTAATAATATATGTTTAGATAGAATTGAAAAAATATATATATAATGAGATAACACATTGTTTTTTTTGTTCGTTTATTTCGGTTTAAATAACCAGTTAATTGAAGAGAATTAAGTCATTTTAAAAACCAGTTAATTGAAGTGAATTAAGTCATTTTTAAAACCAGTTAATTGAAGTGAATTAAGTCGTTTTCCTCTGTTTTTTCAATAAAAATTGAACTTAATTGCATTGAATTAAGTCGTTTTTAAAACCAGTTAATTGAAGTGAATTAAGTCGTTTATTTGAGTTCAGTTAAGTCATTTTTTTAACAACTTAATTGAGTTAAATTAAGTTGGATTTGGAGTGTGTTTCGTTTTCAATCTATATGTGTATGCTGTGATATCTCAGACTGATTTGATGTCAATCTGTCAAACCCGATTGTCAGGTCATAGCCCCCCTCTGGATGGTGCTCATATAAAAACCTACATTTTTGTAAGCACACAGTAATAGCACCTGTTATGGCTGCTACTATGGCTACTAGAATTCCAGACTCTACCATAACTAATATATATATAAATGAATTTATATTTTATTATTTTTTAATCTATAAAACTTTATTGCTGTTTCTAATTCGTCACTGCTTAAAGGTATATTAGATTTAATGCTTAACCTCTCAGTGTGTCGTTCTATCTCTGTATGCCTATATAGTACAGGCTCTCCTCTATCTTCAACAACTCCACCACAACAACAAATTATTTTGCTTAAAATGTCCCCCATAATATTATATATATATAATTAAATAAAAATTTAGTTTTCATTATTAATATCCATTTTGATTTCAATATTATCTAATGATTCAATTTTTTTAATGTTTTGAATCTTAGCATAATAACCTTTAATAGTGTCACCGTCTACAACCATATTGTATAAAATAAATTCAATATTGATTGTATATAATCCTCCTTTGACATAATCATTACCAGGCACGAATTTTTTTTTAACCTTTAATAAACTTTCCCCCTTGTCACTCATCCATACGGGTATCTTAAAAGACTTGTCATCATTAAGACCTAGCAAAGGCCTCAGTTTAGTTACACCGTCTATATCAATAACTTTAAAGAAACAATTTACACAATCATAGTCATCCACTTTTGACGCTAAAAACTCAACGTGTAAATCTTGTATCAAAACTTTTTTATTATTATTTTTGCGCGGTAGCGCCGACTGCATAGTCGCTGTCGGTGTCCGTTTGGTTGTAGACATTTATTCTATATAGAAACAAAAATAAAAAATAAAAATTTTAATTAAATAATATAGAAATAAAAAAATTAAATATATATTGTTATATATAGTTAAAATAAAAGCAATGGCAACAGTAGCAGCCACACCAACAATAAGTCCTATAGCCTTAAAAGAATATGAAGTCAAACAAAGTAAATATAACATTGTCGGTAAATTGCCTATTAGAAGTATATTATTAGCACCCAGTAGTTCAGGCAAAACCGTGTTAATTCAAAATATGATTTTAGATATTTATAAGGACTTATTTGAAAGAGTTTATATTTTTAGTCCATCCGTTCACATAGACCATACATGGTATCCTGTTAAGGCTTATTTAGATAAGAAAATGAAGTTAAAAGAAGATGAACCAAAGCTTTATTATGACGAATATGACCCAGAGTCATTAGAAAAGATAATAAGCACTCATAAAAAAGTTGTTCAATATCAGAAGGATGAAAAAAAAAATAAGAAATTATTCAGCATATTAGTCGTTGTAGATGATCATGCAGATGACCCAAAGTTTAGTAGAAACAGTAAATTGTTACATGCACTCTTTGTTAGAGGCCGCCATTCACAGATTAGCACCATTGTATCAACACAAAAATTTACAGCAATACACCCTATTATCCGTGTTAATGCTAGTGAGTTATATGTCTTTCGTTTAAGGAACTACTCAGATTTACAAACATTTTTGGACGAGCTTGGAGGTGTGTGCGGTTCTAAACAGATACTTTTAGATATGTATATAGAAGCCACCAGTGAGCCATACTCGTTTTTATATTGTAGATTAACACAAAAAGATAAAAGTGAAATGTTTTATATTAACTATAACAAAAGATTTGTTATTGAAGATTGATTTGCGGGTCCCATTCGGGACCTCAAATCGTTTTGTCTATACTAATTGCTGCGAAACGTTTCGCATCAAATCATTTTGTCTATACTAACCCGCTGCACAACGTTGTGCAGGTCATTTTGTCTATACCAACCAGCTGCTAGACGTTCAGCAGGTCATTTTGTCTATACTATCTGCTGTCCCACTTCGGACAGCAATTCATTTTATCTATACTAGCCCGCTGCACAACGTTGTGCAGGTCATTTTGTCTATACCAACCAGCTGCTAGACGTTCAGCAGCAATTCATTTTTTTTTTTGCCTTATACACCTTCCAGTAATGCAACCTTGCCTCTAACAATTCAATTTTATTTAAGGCCACTTTTAATGCCCCGTGTATTGTAGCAACAATAGGTAACATATCAATAGCATATAGTGTTCGGTTGTGTGTCGGGTCCTCGTCGGGTATATCTTCATATTCACTAATAACACTAATAAAATCATTACTAACTTGATTATGCCAGTCTTGCGCTATATAACCAAATTTACGCCCACTTGCATAATCGGTTCGTTCGTAACCCTTTGGTGATATAGTCTTAACTAAGCGTTCACATTCTTCCAAATCAGCATCAACAATATCTGTTTTAACTCGTTGGTCACTTAATGTTGTAAAGGTAGAAGCAGACACACTCCCACCACTTTGAGTTGTGATATTGCCATAAAATACTGCCTTTTTGTCTGTTGATTGAAAAATTACAATTTGCGCCCCTCCGTTGTCTGCGTGTTGATAAAGGGCTATTCCTGTTGGACCAGCATATAATCTTATAGCATCGTTTATTGAGAAACCCAGTCTTATACGTGCATCCCATAATGCGGTGTTAGCCACATTTGTGCTATAAAAGGTTTTACCTGACGGACTGTAAACGTCACCATTCGCATAAATATTATTAGTCACAGTGACATCACCACCAGTTACATTTAATCCAGCCTTTGCTTCCATAACCTTATTGACGGTTACACCAGTAAAGGTACCCATTGCCATAATAACTTCTGTCGACAAAGGCGGTACAGTGCCTGATACTGCTAATTGTAATTGACTTGAGTGTTGTACAATCGCTGCCGATGTTGCACCATAATTATAATGATAAAACCGTGCCGCATTAGAAGAACCAGAGTAAAAACCAGTCGCGCTAACGACACCACCAAATGTGCCGACACCAGCAATTGTAAGGTCACCGCCACACGAAATAGCCCCTAATAAACTTGTAGCGCTTAACGATATACAACTAATTGTGCTTACAGTTATGGTTGATGTGCTTGTTAGTAATGCTTGTTTAAGTGCTAATGCTGTATCAACTGCCGTTTTAGTATATGTTGTTGCTAGGTCTGATTTAAGCGCTAATGATGTATCAACTGCTGTTTTAGTATATGTTGTTGTTAGGTCTGCTTTAAGTGCCAGTGAGTTATCAATAGATGTTCTAGTATATGTACCGCTACTATTCATTTTAAGAGCCAGTGCTGTGTCTGTCTCTGTTTTAGTATATGTTGTTGCTTGTGTTGCTTTAAGACCCAATGCTGTATCCGTTTCTGTTTTAGTATATGTTGTTGCTTGATTTGCTTTTAATAAATAATTTGTGTCAGATTGAGCAATCGTATATGACGCGCCAGTATTTGCTTTGCCAGACAATAAGGTATCAGTTGCCGTCATTGTATATGTAGTTGCTTGATTTGCTTTTAATAAATAATTTGTGTCAGATTGAGCAATCGTATATGACGCGCCAGTATTTGCTTTGCCAGACAATAAGGTATCAGTTGCCGTCATTGTATATGTAGTTGCTTGATTTGCTTTTAACGCGTAATTTGTGTCAGATTGTGCAATTGTATATGATGTGCCAGTATTTGCTTTGCCAGACAATAAGGTATCCGTTGCTGCCATTGTATACGTTGTTGTTTTGTCGGCTTTTAATAACAAATCGGCAGCCGTAACCATGTTACTTAAATAATTTCCTACATTAATATATGCGCCACTATTGTATACTTGTATACTATCAGCAACAATATCGTTTGAATTACTCAGTCTCACCCTTGGCATTTTGTTTATATATATTAAGCAAAAAAAAAATAAAATTATTTAATATTAATTATTTGTTGTCTTGTTTTTTTTCAATTGTTTAATCAAAGACTTCAACTCCAACGTTGGAGAGGTTTAAAATGTTTTCAGATACCAGAACAGTATGGATTTCATCAGCGATATTTCCATTACTTTTATGTTTAAAGAAAACGGTTAGTAAATCACCTGCTTTAGTGTTAAATCCTGTCCCTTTTGCTTCAAGTACCTTTTCTAAATCAATGCCCATAATAAATTTGTGTGTGTGATATTGTACTGGGCTAATATCCAGATTGTGAAGGTCCGAGGCTTGAATACCAAGGGCTTTGGTTAATTGATAAAATGCTTCTGCGTGAGAACGAACAGGATATTCGGGAAATAATTTGGAACCAATTTGAATGTAACAACTGTCTATTTCATAAGCAGAATCATATACAAAATTAGCACCTTTATTTTGTCGAGCAGCCATGGGCGACCAAAATTCATTAAACTTACGATTCATACCAGTTGTCTCCAAAGTCCCAGAATCACGATTCAATGTGACGAAACAACTTTTTAGTCTTGATGCTGTGCGGGTTACATTAACCATTACTGTTATAGCACTACCAGTTGGTTGTACTTGTGAGATGAAATTGTCGTACCGCAGTGGAAACGAACCACCATCCAACATATGTTGAGTAAAAACATTTTCAACTTTGTTGTCCAGAGTACAGACATCACATTTGACTTGTACACTTTCAATTTGCCAGGATTGTGTGGTGTTATCAGGGTTAAAATATTGTAGGGGTGTAGTCAAAGGTGTGCCAGAAGTATATGGTGCTACTACTGTGTCATTGTAATCAGCCACAACCTCCAATTCAATAATAATAGGTCCACAATATTTTAAAGGAATATATTTATTTTGACGAAATAACCCAGACAAGGGTTTAAATAAAACTGTCTGTGCTTGAGTACTTGGAATTCCATTATATGTATTGGGGGCTAGAAAGGGCACAGGTGTTACAGCAGTTGCGCCAGCCATAGGTGTCATAACTGTTCCATAATTAACCATCGTCGATACATCCAGTATATCCATCTCATTACCAAAACCTTGGCACCAGGCATTCTTTCGGCTATCTCCCGCTGTTAATTGGTCAAACATCTGTGAAACACGGTTATAGTTGTCAATATCTTCAACCAGTGTGCCACCACATAGAATACGCATTCGTCGGAAAAACGAATGAGGACCTCCAATAGGCCTAAGTTTTTTAGAACCATCTGCTGTTGTGTCTGTGTTTCTAACGTCAAACATAATGCGTAGAGTGGAAGCATCCAGCCAATCGTTAGCACCAGTAAGTACAATTCGGATTAAAGACCTTGGTGTATATGTTTGAGCACCAGAGGGTTGAAAGGTACAGAAACGACGATTAAGCACATAACTAGCCCCCGGTTCTAAATTAAAATTAAGACCATCAATAATTTTATCTTCCACAGAGTTATGGATCATATCAGAAGACATTTTGAGTCGGTATATGTTTTGCTTTTGTTATAATATTGTTGATAAACTATTTTATATATATATAGTTAAATAAAAATAAAAATAATTAATTATTTAACTAATTGTTGTTTGGTGTTTCTTTGATTTTATATGGCGACTTTTATTTGGTTTTGTATAGCGCACGCCACATATCTCACAAGTTTCAACTATTTGTCGTCTTGCTCTGTCTTTTTCTAACATAAATTCTATGTTATTTTGTCTGCGTTCTTTGTCGTATTGGTGTCTTTGTTCTTTGGTGTCTTCTGTGTATTCCTTTTTAGTCCTTCCAATAATTACCTTGTTTAAAGTGCCTTGTTTACGAATATAAAATCCTTCTCTTGCCCGTAGTTGGTCTTTATTGTCACAGGGGTATTCTTCAATCAGTTCTATGTAAAAATGTTCAACGCCAATTTCACCCATTAGTTTGTATAATGGTCGCTTTGCCATAATGTTCAGGTTTCTATCTCTTCTGTGCCATGCCATTCGTTTGCTTAATGGTTGAGTTGTTGAACCGACATATATTTCTTCATTAATAAAGTTTCTAATACAATATATCTTTCCGCTTTTGTAATCCATTGCTATTTTCTATTGTTTTATACTATTATGTGTTGATTGTTTAGAATGTAATTAAACATTTAAATATTATTGCTCAGATTTACACCAGTTGAAAAATCCTTAAATGAATGTATATCACGTGATGTGCTAGGCACTTTTAGAACGACTTGAGCGCCATAATCTTGATAAGAAATAGGGTCCGCTATACCTCTAAATCTATCTTTGCTTTGCGTTACACTGTTGACAGGTGCATTGTAAGTGATGGCTTGGAAATCTCGGTCAGGATAATTTTTTTGAAATTCTAAGGCCACAGACCCCCCTAATGAGTGTCCCACGAGTGATTTTATACTCGGGTCTTGTTGTATAATTTTATCGGCATCTTCATAACGTTGACTGTATCGTGTTAGACCAAATGGTATTTTTAAATCATCCCAGACATCACGACGTGTTTGTGTGCCAGCCACATATAAAGTATCATTATCTTTATAAAGATAGTTAGGAGAACTATATGCCTTTTCTAATCCATTTTCATTTTGTTTATGGAATTCAGAGGAACCGTGTATAGGTTTTGTATATTCGGGTTGTACAGCATCCGGTCCTATTAAATCAATTTTTCTTTTATTTTGGTTAAGAAAATCTTTATTGATTATAAATGGTGCTTCGTCTTCTTCAAACAATTTACCCTTATTATATTTATTATTTCCTTTGTTGGTTTGATATCTAGGCGCCATGGGTTCGACTAATATATATATAATTAGTATTTTATTTTTTTTTATATTTAAATATATATATATATAATTAAAAATGTTACCAATAAAGAAAGTATACGTTGATACCAGACATAAGACAGCAGACAGTATAAGCAATTCAGATTTTACAGTTGTATTACCAGAGACGATATGTCTGCCAGAGGGGGCAGTTGTTTATGTTGATTCAGTGTGTCTGCCGTACAGTTGGTATACTATTACAGATAATTTTAATGATAAAATATATGTATGGGTCAATGATGTTATTGCTAACTCATTTGCTTATTACATCTTTAAGATAGAACAGGGCGTATATTCGGGTTCTACATTATGTGCTAAAATCCAGTTAGCGTTTAGCACCATAACACAGGCTACATTTACAGTAACATATTATTCATTAAGAAACGAAATGCAAATACAAACCAATTACGCCAATGTTAATTATAAGATACTCACGCCATCAGACCTTAAAACGAAATTAAATGGTGCATGGCTAGGAACCGCTTATGATGTTAGTAATCCTTATGATATGAACGAGGTTTTACGAAATATGGACGGTGTGTCAAGGACTTATAATAATTCAGCATCAAATAATTATATTAGCGGTTATTTAGGATTGCACCCAGTGAGAAATGTATATTTGATATCACCAAATTTATGCACTTATAATGTGATGGGTTCAAGTGGAGAAAGAAACATTTTAAAGAAAATACCGGTTATAGCAAACCCAGGTGAATTAATATTTGATAGGGTGACGAGTTCAAGTGATTATATTGACGTTTCAAGACAGACATTAAGAGCCTTAAAATTTCAGTTAAAGGATTCATTAGGTAATATAATTAATTTACACGGTGGTAATATGTCATTTTCATTGGTGTTTGATATTATTAGGCCAAATTAAATTCTATTTTGAATTCGTTAATTCTATTTTGAATTAATTAATTCTATTTTGATTTTTTTATTTATTTATAAATATATATAATCGTGATGGCGAAGAGAAAAATAAAAATTGTTGATGTTGATGATAATTATGATGACTTAAAGTTACAAATACAGGAACCAGTACAAGAAAAGCAAGAACTAGAACCATATGTTTTAAAACCAGTCAAAAAAGAAAAACGAGTTGTAGTTAAAAAGGATAAAGCACTGCTCCACGACGTCGCGGAGCAGGTTAAGCCAGTTGTTGAAGAAGTTAAACCAGTTGTTGAAGAACAGCCGGCCGATGTCGGCCAGGTTAAACCTGTTGTTGAAGATGATAAACCAGTTGAAAATAACCTACTCCAAGTGGCGCAGGTTAAGCCAGATAGCTGCCATACGGCAGGCCCTACCAGGCAAAAAGTCAGAGTTCAAGAACTAATGGAGTGTCCAGATTGTAAGAAAATGATTACACCAAAGAGTTTTAAGTACTCACATAAAAAAACGTGTGGTATCACTAAGACGCCAGAGCCAGTTATTGAATCACTGCCAAGCAAACCAAAGGAGAAGGCAAAAAAAGAGATACCACCAGAGCCTCAACCAGAAGTAGTAACCATTAAGCCTTTAACACCAGAGGAGAGACGAAGACATGCATTAAAGGTGCGAGAGGACAAATTAACGAATTTATTTATGAGCACTTTGAAAAGGTAAATTAAATAATAATATTTTTAAAAATATTTAAATATATTTATATATATACTAGATATTGCCAAAGGCTACAAGATGACGATAAAATCAGTAGTTGCTCAAAGCGCGAGATATCCATATGGTGTTAATACATATGAGAGCATGTCAGACCAAATAAAAAAAGGACAAATACAAAATGGAATGTCAGATACGACTATGGCTCATTTAAGACAATCACAAGCATATCAAAAGAAAGCAGATAAACAAAGTGAACAAATTTATAAGCGGAAAGAAAGATTATTAGCGTTAACGAATCAATGGGTGACTATGGATAAACAACTTAAATACAAGACAGAGTATGATAAAATTATTGACCAACTTAAAAACACAAAATTAAAAGGCTTAACTCACGAACAATTGGAATCCAGAGAAAAGCATTTGGAGAACTTATTTAAAAGTACTATCCGGTAAATGATTTCTAATGGACACAATCCGTTTTGGCATTTGATGTTGATGTTTTCTTATTAACGGCCAACGAAGGAGCAACCACTTTAAGTATATGAATTGATATAAATTATGTTTATAAAAATGTTCAATACAGAAAGCAAATAAATCGTCATTGATTGTATTATAATTTCTACAAATATAAATGGCCTCTACCTCTGTTATCTGGCTAGGGGTTAGCATTTAGTTTATTTATTTTTTTTTTAATATATATAAGTATATATATAAAATCATGACGAATAATAATCTATTAAATGGATTAAGAAAAAAGGATACCTATAATAGTTTAGTTGGATATTTAGATGGAGGACAGGAGCGGATGATGTACCCAGACCGTTTAGCAACACAGTTAAAGAACTCACATCAAATGAGCAATTTAGTAGATATGGAAGGTAAATCGTGGTTTGAAGAAAACAAGGCACAAATGCGTAGATTTACAGAGCAACAAGTACACGAAGTAGTAGTTAAGGAGAATTTAGAAGAAGGACAAACATTTCAAGAGCAAAAAATATTACAGCAAAGAAGACCAAGCCAACCAAGAGAAACACAAAGAGGCGAGGGCGGCATTGAACAACCACCAGACAATCCAGACTTTACTGACACACTCGTGTCTGATATGGGAATACAACAAAGAAAACCAAAACAACAAAGCACGACACAGGCACCACTAAACAGTGAGCGAGGGATTGTTTCAAAAGAAGATGGAGTAGTAGAATTATTTAAAAAAGAGATGAGAAACAAAATAGCACAGGAGGCGGCAACATATGTAATGAAAAAGGCGCTTGAAAAATTACCAGGTTTAATTGCTCGGGCTGTCTAGATATTTTTTATTATTATTTATTATTTTTTATTTATTTAACTATATAGATAAAAATGAAGAATAAGGCGTTGACAGGATTACGAAAAAAGGGTACATATAATAGTTTAGTTAATTATTTAGATGGAGGACAGGAAACAATTAAATACCCAGACCGTTTAGCAACACAGTTAAAGAACTCACACCAGATGAGCAATTTAGTAGATAGTGAAGGGAAATCATGGTTTGAAGAAAACAAGGCACAAATGCGTAATTTTACAGAACAACAAGTTAAGGAATTAGTGATTAAACAGAATTTACAACCACACCAAACATTTCAAACACAAAAGATAATAGAACAAGGGAGGCAAGGGAAGCCTAGACAACCAAAGGAAACACAGAGACACGAAAATGGATTATCACACACGGCAACACCACAACCACAAGTGTATGATATGGTTTCTAAGGATTTAGACGAGAAAATGGAACAGCAAAACGATGATATTGAAGCACAATATGCATTTAAGAAAGAGCAAGAAGCAGAGAAAAAGAAAGATATAGCACAACGATTTAAAATGGATTTAGGAGAAGAATTACCACCTTATCAAAAGGCATTTAACCAGAAAAAAACTAAATATGATAAATCATATTCATCAACTGACAAGCCAGACCCCGATAAGGACCCAGAAGCAGCACACGAGCCAAAAGGAAAACGCGGAAGACCACCAAAGCCAAAGGAAACTGTTGTACCGTCAATAGAAGCAACACACGAGCCAAAAGGAAAACGTGGAAGACCACCAAAGCCAAAGGAAACTGTTGTACCGTCAATAGAAGCAACACACGAGCCAAAAGGAAAAGCAGGAAGGCCGCCAAAGGTACTTCAAACATTAGGTAAACCAAAGGATAAGGCTAAGGCTAAGGCAGTAGCATTTGAAGTAGACGACGAGGAGATGACAGAAAAGGAACGAAAGAAAAGGGAGAACGAACTACCATCACCACAAAAGGGTCAACGAAAGAAAAGAAATAAACCAACGCAAGAACAAGCGAATGAGGATTTACGACAACTTATTGACGCCATGCCTAAAACCAAGAAAGAAGAAGAAAAGCCACAGGAAAAGACAACCATAAAAAGAGAAAATAAAAAATTCGCCAAAGATTATTCAAACGTGCGACCACAAATAGCACCAACACATATAGGTATTCAACGAATACGGGAATTGTTTCTAGAAGCAAAGCATAGGGGAAAAATTCCACCATCCGTTTATTTAGATTATGAGGCTTTATATGAGTCGTGGAAAGGAAATAAAGGTAATCCAGGGGGGAAAGCAGCAGACCTTAAAAAGTTAAGAGAATTATATACTGAGCATATTTATAAGAAATAAATATTTAATTTAAAGAATTATTTTTATATTACTATATATAGGGAAACAAAAAAATAATGGCGAGTGTGTGTGAGCAAGATTTAATAAAGTTAGGAGAGAAATATTTAATAGAAGCAGAGATAAAAAGAAAGAGAGCATATGCTTTTTATCAAAACATTAAAGATAATCCAGAGTATAAAGAACAAGCAAGACAAAAGAAGAAAGAATATTATATACAAAATAGAGAGAGATTAAGAGAGAGGGACAAGTTAAGATATCAAGATGATAAAGAATTTAAGGAGGGCTTAAAGAATAAATATAAGGAAAGAAAACAAAAAGATATTGACGAGATGATAACAAACTTTTATTTAAAGAAATAAATTTATTTTTTTTCTTTATATATAGAATGACGAAATGGAATTTGTTGCCCGATGAAGTTATATATAGAATATACCAATTTAAACACCAACTAGATATGAAAGAATCTTTAAGAACTATTGAACGATTTAGATATAGAAAATATGAACACTCAAATGTTTATTTTAATTGTATATCACCCATAAAGGGTTTATTAAAAAGGCGTATATCTACAAAGAAAATATATATTGATTTAAGCAATTATGCTTATGTTGGCGAGGAAGAATGCTATTTTAAAATGAGCCCAGAGTATATGGATGTAGTAGCAAGAAAATTAGATATTACTATTAGACCCTTTTATGAGTGTCTAAATGATACATACCCTATCGCAGTAACGATTAAGTATAACAAATCAAGATTAAAGAATCCAGTAACTCTAATTGAAATGATTGAGTTGTTAGCATTGCTTAAAATATCTTTTGTTTCTTTTCTTGATAGACAGATAGCGATTACAAATATTTATACGACCAAGTATAACTACCAAATCACAAATATAAATTTAGATGTCGTGTGTTGTTGAACGTATGCTTGCTCCACTGTGTGGTGGAGCAAAAGTAAGAAACGCTCCTGCGACCGCAGGAGCAAAAGTAAGAAACGCTATGTCCATACGGACATGCAAAAGTAAGACTAAATAAACAAAGTGATGGTAAGCATGTTATATGTCACATGTGATGATAAAGGGGGGCTGTGGGGTTATCTTTGTTGATGTGTCAATTTGTTTATGATAACTTTGTTTATGATAACTAGGTTTTAGGAGTTAGGTTTTAGCAGTTAGGTTTTAGCAGTTTGTTTTAGCAGTTTGTTTTAGCAGTTTGTTCTTATCATCGCCCCGATGCTAGGCCCCCCGGGGCCGTCGCTATAAGGGCAGTATTTGTTCTTATCATCGCCCCGATGCTAGGCCCCCCGGGGCCGTCGCCTAAGGACAGTATTTGTTCTTATCATCGCCCCGATGCTAGGCCCCCCGGGGCCGTCGCCTAAGGACAGTATTTGTTCTTATCATCGCCCCGATGCTAGGCCCCCCGGGGCCGTCGCCTAAGGACAGTATTTGTT
>Ga0209085_1000939_pt1 | contig 19286 bp, 36 predicted proteins | sample C_131016_EF_Meta_FD_187310 | JGI IMG/M metagenome (GOLD analysis project Ga0209085, IMG submission 187310) | Freshwater microbial communities from Lake Croche, Canada to study carbon cycling - C_131016_EF_MetaG (SPAdes) (version 2) | ecosystem: Environmental > Aquatic > Freshwater > Lake...
CAATTGCTTCACGGATATATTCTTTCTCACCCTGAGCCCGTGCCATTGAATCAGACACCTCACGGATTACTTTCAACAACTTTTCACGGTCTGCTGGGTTTGAAATTTGATTAACACTCACTTGCTGTATTGCCATAATATACTCCTAAAAATTATTTCTTAACTGTTGCGGCATATGTTATACAAATTGGATTAGAATTTGTTTCATATGCACACTTCACCGATAATGGATCGACACCTTTAGCAATTGCTGCCTCAATGTTCTTCGCCATGTTGTTTCTATCATTAGTATTATACACGATTCCGCCAATTATTGCGGTACATAATACAATTACTGCCGATATTGCGATTGTGATTAAATCTCTATTCATATCAAATGATTCCTTTGTTTCGGTCAATTGTGTCAATTTTGCTTTTGTAGAAAATATGTCTCCCAATTTGTGTCTCCTTTTGTAATCTTGTCCAGTTAGGTTTTACATAATCAGCATGATAATAGGTCGCACCATTGGTCACATCATCCATTCTTTCAAAATTTAAAAATACATTTGTAGACAACTGTAAGATATCATTATATAATGAAGTCTGCTTAATTGTCAAGCGCTTAGAGGTAAATGTGCTATCACAATACCATGAGAATTGGCAGATATGCCCCTTCTTTTGTTGAACCACATCGCATATGTTATCGGCATAACCCGATTGCACACGATTCAAAGTGACAAAAGCAACTGCTTTCTTTCCATCTAGTGGTTCATGCCCCGCTTCAAAATAAATATTTTCAGCTAAACAAGTTACTTGTTTTTGTGCCTCAGAAGTCAAGTTATTAAATGTTGATTTAATAGGCAGAATATTATAAGTGTCTATGCTGATTAAAGACAAAAATAAAATCAATGACGAAAAAAATATGCTAAAAAGTATTAGTTTACTTCGCATTTTGCTCCTTGTGTGTGTTAAAAGTGGGACACAAAGTCCCACTTCCCTCAATTAAGAAGATTTCTTAATAGTAACTTTTGGGGTTTCTGGTGCAGGATTATTAGACACGAAACCATTTAAGGTTTGAGCCTTGCTTATAATATCTGCTTCTGAGGGGATTGACGGCAGTACAGGATGTTCAGGAGGATTTTCTCCCTTACTCTGTGCCGAAGCGCATTGCATATTCCAGTTTTGGGAAATGCGGTCACGTTGACCATTATATTCATCATATAGCATGTCTCTTGCCATTTTTAATAGTTCAAGACGGATTTCAAAAGGTGTCATGTTTGACATAGTTTTCTCCTGTGTGTGTTATACTACCTTGTGTGTGTTGTTGGTAGTATAGTTATTTATAACAAATTAATCCCAAAGGCCTTCATAGTACTTACCAAACAAACGATATCCATTAGTGATTCGTTTTTGTACTAATTCAATTCCATCATAGTCACATTTGTATGTATCGTTAGGGCCTCTTTCCATTTTATACATTTTAGGTTTACCGTTTTCATCCCATTCACATGCAACAGATTTAATGTCATGTTCACCTGAACGGAATTTATCCTGCCATGAATCATCGACCTTACATTCAAATGCAAAAATCATTTCATTCAAAACATAAGTCCATCTTTCGTGGAAATGTTCATCACTATCCCATTCATTCTCACAACGGTCACGAGCACCTGGTGCAGTACTTCTCAATGGTGAAGGAACATCTTCATCATCAACAGAAGGTGAACCGTGTTTTGATTTTTGTAATTGCTTCAACATTGGCAGAATGATATCTGCTAAAGTGTGGTCCATTGACCAAGTATCCCATCGGTCAATCTTTACATATTTAATTTCTGGATGAACAAAGTCTAAGAACTTTTGCCATGCAACACAAAATGGATTTAGAAATTCAACCCACTTGTCGTATTTGTGGCCAGGTATATCTTCATGGTTGTAGAATACACTATCATCTTTTTCCCAAAAGCAAACTACTTTGAGAATAGTGTAAGGTGATACCCAATGATGACGATAATTACTTCTATAAATTTTCACAATTACTCCAAATTAAAGTGAGGGTTTTTATTGAGAACCCACCAAACTCTGGTCTTTAAAATGCGTATTTCAAACCAACTGCGACTTGATTACCATCAAATGCGCTTACACGATTCTGACCTTCTTGACGGCGATAGTCAACTGTTGCTGCCAAGCTTTTGTAAACTGGAACAGAAGCACCAACACCAGCAGTAACGGCATAACCATTAGAACCAGTTTGATTGTTCAAATATGCAACACCCGCTTTAACTGCGAGTGTAACAGGACCAATTTTGGTAATATCATATGAACCTACTAATGAATAACGGTCTTGGTCGTTAGCACCTTGTGTGAAACGATTGTAACCACCTTCAACACCAACTGCACCGAACTTTTCACCTAATGTGAAACCATAACCTGTGCGGTCAGTACCTGAGTAATCACGGGTACCGTTTACACCAAATTCAACTGCTGATGCGGAAAATGCCAAAGTGGCCAATGTTGCAAATAAAATTTTCTTCAAAATAAACTCCTTAATTATATGAAATTGGTTAGTTATTCTGTTACGAGGAAACTAACCGAAACCCTAAGCAGTGTTTAGGCTGCTAATGCGAACTGTGAGTCGTTTGCGGTTACTTTTTTTGCTTGATTAACGGTCATCGCCTACCGTGCTGTCCACTCTGTTACTTGTTGCCCTGTCGAAACTATGCAGGCCCATCATAAAGAAGTTTTTTCGTACCCTTCGCATAAAGTTCTAAAATATTCAGCTTCGGATTCAGAATTTTTCAACTGAATTATTTCCGATTTAGCAGCCTCCAAAATACGAGTGGAATATACATATTCGGGAAGACCTGCATAATCTAGGATTAGCTGGTCAATATCTTTTAAAACTTTACTCATAAAACTTCCTTATGGTGGACCTGGGGGGATTTGCACCCCCGTCCAGAACACTTTTTACTTTACTTCATACAGCAATATCACTCCAGTATTTATCAATGAATTGATTTAATTCTGGCAAATATACTTTCTTGTCTTTCACAAATACCTGAGGCACTTGTTCTTCGGTCGCAATTGCAACCACAATCTTATTGATTGGTCGTTTTGTAATTTCTCCAAACATCTCAGCATATGCGGAACATTGCATAAAGTAATTACGAATGTTTTCTTCTTTCTTTTCCTTTGTGGAAGATTTGAAGTCAATTACAGACAACTCACCATCCCACTCAGCAATCAAGTCAACACGACCAGCCAATTTCAAACTATCACTATACAATGCCTGTTCAAGGCAATATACATTACCAACATGGTCATCTAATATTGGTCGTAATTGACCAAACATCATTTTATCCAAAGGCATCAATGATTGTTTTTTCATCTCGGTTAATTCACCAAGAATATACTTCTCACACAATGAATGTAATTGTGTTCCACGGCGTGAAGCACGACCAGCAATTTTATTTGCTTCTTCATTACCAACACGCTGACGCCATTCGTAAATAGCTTTCTTATTGTAAGAAGACAAAACAGTAGTAACAGAAGGATACTTTTGTCCTTCTGGTGTTACATATCGTCTGCCTTGGTCCGTTGTCTCTGCTTTTAAATCGAAATCTAATTCAGGTAACTTTATGAAATTAAACGTCATGCATTCCTAATTTTTTTGCGGTACTTATCAACAATGTCACGAGCTTTAATTTGTGCATTTGTTTTATTACCATATTCACGCCCAAGTCTACTATCAGGATGATTCTCACCAACCTTTGCTAGAACTTCTTTAAATCCTTCTGGTACTTTTTGATATGTGCTTGTACCACTAATCAAAGCGGGTGCGGAAACAACTGGTTGCACTTGAGGATTTTCTTTTAGAAATTCTTCACGCTCAGTAATTTTCATAACCACTTCAAATTCTTCGTTTGTCTCTGTATCAATAAAATTATACGTTGGCAATGTACCACTCCGGTGTTGTTCGTTTCTTCCAATTCGCCAAATGCGTCTTGTTGTTTATATAGTAGTTACGATATGACTTGATTGAATCGCCAGGGATTTTTACATCATCTGGCATTGCCGGAGTAGGCTGTGTAAAGTCACTATCAGCAATACTATGGGGAATGTTTTTAAGTAATACATAACAAAGTCCGTCTCTCTCTACTTTATGAATTTTGCCATAACGATGTGTATATTCTTCACACAATGCAATCAACATATTGGCAAGCCAAAGATAATTCTGCTTAGACTTTCTTGCCCAAACTGCCGAAGGATGATTGAGGTGAGTAGCACTATAGAGCAAAGATTCACGGTTGTCAGGAAGAACATATCTGCTTTGTTTGCGACCAGTTTTAGAGAGGCCAACAACGATAGTACCATCAAGAACACGATGAGCAGTAGAAAGTAATTGAGCATATTCTAAAATCATTTTGACCACGTGCTTATCATTGTGCATTTCAGCACACTTAGTCACATCATGGTCAAGGTAAAAAATATTCATGGTAATTCACGGTCGGTCATTTGCTTTTTCTTCTTCATGCCGCCTTTGTGTTTCTTTTCTTCTTTTTCAACATCATTCTTTACAACTTCCCACAAGTCATTAAAATCACTTCGCAAATTATGAGTAATGTCATTTAAAGAGGATTCAATAAACCACATTGCATTACGAATATCTTCTGAGCTGCTTTCTTCTGCACCAGATGCCATCATACTAAACAAAGACCGCATTGAGTTAAGGCGGATAAGTTGTGTCTCTAAATTATTCAATTCTGTCCAGTGTTTCATTACCAATCTCCGTTATCAATCCAAAATCTAACAGTTAAAAACAAAAACCCAACTGCATGGGTTCCTACTGACCAATCATCTTCTGTTGCCTCATTACGATACCATGGCAAAATTTTCCAATGCAATGGATTCAAGGTGAGTATAACAGAAATACCACTGTATTTGAGGTAATTATACATTTGTACTTTCAAATATTTTAGACCACTGCATCAATTTTTTTCGTTTATTACCTGATGCATTAAGCAAGTCGGTTTGTTCAACCATACCAGATTCAACAATCAATTCAATCATGCAATGCAAATCGCCAAGCTCTTCTGTTAACCTTTGCTTGTTTGAACGGTCATTATATATTTCATCCATACCAAATCGAAAAACTTTTGAAATGGCTTGCGTCACTTCAGCACATTCTTCTTGTGTGATTAGTAGAACTTCTTTTTGTGATTTATTCATAATAAAAGTGAGGGCACATAGTTGTTTAAGAATGAGCGGACTCTGCTATATGAGACTAACTGCACGATCCTTTTTAAGGTCCGAAAACCCGGCATCTGACTGATTGCTCCATAGAGTCTCGCAACTCCCCTCATTAGCAAATTAATTAAGCAGTAACTTCTGTTACTATCATTTCTTCAACAACAGGTTCAGAAATTTCTTTATTCACTTCTGTTGCACCTAAATCTTCCAACTTAGTTACGGTACCATTTTGTTTCAGGTACTCTCTAACTTTACCTGCGGCGAAAAGGTCCTTCGGATTCATTAATTGATATCCGACAACTTTACGACCAGCTTTGATTACTTTAATCGTGCCATTCATCTTAGTTTTAATCGCCCACATATAAGTGGACAATTTATACATTTGAATTTGGTCACCCAATAGGGCTTCAATTTCTTCACTAGTAACAACTTTACCAGAAATCATAACAGTAACCAATTTCTGTGTGTGATTTAACCGCACAGGTTTGATTTTTGTTGCTGATGTTTTAGGGGTAGTTACCGTCTTCACACTTTTGGACTTTGCCATTTTAATCTCCATTACAATTTAAGAACTTCAAGTTTAACACAAATAGGTGAGTTTGTCAAGAGGCCTCACCAATGTTTGCCTCATCTCCGTCATCAACGGACAATTCTTTTTCTGTGGTCAATGCCAAGAATTCATTCCAAGAACCTTCAAAAATCACTTCGTCTGGATTTTTTACAACCACTTTTTTTTCATAAACATGGTATTCATAATCTTGCAAAGCATCTTGGTTAAATTCAATTGGATGAATATAAAATCCACCAGGCGTTTTCTTAAACCACACAATCATTTGAGCAGCCAAATCACCCATACCATTTGCAAAACTAAACAAATCTGGTTTGCCAGAAATGCCATTACCAACGGTCAATTCATTTAGAAAGTTGGCCAATTCTTGGCCGTGACCTTCAAGATAACCATCAAACTGGCGGTACATACACATGATTGGAGTTTCACCATCATACACATAAGTTAAACTACGAGTTCCCATTATTGCAATTCCTCCGCTGTTGGGATATAAACATATTCATCAAATTCTTCATCATAGATCCACATATTAAGCAGCCTTCATTAAAAAAGTAGGATATTTCACAAAACCAGAGGTATCTTTTTTCGCTTTACCTTTGGCATACAAACCAACAACAACACCACGGCGGTCGAGGAATCGCAAATCGGATTCGTCACCATTAATCACTATGCGAGAAAAATAGGTTTTAGGCAATGGATCAGTTTTCTTTACACCGAACACAGTAGCAATATTGTAACCTTGCACAATTGCTTTTTGTACATCGGCATCATTACCGTCAGCGGCAGAAAATGTCAAATCATAATTATCAACCAAACCGACTTTGCGACCAAGAATTTTGGTGTAGTCATAGAATTGGAATTGAGAAAATGCCTCAAAAATATTAGTGTATGATTGTCCGTTACGGAGAACCTCATACTTTTCCCATGACAAATCGGAAGTACCGTTCAAACGAAAAACAGGAATCAAATCTTTTTTGATACATTGTTTAATAGCCAATTCAATATCTTTAACCAGCAAATTCATAAATGTAATGCGGTCTTCAAAAAATAATTTTGTTTTGCGAATTCGAGCTTGTTGAATAACATTGGTCGATTCACCTTTTTTGAACATACCGCCACGACCAGCAGTATTCAAGCAAGCGGATTTACATCCTGCGGTTGCCTTTGGACAAGTATTGTAACCAGACAAATCAGCAGGCGCAAGGTGTAAAATATAGGTCATGTAACCTTGTTTCATTCCCTTGAGGACTTTAGGATTCCCAACTGTCAGTAAATTCATAATCAACCTTTTTTCAAACTATGGATACAGTATAACACAACCAAGGCAAAAGTCAAGCAATTTTCGGCACTTGTTGCAAGAAAGCAACAGTAGTACTAAAGTACTCATCTACGCATGTTTGCCTGGTCACGTGCTTCCTCATCCGTAAAAATAGGGACGGCATTACTCTTATGCAAAGTACCGATGCCTTTCATGGCAGTACCTGTATAAACATTACCACGCACAGGTTTTGTACCTGAACCGCCTGGTGTCACTTTACTTGGATAGTAAGTAGTTTCACGGCCTGCGGGTGTAGTCAATTTTGGAATAGTGTTTGGATTAAACGTCACTTTGCCCATAGTATTACCATAAAAATTAGTTTTTTGATTGTTAAGATTATCAAGCCATTCCTGATATTCTGCAATTTGTTTTTTAGTCAAGTTTTTTTTCTTTGACTTTTGATATGTGTAGATTAGCATAATTCTAATACCTTGGCAGGATAACGAATTGAACCTTCATACTCCAATTGTGATTTTTCAAACTCGGTCATAAAATCATCAGCGACAACATCCCAGCCGAGGATTTGACGGCAGAAATATTCGTTATTTTCTTCAATGTCACCACGCACAGCCATAACGATAGCCGTTGCAGTTTCGGAATTAATACTGTTACCCATCGGCACAAAAAAGTCGGCGCCGCCCTTCATCTTCCAATATTGAGGGCATTCACCTACGCCATCCCAATCGTGGGCGCCGTAGTTTTCCTGGTCTTGTGTGTAAATGTGTAACTTCATAAAATCTCCATTAAGCAGTTTGTTTTGCGTCCATCATTTCAGACAAAATGAATTTAGCACGGTTCATATATTGGCGAGAATCATTGGTTGCACCCATTGCAAGCAATTCTTGGCTGTCAGACAAAATACCCATCACAACCATTTCCAAACCACTCATACGAGCAGTGAAAGAATTCATGTATTGCTCACGGATGTCAGCTTGCGACATGCCATAGCATTGTTTTTCAAAGTCGGTCATTTTAGGCATTTTAGTCTCCACAGATTTACCAGTATCTAACAACAATTCTTCAATCGACATTTTTTGTTCCTTTATCAACTCAACAAAGTCCATTATACACGAATTGGCAAGAATGTCAACAACTATTTGGCAGACTGTAGTTTTTCTGCAACAGCATCAATATGTTTACATTTACCACGGAAATTGAAACCAGTACAAGTACAAGTATAATTGTAATCAGAAAGTTCTACAAAATATTCTTTGTCTTTACTTTTGATTTTGAATACTCTAGTATTACTTTCTTTAGGGGCGGATTTGATAAATTTTTGGAGACCTGGATGCTTGGTCTTCACAAAGGTGCGGTACCTTTTATCAATTTTAATTTGTGTTTTTAGAGCTTGAATATCATCACCGCCAAATTTTGCATAGGCGATAATCTTGGTTCCATCAAGCAAGTAGGTATGATTGGCATTTGAGCCGTCAGACCAAATCGTGGTTTCTTTTAAAATTTCTAACATAACAGGCATCTTAACACAATAAAGAATGCCTGTCAAGCACGATGTTGTTTTATTACAACAACTATCCTTTTAGTAATTGTTGATGACCCATGCCGTCTTCACGTAGGTCTTCCTCAAATTCAATGAGCTTTAATTTATTCAATTCAATTTGTAACTCAGCACGCCTTTCAGTGGAATGCTCAATCTGCATTTCCAATTCTTGGATTTTTAGTTTCAACATTTGTTTGTAATTATTTGCCATATTTTTCTTTCTGCTCACTTCTTAATAGTCGCCATGTGGTTTTATCATGGTGTTTATTTTTGTTTTTTGGAATATCAAAAGCTTCTTCGTCTTTGAACCTCTTTTTCAAAGGTCGCTTTATCTTCTTACCAGCAATCATTTCTGAAAATTATCCTCCACTTCTTTCAAATATAATCGTCAGCAATCCCAAGGTCAATCAATTCATCTGCTGTCAACCAAACATCGGTTGCACTCAACAGTTTTGATTTGATTGTTCTTGTATCCAATCCTGTATTCTCTTTTAGAACATCAATCATTCTTGTGTTATTGAGCTCTACTTCTTTAAACCGTGATTTGATATCGTGGTGCTTACCTTCAATGCCGTCACTGTATTGATGGCACATGATACTGGTGTTTCTTCCAATGTATCTCTTACCTTTAGCACCAGAGGAGAAAATCAAAAATGCAGCCGAACAAATAGAACCAACACCTCTGGTTGCAATTGGACATTTTGATGCTCTCATTACATCAATGAGCCCTAGTGAATCATTTAATGAACCACCATTTGAATTGACATACAAAGTCAATGTGCGAGGATTAGGTCCGCAAATGATATTCTCATAAAGAATCCATTTGATTGTGTCTTCTATGTTTTCTTCGTCTATATCACCAGTTAGGAAGTGTACGTGATGATTGAGTAAACCAAGACCAATTTTTTCAATTGCACTAACATCAAAATCAATTTCTTTTTTATTCGTCATTTTTATTATACCATTCGTAAGCAGTTTTCAAGATGGACATTATATCATGCTTAGGTCGGTAGTTCAAGGCATTTTCGGCAAAAGTAATATCGGCAACTAAACTATCGGCATCGCCAGGTCTTCTCTCATTAAAGGTATAATTTATTTTTTTACCTGTAATCTTTTCCAAACCATCAATAATTTCTAAAATGGAATGACCCTTACCAGTGCCAAGATTTAATGTCATCCTTTTGCCACCATCGGCAAAAAATTCTTCAGCCGCTTTATGTGCATCAGCAACATCGGCAACGTGAACATAATCTCTGATACAAGTACCATCTGGTGTATCATAGTCATTACCATTTATCTGAAAGTTATTTAGATTTTCAATGATTCTCGGAATCAAGTGTGTTTCTGGTTCATGGTTTTCACCAAACTCTCCATCAACATCAGCACCTGCTAAATTGAAATATCTAAAAATTACACGATTCAAACCAGAAGCATGAATCAATTCTTCTGCAATGAGTTTACTATCACCATAAGGTGAATTATTTGCAAGTGTATCAATTTCTTTAATTGGTTTGTTAGAAGCTTGATACACAGCCGCAGTGGAAGAGTAAACAATGTTTTCGACACCATACAACCACATCATATTCAAAATGTTACTAGTACCACCAACATTCACAGAATAGAATTCAGTAGGTTCTTCAAATGAAACACCAGCCTCAATTCTTCCTGCTAGATGGAATACAGTATCGAATTTTATACGTAAAAACAAATCTTCCAATTCATTAATATTCCGAACGTCAGCATAATGCATGATATCAATGTATTGGTTGGTTGTGTGTTTGATATCAAGACCAACAACTTTCCAACCAGATTGTTTAAGTGATTTAGCAAGGTGTGAACCAAGATAACCGGATGCGCCGGTGATTAGTGCAGTCTTCATATTAACCTATTAATGAAATGCCTGGTCCAATTTTAACCAAAGATTGACCTGATTTCCAGGGTAATATTCCATTGTACTTTTCAAGGTTCTTTGCATTGCCTTCAGCAAAGAATCCTTCATTTACTGAATTCTCGTTTCCACCAACTCTGTAATTCAAAGTGTGTTTATTTGTAGATTCAAAATTAGGAAAGTATTTTTTCAGTGTGGTAAAAAACTGCCTGTCAGCACCCCATTGTCCATACCAAGCATGTCCAACCCGAACAGCAACATCACGGCGTATGGCAAAACATGATGTATCAATGTGGAATAAATCATCATTGAAGTATACAGGCCACTTTCCCAAGCTTTCACAATTGTCTTCACAGATAAATTGTCCATCTTTGTCAACTACCTTTCTTAGGGAATACACCCAATCATATCCTTCTTGTAATTTAGTCACCATCTTTTCAAGATGACATGGTTCTAAAAAATTATCTTCATCAAGGTAGCAGATAACATCAGCATTGACTAAGAATGAACAGGCTGCATAAACACGATGACCGTACCAGCCTTTACCTACATTCTCTTCCAATTCAATCATTCTAGTCTTGGAAGAACCTACAAGAATTTCTCTTGCTGCAGGTTCGTATTGACACCCATCAATAAAAATGTAATGTACAATATCATCATAGGTTTGTTTGTCAACCGATTCAATACATTTTGCTAAATGTTCGGATGCGATAGTGGGGGTAACAACAGCAACTCTCATGGTATATTAATGTCTGGATATGCTTCTTTGATAATCTTTGGTGTAAGATATTTCACACCAAGGTCTTTTTTGGTAATTGCTTTGACAAGTAATTCAGCTTCATCTTTATGTAAAGATTCAAGCGTGGTTGTCAATAAAGATTTTTTTCTTTTTTCATCAAGCACTACACCTTCAAGTTTTGGATGTTCCTTTATGAAACGATACAACTTAGGCACTTCAATATCCAAATACGTGTAATTCAATCCAGCAGGTTCAATTGCAGGTCGATATGCAGGAACTTCCACATCAAATACAAATTCAGGATTGTAAACAATCGCTAAGAATGTACGTAAACGTGGATGGTCGTTTTTGTGTAGAACGGCAATTTTATCAGCACGACTAGGTGCAGCATCAAACTCTGCCAAAATTTCGGAGTATAATTTAGCTTCCATATTTAAAATTCATCAATCACTTCAAGGAGGTTTTTGAGTCTATTCGCAATCATGTAATTCATAAACTCTTGTTTCGTTTTACCTTTTGCGTTCTCATATGTATCTAGTATAGCAGTTTTGAGGTTCTCAGGTATTTTTGTCAAGTCAATCAGCATCTCATTACGTTTGTAATTACGTAACATTTCATCGGTACAGAATTCTTCTGGTGTCTGATTCATCCAGTTAATAATCTTTGCTTCTGTAATTGGCTTCTGTCTTGTGCCTTCAACAAAGGTATCATCTTTACTTAGAATGTTTGGAATGCCGTCACTCTTATCACCACGAATAATCAACTGTTTCAATTGAGCTGCAGGCAGAGGTTCTTTAATCGCCTTTTTGAGAATAGGTGAATACTGTTCAACATTAGGAAACTTTTGCAATTGTGCAAAGTCTTTATCAGAGGAAAGAATCATCACCTTTTGTGTAGATGAATACTTCATTGCCAAAACAGCAATGATATCATCCGCTTCACATGTATCCACATCAATTACTTTATATGGAGAACTGTCTTTCAATTCTTGTTTGATTTTACCCAAACATTCAAAGATAGAACCCCAATCGTGACCAGAAGAATCACGAGCCTTCTTCCGACCTGCTTTGTAGTGTGGGAAAATTTCACGGCGCCAGTAGTGTCGATTATCGCAAGCAATAATGACCTCTGGTCCGTAAGTGTCTTTATACTTCTTCACATAGGTACGAATGGTATTCAGAATCATATGGCGAACCAATGTTTCATCAACCGATACCTTAGAAGAACCGATTTGTTCCATCAGATTAGAGATGGCAACTTGATTGTAGTCGAAAATTATCATAATAGAGTCATTATATAACAGTTATCACATCAAAAGAGGCAATAATGTTACTTGAAAGGCCAAATAGGTAATCCCGTATTTGGGTCGGTGGCAAACTTGCCTTCCCATGGTCTGAAATACAAGTCATAGAGTCCTTCAAGGACTTTCATAACATCATTTTCATCCATCGAATTATCTTCACTCAATCGGTCTTCAAGTGGTAATACATCCCATGAATTGTTTTCAACATCATACCATGCAAAGATACAGACTTCTTCCGCAGGTCGATGTTGAATCATTGAGCCGAATGTAAACGCATAACTGGTATGCTCAGGGAAAATAAAATCTTCAACCAATGCATCTTTATGGAGGAAGATGGCATACGATTCCATTTTCGTATTACCACCTTCTGTATACTTGTATTCACCATCAATTTCTTCTTCTAGGTCACCATAACCATCAAAGATAATTTTAACTTCTGGTAAATCAGAGATATCCCGACCGATTTCTAAATCATCGGGGTCTCTGTGACTGCCCTCGAGCATGTCAACAATAATTTTCTCATATCGGGCATAATCGTATTCCATTTAAATCTCCACAAATTTTAATTTGAAACTATCAGCTTTATCCTCATAGTTAATGTAACCACGTGGATTACAAACGATGCGGGTAGAACCAATCATGTAGTCAAAGTCTTCATGCGTATGACCATGAGTCCACAATTTGATTTGCGGATGGTCAATTATGAATTCATCCAGAGCAGAACTGTAACCACCATTCATAATCACTTCATCAGCATAACGTGGATGTGTTGATGCTTTACTTGGTGCATGATGACCAACAACCACAAACTTCTGGTCAAATTTACCTTCAATCATCAGGCGAATATATTCCAACATTTTCTTGTGGTCTTCCACAGCATCATCTGGTGTGAAACGAGCACCACGAACATGAGTACCCCAAGGGTCTTTCACCCAATTACCAGCTTCATTATAATGTCCGCCTTCAAAAATAACACCTTCTCTGTGACTATTCTCAACACAACGGAAGTCATTCATCATGCCTTTCATGTGTAGAAGTGTAATTGGATCCTCATTGTTCATGTCAGTCCACAATGTACCGCCAATGAATGATGCACCATTCAACTGAACCATTTCTTTATCTAGTATGTGTAAATTAACCAAATAACCAAGCCTACTGCGTAGAGTTGAAATAGTGTTCCTAAAATCACCGTGATAATGTTCATGGTTTCCAGCGACATAGATAACATGAGGGAATCTAAGACAGCATTCTTGAAAGAATTGATGTACTCTGCTATTGCGGTCAAATCTGTCGAAAATACCATGTTCATCCCTATTCATTACATCTTTAGCCACACAAATATCACCACCAAGAATTAGTACATCAGCACCTTCGGTATTTTCAAGGCTGATAGGACCAAATTCAAGGTGAATGTCTGAACAAACTGCAATTTTCATTTTACACTTTCATATTCTTCATTAACATCTTTAATGAACCTATTGATATAGGTCATTGATTCTTCCGCATCTTCAATTTCACAATTGTAACGCCGTTGAACATCTTCAGCAGTAACTTCTAACAATTCTGGATATGTCCAATCAATCGTTTTATCCATAGAGTACCATAAACTCAATATCTGGTCATCTTTAGACTTGCCACTATTGGCACCATTCCAAAAACTGTACCATACAGAAAAACTCCAACGACTATAACTCACTTCAAACTTCTTAACAGTATTGTATCAGCATTTAATCTTCCAGTCAAGGTAGATTCAACAGCCCGAATATTATCTATGTAGTTCCGTAACAACACTTTGCCAGCCTTCATCACTTCTGGTAATGATACATCAGGTTTGCGTAATTTTTTATGTACGGATTTACTCTCATTAAAATTAATCAATGACGTACCTTTTACAGACAAACCACCAGCATCTTCAGCGTGATAGCAACCAAGTTTTCGTGTTTTCACATTATATACCCAAAGTTGCATCGCACCAATAATTTCTGTTGTTGGAACTGATACCAATTTCAATTCATCAAATTTATCTAACACTTTTACTTTTACAACCAATTCTTCTGGTGACTTCACCTTGCGTTTTCTTGGTTTACGATTCTCTGCGGCTGAACCAATTACTTTCATACAATCTAAAATAACTTGGTCACACCATGCAATGACTTTTTTCAATTGTGGTTTAGTAAAGTTACCATAACCTTCTTTCAATTCTTTGTCATCGGTATTCAATACAGAATCAAATTCCATTCTGCGTTTTTTGAATACATCTACGACACGGCTTACATGGACACTTTTCATATTCATGGTGTGCATCACGCCGTACGGAGACGCATCAATTTTATAATCTGAGGTAATGTAGTCATCTAATTGACCTTCTAACTCACCAATACATTCCTGTGCTTTCTCTCTGATTCTATCCTGAATTGATACAACATTGGTAGGTTTAGATTCAACGACTTTGACTTTTTTGACTTTTAATTTTTCTTCAATCTCTTTAACTTCATTGTCAAACCAAATCTGGTCTTTTACACTCAATAATCCACCATTGTATACGATACGGCTCAGATAGCAAAAGGTAGAATTACAATCTTTTGCAATTACACCAATGTCTTTTTTCAGTTTCTTTTTGAAGTAGTCGGTAACATACTTTTCTGCATCCTTGGATGTTTTATTTTGTGTGTACCAATTCAAAGCTAAAATCAATTGAGTTTTAGTCAACTCAATACTAAACTTAGGCTCATGCCCCGAAAAAACTACGTTAGCGTCCAGTATTCTTGCCATTTTCAATCAATTCTCCAAAAGTTAGATTTCATCAGTATGTATTCCCCAATATTTACTAGTCTAACATAAATAGGTATAATAGTCAAGCTTTATTTTATACAGTGTTGTGCAAAAACAACATTCCTGCATGTTAATTGCGTATATTGAGGATGTCATTTTTATGACAGGCAATTAATATAAAGGAAAGTCATGTTTAAAGAATTACCTAAAGTGATTCTTCTTTTCATTATTATTTCATATTCATTTGATTTATCTAGGATAAACTCCTTTGATAAACGGCTTACGGCAATTGAAAAAGATATCGAAATTTTAAATGATAACCAGAAATAAAAACCCCAAATGGATCCACTAACACTCTTTGCATTAGCAAACGGTGCTGTTCAGGCCGTCAAAAAAGGATGTCAGTTATACAAAGACATAAAGGGTGCAGCGGGTGACGTTAAAGCAGTTATCAAAGACCTTGACGACCAATTCCATAAAAAGTATGAAGGCAAACCAGTACCAGCGACTGCTGTCAAACAACTGAATGAGGAAAAGGCTCGTGTAAAAGAACTTAACAAACGGAGTGAAGAATCCACTAACATCTATACAGAAATTGGTGATTATCTTGGTCAGTACTACGACAACTATTATAAGTGCGTAGCGGTCTTGGAAGAGGAAGAAAAGCGTAGCAAGACGGAAGTTTATACAGGCGGTGATAGTTTATCTAAACGTGCCTTGAAACGTGTTCTAATGAAAAAACAATTAGAACAAATGGGTACCGAGCTTCGTGAGTTAATGATATATCAGAGTCCACCAGAACTTGGTGCGCTATTTACTGATGTTGAACTAATGACAAAAGAACTTGGTGCTCAGCAAAAGGTTCTTATTGCCAAACAGATGCAACAAGAAGCAATCAAGGCAAAAAGAAAATCTGAACGAATTGAGAAGTATAAATTTGAATTCGGTTTACTTATAGCAGGATTAGTCCTGTGTATATTTTTAGGATTATTTTGGTATTGGTTGTATCTTGACAAGCAAGAGAGATGGAAAGATAGAACTTACCGAGAAGAACTAGTAAAGCAAAAAAGATATGAAGCAGAGAAGATTAAAAAGGCTATTCAATATTTGGATGAGCAAAATATGGAAAGCAATAAGGAGTTAATAACCCCAAAATGACAAAAGAAAAAAAATACACATTTTTGGAATGGGTATTTGAGGTTGTAGGACTAGGCAAATTCTTATTATATTTTTTTATATCAAGCTTAATTATTGCAATCATGGTATTGGCATTTGTTTGGTGGTATGTTAGACCAGACAAATAAATAACTTAAACTAGGGAGTAACTATGGCAGACGCACCAAAACCACTATCACGTTCTGAGAGAGAAGCGCTGATTAAAGATAAAGCAGGATGGGTAATTACTGTACTTGCGGCATTACTTGCAATCAATACACTAATGGGTGGAAGTAATTCAAGTAAAGTATTGAATAATACCATTGACGCAAACAACACATGGGCTTTTTATCAAGCAAAATCTATCAAAGGAACATTAGCGGAAATGGCGTATGATGATGCAGTTAGAGCACACGATAAAAAGAAACAAGATGCCCTTAGCGCAAAGATAGAAAAATATGAATCTGATCCTGCAACAGGTGAAGGTAAAAAAGAATTGATGGCAAAAGCACGTAAGTTAGAGAATGAAAGAACAATCGCTAAATCACGTTCACCATGGTACACTTATGCAGGTTCATTATTTCAAATTGCAATCGTATTATTGACCGCAGCTATTCTTGCAGTGAATAACAGATTGTACTGGGCAAGTATTGGTGTTGGTGGTGTTGCGGCATTCCTAATGTCACAAGCCGTATGGTTGTGGTTGCCGTTCACAATATAAATGGTGCCCACAGAGAGAATTGAACTCCCACTCAAGCGATTATGAGTCGCCTGCTTTACCATTAAGCTATATGGGCATATTTGGTGCGAGTAATCGGAGTCGAACCGATACGCATTGAGCGGCGGATTTTAAGTCCGCTGGGTCTACCAATTCCCCCATACTCGCAAAAATTTTGAATGCTTTATTAATTTGGTCCGGCCTACAGGAATCGAACCCATATTCACGGTGTAGAAGACCGCTGTATTATCCATTATACTAAGGCCGGAAATTTGGTGCCCTCTCTCAGATTCGAACTGAGACTTTACGGCTTCTAAAACCGCTCTCTCTACCAATTGGAGTAAGGGGGCATTATGGTGCTGCCTAGAGGAATTGAACCTCTTTCACTGGTTCTTCAGACCAGCGCTATGACCACATCAGCTAAAGCAGCATATTTGGTACCTTGTGACGGGATCGAACCGCCGACTTTCCACTTGTAAGGAGGACACTCTACCGCTGAGTTAACAAGGCATAAATTGGGGAGAAATACGGGAATCGAACCCGTGATAACGGAATCACAACCCGTGGTTTTACCACTAAACTAATTTCTCCATAAAACTGGAGCGGAATATCAGAATCGAACTGATAACGGAAGATTGGAAATCTACAGTTTTACCATTAAACTAATCCCGCAAATGTACCGATGCTTTTCCAAGCAGGAGCGATGTTCGGTACCACACAAAGGCAGATTTGAAAAGAGCCTGCACTCTTAATTGGTGCGGGGTAAGAGAATCGAACTCTTGACAAGACGTTGGCAACGTCCTATTTTACCATTAAACTAACCACGCTTTTCATCACTTAAAATTACTTTTGCACTACCAATTGTACCTGGCATATCCAAAACTAATTCATCAACAGATTTTTCTTCTTTTAAATCACGACTAAAAATTGCATCCCAGCGACTATCATATTCTTGCTGAGTTACACTAAATGGTCGTGGTTTACTTCCTTTTCCACCATCACTCATATAAACTCCTATACGAAACTTTTGAAGCGGTCAGCTGCATATGATGCCGCAAACGCTTTTGGTTTCACTAAAGGAATAACATTACATGTTCCGCGGATATAACCAATAGCTTGTTGTACAACACATGAACTACCGTACATTTCATCTGGATTAATATCCAAATGAACTTCTACATATCTATCCTCCAAAACTTCTGCAAGTTTCTGGAACATCTCTGATACTTTATAAACTTCGTTCATTAATCGTAATGCAGGTTTATCTTTTCTTTGGTCGTAATCTCGTTCTCTAGTTACTTCACCAAAAATTTTGCAACCGTGACATCCATCAACATGAACTACAATAGCAGTAATGTAATCAGCATACCATACCCCTGCTACATTAAATCTTTCCGAATCTACGCCAAGATATATCTTAGTTTCTGGTGACTGTGCATCAATGAATGCTTTAACTTCTTCTAAATCTAATTTTTTCATAATTCACCTATAATAAAACTTGGTATCCCGCCAGGGATTCGAACCCCGTCCAACGGTTTTGGAGACCGCTATGCTGCCGTTAAACACCAGCGAGATATAATTGGTCCTCTCGAAAGGAATCGAACCTTACGTCTATCGCTTATCAAGCGAGTGCTCTACCATTGAGCTACAAGAGGATATTGGAGGGCGATGAGAGAATCAAACTCCCACCCCAGCGTTCGTAGCGCTGTGTAATATTCATTTTACTAATCGCCCATAATTGGTGGTTCAGGTGAGAATCGAACTCACACAAGGCACCGTATGAAGATGCTGCACTGCCACTATGCTACTGAACCGAAATTGGTTGCAGAGGAGGGATTCGAACCCCCGATTCTTGGCTTATGAGACCAAGCGGATGACCACTTCCATACTCTGCTACATATTGGTCTCGGTGGAGGGAATCGAACCCCCGCCACATGGCCCCAAACCACGAATGATACCATTTCACCACACCGAGAAAACTAATTGGTGCCCCACGACAGAATCGAACTGCCATCAGAGGATTACAAAACCACTGTAATGCCATTATACTAGTAGGGCTAAAAACTTTGGTGGAGGATAGCGGAATCGAACCGCTAACTGT
>Ga0209085_1000944_pt1 | contig 19244 bp, 17 predicted proteins | sample C_131016_EF_Meta_FD_187310 | JGI IMG/M metagenome (GOLD analysis project Ga0209085, IMG submission 187310) | Freshwater microbial communities from Lake Croche, Canada to study carbon cycling - C_131016_EF_MetaG (SPAdes) (version 2) | ecosystem: Environmental > Aquatic > Freshwater > Lake...
AAACCAGCCTAGCTGGTGTTTTGCTTCGTTCGCTTATTGGTCAAGCTTGGTAATTTTATTGCCTTGAATACCTACACCAGCCATTAACCCTTTTTGACTAAAGATAAAGGCGTAAATATCGGCCTGCGTGTTGATCGAGGTCATTGAGGTCGCAAATCCTTGATCGACCACAACAATGCTAGGACCAGTACCTATTTCAAAGCCTTGTGTCGAGTTCAGTGCGTCAAGCGCGCCTTCTTTCATAAAAAATAATGCGTAGCCATATTGTTGTGCGCCAGCTTGCAAACCAAATGATCCACCAGCAGTATTGTAGTAAGCAGTCGGCTTTTCTTTTTTCCATAACACGCCTTCGCCATAGTGGCCACCAACAATAAAGCCTGCTTTAGTGATTGCCGGAAAGACTAGAACAGCTATTGCCGATGTATTTAACTTTCTCGCTTCAGCATTTTCTTTCAGTAAATTAGTTAGGGCTACCTTAGAACTTGTGTTTAACTCAGAAACGTTTACAGCTGTTGCAGACGAGCTAAATAGCAGCAATAAAACTAAACTAGAGATTAAAAGATAAATATTGCGGATGAATTTTTTCATTGGGCTTTAAAGAATTAATTTTATAAAAATAGTTTATTCTATATTTTTTCAAATTATATCAAGGTCGCTGTATGAGTCATTCATCTCGCCGTTACTTTTTACAATCTTCCGCGGTTGGTGTTGCTAACTTGATTGCAAATCCTTCACATGGTAATTCTACTGAAATGCGCAAAATTACCCCACCAAATTTTAGTGATGCTTATTTAGGCCAGCGAATTCTGTGTTATCGCCCCATGAGACATGGTTCACCTAATTTAAGTGTAGTCAAAGAGGGCAATAAAATCATTGCCCATAATTATGGCCATGGTGGCAGTGGTTGGACTTTAGGTCCTGGATCTGCAAACTATGTGAACGAGCTGCTCATCAATTCTAAGTTTGCGATGGACCTTGCTAATAAAGCGACGCCTATCGCCATCATTGGCGCCGGCGTAATTGGCCTTTTCACGGCCTATGATTTAAACAAACGGGGTTTTAGCAATATTACGATCTATGCTGATCGAGTCGATTCATTAACTTCACATAATGCTGGCGGTTTACTGGCGCCGGTGTCCATGGATAATTCTCCTGATATGCAGGTTACGATCGACCGCATCGGGGTAGAGGCTTATCGTTTTTATGACGGTATTGCTAAAAATAAGAATAAGGACTTTAAAGGTGGCGCTTTAATTGTGCCAACTTATTTTAATAATCGGCAAGACTCAGGATTAGAGCCCTATGTTGGCGTGGTCATGCAGCCAGCAAAAGAGGTGATATTAGACTTTGGGAATGGCACCACCCGACCAATGGTGGTCTATGACGATGGTATTTATATGGATACCGCAACCCTGATGGGAGAATTACATCTATATATTAAGGCTCACAATATTCCAATTATTAAAAAGAAAATCAATTCTTTTGCGGAAGTTCAGCAAAAATTTATTTTTAACTGTAGTGGCCTGGGATCAAGTCAATTAGCAAATGATGCCGAAGTAGTCCCAGTTCAGGGGCACTTAATTATGCTGAAAAATCAAATACCGCAAAATATGAACTATATGATTTTGGTTTACTTTGGGGAAGGCAAGACTGAAGCGAAGCAAAAGGTAAAACGCTCATTCTATATTTTCCCCAAACGCTTAGCTAAATCAACGCCCCGAGATATCGGGGTTATCGGAGGTACATTTATTGAGGGCGGCAATCCAAATACGCCCAATCTTAAAGAGTTTGATTTACTTCTTCAGGGGGCAAAAGAGTTTTACGGCCTAAGCTAAGAGTTAGGTAAACACTTTATTAGTGAGAGAAATAGCTAACGTATGGGCGCTAAATACGGCTTTATAAGGCTAGAGCAGATTGGGCTGCAGACTCTCCTGCACGAATGGCGCCGTCAAAATAACCGGGCCAACGGGTTGCAACTTCTGTGCCTGCCCAGAAAATGGGCCCCACAGGTTCCCGCCAGGCCGGGCCAAAGGAAGTCCATGTTCCCGGGGTTAAAAAATTGGTATAAGCTCCGCGAGTCCATTGTTCATTAGGCCAATTGGCTTCGTAAAAATTAGTTGGGCTGGACGCTTGTGGCCCCCAGTACTTTACAAAATCACGCATGATTGCTTGGCGTCGATCATCAGCACTGAGTAAACCCAAACTGACTGCTTGATTACTGGAAATGAAGGTTGTCAAAATTCCCGGTTTACCAGAGGGCGGTGAGCTATCTGCAGTAAATTCTAGTAAGGGCAGGTTGCCAATTGCCATGCCACTTAAACCTTGAGTACGCCAAAAGGCATTGGGATAGACTGCGTGAGCTTTTATAATTGAGCCCATAGGGCCACGTTGAATTAAGCCACTCATTTGTGCGGGCAGAGGTGGAGAAAATTCAATTCCCATTCTTAATGGCGGAGGAATTGCGACAATGACCGATTTTGCATTGTAGGTTACACCCGCTTTAGTGGTCACTTTTACTGTCTTGTCGCCATACTCAATAGATCGAACGGGTGCATTCAATTGAATAGCGTCATTCAATTCTTGCGCAAGCCGAACGGCAACTTGGCCAGCGCCCCCATCGATTAACCAAGTTTCTGGCAGTTCGTTTTGTGGTGAAACAGCCTGTTTCCAGGCTAAATGTAATAAAGAAGCTTCGCTCGGCTCAAATCCACCCTCACCGCCTTGGCGGGTAAGCCAGGCAATGGTAAATCGCGCAATTTCTGAGCGACTATTTTGATTAATCCAGGTTTGTATCGTTTGTGAATCTAGTTCTTTAGCATTCGGTGTAAGCCACGGTTTTTCACGATTGACTTGCTTCACAATCCTCATCAACTTTTGATTTAATTCTTTAGCAGCCAATAGATCAGATGGCGGTAAGGGAAGTTGGCTTGGCTCGAAGAATAGAAAGCTCTTGTCATACTCTTTTGCTAAATTAGCGAGGGTTCTTTTACCATTCCAAATAAATACACTTTTACCTTCGTAGTGGCTATCGAAGCGTTTAATTTGAAATTCATCGAGAAGGGCGAGAAAGCGAGTTTGGGTTGGACCCACCCATTGGCCGCCGAAATCAATCACGCCACCTTCAATTGTTTTTGTACTCACCATACGACCACCAACGCGTGTTCGAGCCTCAAGAACGGTTACGGTTTTGCCTGCTTTGCGTAAAGTTCGTGCCGCCATTAGGCCTGAGAGACCTGCACCTACGACGATGACATCCACATTGGTCGAGGGCGATTGACTTTTTTCAGTTGAGTTTTGGGCATAACCCAAGCTGGCTGTTTTGGATACCAAAAGACCTGAGCTCGCTAGCGCTACTAATGACTGGCCTCCAAGGTTAATAAAGCGACGGCGAGATATCATGACTTCTCCGATGATTTTTATTAAATCATCATAGATTCTAATCTAAGCAAAAGATAATAGGTTGCCTGATCTTTGTGGCCTTTTGTAGGTGGTATCTTCAGTATGGCGCTTACCCCATCAAGCAAGTAAGTCGTTTTTGCTTAATTTTTAATATTAGCCTTAGAAGGCTTGGCCGGACTTAGATCGGCATGAGAAACAATTTGCCAACCCGAAGCATTTTTTTGCCATACGTCAAGACGACCAGGTGGTTTGTTGGACTGTTCAACGCCATAAACTGCTTCATTTGCGATGGTAGTAATGTAAGAGATAACCAAAACATCTTCAGACTGAAGTACTTTGAAGTCATTCAAAGCATATTTACCTAGAGTTAGGTTTTTAACTATAGAAATAAATTTTGCACGGTCGACTATTCCAGAGCTGCCAATACTTTGGAAGCTCGGCGAAATCGTTTTTTCTACCGCATTCATATTTTTAGATTGCATATTCTCCCACCATAAACGGGTGAGTTTTTCTCCCTGCATTTGAGCACTCTCTTTTTGCTGGGCCAATACTAAAGTTGAAGCCATCAACCCGATAATCACAATGGAGCTGCCAAAAAGAATCTTAAGAAATTTATTTTGCATGATTACTTCTCCTCGTGTATCCCAGCAAGGGATTGATAAGAAAGAAAGTTCTTTCAACTCAAATCTTACTCGCTTATCAAGCTTTTAAAACATAAGTAAGGATTTAAAGAATAGCACTCAATTTCAGTCCATATTCAATTTGAAGACCTTGACGAGAAAAAACCAGTGTTTACTGCGCTTTTTGACCTAATGGGTAGGCAGACCATATTTCTGCAATGAATTACTATAGAAACATCTTTTTTACGTAGGCGCTCTTTTGAGTACAAGTCAGAAAATTGGCTTTAAAAGTAAACTATATTATCTAAATTAAATTAAAAAAGAAAAGCTTTTGCGCCATTCAAATGAAATTGTTATCGTAGGAGACGGATTTGCAGCAGCAATAATGCTAATCCATCTTTTACGTAAGGAGGTTCCTGCTACAGCCATTACGCTTATTGGACCAGGCGCAATCGGAAAGGGAAATGCCTATTCCTGTGCGAGCCAATCCTATCGGCTTAATGTTCGCGAAGATCTGCTGATTACTTTTTCAGATGATCCTTTGCATTTTGCAAGGTGGGCTCAGAACCATATTCATGACTCCAATGCAAAGACTGAAGCAGGAAACTTTTATAGGCGACATGATTTTGGTAGTTATGTTGCTGAATTAGTTTCTCATGAATTAGGTACTCGACAATTGCATCATATTGCAGCAAGGGTAAGGAAAATCTTTCACAAAGAAAATGATTGGAGTCTGAGCCTAGATAATCAGGATGAGCTCATCGCTAAACAGCTCATTATTGCTACAGGTAATGCGCCACCCATCTGGCCTTGTAATGTAAATACAAAGCTTGCTTCCCCAGCTTGGATTCATACTCACCTGGTTGAAAATCCATGGACCGGTGAATATTTGCAAGACATTAGAGTTGATGAAGATATTATTTTGCTCGGTGGAGGATTAACAGCGCTTGATGCAATCAATGCGCTTGCAGAGCAAGATCATCGCGGAATTATTTATGTAGTTAGCCCACGAAAAATCTTTCCCCCAGTTCAGGCATCATGGCAAAGACTTAAGGAGCCTAATTGGCCAAAGAAGTTAAGTCCGAGAGACTTAATCCGTTTTATGCGTGCGTATCTTCCCTCTGCTGATGCAGCTAGTTCAGAATGGCAGTGTGCCTGGGAGGAATTAAGGGTTAATTTAAATACGATTTGGCAGCAATTTTCTGCTGCTCAGCGGCTTATTTTATTGCAGCGAGTAGGTTGGATTTGGTCTTTGTATCGGTTTCGGGCTGCACCGCAAACCATTGCTAGCTATGAACAATTAAGAGAAAAAAATCAAATCCATTTCATCTTGGGTCGAGCGAAGCAAATTAACTGTGCGGAACCTCATATTAGAGTGCTGTTAGATAATGGCGGCGAGTTAGCAGGCGAGAGAATAATTAATTGCACTGGTGTTGGGGTCGATCCTTTGCTGAGTAATCTGATCAGCAGCCAACTTGCCATACCTGATGCCCTCCAGCAATCAATTGCGATAGATACTAATTTCCGAGTTTTATACTCGAATCAGCAAGCTTGGGAGAACTTGTGGCTGATTGGACCGGCTACCATGGGGAGTTTAGGTGATGTGGTAGCAGCGAGCGCCATTAGCAAGCAGGCAGAACAATTAGCAGAGCAGATAAAAATATAACTATTGTTTTCTTGCGGCGTCGGCTACACACCGAAAGCCAATATAAACTACGGCTATATCACCCGGTTTTGACTCCACATCCGATTCTTGCTGGCGCTCTGGCCCATACCACCATGAAGCGCCGCGCGTAATATACCCACCATTGCGCTCAGTGGCCGTCCACTCCCAGACGTTCCCGCCCATGTCGTATAAACCATTAACCCCGGGTTTAGTCGTACCAGTTTGCACATGCCCTGTACCGCGATTCAGTGCACCAGCCGGCGCTAAACCGCTGTAATTACCGCAGCCACTTAAGCAATGAGAAGGCGTAGGATTTTCTCCTCCTGGATATAAATAGCGCTGTCCTTTGACATACCCAGTTGGCGGGGTAGATCGTTGTTCTAAAAAAGCAGCTGCTGTCCACTCCGCATCCGTTGGTAAACGCTTGCCATAGAAACGACAAATAGAATCTGCCTCCTTTTGATTAAGGTGCACTGCAGGCTCATTTTCTTTGGCGGAAACGCCATAAGGCATTTTCCAAGTCCAGCCTGGTTTTTTTACAAACCCCCCTTCATAAGAAAGACCGCCACCATTTTTTTCGGCTGCACTGACAAAATTAGAGCTAGACGCAAAGCCCTTGACATCCCCAATAGTCATTTCAGTCTGGTCCCAAATTAGGCTACCAATTTGCACCGTAGGGATTGATGAATTCGGCGCGCTTTGGCTGGGAGGGGCGCTAAAGAGTAAATACAATATGCCTGCCATAGGTATGGCGCTAAAAGTAATTTGGGCCAGATTCATTTTTTTCATAGGGAGAATCATTTCTTTAATTGCTTGATGCTATACCTTGGCTACTGTCAATTTGATCAAATTAGTTGAGACAATAGCCGTATTTCATTTTCGTAATACAATAATTTAACTTAAATTAAAAAGGCGTAATGATGAAAAAATTCTTCAGCATTCTAGTGGGCTCCCTAATAATTAGTTCTGCATTTGCAGCAACCCCGCCAGACATCAAAGGTGTATGGTCGGGCACTACTAATGATGCGATCATAGGCTCAGGTATTTATTACTCTGCCTCTAGCAGCCCTGATCAAATCCGCTTTCTTCAGCTGCCTATTACCTACAATATTACTCAACAGTCTGGCCGAAATTTTTCTGGTGAGATTCAGTTGGGAAATAAGAAATTTCCAATGGTAGGAGTCTTTGCTGCTGATTTAGTTAGCGGTGTGTTTGCCGAAAAAGGTGGTACAGGCACTTTTGCGATGGCTGGTAGCAATCAAATTAACTTCTGCTGGTCTACTTCATCTACAGATCCATCTAATAAAGCTGCTGGAGCTGTAGTAAGTTGTCATGAATTAGTTAAAAAATAAGCAGCTGATAAAGTCATTTTGGGTACTGGTTCACAAAGGCAGTTTTTGTAATACTCGCGGGTCTGACTCCCGCGTTGCTTTTTTTAAGTGAAGCCCACGAGTATTGGGGCAGGGAAATACTTTCCGCCTAAAATCATAGTCAATTCAATGGTTTGAAGGGTTAATCAACAGATCGTAATGATTTTTCCACCTGTTTAAAGGCTACTTTAGGAGGCTATCTTTTAATAAGTTTAGTTTATCTTAATTAGGGAACATACTAGTTGACCGTTCGTCTAGTACTGATTAGATTGATGTTCTCTATAGGCATTTCAATTAACAATAGAAGGTCATCTATATCTTGTCAGTAAACCTTGGCAATGTTTTATCAGCAGCGTGCTTGCAATACGGCGCTCGAATAGCTTTAAGTTCCGATCAAGAAACTCTTAGTTACTCAAAGCTAAATGACACAGCGAAAGAATATGCTGGACAACTCATTGAACTGGGAGTCAGGCCAAATGAACCAGTACTTGTAATAGTTTCGAATCAAATGATGGATGTGGCAGCGATTTTAGGCGTATGGCTTGCAGGTGGAGTTATTATTCCAGTGCACAGAAGCTCTCCTGATGAAGTATTAAAAAAATTACAAATCAAAACTAAAGCCCGCTTTGAAATTAATACAAGTATTTTAGTTCTGGCAAAAGAGATCCCACCGGAAAGGGAGATTCTATTAAATGCTGCCTTCGTCATATTTACCTCGGGATCAACGGGTGAACCTAAGGGCGTAGTTATCTCTCACCAAGCCTTCTATAAAAAAATTCATGAAATAAATCGGCTATTAAATTTTAAGGCTGATGAACGCACCTTACTCGTATTAAACATCAACTTTAGTTTTGGATTATGGGTTTGCCTCCTGACTCTTTTTACAGGTGGGAGTTTAGTGACGCTGGAAAAATTTGATCCAATAAAATTTTTAAATGCTTTATTAGAAGAAAAAATAACTCGGGTTGGGATGGTGCCGACAATGATGCGAAGTATATTTTCTCGGCTTGACGTACTGGATAAAATAAAAGTTATTAATCAAAATAAAGCCTTGAAGCAAATATTAATTGGAGGTGAGTCACTTGGAAAGTCATTAGCCATCTCCATTAGAGAAAATTTCTCTAATACTGATTTAATTGATATTTATGGGTCTACTGAAACCGCTACTTGCGACTTTTTTCTTTTTCCAGACGATTTTATTCAGTACCCAGGTTGTATTGGCCGCCCATCTGGAGAAGTTCGGTTTCAAATAGTAAATCAAAAAAATGAGTTAGTTAGTTTTGGCGAGATAGGCGAGTTACAGATATCTAGCCCTTTTTTAATGAACGGCTACTTAGATGAACAGGATCTTACCAAAAAAGCATATTTTCATGAGTGGTTCAAGACAGGTGATCTAGCCTTTGCAACTAAAGCTGAATCAAAATGTTCGCTATGGAAATAATGGGCTATTAATAAATGTAAGTACTTATTAGATCGTTTAATAAAAAAATACCAACTCTAGGGTTGGTATTTTTTTTGAGCATTGGTTAAAAAGTCTATATAAATCAGAGCTTAGAGTATAAAAAAGTCGCGTTTATTCCTCAAAACCCTCATTTGTAGAGGGCATAAATTAAACCAAGCGCTGAGTCTGGTTTGTAATATCTAAGATATGATTAAACATCAGTCTATTTTAATCAATGTTTTAGTATCAATATATCTTTATAGGCAGCAGAATTAAATTAATCGTAGTTAAAAAAAGAAATCAATGGAGAAAAGAACATGATGCACTTTATTAAAGTAGTTATTTTGAGCCTCTTAATTTGCCCATCGGTATTTGCCCAATCTACATCTGAGGCAGAAATAGAGCGTTCGATGAACTCACTTTCACTGGCGATTATTTCAGCTGACCAGAAAGCGCTTGATAACTTAACAACAAATGATCTTGTTTACGGGCATTCTGATGATCGAATTCAGAATAAAGCAGAATTTATTGATTCGTTAGTTACTAAAAAATCTGTAATAACAAAAATAGATTTATCTAATCAAAAAATTACGGTTGTTGGGGATCTGGCCTTTGCTAGTAATCATATGTCAGCGGATGTAGCTCCCGGTGGCAAGCCTGGTCATGTTGAGTTAAATATATTCTACGTATGGAAAAAGAGCGGTGATTCTTGGAAGTTAATAGCACGAAAAGCCTTTAAGGGATAGCGCATCATTTCCCCAAAAAAATGTTAAAGCAATCTAATTCTTTAACTTGGTCAAAAATTTTTGGCCTTTATTTGTTTTGTTTTTTATCAATTAGTGTGTGCGCTCAATCGTCAGAGCCCATAAGAATAATTGTTCCTACCGCTGCAGAGGGGTCTACAGATCAGTTGGCACGAATATTGGGCGTGGGCCTAGAGAAACAAGGTTTTGGGAGAGTATTAGTAGAAAATATGCCAGGCAAGAGCGGTTCAATTGCTGCCGATTATGTTGCCAAAGCGAAACCCGATGGTCGAATTTTATTAATTGGTACGCCTAGTTCGCATAGTATTGCAAAAGCCCTAAGTACTAATAATGGCAGTGCTCTTCCATATGACCCAATTAATAGTTTTTCCTTGATAGTCTGTTTTGCACAAGCTCCGTATATATTTGTAGTGGGACCAGCTGGGCCAAGCTCATTTGAGCAGTTTTTAGTAAATTCAAAAGCTAATTCAGGAGCATGGAAATATTCTTCCACTGGGGTCGGCGGACCCCATCATTTAATTGCTGAATATTTATTTAGCGATGTGAGCTTGAAATTACAGCACATCCCGGCAGCTGGTGGCGCTAGAGCAATTGAATTAGTTTCTAATAATGAGGTTCAGGCGATGATGCCAGCATCTATTTTGGCATTGCCTAAAGTAAAAACTGGGCAAATTAAGGCACTTGCGGTTACAGGAAATCAGCGCTTAAAAGCCTTACCAAATATATTAACGTTTTCTGAGTTAGGCATACCTTTGAATTTAGCATCATGGTATGGGTTGATGGCTCCAGCTGGAATCTCAAAAGAACAGAGCGAGCAACTAGCTAATGCGGTAATGAAGATTTTACAGAACCCATCTGAAAACAAGCAATTAATTGACTTAGGTATTAATGTAATTGATGAGCGTGGTAGTGAATTTGAAAAAATTATTACGCAAGAGACTACGATTTGGCAAACGGTAGTCAATAAAATAAATTTAAGTAGTAAATAAAATTCTTGAAAATGAAAAAAATACGCTGCTTTTTTATGTTAGTCATACTAGTGATTTTGACTAGTCCTTTATTCGCTGCTTATCCCGATAGAGCCATTCATATAGTAGTACCATTTGCTCCTGGTGGGGCTACAGATTTAGCAGCTAGAATCATTGCACCAGCATTGCAGGCCCGGTTGGGTCAGCCAATAGTAATTGATAATAAGGCTGGAGCGGGGGCAACGATTGGTACTGCAGCGGTTGTGACTTCACTACCAGATGGATACACTTTACTTTTAGGAAGTGCGGCAAATGCAATTGGTAATGCAATTAGTATTTATTCACAAAAAAAATTACCATATGTATTTGAGCGGGATTTCGTAGGCGTAGCATTAATTGCTGAAGTTCCAGGAGTTTTAATCGTACCCAGTTCTTTTTCCGCCCAAAATTTAGTACAACTGATTGCTTATGCTAAATCGCATCCTGGTGAATTAAGTTATGGCTCTCCGGGATTTGGGACAAGTGTGCATTTGGCTGGTGAGCTATTTGAAAGTCTCGCTAGCGTTCAATTAGTACATATACCTTATAAAGGAGCTTCGCCAGCTATGACGGATTTATTGGGTCAACGTATTCAATTAATGTTTCCAGCTTTATCGGTAGCTCAACCTTATATTGAGTCGGGTAAGGTGCGGGCACTAGCCGTTACAACCCGTCAACGTTCCCCCTTAGCCCCAAATATACCTACCATGCAAGAGGCTGGATTACCAGGATATGAAGTGAGTGGCTGGCTGGGTATATTTGCTCCTAAAGGAGTTAGTCCCGAGAATCTTCTCAAACTTGAAAAGGCAATAACTGCTACATTAAAGGATCCTCAAATCCGACAAAGTCTTGCAAAAATTAGCATTGAAACTACGCCAGGATCCGCAATGGTATTGAATGAGAAGCTAGAATCAGACACCGAGCGTTGGAGCAAATTATTAAAAAATAAGAAATTGGATTTGCAATGACTATTTTGAAAAATATTCTTTTCATTACATCTGACCAGCAGCGCGCTGATTCGATTGGTTATGAAAATCCAGAAATTAAGACGCCCAATTTAGATGGTTTGGCTAAACGAGGAACGCGCTTCAGTAATTGCATTACGCCAAGCGTTGTTTGTCAGCCTGCAAGAGCAGCTATTCTCACAGGAAGGTTGCCGTTAACAAATGGAGTTTGGGATAATGGCGTTGATTTAGACCCAGAAATGGGCGCTAAAGGAATGGCAGCTTTGTTAGCTAATAAAGGCTACTCTACGACCTTTATAGGTAAAGCCCACTTTTCTACAAAAAATACCTTCTCTCCTACCGGCACCCCTGAATGTAAGCAAAGTGCGCCTGAGTATGCAGATGATTGGTACGGCCCTTATATGGGGTTTGAGTATGTTGAGCTAGCTGCCTTAGGAAAATTTCATCCAAAACGGCTGCAAAAAAATGCCGCAGCGATTCATCGTTTTGAGAACTCATTTTTACGTTTCTCAGATTCAATCGAATTATGGCTGGATAAATTAACTGCTGGCAACAGTGCAGCCCAAACTTGGAACTCTAGACTGCCAATTGAAAGGCATAGCAGTACTTGGGTCGCAAATCAAACGATCGAGTCTCTCAAGCGAGTGACAAAAGAAAATCGTCCCTTCTTTATATGGGCCTCATTTCCAGATCCACATCACCCATTTGATTGCCCTGCACCATGGAATAGTTTGTATCAGCCTGAAAAAATAACTTTACCTAAGCATCGAGTTTTAGATCTTGAGAAGCGGCCATGGTGGCATAAGGCAGCTCTTGAAGGAACTCCGCAAATTGCAGACCCAGAAATGGCTAAGTTTCGTCAGGAAGGATTTAAAGTCCCACCACAAACCGATATTCAGCTAGCCGAAATGATGGCAAATTATTACGGAATGATTTCTTTAATTGATCATCAAGTTGGGAAAATTATCGCTGAATTAAAGGCTACTGAGCAGCTAGAAAATACGTTAATTGTTTATGCAAGTGATCATGGAGATATGTTGGGTGATCATGGGTTGTATCTAAAAGGCCCGATGATTTATGAAGGGGTTTTGAGGGTACCACTTTTAATGGTGGGCCCAGATATTCCTGAGAATAAGTTAGTTGATATGCCCGTCTCAACTATAGATTTGGCTGCAACATTTTTAGAGACTGCTGGAATTCAAGAAAACCAAAATGAACAAAGTCAATCTTTATATTCTGTGATTAATGGGAAAAGTCATAGAGAATGCGTATGGAGCGAGTGGTACGTTCACCCCTCTCGCTTAGGTGTTTCATTGCAGCTTAGAACCGTTAGAACACAGCGCTATAGTTACACTTATGAGATGTCTTCTTGCGCAGGGGAGCTTTATGATTTGAAGCTTGATCCCGATCAATTAATTAATTGCTTTAATGATCCTCTTTATAAAATTGCTCAAGATGAAATGCATAGATTACTGATGAGTCGTCCGGGGCCTATATTAGAAAAATTAAATGAACCCGTAGGTATGGCATGAAGTTAGAGCAGTTTCTAGTCAGTATATTTTTTTTACCTTGTATAGCGCATGCTAGTTGTTGGGAAAAAATAGCAGCAACTACAAGTCAGCTACAGGAATTAGTGCAGACTCAAGATACAACAAAGCAAGCACTAATAACGATTCGTCGTAGTGCGCAAGACTGGAAAAATCTACTCCTACGTGGTAGCAATGAGAAAGATAGAGAAATTTTAACTAAGCGTTTTGATGACCAAAAGAGTGCTTACGAAATGGATTTAAAAAGATTGAAAATTCAACTCTCCGCCCTAAATATTCAGGCTGATACTATAAAAATTTTAGAAACTCAAAAAAACGAATTATTTAAGAATTATGACAGTGCACTTAAGCGCCATGGGATCGATTCACTCGAGGCTGCCTCTAAAGTTGATAGGCAAGTTCAGGGAGAAGATGTTCAAACATTTAGGACGTTAGAAAATTTAGATCAAGATCTATCAACTCGAGTAAAAAAGTCATTTGATCTTTTGCGTCTTGAAATTGATAAGTGCTCCAAAGAATAATTCTTGCTTTTTACTGTGCTTTATGCCGAGCCGCATATTAACGGCTTAAAAGAATATTGTTCCACCTAAAAACTTAATTAATTTAATAGCTTACAAGTATCAAAATAGGGTGTGTAAATAAGTGTGTAATGGATTTTTAGGTCAAATTGGTGACTAGTTTGGGATTCGAGCTATTATTCTATATGGTGGGTCAGGCGGGATTAGAGCACTAATTACTAAGGCGAAGCAGGGCATAGTTCAATTCGCCTATCCTATAAATAGGAAAAGTAGTTTAATTAACGTGCCAGTTTTGCTAATTTTTGCTATAGTTTATCTATATTTTTAAGCAATATATTATTTTTTTGCCATGCTAAAAAATCAGATATTTAAGAGCTTGATTGCTCCATTTTTTCTAATACTCCTTTCTGCGTGTGGTGGAGGGGGCGGCGATAGTTCATCTTCGAGCAGTAGCTCATCCTCTACAACTACTCCCTCAACTAGTCCCCAGTCCTATAACTTTGGGGTATCTCAAGTTGCTGACAGTACCGCTGGTGTACTTTGTAGCTATAGTTATAGCGCCCCCAATAGTAGTGCGGGTAATTTGCGAAGTACTTCTGTTTTGACCTGTGATGCCAATACAAGATCTCAGAAAGCCAATGGAATTCCCGATCACGCTGTTGGAGCATTTCCGAATCCTAATAACCCCAATTCCATCAGTATGCAAGATGTGGCTTGGAATATGACCTTATCGCCCGCAAGAAAAATTATTTCTACTGCTTTTGCTCCTTCGGGCTATGCCTTTAATGGTGTGAAGTTTGATCCTGCAACTGCTGGGGGATGTCCCAGTACTGCTACAAGTACAAGTGGATGTTCATTAATTGGCAATTCCTATCCTTGGAGCCTAGAGGCGATCGAGCCAACTCCAACTTTTAATTTTGGGATAGATAGTAACAATGCCCACGTTCAACCTGATGGCACATATCACTACCATGGCATGCCTACAGGCATCTTGACAGAAATGAATAAGGGAACTGCGATGATGCTAGTAGGCTTTGCAGTTGATGGCTTCCCAATTTATGCTCGATATGGTGTAACTAATACTGGCGATCCCTCATCAGGCACTAAAGTGATGGTTAGTAGCTATCAGCTTAAATCAGCTCCTAGCTCAGGAAGGCCGTCTACAGCGACCTTCCCAATGGGCACTTTTACTCAAGATTACAGTTACGTCGCTGGCTCTGGCGATTTGGATCAGTGCAACGGGAGGTATGGCGCAACCCCTGAATTTCCTAAAGGAATATATCAATATTTTATTACCGATAGTTTCCCTTATATTCAGCGGTGCGTATTTGGAACTCCTAGTAACGGCATTCCACAAACCCCAACGTAATTTATGCCAAATTAATTAGGAGATATCTAATTAATTTTGGTAATGTAAATTTAAATCGGCATAAAAATAGTCTCTTTAAATTACGCAATTAGGTTATTTTTGGCTCTATTTTTAATAGCGCCTTTATCTAATGCCCATTTGATGCCCGCTCAAAATGGCACGATTAATATCGAAGGCAGCTCTGTTTTTGCTGCAATCTCAGTTCCAATCTCAAGCCTGCTTCATTTTGATGATGATCATGATGGGCAAATTAGTCATGAAGAGTTATTTCGCCATCAAACGGCAATAGAAAAAGAAGTCGATAGTCGCTTGATTATTAAAGATGGCGCAGTAAATGGAAAGACTACCTGGATTAATTTACTCATTAATCCCTCTCATCTATCGATGGAAAATAATAAAAGTGATGAGCTGCTTGTCCTTAAGCATTCTCAGTTTGAGAATACTAGTGGAGTAAAGGATTTAATACTCGACATCAACTTTTTTGGAATAAATCCAAATGAAAAGCCAATTACCATTAAGGCTACACGTGGCTTACGCCCAACTCTTGCTTCGGAAGTAGCTATTTTTACTCCCCTTAATCATGAGCATCAATTTTTTCGTCCCGCAATCAGTATTTTCTTTGATTACCTTAAATTAGGCACAGAGCATGTTCTAACTGGAACTGATCATTTAATATTTTTATTGGTTATTCTTGCTTCAGGACTGGGTATACGAAACTGGCTGCTCGTTATTACAGGCTTCACAATCGCACATAGTATTTCCTTGGGTTTGGCGCTTCTCGGATATGTAAAATTACCGCCGTACTGGGTAGAGCTGACGATTGCTTTGAGCATTATTTTAGTTGCATGTATCAATCTTTTTTCTAGTCTCAAAAATAAGCAAAAAAATACTAATGTCGGTCGAATGCTATTGGTTGTTGGCGTTTGTGGGTTAATTCATGGTTTAGGTTTTGCATCAGCTATTAATGCAATTGGGCTTGATACTTCGCATCAATTAACCAGTTTATTTGGTTTTAATATCGGCATAGAAATTGGTCAGCTCATTTTTTTATGCCTAATATTGCTTTTGCTATCAATAATTAAGCGCTATTTCTCAAAATTGACAGAGCAAAATATAACAATTTGCATATCAACCATTGCCTTATTTTTTGGGTTGTATTGGATGGCTCAGAGGTTTTTTTGAGTTAATCAAAAACCATTCGAAGCTAGTTAGCGAGGGCTAGCTGCTAGGAAAGGCATCGAAAGCCAAGGTAATGGGAGAAATAGGGAGTTTATATAGCAAATGCCCCTACATCACCCCTACATCACCCAAAAAAGAAAAAAGGACTAAAAAGCAAATTGCCTTCTAGCCCTTATTCTATATGGTGGGTCGGGCGGGATTCGAACCCACGACCAACGGATTAAAAGAATATTGTTCCACCTAAAAGCCTAATTAATTCAATAGCTTACAAGCATCAAAATAGGGTGTGCAATGAAGTGTGTAATGACTTTTTAGGTCAAATTGGTGACTGGGTTTGGGATTCGAACTATTTGAGCGTTACTTTAAGTAACGCTTATAGGGGCCTAACAATTAACCCATGTTGCTGCAATGATTTACTATAGAAAACTCTCTTTAGTGGTGGACCTAAATTGACAGCAGTTCAAAGCCTTAGCGCATGATGAGTAAACATAAAATAGCGAAGTCAGAAAGAAAAAATGAAAACAATCTTAACAATCGTATTAACAGCAGTTTTCTCCGTGGCATGGGCCCAATCAAACTCGGCGATTATTCATACCGAGCAAATGCAGCAGGCAGTTGAGCGGGGCGCCATTATTTGGGATGTGCGCGATGAGAAAAGTTATCTAGAAGGGCATCTGCCAGGAGCCATTAATATTGGTGAAATCGGTAGCGTCCTGCGCGATCCTAGTAAGGAGGACTACATTGCCACGGAGCAAATTCAAAAAATCTTTAATGCCGCCGGCTTAGATGTTAATCAAGAAATTGTGGTCTATGGCGCGCGTGGTAATCCCTATGCTTATTTTGGTCTGTACACCATCAATTATTTTGGTGGCAAAAAAGCACAGATTTACCATGGCGGGGTTGACGCCTGGAGACAAGCTGGTTTGCCGATACAAAAAGAGCGCCAAAGCTTACCCCCAGTATCAGTCGCGCTCGTTACCCAACCTCAATTAGTCGTAAATAATGAGGAGATGCTTAAGCTTATCCAATCCAAGTCTGTACAAATTATCGATGCGAGAACCCCCGATGAGTTTACTGGTAAGGATGTTCGCGCGATTCGGGGCGGCCATATTCCTAACGCGATTAATATTCCTTTTGAAGAAAATTGGCAAGATCCAGCGACCGCGATTAAGTTAGGTAAAAAACAAGTGGGCGATAACTCGGGTATGGCCCTGAAAAACCAAGCCGATCTCAAAAAGCTTTACGCTAATTTAGACCCTGATAAAGAGACGGTGGTGTATTGCCAAAGTGGTGTGCGGGCATCCGAAACCGCTGTGATATTAAAAACCTTAGGATTCAAAAAAGTCAAAGTATATGAATCCTCTTGGTTAGGCTGGGGTAATAACCTCAAGGCGCCGGTGGCTGATGAAACTTTTTTAAATGTGGGCGCACTTAATGCGAAGATGGCCGCCATGCAAAATAAGATTAATCAATTGGAAGAAGCCTTAAAAAATAAAAATAACTGATCTGAATTTGGTTGTGAAAAATGCGAGTTTCTAGACGATTGCCTAGTGATCGCCTGATGAGTGCAATAAATTCAATGACTTACAAGGGTGTTAATTTGCATCCAAAACTGATCCACCACTTGCATCTAACTTTAACCCATCCAAATGATGATGTTATCTTTCACTAGCGGAGTATATTAAATAGATACTGGACTGAAATTGGATGCAAATTAGGGCGCTAATTGGATCAGTTTTGCATGCAAGGCGACACTTTATTGCTCTATGCGAATAAACCCATCACGATTAGGCATTTTTACTAAGGGCAATGTTTTTGCGTTCATGACATCTTCAAAACCGATAATTTTATTCATATATAAAATATAGGCAGTGACGCCATATACCTCAGCATTAGTTAATGATTGTGGTGCCTGATGTGGCATTGATCTTTTTACATAGTCAAAAATAGTTGCCGTGTAGGGCCAAAAGCTTCCCACAGTTTTAATCGGTTTTTCAGTATTAAGTGCTCCGCCACCAACTAATTGATTAGCAACCCCGCCTTGGCCTTTATCACCATGGCATAAAGCACATTTCTCTTGATAAATCGTGGCACCTATTTTTGGGGTACTAGAGCCCGTTGGCAATCCTATCCCACTTTCACTTATATCAATGTTCCAAGCTGCTACTTGGGCCTCGGAAATTGGCTTACCTAACTTTACAGGGCCAGAGGTAGTCTGGTTATAACTGCAAGAAGCCAAGAAAAAAAGGCTAGCAAAAAGGGGTATCAGCTTAGCGTCCATTTGATACCTCACCATTGCTTGCAACAACCCATGGCTGAATTGCATTGTTATGATAAAAAGCATTTGAACTTCTAGCTTTTATTACAGACTCTAAGCTAGGCTGCACCTCGCCATTTGAATCATAAGCTCGACTCATTAATACCGCCTCTTCACCATTCCAGTTCCAGGCCATACTAAATTTAGTTAAGCATTTATCTAAAATAGGGGCTTGTAATATTGCCTCATTCCAAGATTTACCGCCATTAACCGAAACTTCTACTCGCCGTATTTTTCCACTGCCAGTCCAAGCTATTCCAGAAATTTCATAAAAACCCTTACCTTTTAATTTCATGACAGCCGAAGGAGTGGTTATGACTGATTTAACTCCCATCAAGAAAGTAAACTGCAGGGCTTTGCCGTCAGCCCCTAAGTCGGTATAAGCAGAAGTTTCTTCTCGTGTCTGCCAAGCCTCTGTACCTAACTTAAGGCGACGTAACCACTTAATACTCATATTACCTTCAAAGCCCGGTAAAAATAAACGCAATGGATAGCCTTGCTCTGCTCGTAACATTTCACCATTTTGGCCATAAGCAACGATGGCATCATCAAGTGCTTTTTGAATCGGAATACTGCGAGTCATTGCAGCGCTGTCAGCACCCTCCGCTAGAACCCATTTAGCTTCAGGCTTAACTCCTGCCTCCTGAAGTAGGGTAGACAAACGAACTCCAGTCCATTCGCAACAAGATAAAAGCCCGTGAGTTTCCTGTACGGTTGCCCAAGTTCTTTTTTTTAATTCTGCCCAAGTATTTCCAGAGCATTCTAAAAAATTAATTTGACTTACTGATGGAAATCGAACGATATCGTCCATGGTGAAAATCAGAGGTCGATCAACTAAGCCATGGATTACTAATCGATGTAAATCGGGGTTAATTTCCGGAATACCGCCGTGATGGCGCTCAAAATGAAGGCCATTAGGAGTAATAATTCCATGCAGTTTTTGTAGCGGGGTTTTAGAGCCATTCCCATAGGGATCACGGACAACATTTTTCTCGAACTTAGTTGGTAGGCCATAAGTCAAATTCGGCTGCCCCTGTCGTTGAATCTTCGTCCAAGGATCAATCGTTAAAAAATCATCTGGG
>Ga0209085_1000945_pt1 | contig 19236 bp, 11 predicted proteins | sample C_131016_EF_Meta_FD_187310 | JGI IMG/M metagenome (GOLD analysis project Ga0209085, IMG submission 187310) | Freshwater microbial communities from Lake Croche, Canada to study carbon cycling - C_131016_EF_MetaG (SPAdes) (version 2) | ecosystem: Environmental > Aquatic > Freshwater > Lake...
AGAATTAAAATAGTAGGAGCGCAGTATTCAGAGAAAAATGTTCCCCAGTATTTAAAGTTACGTTGTGCTTATCTCAATGGTTCTATTGCTTAAGTATTTATACTCATTACATTATTGGGATGCTCCCCATTGCCTCCTGCATTGGCTGTCCCTGCAGTAGAGGAAATGTTGCTGTTATTTTGTAATGATAGATTACCTGTCAAATTTAAATTGATATCGCCACCATTATTACTAGTTGTAACCGCTGAAATATTTGCGTGATTGTTCAGGCTTAAATTATTGCCACTGATGAAAATATTACCCCCAGTCCCAGTTCCAGCACTATTAACAGCGATAGTACTAGTATTTTGGATCTGTATATTTTGTGGCTCCATCACAAAAATACTCCCTCCATTTCCTGTAGAACCAACCAAAGTATTAGCAAAAATCCCACTATTCTGACCATCAATATTTAGCATATTGTTCAGATTTAAGATGATATCTCCAGCATTACCCTGCCCTGAAGTACTAGAATTAATCCGTGCAGAGCCAGAAAGATCAAGATTGTTGGTATTGAGAGTGATTATTCCAGCATTAGCAGTTCCTGTGGTACTAGAATTAATCGCAGCCCCTCCAGACAGATTAAGATTATTGGCTGTTAAAACTATATTTCCTGCATTTCCTACTGCACCTAGGTTTACCTGGCTAGAAATTCCACTGTAATAAACATTAGTAGGGCAACTTTGACAATAATTTGAGCCTGAAAAAGTAGCATTTCCAGCAACATTGACTGATATGTTGCCTGCATTTCCCTGTCCTTTAGTACTAGAATCTATTGTAGCCCCTTGAGTTACATTAAGATTATTGGCTGTTAGGGTTATGTCTCCTGCATTTCCTACTGCACCTAGAGTTACCTGGCTAGAAATTCCACTTTCAATAAAGAATTGATTACTCGGAACTGTATTACTGGAATCTGAGCCAGATAAAGTAACATCTCCTGCTACATTGACAGTTATATTGCCTGCATTACCTCTGCCTTTAGTAGTTGTAGCAATAAAAGAGTAATTCTGTAGATTAAAGGAACCTTTGGAATCTTCAATATTAATATTAATATTTCCCCCTGATCCCGTAGCACCAGGATCTATACCCGAGTTAATATAAGAGTTATTATTTAGATCAATAGAACTAGCCTTAAGAAAGATTTCTCCTCCTTTTCCTTCGGCATTGGTGGGAATAAATGATAATTCTATTAGAGCAGTTTCAAGATAACTATCATCGAGTATTATGGTTCCTTGTGCATTTATAATAATTTTTCCTACGTCACCTTCACTTGAAATATTACTTGATGCAACATAGGATCCATTTTGTAATTGAACTGATTGAGCATTAATTGTAATATCTCCTGAGTTACCTTGTGCACCGAATATAGTATCAGCAACTATGGCACTATTATCATCGAGTGTTAAAGAGTTTTGTAGATTAATATTTATATTGCCTGCATTACCCTTAGCTTGAAGAGAACCTGTTCCAATATTAGATGAATTAGTTAGGGTTAAAGAGTCTTGTAGATTAATATTTATATTTCCTCCATTACCCTTAGCAATATAAGAAATTGTTGAAATTTGAGATGAATTAGCTAGAGTTGCTGAAATTCCATTAATATTTATATTTCCCCCGTTCCCAATTGCTTGTTGGGATACTTTATCTATAATACTGCTTTGATCAATTATAATATTTCCCGTAGCATTAACTGTAATATCTCCTGCTTGAGCATTAGTATTCCCTTGACCACTGGCAATCCCTGCAGTTAATCCACTTGCTCCACTCAGGGTTACATTATTAGCATTGATGGTAATACTTCCCCCTCCTCCTGAAGCTACATTAACTTGAGCTCCTCCACTGAGGGTTACATTGCTCAGAGTTACTCCTGTAGGATAATTTAAGCTCCCATCACTATTGATTCCTATTGTTCCATTACTGGATAAGCCGCCTAACTGTATTGTGCCTCCTGGCGCTGTTATTTGTCCTCCCTGAGAGAGTGAGACATCTCCTCCTATTAATGATAAGCTTTGTCCATTAGCCATCTGTAAGCCATTAAATGAAGCGTTAGAGTTGTTATTCAGGTTAGTATTAGGTGCATAAGATGTGGCTGCAGATTCATTGACTATTGTTGCTGCGGCATTTAATTTATTAATAAATAAGGCTGAAGGTTGAATTGTCAGTAAAGGACTAGGCTGTTGTGGTTGTGTAGCGCTAAAATTTCCGTTAGTTCCAAACCCAATAGCATTAGCTGTTGTAGCGATAAAAGCACCCCCTAGGTCTAAACTGGCACCTGAACCAAAAATGATGCCATTGGGGTTCATTAAGAAGAGGTTAGGACTAGCATTGCCAAAGGTTCCCAAGGTTCCATTAATGTTGGAGATGTTAGCACCTGTTACTCTTACTAGAACATTGGCTGTAGAAGGATTGACAATATAGAAATAAGCTCCCCTTCCTGTACTGACATTGAATTGTGTAAAACTATGAAAGAGATTCTGTCCGTTTTGGGCTCCTCCTGTGATGACTTCAATGGGTTGATTTTGATAATTTGGTGTAACAATTGAGTTTTTTCCTGCGCCTAAAGTGTTATCAGGGACTATGTTACTCGGTCCAGCTAAAACTGATTTACTTAAAGACAATCCCAACAGAGAACCTAAAATTATTGTAGCTGTGGCTGTGGCGTTAATCCAGTTCTCTAATTGTTGTCTCCTGAGCATCTGTTATCCTTAGAGTGTTAATTTTTCCTAATAATATCAATACCCTCTCAGAAGAGTCAATAGATTCTGTGTAAGCGGAGATTCTCGTAGAGATAGGAATTGGCTGTAAAATAAAAGATATTCTGGACAAATCTAAAATGAGTGATCCTGTAACTATTGAAGACATTTATAAATTGTTCCAAGCTTCTCGGGAAGAAGCCGATCGCCGTGCAGCCGAAGCCGATCGCCGGTTCGCCCTTTCTAAGGAAGAAGCCGATCGCCGTGCAGCCGAAGCCGATCGCCGGTTCGCCCTTTCTAAGGAAGAAGCCGATCGGAGTATGGCAAAATTAGAGCGCACTGTAGAAAGAACTAGTAAAGCGGTGGATAGTCTAACTACACGTTGGGGACGCTTTGTGGAAGAATTAGTAGAGCCGGCGGTGGTGCAGCTTTTTCAAGCAAAGGGTATTGATGTTCAGGAAGTGTATCATCGCGCTAAGGTTAAACGTCAAGGTTTGGCGATGGAAATTGATATTATGGCTGTCGATGATACTGATTTAGTTCTGGTTGAGTGTAAGTCTAAACTTTCTAAAGATGATGTAGATGAATTTTTGGAGAAGTTAACCCGCTTTAAAACAGCTTTTCCCCATTATAAAAACTATCAGGCTTATGGTGCAGTAGCAGGGATTGAAATTGATGAGGGAATAGATCGTTATGCTTATAAAAAAGGGCTATTTGTCATTAAACCAAGTGGGGATACTGTAACTATTATTAATGATGCTAACTTTCAGCCGATGACTTGGTAAGTTAGGAAACAGATCCTTCCTTCATGGTAACCAAGGATATTGACGAAAATCTGGCTCTCTTTTTTCTAAAAAAGCCTCTTTACCTTCGGAGCCTTCTTCTGTCATATAGTAGAGTAGAGTGGCATTACCAGCTAATTCTTGGAGTCCTGCTTGTCCATCACAATCAGCATTGAAAGCAGCCTTGAGACAACGAATAGCGAGAGGACTTTTCTCTAAGACTTCTTTTGCCCATTTTATTCCTTCTGTTTCTAATTCTTCTATAGGAACTACAGCATTAACTAATCCCATTTCTAAAGCTTGTTGAGCGTCATATTGACGACAGAGAAACCAAATTTCTCTAGCTTTTTTCTGTCCGACTATTCTAGCTAAATAACTAGCACCAAAACCCCCATCAAAGCTACCTACTTTCGGTCCTGTCTGTCCAAAAATAGCATTATCAGCAGCTATGGTTAAATCACAAAGAAGATGTAGGACATGACCCCCTCCAATAGCATAACCTGCAACTAAGGCAATGACTACTTTAGGGATAGAACGAATGAGGCGTTGTAAGTCTAGAACATTTAAACGAGGAGTACCTACTTCATCTATATAACCTGCTTTTCCCCTGACACTTTGATCGCCCCCGGCACAGAAAGCATATTTTCCATCAGTATGGGGTCCGCTCCCAGTGAACAAAATAACTCCTATGCGTGGATCTTCCCTAGCATCAGAGAAAGCGTCATAGAGTTCAAAGACGGTTTTAGGACGGAAAGCATTCCGTTTATGGGGACGATTAATAGTGATTTTAGCGATACCCTCTGCTTTATGGTAGAGAATATCTTCATAAGTTTTCATTTGTTGCCATTCAATGGTCATAAGTGTTGTCGTTTTTAATAGTGCTGAAAACCCTTAGAAAGAGTTAGAGGATAACTTTGATGACCTTGGACTAGCGCGATATTTTTTTCTAGAGTTATCTGTCCAATAATAGCCGTAGGATAGCCTAATTGAGAGACTAATAGCTGTGCGAAAGGTTCGGCTAGAGTCAGAACTAATTGAAAATCTTCTCCACCATAGAGAGTCCATTCCAAAGCCTGTTCGGGAGTAAGCCAGTCTTTTAATTGTGGTGCTAAAACAAGACTATCTATTTTTGCTCCCACTCCACTAGAATTACAGATTCCTATAATAGCATCAGCTAAACCATCACTACTATCCATTCCTGCTACTCTTTCTAGTCCGGGGATATTCCAGAGGGTCTCTAGGATATCTAGACGAGGCCTAGGTCTTTGATGGGCTTCTATGAGGGTATTGCGAGTGAGGGGGTCTATCTGGTACTTGTTTAAGAGGAGAAATAGTCCAGCGCGGGATAATCCATGCCATCCTGTAATGACAATCTTATCTCCTATTTGGGCGTTACTGCGTTTAATCGCTCTAAGGGGGAGAACTTGCCCTATAGCTGTAATACTGATTGTAATTACTTTAGAACGGGTGAGATCGCCGCCTATAATTGGGGTACCAGAGAGACAGGCTGACATTCCTTTATACAGTCCTTCTAGCCATTCTAATTCTAATTCTGGGGGGAGGGATAGTCCTACTGTAATCCCTAGAGGACTTGCACCCATTGCGGCCAGATCTGAAAGGTTGGCTGCAACCGCTCTCCATCCTACATCAAAAGCGGTTGTTGTCTGCTCACTAAAATGGACGGTATCTACTAGAACATCTGTTGTGATTACTAGATCTTGACCTTGTTCTAGCTTTATTATGGCGGCATCATCGCCAATTATTTCAGATGGACAAAACTGATAGATCCATTCTAGGAGTTTCTTTTCGCCTAGGTCTTTAATTTGTGGCATATAACTGATTGTACAAAAGGCAAAAGGGAATTAGGACTAATTCTTATAATAAGAAGAAATCGTTAGGGGAGAAAGAACCTGTAATTACTTTGGCAAGTTCTGTTAAATTAGTTGTTGAGGTAGTAAGTACTAATTGGGAGACTGATTATGCAAGGAAACTAGAAGAATATGCAGCTTTTGGGATTGGTGAATATTGGATAGTTGATTATCGTGGGTTAGGGGGTGTAGCCTTTATCGGAAAACCTAAACAACCTACTTTCACTGTCTGTCAACTGGTGAATGAAGATTATCAACAACATATGTACCGTTTAACAGAACAGATATCATCCCCTAGTTTCCCGAGTCTTCAACTGCGTTTACAGGATATTTTGCCTCGTTGACATCTTCCCCTAACACGAGTCAGATGGGCGTAGCCGCACGGAGGGTGTAGGAAAGGAATAACGAAGTTTTTAGAACGGTCAATATCTTGTACTTTTATTATAGGTGTTATATTTTCCATTTTTTAAAAATATTATAACTCTCCTCTCTTACCTGCGGAATGTAGGCTTTTAGCTTATCTCATTATCGTACTTTATACTTAGAATACTATGAGAGAACAAAACTGTACCCCGCACCCTATTCTCTAGAGTTAGTTAATACTTGAATTTGAGGCAGGGAGAGAAATTTTTGAGCTTCTGTTAACAGAGAATTACCCCAAAAATAATCCTTTTGTAGCTTGGTTAAATCTGCTAGATCGCTATTTTTTTTCAGAGCCTTTTCTGCTAGTTTCAGGGCTTCTTGTTGATTTCCTTGAGCAAATAAAGCAACAGCTAAAGCAAATTGAATTGACTCATTTTTAGTAAATTCTAAACTTGAGCGCCATTCTTTAATAGCTCCCTCTTTATTTCCCATTTCATATTGCACAATACCTATACCACTAATAGCCCAATCATACTTTGGATCTTTACTGAGAGCTAACTTGAAATAGTCCAGAGCTTTGTTCTGATCTCCTACTGCATAACTAATCCATCCTAATTGTAAATAGGCACGAGGAAAGTCTTTTTGTACCTTGAGAGCCTGATTAACTTCAGTAACTGCTTGTCCATAGTCTTGTAAATTTCGATAGGCATCAGCTAAGTCAACATAGTACTCAGCATTATATGGATCCAGTTCAATAGCAGTTTTATAGTCAGTTATAGCTTTTTGATATTCTCTTAAAGTATTTTTATAAAAATCGCCTCGTTCGTCGTAGCTTTTAGCAAATGTAGGAAAATGTTTAATTATCTCATTATATTCTGACTCAGCTTTGGCATAATTTTTCAATTTTACATAAGCATAGGCTCGATTGTAATAATATTGCTTCTCTTTTGGCGTTAGGGTAATGGCTTTAGTATAATCAGCAATGGCTTTTTCATAGTTTTTTAGAGGATAAAAATAAAAATTACCTCGAACATTATAAAATCCAGCAGATTCGTCATCAATTTTCAGAAATCTCTCATATTCAGCTAAAGCTTTTTTATAATCATTTAATTCGGCATAAACTCTTGCTTTTTTATCATAGTAAGTGGGAACTCCTGAATTGATGTTTATGGCTTGCTCGAAATCTGCTAAAGCCTTTGGATAGTCTTCTAATAGTAAATAAACTTCACCTCGATTTCCATAGTAATAATTTTTTGTCGGATCAAGTTTAATAGCTTCTGTATAATTTGCAATAGCTTTTTTATAGTCCTTTAAAGTCTCTTTATAAAAATAACCTCGATAATTATAACTTGCTGCTGACTTAGGAAAACGTTTAATTATCTCATCATATTCTTCCTCTGCTTGTGGATAATTATATAATCTTGTCTGAGTATTAGCTCGATTGGTATAATAATCCAAATCTTTAGGATCTATTTTAATCGCTTCATTGTAATCAGCCAGAGCTTTTTCATAGTCTCTTAAGATATTCAGATAAAAATTACCACGATAATTGTAACTTATAGCGGATTTAGCATCGACTTCAATAAATTTACTGTATTCAGCCAAAGCTTTTTGATAATCTTTTAATTTAATATAAATATCTGCTCGATTGTCGTAGAAGGTAGAACTTTTGGGTTCTAGTTCAATAGCTTTATTAATTTCAGTTAAGGCCTCTTGATAGTTTTGTAAATTCTCATAAATTATGGCTTGATTGTTGTAGGGAGAAGAAAACTTAGGATTGAGAGCAATTTCTTTCTTATAATCAGCCAGTGCTTTTTCATATTCCTCTAGTTCATCATAAGCCAAGCCTCGTCGATTGTGAATCCCTAGAGCTTCAGGATCCAGTTCAATTGCTTTGGTATAGTCTTCTATAGCCTTCTGATATTTGTTAGCACTTTTATAAGTTGTACCTCGTTCTTCATAAAAAAATGCGGAGTTTGGCGCCAGTTGAATCGCCTTAGTGAGATCAGCAATAGCTTTGGGATAATTGCCTAAGTTGGAATAGGCCATACCTCTTTGATGATAAGCAACAATAGAATCTTTGTCATCCCTGATCACTTTATTGAAAGCGTTAAGTGCCTCTTGATATTGCTCTAATTCTAATAAAATCACTCCTTTGCGATACCAACTTGGCATAAAATCGGGTTTATACTGAATAGATTTATTCAAAAATTCTAAGGCTTGAGTATCATTTAAGAGCATTTGATTCAATAAGCCCAGATTATACCAAGCTTCAAAAGAGTTAGGATTTCGTTGCAGAGCCTTTTCAAAAGCCTTTTGAGCTTCAGGATATAAATCTGAGCGCCAGAGTTGATTGCCATAATTAATCCAAGCTGCTGCATTATCTTGTTCATTGGGAACAGGAATATTTTTAGATAAGGCTTCTTTTAATTTAGGTTCAAGGACTAAAGGGAGACTCTCAGGTTCTTTCGTTTCTACGCTGAGATTTTGGGGTAAGATACTAATTTCTGTCATGGTTTGAATTAGGTTCCGTATAGGAACTCCCATACTAAAACCGAGATAAGTAGGTGTAGATGAAGGATTTCCTTGTAAAATAAGGTCTTCTCCTTCAGCACGTCCATGAATTCCAATAATTCTTCCTTCTGTATCTAAAATCGGAGCACCACTCATACCAGGACTAGTTAAGTTAGTATAAATTAAACCATAGCCATAGGTAAAAGATCTCGCATCCATTGTGAATAAGTTTCCAAAATCTTCTTGAAAAACAGTGCCATAGCTAAGTTGACGGTGGGTTTCTGAAGCTGGAAAACCCGAGATCAAAATAAAAGCAGCAGGTTGCCTAATACGATAATTGGCTATTTTGGCTACAGTATAAGACCTAGAACTAGTAAATTGAAAGAGTGCTAAATCAGCCCGTTTTATTTTCTGAACATTTGCTCCATTAACTTCATAGGATTGTTGATCAGGAGTAATGACCCGAAATTTTTGACAATTGCTTAGGACATGTTCTGCTGTCAGAACTGTATAGGTATTATTTTGATGAGCAATAATCACACCAGAGCCCTGATTACATTTTCTATCTTCTGCCTTGTCAATTTTTACTGTAATCTCTTGGGCAATCTTGTCTATTTTAGTTAGGATATCGGCAATAGAAGGTTGAGATGACTGGCAAACTTTCAAGACTTCTTGTGTGTTAGCATATACATAATTATCAGTCTCTTTATTGTCCTCCATTATTTGGCGTGCTTTTTCTAAATCTGGACGACCTAGAGCACATTTTCCTGAGAGTACTTGAGCTTGACCTCGCAATATATAACCTATAAAAGATTTTGGATCTGGATCTAGCTGAATATATTTATTAGCATTTTCAATAACTTTCTGATAGTCCCCTTTACGAGTGTAGATTGCACTTCTATTCATATAAGGCTCAAAATAATCAGGATTAAGTTCAATAGCTCTATTCGAATCAGCTAATGCTTTGTCAAAATCAGCTATCCCCATATAAATAAATCCTCGTTCCTGATAAGCTTCTACAGAATTAGGATTAAGTTCAATTACCTTATTGATATCAGCTAGAGCTTCTTGACTTTTTTGCATATTCAACCGCAGATCACTTCTTGTATAGTAAGCTTCTATAAACTTTGGCTCAAGGGTAATTGCCTTGTTTAAATCCTTCTCTGCTGCCTCATAGTTTTTTTTGTTTGCATAGGCAATTGCTCTAAATTGATAGATAGTTGCCTCATTAGGCTGGAGTTGTATCGCTTTATTGAAATCGGCTAAAGCTTCATCTTGTTTATCTAAATAGCGGTAAGCTTTTCCTCTTCCTAAATAGGCTTGAATATCTTTATTATTAAGTTTTAAAACTTGAGTAAAATTATCAATTGCTTTTACATAATCTTCCCCATACCAAGCAACATAGGCTTGAGATCGAACCGTCTCAATATTATTACCTTGTTTTTCAAATAACTTGGCTGCTTGTTCCATATCAGCTTTAGATTCTTGGTGATGCAGGTTCCACAAATACTTCGTCATTGAATCATCATGTCCATAAAAATAAGCTGATCCCATTCTCGCTAAAGCTCTTTGAAAGTAAGCTTCTGGATAGTTTGGATATTTTTTAATTACCTCATTAAAAGTTTCTAATGCTTTGAGATAGTCTTTATTTTCATAATAAGTAATTCCTTGTTTATAGAGTAAAATAGTATCTAGTTTTTCTACTACTTCAGCCACCCCAATACCCCAACTAAATTGCCTTATTTTTTCTTTAGTTGGCGCATCTGGTTCTGACCCATCTTCAAAGCGATAATGTTCCACAATAGGAAAGGCTCTTCTGCCGTTAATCCCAATTAATTCTCCCTTATTGTTAAAAATTGGACCGCCACTCATCCCTTGTTGAATTTCGTTACTATAGCCAATTTTATAGCCGCCCTCTAAATTTTTTTCAGGCAAAAAAGAGATTTCTCCTGTTGTTATACGCAATTGTTCAGTATCATAAGGAAACCCTGCTGTGAAGATTTTTTCTCCTAATTGCCAATTAGCCGTAATCTTTGGGGGAATTGTATAAGTTTCTTTTGATTCAAATTGCAATAGAGTAACATCTCTGCGCCCAAAATTAACTATTGTTAGGATTTTGGCCAGATATGTTTTCCCATCTACTGTTTGAATACGATAAGGTTGTCCCGACTCGGTAATGTGAGCGTTAGTTATAACCGTATAAGTTGAGCCATCTTTAGAAATTAACGTTCCTGAGCCGCTATTTTGATTGGCAAATACCTTAACAGTAACTGCTTTGATTAGTTGTTGTAATTGTTCAGAAGATATGCTCACTGAATTCTGTTCTAGCGCCCAGCTAGACAATTGTGAGATGACCCCGACAGGAGTTAAAAATAATAACAAACCACTCAAAGAAGCAGCCAGATACGAATATTTCATTGATGATTTGATCTATTTGGTTAATTATTCTTTTGAGGCGATGCTTGATTGACAAATTCTTGAACGTTAAAGCGAATATATATTTGAGCTTCTCCTGTGCTTTGGATCAAGGCCTTACTAGCATTCCCTCTGATTATACTATTTAGTTGATTGAGTACTGCCATCGGTTTGTCCTCTGGTTTGAGGGTCAAGATTAATTGTTGACATGGTCCGCCGTAATCTTGGGTTGCACAGATCACCTGTTGATTGTTCATTTGACCATAGGTTAGGTACTCTAATACTCCTTGATCATAAGCTAACTGAAATCTCTTAGCTACCTCCTGACATCTCATTGTAGGATTTAAAGATGTTTTCTTGTTTGCTTCATTTTTCCAAACAATAATCGCTGTTTTATTTCCTGATAAAGGTTGTGCAAAGGTAGTCGGAATGTTTACTTTAGTACTAGGCTCAGAACTTTGACCACAGGAAAATCCAATCTGATGTCTTGTTTCTGTCTGTGTAAAGGCAGGCATTGTCCCAGTTAGAGTTATTGTGCCTGCTATTAGTATTGTAGTTGATAATAGATTTAGATTTTTCATATTCATTTGTTTTAATTGTTGGCAAATATTCTAGCATATTTAAGATTATTTTTGTGGATATCTACCACAAATTTGAATTAATTCTGGCTCTTCCTCTTTATGAGTGTTTAAATAGGATTTTATACAATTACATCCTTTTGTCATTAGTTTTTCTAGATCCAATGTCCAGACCTTGATAGTTTTGTCACTACTGCCAGAAACTAAGGTTTGACCGTCAGGAGTAATAGCTACACTCAAAACGAGACCCAAATGACCAGAGAGGGTTTTGAGTTGCTCGCCTGTTTCTAAGTTCCAGACCTTAATAGTATTGTCTGCACTGCCAGAAACTAAGGTTTGACCATCAGGAGTTATAGCTACACTCAAAACGGGAGCCAAATGACCAGAGAGGGTTTGGAGTTGACCTCCTGTTTCTAAGTTCCAGACCTTAATAGTTTTGTCACTACTCCCAGAAACCAAGGTCTTACCGTCTAGGGTTATGGCTATACTCGAAACGGGTGCCAAATGACCAGAGAGGGTTTTGAGTAGTTCCCCTGTTGCTAAGTTCCAGACCTTAATAGTCTTGTCCCAACTACCAGAAACCAAGGTTTGGCTATTAGGGGTTATAGCTATACTACTGACAGCATCTTGATGACCAGAGAGGGTTTTGAGTAGTTTTCCTGTTTCTAAGTTCCAGATCTTGATAGTCTTGTCATCACTGCCAGAAACTAAGGTCTTACCGTCTAGGGTTATGGCTACAGTTCTGACAAGACCTAAATGACCAGAGAGGGTTTGGAGTTGTTTTCCTGTTTCTAAGTTCCAAACCTTGATAGTCTTGTCATAACTGCCAGAAACTAAGTTTTTGCCATTAGGGGTTATAGCTATACTACTGACAGTATCTTGATGACCAGAGAGGGTTTTGAGTTGACCTCCTGTTTCTAAGTTCCAGATCTTGATAGTATTATCATAGCTGCCAGAAACTAAGGTCTTACCGTCTAGGGTTATAGCTACATTAGTGACGGGTTCTTGATGGCCAAAGAGACTTTTAAGCTGTCCTTCTGTTTCCAACAAGTTCCAGATCTTAATAGTCTTGTCATAACTGCCAGAAACTAAGTTTTTGCCATTAGGGGTTATAGCTATACTACTTACAGTATCTTGATGACCAGAGAGGGTTTTGAGTAGTTCTCCTGTTGCTAAGTTCCAGACCTTGATCGTTTTGTCCCAACTACTAGAAACCAAGGTTTTGCCATTAGGGGTAATAGCTACACTCAAAACGGGACCTAAATGACCAGAGAGGGTTTTGAGTAGACCTCCTGTTTCTAAGTTCCAGACCTTAATAGTATTGTCTGCATTGCCAGAAACTAAGGTTTTACCATTAGGAGTTATGGCTATACTGAAAATGTGAGCCAAATAACCAGAGAGGGTTTGGAGTTGTTTTCCTGTTTCTAAGTTCCAGACCTTAATAGTCTTGTCACTACTTCCAGAAACTAATATTTTGCCATTAGGGGTTATGGCTATACTCGAAACCGGACCTAAATGACCAGAGAGAGTTTTGAGTTGTTTTCCTGTTTCTAAGTTCCAGACCTTAATAGTCTTGTCTTCACTACCAGAAACTAATATTTTGCCATTAGGGGTTATGGCTATACTTCTGACCGGTCCTAAATGACCGGAGAGGGTTTGGAGTTGACCTCCTGTTTCTAAGTTCCAGACCTTAATAGTCTTGTCACTACTTCCAGAAACTAATATTTTGCCATTAGGGGTTATGGCTATACTCAAAACCGGACTTAAATGACCAGAGAGGGTTTGGAGTTGTTTTCCTGTTTCTAAGTTCCAGACCTTAATAGTCTTGTCACTACTTCCAGAAACTAATATTTTGCCATTAGGAGTTATGGCTACACTTGAGACCTTGTCTTGATGACCTGTTAAACGGTTACGTTCTTTAACTTTATAAACTGCGTCTTGTAAAGCCAATTGTGTTTCCAAATTTGCTTGTTGTTTAGTTGTGATATTGAAGGCTTTATTTTTGAATTTTTGCATTTTATCACCTGCTTTGAGCGCCAGTAACAATCCATCAAAAATTCTATCTTGACTCATTAATTCTTCTGACTCCAATGCTTTAACTTCTATAGTAGTTTCCTCTAGTTCTAATTGAGTTTTATAAGCAAAAAAACTCACTCCTGCTGCTGCCATAATAGAGACAATGAGAAAGCTAGAACCTATTTTAATACGTTGTTCAGCTTTGATTTTTGCTTCTTCTAGTCTCTCTTTTGCTTCTCTATCTAACTGTTCTCTTCTTTTTCTAGCTTCTTGCGTTTCTCGACTCTTTTCAATATAATTCCTCTGTATATCTACTAAGAGAGGGTTTGTTTCTTTGCGCTTTTTGTCAGGAGAATGCTCCACTTTTTTGAGTCTTTCTTGGGCATCTATTAACCATTCTTCTGCTTTAGCCAGCGCATCTCCCTGTAATAATAGACTATCATTACGCTGGTTATTTTCCCATTTCAAGGACTGTCGCAGAATTTCTGTATGGTCTTGCACATATTCTAGATCTGTATCTAATGTGTTGATAAGGTCTTCAAAGGCTTTTTCAAAGTTATCTTCTTCTCGAAAAAATATCCAATTATATGCTTTTAATGCTTCATGGGATTCATAATGTTCTTGAAAATAACCATCCACATTTATATGTACAATTGGGACAAGCTTTTTGCCATTTTTAAGAGCGTATTTAATTTCATCATTACAATAACTTGAAGCGAGAGAATCAGGACTCAGAACAAAAATAAATATATTTGCTCTTTCAATACCCTTTTCTATCTCTTTCCACCATAGGGACCCTTTAGGAATCTTGTCCCAATCTATCCAAGTTTCTCGATTACTAACTTGTAGTGCATTGTAGAGGATTTTGACAAATTCTAGATCTTTCCGGGAATAAGAAATAAATACATCAGTCATATTATTAGGTCAATGAGATTCAAACCTTCTTACACTCCTTATAATTAAACACAGTGTCAAAGGGGATTTAATCTATCTAACCTTTCTTGCAGTATTTCTAACTGTTTTTCGGCTTCTAGGAGAGAGTTTTTAGTATTTTCTATCAGTTCAGGTGCTGCTTGATTAACAAAAGCTGGCTTATTGAGACGAGTCTTAAGGCTTTCAATCTCTTTTTCTAGTTTAGTAATGTTTTTAGTCAGTTTAGCTTGTAATGGGGCAATATCTATTAAGCCTTGTAGGGGTAAAAGGATCTGGGTAGTTCCAAAGACGGAAGCGATGACTTGACCTGGTTCTTCTTCTAGTTTACTGACTAGGGTGACTTCCTCTACTTTGCCAAGGTCTTTAATATAGGTATCTCCTATTACTAAAATATCCCTTTCTTTCTCACTCTCACTCTGGAGGATAATATTTACTTTCAGACCTGGTTTAACCCCTGCTTCAGCGCGAAGATTCCTAATAGTACGGATTACACCTATTAAAAATTCAAAGGACTCTTCTAAGGCAGGATTTAGGTCTTGTATATTTACTTGGGGGTAGGCTTGTAAAGAGAGAAATTCTGTCGGGACTTGATTGAGAGTAGACCAGATTTCTTCTGTAATATGGGGCATGAAGGGATGGAGTAATCTCAGGATACCATCTAGGATATAGGCAAGTATTTGTTTGGCAACGGGATCTGATTTTTTAAAGAGACGTGATTTTACTAACTCTATATACCAGTCACAAAAATCATGCCAGATAAACTCATATAGTCCTTTGGCTGCTTCCCCTAGTCCATAGTCTTTAATTAAAGTATGTGTCTGTTGGACTGTATGAGTAAAGCGAGAGAGTATCCATTGATCTGCTAGTTCTAGTGTTGCTTGGGGAAGACCCAGACTGTTAGGTGTTGAGTCTCCTAAGTTCAACATGACAAAGCGAGAAGCATTCCAGAGTTTATTAGCAAAGTTGCGTCCTGCTTGGACTGATTCTGACTCGTTGGTTTTCCGATTATATTGTAAGCTGATATCTTGTCCTGCTCCTGCTACTTCCCGAATGAGGGTATAACGTAAGGCATCAGCACCATATTTCTCAATTAATAGTAGAGGGTCTATACCATTGTTAGCGGACTTAGACATCTTTTTGCCGTTTTCGTCTCTCACTAGTCCATGTATATAGACATCTTTAAAGGGTATTTCTTTGGTTAGGTATGTAGACATGAGGGTCATTCTAGCGACCCAAAAGAAGATGATGTCAAACCCTGTTACTAGGGTAGAGGTAGGAAAATAGGTTTTTAGGTCTGTAGTTTCTTCAGGCCATCCTAGGGTAGAGAAGGGCCATAACCCTGAAGAAAACCAAGTATCTAGAACATCGGGATCTTGTTCTAATTTAATATTATTACCATATTGTTTTTCTGCTTTTACTTGTGCTTCTTCGGCTGAGGTAGCAACTATAAAGGGGGTGTTATCGGTTATTTCTCCTTGAGTCTCACTGACTATATACCAAGCAGGTATTTGATGTCCCCACCATAGCTGACGGGAGATACACCAGTCCTTGAGTTTTACTAACCAGTCCCGATATACTTTACTCCATCTTTCGGGGACAAAGTTAGGAGAGTTGTCTTGATCGAGACGTTCTAGGGTATTTTTGCCTAATTCTTCTATCTTGACAAACCACTGGGTAGAGATGAGGGGTTCTATGGGGACTTTTCCTCTATCACTATAGGGGACTGAGTGACGATAGGGTTCTACTTTTACTAAAACTCCTTCTTTTTCTAGTTGTTGCAGGAGGTTCTTTCTGGCTTTAAAACGGTCTTGTCCTGCAAAATGTCCAGCATTTTCATTGAGTGTCCCGTCTTTGTTCATTATGTTAATGAAGGGTAACTGGTGACGGACTCCCATAAGAAAATCATTAGGATCATGCGCTGGAGTGACTTTGACGCAGCCTGTCCCAAAACTGGCATCTACTAGTAAATCAGCAAAGATGGGGATCTCTCTCCCTACAATAGGCAGGGTAACAGTTTTTCCTATTAAACTACTATAACGCTCGTCATTGGGGTTGACTGCTACTCCTGTGTCTCCTAACATGGTCTCAGGTCTAGTAGTTGCTACTTCTAGATAGCCACTTCCATCGGTTAGAGGGTAGCGTAAATGCCAGAGGTTTCCTTCTACTTCCTGCATTTCTACTTCTAGATCTGATACGGCTGACTGTGAGGCAGGACACCAATTAACTAGGTATTGTCCTCGATAAATCAAGCCATCTTCATATAATTTAACAAAGGCTGTTCTCACTGCTGTAGAGAGGTTAGTATCTAGGGTGAACCTTTCTCTACTCCAGTCGGCTGATAGTCCTAGACTGCGTAATTGCTGAACGATAGTACCACCAGACTTTTCTTTCCATTCCCAGGCTTTGGCGAGAAAGTTTTCCCTCCCAATATCTGTGCGGGTTTTCCTTTCTTCTTTTAGTTGTTTTTCTATGATGGTTTGTACTGCTATACTGGCGTGATCTGTGCCAGGGAGACAGAGAGTATTGTAGCCACACATCCTATGATACCTAACGAGAGTATCTATAAGGGCTGTATTGAAAGCATGACCCATGTGGAGACTCCCTGTCACATTGGGAGGGGGGATAACTATGCAATAGGTTTTATCTTTATTTACTTCAGGGTTCGCTTTATAGGTTTCTTTAGCTTCCCAAAGCTGTTGCCATTTTTTTTCGGTGCTACTATGTTCGTATTGTGTGGGTAGGTCAAGTTCTGTCATGGAGGGGGGTTGGATGTGGGGTGTGGGGTGTTGGGTGTGGGGTGTTGGGTGTTGGGTGGGTTAATAATATGTTATTTTAGTGCATTGAGAAGCTTTATATAATAAAATTTTGCCTTTTAGTTAAATATGCTAAGACTTAATTTAATACTATATTCTAAAAATCCATCCTAACACCTAACACATATGCTCAGTAATGAACCTTTCTTTTTACATAATAGTGCCGATCATGCTTGTCTTCTTCTACATGGTTTAGGGGGAGGTTCTTATGAAATGCAGCTTTTAGGAGAGTATCTCCATCAAGCTGGTTATACTACACAGGCTTTTAATTATCCTGGACATGAGTCGCACCTAGTTAAAATGCCTCCTTCTACTTGGCAACAATGGTATTTGGCTGTAGAAGAAAACTATCAAAAGCTAGCCCAAAAATATCCTCTAGTTTCTATTATAGGCTTTTCTACTGGTTGTCTTTTGGGTCTACGTTTAGCTACTCATTATCCTGTTAAAAATCTAGTTTTATTGAGTCCTTTTTTTGCTATTAAAAGACCTTGGTATTCTCCTTTGAAGCCAGAAGTTTTTTTACCCTTATTTAAGGTGTTTACTAAAGAGGTTCCTCGTTTGAGAAATCTTGACAAAACAAAACAATATCTGGGGTTAGAAACATTTAATTTAGAGTCGGTTCAGAGTGCTTTAGACTTGATTAATTGGGTTAAAGGAAAATTAGATCAAGTTACTATACCTACTCTTATTATTCAATCCCCCTTAGACACAGTTGTTGAACCCAGTGGGGCTACATTTGTCTATAATAATTTAGCTAGTAGCCATAAGCAGTTAATCTGGTTAGAAAAATCAGATCATATGATAACTTTAGATGTAGAAAGGGAGAGAGTATTTCAGGAAGTTAAGGAATTTTTGGATAAAACATTTTAGATTCCCCTTACCCCCCCTTGGTAAGAAGGGAACCGGAAAGACCCCCCTTTTAAAGAGACAAGGGAGACAAGGGAGACAAGGAGGTGTGGGGAGTATCGCTAATACTGCTTCTTCTCTCTCTTCCCCATCTTCCCACACTTCTCCCTCCTCTAACCCCGGACCACTAACTCCTATCTACAAGATAACCTTTATTTTCAATCACCTACTTAGTTACTTAAATGAAGAAAAATACTTGGAAAATACCTGAATTTTACATACCTTATCTATTTTTAGCGCCTGCTTTACTGGTGTTAATTTTGACTGTGTTTTTGCCAGCTTTACAGTCATTTTCTCTCAGTTTTACTCAATATAACTACAATTTAACACAAGATCCACAATGGATAGGCTTAGTCAATTTTCAGAAGATGCTCCATGATAAGATATTTTGGAAAACCCTAGGCAATACTATATTAATATTAATTATTGTTGTACCTATATTAGTATTTTTATCGCTAGCTCTAGCTATTTTAATTAATAGAAAATTGATAGGGATTAATTGGTTTAGGTTAGCCTACTATATACCAGTAATTATCTCGATAGTTGTAGTTGGGATTGCTTGGAAAGCAATTTATAGTTCACAAGGGATACTTAATCAAGTTCTGCAACTATTGGGGTTAAAGTCGGGTATTCCTTGGTTGACAAGTCCTGTTTGGGCAATCTGGAGTATAATGCTGGTGACTATCTGGAAAGGATTGGGTTATTATATGGTAATTTATTTAGCAGGATTACAGTCTATTTCTAAAGAATTATATGAAGCAGCTTCTTTAGATGGTTCTGAGGGGATTTTAAAGCATTGGGATATCACTTTACCTTTGATGCGTCCTTACTTAATTTTAGTAGCAGTAATTTCTGCTATTTCGGCAACAAAAACCTTTGAAGAGGTCTATATTTTAACGCAAGGAGGACCTTACAATAGTTCCAAAACTATAGTTTATTATATATATGAAAAAGCCTTTCGAGAATTGGAAGTAAATTATGCCTGTACAATGGGTTTAGTGCTATTTCTGATTATTTTAATTTTGTCGATTTTAAATCTTAAATTTGCTAAGGTTGAGTAAGCTAAAACGCATTTAAAATGCGTTTTAGTAGGGGTTAGGGCTGAGCGGGAGGATTTTCGAGTAGGTAACTTAAATGCGTAGAAGCTTAACTATAAAAAAAATTAAAAATTCCTTTAAAAAAACTGGAGAAGACGGCATTCTAGGAAGGCGAGTGGGAGCATCCCGAATTTGCAATAAGTATAAATACCTAAAGCTCAAAGGACAATAAAAAAGAGAAAATAGAGACATAATTTTCCTAGGATAAAACTTGCATGA
>Ga0209085_1000948_pt1 | contig 19199 bp, 15 predicted proteins | sample C_131016_EF_Meta_FD_187310 | JGI IMG/M metagenome (GOLD analysis project Ga0209085, IMG submission 187310) | Freshwater microbial communities from Lake Croche, Canada to study carbon cycling - C_131016_EF_MetaG (SPAdes) (version 2) | ecosystem: Environmental > Aquatic > Freshwater > Lake...
AAGTTCTTTTCTTCTTCTGTAAATTCTATATTAATCATGTTCTAGTTTTTACCTTTTCATTCAAATGACCTTTAACTATATTATTCCTTTTGAATAAAAACTTCAAGTTATAGCCTTGCAAAGTATAGCGAGAGTCTGGGGAAAAAATTACAAAAGTTAGATTTGTCATCTCTAAATATTTCTGATTATATGAAAAAATATTTTGGAGATTATTTAAGAAATTTAAAAGGAACATTGCAAAGATATTCTTATTTACTACTGTTAGCAATTGAGCATCTCAAAATACCTCTAGAAGAATATACTATACTTGACTATGGTGGAGTTTCTGGTATTTTCTCTCTCCTAGCTAAAGAAGTAGGGATAGGTCAAGTCATTTACAATGATATTATAGTCCTAATTTGCCTATTCAAATGATTAAAGATTTAATCAATACCCTCATCACATTATCTAATCAAAAACTACTATTTTAAAGTAGTAGTTTCATGATAAAAGCCATTAAACTTTAAGTGAGTTAATATTATGAAAATTCCTATTCTAGATTTAAAATCTCAATATAATCAAATTAAAGAAGAAATTCAAGCCGCCATTAATCACGTTCTAGAATCAGGACAGTTTATTATGGGGGAAGAAGTTCAACTATTTGAAGCAGAAGTAGCCAGCTATTTAGGGGTAAAACATGCCATAGGAGTTAATTCAGGAACAGATGCTTTAACTATTGGTTTAAAAGCTTTAGGTATTGGGATAGGAGATGAAGTAATTACCACACCTTTCTCTTTTTTCGCTACAGCAGAATCTATTAGTAATGTAGGTGCTAAACCCATTTTTGCTGATGTAGATCCCCTAACTTTTAATATCAATCCTCAAGAAATAATCCCTAAAATTACACCCAAAACAAAGGCTATTATGCCTGTACATCTCTATGGAAGACCTGCAGCAATGAGCGAAATAATGGAAATTGCCGCTCAATATTCCTTGAAAATTATAGAAGATTGTGCCCAATCTTTTGGCGCAAAATATCAAGATAAATATACAGGTAATATAGGAAATGTTGGCGCTTTTTCCTTCTTTCCTTCTAAAAATTTAGGTGCCTATGGAGATGGAGGTTTAATAGTTACTAATAACCCAAAAATAGCTGAAATAGCTAGGATGTTACGAACACATGGTGCGAAGAAAAAATATCAGAACGAAATACTAGGCTATAATTCTCGTCTAGACACCTTACAAGCAGCTATTTTGAGGGTTAAATTAAAGTATCTAGATAACTGGAACCAAGAACGTTATAGAGTAGCTAAATTATATGATCATCTACTTATTGATATTCCAGAAATAATCAGACCACAATTAGTAGATGGTCATGTATTTCATCAATATACTATTCGCTTGAAAGACAGAGATAGAGTTTCCCAAGAGTTAGCAGAAAAAGGCATTAGCACAATGATCTATTATCCCATACCTCAAGATAGACTCCCAGTCTATCAAGGACAATATCCAGTCAACCAGTTTAGTGATTTATTGAGCGCTGAAGTACTCAGCCTACCCATTTGGCCAGAACTAGATAAGCCGACTATTCAACACATAGTAGAAACACTTAAACAAATAGTAGAAAAAATAAGCCATTAGCTGACTCAAAATGACCAAAATTAGTGTCTGTATTCCAGCTTATAACCGTCCCAATTGGTTAAAAAGGGCTATCCTCTCTATTATCACTCAACAGGTTATCGAAGGTATTGAAATTATTATTTCTGATGATTCAACCGACCCCCAATGTCAGCAAATAGTTAAAAATACACTCCAAAATTGGGCAGGACGCTGGCATTATACAAATAATCAGCCCAGTTTGGGCATGGCAGAAAATTGGAATCAGTCCATCGGGTTGGCAACGGGTGAATATGTCTTAATACTACATGATGATGATTTTTTATATCCAGAATCTTTACAGGAGATCTTGACAAAAATTAAAAAGTATGATAGCAAAACTTTGCTGTTTGGCGTGGCCGTGGTAGATGAACAAGAGAGGGTTTTAAAACACCAGATCAAAGAAGGCTATCTAAATCCCAAAGAAGCTTTAATCAAAGTCTTGTCTGACTCCTCTTTTGTCCGGTTTCCTTCCATCGTTATTAGACGTCAGGTATTTGAGGAGGTAGGGTTTTTTAATCCTCTTTTAGGAGAACCTACAGATCTAGATATGTGGGTGCGTTTGTTCAGTCGCTATGGAGTTTTCTGCTTTCCTCAAGTGACTTGTGGCTATACAGTACATTCTCAAGCCTTGACAATGGGAGTATTTCAGGAAAAAACCGTTAAAACATTATTAACTATTTTTACTCAAGCTTCCTCTCTCTTGGACAAAGAAGAGTTAGAATATAGTCAAGGGAAGTTCTTTCATCAGTTTATTCTCGCAGGAGCTTTTCGGATGTTACGCCGGAAACGTGTGCGGGAGTTTGCTAAAGTTATGAAGTTATTTGAGTTACCAGAGTTGCAGGGGTTAAAGTGTCCTTGGCAATGGTGGTTTTTACGTTGGTGGTTTGGTGCATTAGTATTTTTTGACCCAAGCAAAAAAAGTTTTAGAAATCACCTTGAAAAAACTAGAAAGTAATGTTATGATGATTAGTCGGATCTAAAAACGACTAAATTAAGACAACCGTGGCTAATAAAAAGTCTGCAATAAAACGTATAAAAATTGCCGAGCGGAATCGACTCCGCAATAAAACCTATAAATCAGCAGTCAGAACGCTGATGAAGAAATGTATTCAAGCAGTAGCAAGTTATACTACTAACCCTAATGAGGAAAAACAAACTACTGCTCAGGAAACTCTAGCTGTAGCCTACAGCAAAATAGACAAAGCAGTGAAAAAAGGCGTTCTTCATCCCAATACAGGCGCTCGAAGAAAATCCCGCCTAGCTAAAGCCTTACAAAAAGCCAGTCGGACAACCGTTACCGCTAATACTTAGAATTCACGGATCAGGATTTAATTACTATCTAGAGACTACGGCAGAAGCAAGCTTCAGCCAAAAAGGTCAATTAAGTATTAAGATAGTAGAGCAACTGCTAAAAGTAGGAAAATAATGCAGTTAGTTGACACTCATGTTCATATCAACTTCGAGGTCTTTCAAAAAGACTTAGAAGAGACAGCTAAACGATGGCAAGAAGCAGGAGTTGTGCATTTGGTGCATTCCTGCGTAGAGCCTGAAGAGTTCGAGAGGATCAAGGCTATTGCTGATATGTTCCCACAAGTATCATTTGCTGTAGGACTACATCCCCTATCGGCTGAGCAGTGGACAGCAGCAACAGCCGAGAAAATCTTAAAATTAGCGCAGTCTGATGTAAGAGTAGTAGCAATTGGCGAAACAGGACTAGACTATTATAAAGCAGAGAACAAAGCACAACAAAAACAAGCATTCGAGCGTCAACTAAAAATAGCCCATCAAATGGACTTACCGGTAATTATCCATTGCCGGGAAGCAGCTTGGCCCTTAAAGGAGGTAGTTGAAGAGTTTTGGAAAACAACAGGTCCTGTCAAAGGAGTGATGCACTGTTGGGGAGGTACACCAGAAGAAACAGACTGGTTCTTGGATCTAGGCTTTTATATCAGTTTCAGTGGAGTAATTACCTTTAAAAACGCACAGCAGTGCGCCGAATCAGCCAAAAGAGTACCCAGTGAGCGCTTATTAATAGAAACAGACTGTCCATTTTTAGCCCCTGTACCTTGTCGAGGAAAGCGAAATGAACCAGCTTATGTGTTATACGTAGCCAAACGTCTAGCCGAGTTACGTCAAGTCGAACTAGAAGAATTAGCCAAGCAAACAACCCAAAACGCTTGTCAACTCTTTAAACTTACCATCCCTACTCCCCTGTAGAGAAGTAGGAAAATAGGGGTTTATTATAAGTACATTCTCCTAACCCCTAACCCCTAACCCACAAAACCTCAAGGTCTGCCAAATGAACACTTTAACTTACAATCTGCTCCCTGATCTAATTGAGATACAGCATTCCAGTTTTCGTTGGTTCCTAGAAGAAGGACTAATAGAAGAATTGAATAGCTTCTCTCCAATAACTGACTATACAGGAAAACTAGAGCTACATTTTATAGGGGAAAACTACAAACTAAAAGAACCCAAATACAGCGTAGAAGAAGCCAAACGCCGTGATAGCACCTATTCGGTGCAAATGCACGTTCCAACTCGCCTAATCAATAAAGAAACAGGAGAGATAAAAGAAAACACAGTCTTTATTGGCGATTTACCTCTAATGACAGACAGAGGAACCTTTATTATTAACGGGGCAGAAAGGGTAATTGTCAACCAGATAGTCCGTTCGCCTGGAGTTTACTATAAATCAGAAACAGACAAAAACGGAAGACGAACCTACTCAGCCTCCCTCATTCCCAACAGAGGGGCATGGTTAAAATTTGAGACAGACAAAAACGGACTAGTCTGGGTACGCATCGACAAAACCCGCAAACTCTCAGCCCAGGTCCTACTCAAAGCAATAGGACTAAATGACAATGAGATCTTAGACTCTCTACGTCATCCAGAATATTACCTGAAAACCATAGAAAAAGAAGGCAACCCCACCGAAGAAGATGCCCTCCTAGAACTATATCGGAAACTCAGACCAGGAGAACCCCCCACGGTAACAGGAGGACAACTACTACTAGACTCTCGTTTCTTTGACAGCAAACGCTATGACCTAGGAAGAGTAGGACGCTACAAACTCAACAGAAAACTCAACATCAACACCCCTGATGCCACCAGAACCCTGACCAGAGAAGATATTCTGACCGCCATAGACTACCTGATTAACCTAGAATTCGATATCGGGATCACCGATGACATCGACCACCTAGGAAACCGTCGCGTTCGGTCTGTAGGAGAACTCTTACAGAATCAAGTCAGAGTAGGCTTAAACCGTCTAGAACGCATCATTAGAGAGCGCATGACAGTTAGTGAGTCAGATGCCCTAACCCCAGCATCTCTGGTCAATCCTAAGCCACTAGTGGCAGCAATAAAAGAGTTTTTTGGTTCCTCACAACTCTCCCAGTTCATGGATCAAACAAACCCTCTCGCGGAATTGACCCACAAACGCCGACTCTCAGCCTTAGGTCCAGGTGGACTAACCAGAGAAAGAGCAGGTTTTGCCGTCCGAGATATCCACCCCTCCCACTATGGTCGGATCTGCCCCGTAGAGACACCTGAAGGACCAAATGCAGGTTTAATAGGCTCTCTAGCTACTTACGCTAGGGTTAACAGCTATGGCTTCATTGAAACCCCATACTATAAAGTAGAGAATGGCAGAGCCAGAAAAGATCAACCCCCCGTCTACTTGACAGCAGACGAAGAAGATGATATGAGAGTAGCTCCAGGCGATGTAGCCACCGACAAGGATGGTTATATTACCGGTAAATCTGTGCCCGTACGTTACCGTCAGGAATTCTCTACCACCACTCCAGAGCAAGTAGACTACATAGCCGTCTCGCCAGTCCAGATAGTATCAGTAGCTACCTCATTGATCCCCTTCCTAGAACATGATGACGCTAACCGCGCTCTCATGGGATCAAACATGCAGCGTCAAGCAGTCCCTCTATTACGTCCTGAACGAGCCTTAGTAGGAACAGGACTAGAAGCCCAAACAGCAAGAGACTCAGGGATGGTGGTCGTTTCCCGTCACTATGGCGTAGTTACTCATGTCGATGCCAATAAAATCCGAGTCAAAGTAGAAGATCTCGCAGTCCCCATACTAGATGACTCTAGAGTAGATGCTCTTTTAACTAGTAGTAGTCACTTTTTAGCCAATGTAATAGCTAAAAATATTCACTACTTAGCAACTAATGGTAAGAGCGAAATACTGATAAGCGTAGACGAAGGAGCCAGAAGGGGAGGGCAGCAAGGACGTGAGACATCTTTTAGTCAATACCAAAATGAACTAACAGCACTGTTCTTAAAATCTATCGCCGAAACTCTCCCCGTCTCAACTCAGCCAGTAGAAGGTTATCTACAAAGCTTTATTTCCTTCTTGTTAGGTTCACAAGAGATAAAAACAACCATCATTAACTCCCTCAAAGTAATGCCACTACCGCAAGAGGTCTCCCCTAGTGAATGGCATAAAAAACTAGCTAATCTCATTCAACCTTATCTCAGAGGCGCACTGGTAAATATAAATTTAGCAGTGGAAAAAGGTACAGATGAAAAAACTTACAACAAACTAACAAATTTAGCTCACCAACTGAAAGAGGCTTTAGATAATAAAAAAGCAGTTTTACCTGAGTTATTAATTGAGGTAAGAAATCAAGTAGGAAATTTAGTGGGAAAAACTAATGCAGAACTCCTTAAACAAGAAGATGCAACAGACAGTTCTTTTTCTAAAGTTGAACAAGCTGATTTATCTGATTTATCTCCTAGAGTGCTTCGCTCAGTACCAAACAAAGCTTTGAGTTCTGCCAAAACTCAAGAAATCACAAAAACACACACCATAGAACTCCCTAAAGACCTCATCCCCGTCAAAGAAAGAGAAATAGAACATACCTTACAAAAGTATCAACGTTCTAACCAAGATACCTGCCTTAATCAACGTCCTCTCGTCTACACAGGCGAAGAAGTAGAACCAGGACAAGTATTAGCAGATGGCTCAGCCACAGAAGGAGGAGAAATAGCCCTCGGACAGAACGTCCTAGTCGCCTATATGCCATGGGAAGGCTACAACTATGAAGATGCAATCCTCATCAGTGAAAGGCTAGTCTATGACGATACCTACACCAGTATTCACATCGAAAAATACGAAATAGAAGCCCGTCAAACAAAACTAGGTCCAGAAGAAATTACAAGGGAAATACCCAACGTAGGGGAAGATGCCCTGAGAAATCTGGACGAAAGAGGGATCATCCGTACGGGAGCCTGGGTAGAATCAGGAGACATCCTAGTAGGAAAGGTAACCCCTAAAGGAGAATCAGACCAACCCCCTGAAGAAAAACTCTTAAGAGCAATATTCGGGGAAAAAGCCAGAGATGTCAGAGATAACTCCCTCAGGGTACCAAATGGAGAAAAAGGAAGAGTAGTCGATGTCCGCGTCTTCACCCGTGAACAAGGCGATGAACTCCCCCCTGGCGCCAACATGGTCGTGCGCGTCTATGTAGCCCAAAAAAGAAAAATCCAAGTCGGCGATAAAATGGCAGGTCGTCACGGCAATAAAGGCATCATCTCACGCATCTTACCCAAAGAGGATATGCCCTATCTTCCTGATGGTCGTCAAGTAGATATTGTCCTCAACCCCCTTGGTGTACCTTCCAGGATGAACGTTGGTCAAGTCTTTGAATGTCTACTAGGTTGGGCAGGAGAAAATCTAGGCGTGCGATTTAAAGTGACCCCCTTTGATGAAATGTATGGACAAGAATCCTCCAAACAGACTGTACATGGCTATCTAAGTGATGCTGCCCAGAAATTAACCAAAGAATGGGTCTTTACAGACAATCACCCAGGCAAAATCCAAGTCTATGACGGCAGAACTGGTGAACCATTTGATCGTCCCGTTACAGTAGGACAGGCTTACATGTTGAAACTAGTTCACCTAGTTGACGATAAGATCCATGCCAGATCCACAGGTCCTTACTCTTTAGTAACTCAACAACCACTAGGAGGAAAAGCTCAACAAGGAGGTCAGCGCTTCGGAGAGATGGAAGTATGGGCACTCGAAGCTTATGGGGCAGCCTATACCCTACAAGAACTCCTGACAGTTAAATCAGATGATATGCAGGGACGCAATGAGGCACTCAACGCCATAGTCAAAGGTAAACCCATACCTCGACCTGGCACACCAGAGTCCTTTAAGGTACTAATGCGAGAATTACAGTCTTTGGGTCTAGATATAGCTGTACATAAAGTAGAAACAACGGCTAAAGGCGAAAGTCGAGATGTAGAAGTTGATTTGATGATTGATCACCACCGACGCACACCTTCTCGTCCAACCTATGAATCTCTTGGACTCAACGATTTAGAAGAAGAAATTTAAAAAGGGAACAGGAGACAGGAGACAGGAGAGAAAGAGTGCGCTTGCACTCTCCACACTTCCCCCTCTTCCCCCTCTCCCCACACTTCCCCCTCTTCCCCCTCTCCCCACCAACCTAACCCCGAACCCCCAACCCCTAATATGTTTTACAACTACACTGTTGACAAAGGTCGTCTGAAAAAGTTAATCGCCACCATCTATCGCAGTCATGGTTCAGCCCGTTGTGCCCAATTAGCAGACGGATTAAAAGACCTCGGCTTTCGTTATGCTACTCAAGCAGGGGTTTCAATCAGTATTAATGATTTAACTGTTCCTCCTGCTAAAAAACAAATGCTGGAAGAGGCCGAACAAGAAATACGCCTCACAGAACAACGCTACGCCAGAGGGGAAATTACCGAGGTAGAACGCTTTCAAAAGGTAATAGATACCTGGAACAGCACTTCAGAGTTACTAAAAGATGAAGTAATTCGCAACTTCCGCGTCACTGACCCCCTAAACTCCGTCTACATGATGGCTTTTTCGGGAGCAAGGGGAAATATGAGCCAAGTCCGCCAACTAGTCGGAATGCGAGGACTCATGGCTAACCCACAAGGAGAGTTAATCGACTTACCCATAAAAACTAACTTCAGGGAAGGACTGACAGTTACAGAATATATCATCTCATCTTATGGAGCCAGAAAAGGACTCGTAGATACAGCACTGCGTACTGCAGATTCAGGCTACCTGACCCGTCGTCTCGTCGATGTGGCCCAAGATGTCATAGTCAGAGAAACAGACTGCGGCACCACCAGAAGCGTCACCATTACCCCTATGAAAGATGGCGACAACATACTGATCCCTTTAGCGGACAGACTACTAGGAAGAGTATTAGCAGAAGACCTCATCATCGAGGGAAAGCTAGTCGCCAAGCGAAACCAAGATATAGACGATGAACTCGCTAAAACAATAGGCAAGAACTGTAAAGAAATAAAAGTGCGCTCACCTCTGACCTGTGAATCATCTCGCTCCGTCTGTCAGTACTGCTATGGCTGGAGTCTAGCACATGGACACTTCGTAGATATGGGAGAAGCTATCGGTATTATCGCCGCTCAATCTATCGGTGAACCAGGCACACAACTGACCATGCGGACATTCCACACAGGAGGAGTATTCACAGGCGAAGTAGCCCGCTCTATCAAAACTCCCATCAGTGGAACAGTCCGCCTGAGTTCAGAATTACGCACCAGAAAGATCCGGACTCCGCATGGCGATGACTGTGAACAAATAGAAGTCTCAGGCGATCTGACTATAGAACCATTAGAAAAAGGTGTCACACCATTTAAACATCACCTCAACCCAGGTTCTCTCCTCTTTGTAGAAGAAGGAATGAAAGTTGAAGCAGGGCATTTAATAATGGAAGAAGCCACAGTTAAACTGCAACGCTCCACAGAAAGAGCCACCAAGGACGTAGCTACTAATCTAGCTGGAGAGGTCTTCTTCGTGGATATTTTCCCAGAAGAAAAAACCGACCGCCAAGGAAATACAACCCGCATAGCCGGCAAAAACGGCTTAGTTTGGATTCTCTCAGGGGAAGTATATAACCTCCCACCAGGTGCCGAACCGACAGTCTCTAATGGCGACTATGTAACAGCTGGGAGTGTCCTAGCAGAAACCAAACTGATTACCAATAATGGCGGCTTAGTAAGAACCATAGTAGGCAGCCGGGAAATAGAAATAGTCACAGCTTCAGTCCTCCTTGATAGAGCACAAGTAAAAGTAGAAAGCAGTGGCGGCAGAGAACAACACATCATCCACACAATGGACGGTCAAAGGTTCTTACTGAAAACCACCCCAGGCACCAAAGTCCCCAACCACTCCGTAATTGCTGAACTAATTGACGACCGCTATCGGACAACCACAGGCGGCATCGTTAAATATGCAGGTATAGAGGTTAACAAAGGAGGCAGAAAACAGGGTTACGAAATAATAAAAGGAGGTACCCTCATCTGGGTACCTGAAGAAACCCACGAAGTCAACAAAGACATCGGACTGTTGAATGTAGAAGACGGGGAGTATGTAGAAGCAGGGACAGAGGTCGTAAAAGATATCTTCTGTCAGTCCAAAGGGGTAGTAGAAGTTATTCAGAAAAATGACATCCTCCGCGAAATAATAATAAAACCAGGCGATATCTATAAAGACCTTGACCCCGACTGGTTGTTGTCCTTTGAAAGTGGTAGCCTCGTCCAACCTGGAACAGAAATTCTCCCAGGGGTAGTGGTTACAGAACTACGTCAAGGAGATATAGTGGAAACTCCTGACGGAATAGCTCTCCTGCTGCGACCAGTTGAAGAGTATCCCGTATATGATGAACCAGCCGCCCCCTCACAAGGCTCCATCAACCAAGAAGGCGAACGCACTATAGAACTTCGCTCAGTGCAACGTCTCTACTTCAAAGATGGAGAAAGAGTGCGCTCAGTTGAAGGCACCCAGCTACTAAGTACCCAGTTGGTATTAGAAATATCCTCACCTCAAGAAGGCAAACAAAGTATCACCCACCTGACGGCTGATATTGAAATTAAAAAAGACTATTCTGCTGACTGTGACCGACTTCAATTAGTTATCCTAGAGTCATTAGTATTACGCCGTGACACAGAAACAGACCCCCATAGTGGTAGTGTCCAGACTTGTGTCTTGGTCCAAAATGGACAAGAAATCCCGAAAGGGGCTGTAGTAGCACGGACAGAAATTCAATGCAAAGAAAATGGCTTTGTTAGAGGAATACAAGGCGGACAAATAGGAGATGCAGAACAGGGAGTAGTTGCCCAGAAGGTAGCTGTACGGAGAATCTTGATCATGAGAGAGTCTGACCAGTTTACAGTTACTACGACAACAAAGCCTAAGTTGAGATCAAACGACCTAGTTGTAGCAGGCAGCGCTCTAGTCCCTGGGACACACCTGGCAGACTCAGGTCAAGTTGTCTCGGTTAACGAAGTGGACTCCGGTTATGAAATCAAGTTCCGTGCCGCCCGACCCTATCGAGTCTCAGCAGGTGCTATCCTCCATGTAGAAGAAGGCTCATTAGTCCAAAGGGGGGACAACCTTGTTCTGCTGGTCTTTGAAAGAGCAAAAACAGGAGATATCATACAAGGGTTACCACGGATAGAAGAACTACTAGAAGCGCGTAAACCGCGGGAAGCCTGTGTCTTAGCACGTAAATCAGGCATTTGTCAAGTGGAATACGCCAATGATGAAACAGTAGATATTAAAGTGATAGAAGAAGACGGCGCCATTGGGGAGTATCCTCTACTACCTGGTCAAAGTTCCATAGTCTCCGATGGACACAAAGTCTCAGGAGGTGATCCCCTCACAGATGGCCCATCTAACCCCCATGAACTGTTGGAAACCTATTTTAATTTCTATCTAGAAGAAGATGGGATCCAAGAAGGTGCTCTCAAAGCCTTGCAAAAAACTCAGAAATTCTTAGTTGATGCCGTACAGTCGGTCTATCAGTCCCAAGGTATTGATATCTCAGATAAACATATCGAGGTAATCGTCCGTCAAATGACCTATAAGGTACGCATTGATGATGGAGGAGATAGCACCTTTCTCCCAGGTGAACTGGTTGAACTGCGTCAAATAGAAAGACATAATGAAACTGCATCACTAACAGGTCGAGCTCCTGTAAAATATACCCCAGTCCTCCTGGGCATTACCAAAGCTTCCTTAAATACCGATAGTTTCATCAGTGCAGCATCCTTCCAAGAAACAACTCGCGTCTTGACAGAAGCAGCTATTGAAGGAAAATCTGACTGGTTACGCGGTCTCAAAGAAAATGTGATCATTGGACGTTTAATTCCTGCAGGAACTGGTTTTAATGCCCATGAAGATATGCTAGCTTTCCCTGATACCCCTGATGAAGGAAATTACAACCGCGCGAATTATGAAATGGGAGATCGCTATCTAGATGATCCCCTCGAAAACAACCTCGTTTCATCTGAGGAGCACTCAAAAGAGATCCTAAGGAACTCAAAAGAGATCCTAGGGATTGATGATGACGATAATATGGTTCTAGTTGATGATCACATCGCTCGTCGGGTTGTTGGTCGCAAAAAAGTACTACCAATAGATGCTCTAGAGGAAGACGAATATGAAGATGATGATGAAGGCTTCGAGGATGATTTTTCTGATTTTTCTAAGCACAGCTCAGTAGATGATTTAGAAGAAGAATAAACACAAAAAGCCGGCTTAGTCTCCGGCTTTTTTAACTCTTGTAAATATGGATTAGGAGGTTATTACCCAATGGATAAGTTAGAGCATTATCGTTCACTAATTAAAAAGATTTTAACAGAGTATCACCAGCTTTTTTCCTCTGCTTTTCCTCCTAATGTAGAATTGCTTTTAGCCTTTGATGAACAAAGGGATCAATATCTTTGGCTATCTGTAGGTTGGACACCAGAGGAAAGAATCAAGGGAATTTCTGTACATATTCGTATTAAAAATTAGAAGATTTATATAGAAGAAGATTGGACAAGGAATTTCCACTGAGTTATTAACTATAGGTGTGCCAAAATAGGATATTGTTTTAGCTTTTCAAGATCTTGAAACAAGGAAATTAACTGAATTTGCCAGCGCCTAAATTATAAGCTTAATTCTGCTTCTTGTTAAGGTCAATCACTGTGACAACTTTCTTATCATTGTTACTAGTTACAATTACCCTATTTTCTTGCAGAATCCCTACGGCGTGATCTCCTGTTAAATACATTGGGGGGTTAATCTGTTTGTAGGAGATATCTCCTGTGCCTTCTACTAGTTTTGTATCTAGGTGCCAAATGGCTTCTTGGGCATAAATTTCGGCCTGATTAACGGGACTTTGTCCATGTACTCCCCCTTTGAGATTGACATATTGTTTAACCTGATCAAAATAGCCTTGATTTGCTGTTATAGTAACTTGATCTTTATAATCAACTACTTGAAGAGGTTGTTGAGATTCTAAATGGCGGTCTCGATAGTTCCAGAGGAAATTCTTGCCTGCTATTTGTACTGATGGTTGAATGGATTTAAAGGTGACTGCGTCTTGGGCGAGAACAGTATTATCTTTAGTATCCATTTCCATCCGTTTAGCATTTAATTTATCTGTGACTAGTTTGTCGAGATAACGAACAAATTCTAAAGGACGATCCCCAATTATTTTATTATTACCAATTAACCATTTGAGATATTCTGTTTTAAGTTCTATTTTGTCTTGACGAGCGATCCCGAATACTTTACCAATTAACTCTATTTCTTGTCTACGACTGTGATAACGTCCTTCTGTGGCTGTGATTTCTAAATCCTTATTAGTGCTTTTAAGCTTCTTAGTGACTGTTAGTAAATCTTGTTTAGGCTGCCATTTCATTTCATCAGCAGTAATTCGTATCCCATTGCGGGGATCAACTGCTACTATATTGTTTTTGAGGTAAATCTCTTCCCCATCTCGATATACTTCGCCTTCTTTAGAACTAATTTCTAGAACTCTTTGTCCATCTTGAAAGATATTTCCTTTGATATTTTCGATTTGAACTTTTTTTCTATCTGGACTATAAACGGCTTTAACAACCTCTATTTTCCAAAGAGATTGTCCTTTCTCATTTGATTGTTCTAAGGTCGCTTTATTTAAGCTAAGGTGTCCTTCAGTTGCCTTAATCTTGGGAGGAGTTTCTTTAGGTGTTTCTCCAGCACAAGCGGTCAGTCCTAACAGAAAGAGAAGGCAAAATGCCTTCCTCCAAGTTAGTTTATTTGTGTTTATTTTCATCTATCGGGCCGAGATTCGGAAAGCTGCTGTAGTGATTGATACTAGAAATACTTAGCTTTGGGGTTTTTTGGATCTCTTCTTTGATTTGATCTAAGTCTATGTAGCGATCAGCGACATTAATTAAACTATCACTGGTCATTGAGCGTAAACTCACTACTTCTACTCTAGCACCTCGATAGCTAACTGCGTCTACAGCATAGGCTAAATCTCCATCCCCACTAACTATTACTGCCGTATCATAAGACCCCACTAAAGCCATTAAATCAACGGCTATTTCCACGTCTAAATTGGCTTTTTTTGAGCCATCGGGTAACTGTATTAAATCTTTAGCAATTACTCGATAACCATTGCGGCGCATCCAGAGTAAAAATCCCTGTTGTTTTTCATTGGTTCTATCAACGCCTGTATAGAAAAAGGATCTTAATAGACGAGAACCTCCTGTTAAACGACACAAAAGCTTAGTATAGTCTATTTCTATTCCTAACTGTAGAGCTGCATAAAATAGGTTAGAACCATCTATAAAGATAGCAACTCTTCCCCGGTTTTCCAATATTTGCTCCGGTGTAAACATTGGATCATTTGCAAAATCTTCAAACATTTTATTTGATCCCTAATTGATTATTTAAAAAATTGATGAGAATTGAGTTTTATTATTCTTGGGGTTTCCTGATTCACGTCTTAGGAATTTAAGTTGGGAGATCCAGCTTAGAGAAGACTGGTTCTGGTTTTCCTAAAGTTGCATTGGTTGGTACTACTCCCCATTGACTATGGAGTTCAAAAGTTGCTTCCTCATTGAGTTTATTTGTTTCATTAAAGTTGATTGTAAAACCTAATTGTTGATAGATTTTTGTACTTATATCGGGGATGATTGGAGATAAAAGATAAGCAGATAATCTCACTGATTCTAACACTGCATATAAAATTTGTTCAACTTCAGATTGTTTTCCTTGTTTATAAAGACTCCAAGGTGCGCTTTCATCAATAAATTTGTTACTAGCACGAATTAAGTTAAAGATTTTTTCACAAGCTAGACTCAATTGAAGATCCTGATAACTTTTTCTGACCTCCTGCCCTAAGTTTACCCCTATTTCTCTTAATCGATTATCTTGGGCTATATTTTCTCCTGTTAATCTTGGCGCTTCTCCTTGACAGTATTTCTGAATCATACCAAGAGTCCGATTGAGAAGATTACCTAGGTCATTGGCTAGATCAGCATTGAGAATACTGATAAAACGCTCTTCATTAAAATCGCCGTCTTTTCCTAATTCAATCTCTTTGATAAAGTAATATCTGACTGCGTCTGCTCCATAGCGGTTAACCAGATCAACCGGATTTAAGGTATTACCCACGCTTTTCCCCATTTTTTGTCCATCTTTGGTTAAAAACCCATGTCCAAATACTTTCTCAGGTAGTGGAACTCCTGCTGAGATTAACATGGCTGGCCAATAGACAGCATGAAATCTTAGTATATCTTTACCTATTAAATGCAAGTTGATAGGCCACCATTTAGAGAGGGCATTTTCTAAGGTGGCTTCTTCTCCTGTTTCCAATAAGGCAGTAACATAGCCTAAAAGAGCATCAAACCATACATATATTGTATGTTCAGGATCGTTAGGGACAGGGAACCCCCAGTCTAGGTTGACACGCGAGATCGAAAAGTCCTTTAATCCTTGTTTGACGAAGTTGACTACCTCATTGCGTCTGCTTTCTGGTTGAATGAAATCAGGGCGGTTTTGATAGAGTTCTTCTAGTTGTTGTTGATAGTTGGAAAGACGGAAGAAATAGTTAGCTTCATCTCTCCATTCTGCTTTCTGGTTAGTATGAATGCTGCAATGATGATTTTCTAGGAGTTCTCGTTCTTCCTTAAACTCTTCACAAGCAACGCAATACCATCCTTTTTGTTGATCTAAGTAAATGTCTCCTCGATCCCATACTCTTTGAAAAAATTCTTTCACAATATTCTGGTGACGAGGATCTGTCGTCCGACTGAAGCGATCATACTTGATGTTGAGTATTTCCCAAAGGTGGCGATAACTCTCAACTATCTGATCGCAGTGGTCTTGTGGCGCCAGTCCTTTTTTTTGGGCTGTCCGCTGGATTTTTTGTCCATGTTCGTCAGTTCCTGTAATCAAGAGAACCTCATCTCCCTGGAGTTTCTGGCAGCGAGCAATTACATCAGCTAATATTGTCGTATAGGCACTCCCAATGTGAGGTATGTCGTTGACGTAATAAAGAGGTGTTGTGAGCGTAAATTTACGATTATCTTTTTTGTTATCTGTCATGTAGTTGTAAATCTCTGACAACTAGGTTAGTTTAGTAATTTTCTAAAGATTTTTTTTAGAATTTAAACTAATAGATGAACTAAAGTTTTAACTAATTCCTGAATACCCAGCTTTAAAGATTGTGTTTTAAGTTACTTTTATCAGTTATAATTATAACACTAGACGGAAGTTCTATGAGTTAATATTTAGTCTAGTACTATATAAATAAAACTTATCTTAAATCTTTGCAACATTTCTCAGAGACAATTTGACGCACAATGGATAAAGAGAAAAAAATTGTAAAATGACAAAGTTACTATGTTAATTTATGGCTTAGCGCTCGCTGTCGGTTTAGGTAGTCTTATATTATTCTCAACGGCCTTCTTTCTCCCTAAACTGCACCGCAGAGATGATTTCTTTTGGAGTTCCGTAGGATTGTTCTATGCTTTGAGTCTTTGGGTCTGTAGGGAAAGTTTCCGAGGTGGGGTGTTATTGGGACAAGTTGCAGCCTGTGCCCTATTATTCTCTCTAGGATGGCAAATGTGGCGATTAAGGGTACTAAATCCTGATGTAGAGGAGTTTTCTCTACTCTCATGGCTACAAGAAAGTCTCTTTCCTCAGAAAAAACCTCTGTCTACCCCCCTAGGAGAAAAGGGAGAAAAGATCTCGGCTGAAAATCCCCCTATAGTAGAAGAGATTCTAGAGACTCCTATAGTAGAAGAGATTCTAGAGAACCAACTCCCTAAAACAGACTCCCAACTTTTAGAGACTCCTGTAGCCAAAGTAGTAGAATCTACTACCACTGAGAAGGGATCACCTACCCAGAAAAAAGGTAAATTTGGCTTTTTAGGAGGAATTTTCAAGAAAAACCCCACTTTAAGAGAAGAAAATAAAGCTCGTAAAAAACCTTCTCTTGTAGAAGAACTTGAGGGAAATGAGGAAGAAGAAGCAGAGGAAATTGTTACAGACCCCTTAGTAATAGAAGAGATTTTAGAACCTATTGCTGAAGAAACACAAGAAGCAATCCAAACAGTGACAGAGTTGGTAGTTCCAGAAACACAAGAAGCAACCCAGACAGTGACAGAGTTGGTAGTTCCAGAAATACAAGAAGCAACCCAAACAGTGACAGAGTTGGTAGTTCCAGAAATACAAGAAGCAACCCAAACAGTGACAGAGTTGGTAGTTCCAGAAACACAAGAAACAACCCAGACAGTGACTGAGTTAGTAGTTCCAGATGTGGAAGAAACAACCAAGACTGTGATTAAGTTAGTAGTTCCCGAGGGAGAAAACGCAACCAAGACTGTGACTGAGTTAGTAGTTTCCGAGGGAGAAGAAACAACCAAGACTGTTATTAAGTTAGTAGTTCCCGAGGGAGAAAACGCAACCAAGACTGTGACTGAGTTAGTAGTTCCCGAGGGAGAAGAAAAACCAAAAGATATAACCTAAGACGCACTTAAATAACATTATCTAAAAATACCTACCCCCCCTACCCCCCCTTATAAAGCTACCGTGTGCATAGAAGTCGATACGTATGATCTCGAAGAGTACAATATGGGGAGAAGTGGGAGAAGTGGGTTGCGACAGGCAAGATGCCTGTACCACAGAGCAAAAACCGATTTTAACCAGTACGATTCCCCACACTTTTATAGGTAAGCTAAAACGCATCTTAGTTGCGTTTTAGCTCTCTTGTAGGGTGTAGAGTGTGGGGAAGTCTTCGCACTCTGGGACATAACCTGAATTATTCCTGAGAGTAGAATCAAAAAGGCTCAGATCCCTATCAGATATAAGTTACAGTGATTCTCGTGACGCTGAAGATCAAGGAATACTCGGCCTTGAGAAATATATTAAACGCTGGTTTGTTTGGGTAAGAAGTGGGGTTGATTTTGTTACTTACACTACCCCTATTTGACAAGTTAATCAGGAATCCTGTAGATTTGCTCGCACTACAAGAGTGGCGCTCGCACTAAAGATGAAATTTTTCTTGAAGGCGTTGAGTAATTAATTCAATTTGTTGATCATTAGTTAAGGTATCTAATTCATCTACACCAATGAGAACTTGTTTAGGATGTTGTTGTTTACGATCTAAATAGGCATAAAAAGCTTCTTTATTGTCTTTATGTTCAAGAAGGTATTGTTTAAGTTCTTGCTGACTCATGTTAGTATAATTAGGTGTTTGGTCGGTGCGTTACGCTACAAGATCAGCGATTGCACTCAAATGGAAATGCTACAATAACATAAGAGAAATCACTTGTCGTTGGCGTAGCCTGCCTTTGGCAGATTCCGAAACTGAAATAAAAAATTAAAATAATGACTCAATTAGATATAGTACAAGCTAAATTCAATCTAGCCAAACTCCTTGACTTAGCTATTAAAGGAGAAGAAATTGTTATTACTCAAGACGACAAACCAGTAGTCAAAATCTCACCTGTCAAACGACCATTAAAACGAGGAAGTGCTAAAGGTAAAGTGTGGATGAGCGATGATTTTGATGAACCTCTTGAAGACTTCAAGGAATATATGGAATGAATTTATTATTAGATACACATACATTCCTTTGGTTTGTTAACGATGATCCCAGATTAAGTGATCGCTTCAAAGACTTGATTGAAAATGAGAACAATGTTAGTTATCTAAGTATGGCAAGTCTTTGGGAAATGTCGATTAAATATAACTTAGGAAAGTTAACTTTAGCTCCTTCCTATGAAGAATTTGTTGAGAAAGAAATAATTTTAAATAGTATTAATTTACTGAATATCGAATTAGCGCATCTTAAAATTAATGCCACTCTACCTTTTCATCATAGAGATCCTTTTGACCGCATCATTATTGCTCAATCTATGGCTGAAAACATTCCTGTAATAACTGTTGATTCAGTGTTTAATAAATATTCTCTAATTCTTGTTTAAGTACAACTAGCCAAAATTTCCTTCAATATAAAAGCGATCGCACTATTTTAATGGAGATTATCGGGCGTTATGTTAAAGATGAGTATGTTTATGCGGTGCTTTGGGGATATTTACGGCGCTATGTGTCCTCTGGGGGTAATGTTACTTACACTACCCCTATTTGACAAGTTAATCAGGAATCCTGTAGATTTGCTCGCACTACAAGAGTGGCGCTCGCACTAAAGATGAAATTTTTCTTGAAGGCGTTGAGTAATTAATTCAATTTG
>Ga0209085_1000950_pt1 | contig 19141 bp, 19 predicted proteins | sample C_131016_EF_Meta_FD_187310 | JGI IMG/M metagenome (GOLD analysis project Ga0209085, IMG submission 187310) | Freshwater microbial communities from Lake Croche, Canada to study carbon cycling - C_131016_EF_MetaG (SPAdes) (version 2) | ecosystem: Environmental > Aquatic > Freshwater > Lake...
GATTTTGGCCGATGAGCCGACGGCCAGTCTTGATCGCGCCAATGCCGACAAAGTGATGCAGGCTTTGCTGGCCTATGCGGATAGGCATCGGGCCACGCTTGTTGTGGCGTCCCATGATCCCGCGGTGCTGTCCTTGATGGATCGGGTCATACCGCTTGAGAATGGCCGCGTGCAGGCAGGGGCTGAGAAGGCATGATGAATCCCTTTGTGATGGTCAAAGCCGATTACCGCGCGATGCGTGGCAGCGCGTGGGCGATTGTGCTTTTGATAGCGTGCGCAGTGGCCATCGGTGTGGCTTTGTCAGCACAAGAAAAAGCCGTGCGCCAGAGCGCCACTCATGCCGCCGCTGATTTTGATCTTGTGGTGGGGGCAGCAGGCAGTGCCACCCAATTGGTGATGACCACCATTTATTTGCAGCCGGACGCATTGCCCTTGCTGCCGGGCCAGACGCTGAAAACTTTGCAGCAAGATCAACGCATCAAAGCCTTTGCTCCCATGGCCTTTGGCGATGTGGTTGCGGGCTATCCGCTGATCGGCACGACAAAAGAGTTTGTGACGCGCTGGGGGCGTTTTTCAGCTGCCGCCGAGGGACGTTTTTTTACAGCTGAAAACGAAGCGGTGATCGGATCAGACGTCAAGCTTCAGATGGGACAAGAGATCACACCCGCCCATGGTGTGGCGGGTGAACAAACTCGTCTTGGTGAAGTCTCCCCGCAAGAACAGGTTCATCGGCACGCGCATGTGCATCTGACCATTGTCGGGCGATTGCCCAAAACCAATACACCATGGGACAAAGCCATTCTGATCCCGATCGAGAGCGTCTGGGAAACCCATGGCCTTGGCCATGGCCATCAAACAGACGGGGCCATCGGCCCGCCCTTTGATGCCGAAGTGATCCCGCCCATCCCCGCTTTTGTGGTCAAGCCCGCAAGCATCAGCCATGCTTATCAATTGCGCGGTGATTATCGCAAAAACAATTTTATGGCGCTGTTTCCAGCCGAAATTCTTGTCAAACTCTACCAGACCATGGGCGATGTGCGGGATGTTTTGCTGGTTGCCACTGTGTTGAACGGGGTGTTGATTTTGGCTGCCATTATCTTACTGGTTCTTGCCATTTTCTCGCTGCGGCGCAAACGTTATGTGGTGCTGCGGGCTTTGGGTGCGCCTGCTCTTTATATCGGCCTGGTGGCGTGGCTTGGGGCCTTTGGATTGATTGCCGCGGGCTGCGTCGTCGGACTGTTTTTGGGTTGGGGATTGACGGCTTTGGTGTCGATGTGGCTGTCAGCACAAACAGGCCTTGCGCTTGTTTTGGTTTTTGATTGGCTGCAAATCGGACCTGCCCTTTTCATGCTGTTGGGCGGGTCGCTTTTTGCACTGGTGCCCGCATGGTTGAGCTATCGCTTGCCACTGCATGAGGGTCTGCGCCAGCTTTGATGGCGGTTTTACAATCCGTAGCGCGGCCTGAAGAACAAATCGAAAATCGCAATGCCAATTTCAACGGCAATTAAAATCACAATGGTGATTTCAAGCCGGTAGCTGCGTTGGGCATCGATCAAATCGGTCAATGCGCTGGCCGTGTTTTGCACGGTTTCGACTTTGTCGGCCAAGGTCGTGGCGCGCTCTTTCAATTCATACTCGTCTTCCATGCGCGAATAGAGACGCTCGAGATCCGCGCGATCCCATAAAATATCGGGCTTGTCATCCACCGCGACACGGGCTGCCATGCGGTGCGAGACAATCAAAGATTCACCGATCAATTCCAAAATGTCACGCCGGTTGCGCGGCAATTTGCCGCTTTCCGCCAGATTGCGCGCCAAAGGATCAACCACACGAAAGAAGGCCCCGATCCGGCGTTCGTTATGCGCCAGCGCCACGCTTTTGGCGAGGACATCGGCGATCACCAGCAGACGTTCCGGTTCCAGTTCTTTGAGCTGGATCGGGCCGCCGGGCGGCACTTGGTCATTCATCTCCGGATTGAGGGTGATGGTTGCCACCTCCTCCTCGAAGGTCGGCAGCTTGCCATTGATGCGGCTATCAATGCTTTCGAGATAGCCCTCTTCTTGCGAGCGGGTCAGTCCCGCAAACACAACCGCCCCGTAACGGAAAAAGGCCACAAAGCCATGTTGCCCCACCTTGAAAGCAAAAGGGGTTGAGGCAATCATCTCGCGCCGCTCAAGACCAGACGTATCGAGCCTGTCGCCCAGCAACAAGGCTCTGATGGTCAGACGCGAGGGTGTCGCTTCTGTTTTCACAGCCTCGCTGTCATGCTCCCCAGCCATGATGAACCCTTTACTCAATGCCATCCCGCATCATGGGCGAGATAGAGGCAAAATACCAGCCGCTTGAAGGTTTCAGGCATCACCATAGATTTTGGGCACGAACATTTCGGGCGGGATCGGATGACGGATATAATCGGGATGATGTTCGCGCGGAGGCAAGGTCACTTCGGGCCGCGGTACTTCCTGATAAGGGAAGTGCGACAAAAGATGCGCAATGCAATTCAGACGCGCTGATTTCTTTTCAACCGCCTCGACAATCCACCAAGGCGCTTCCGGAATATGGGTGCGCTCGAGCATGGCCTCCTTGGCCTTGGTATAAGCCTCCCAGCGGCGACGCGATTCCAGATCCATCGGGCTCAGTTTCCATTGTTTCAATGGGTCATTGATGCGGGCCTGAAACCGGTCATATTGCTCGTTATCGGTGATCGAGAACCAATATTTGATCAAGGTGATGCCGGAGCTGACCAGCATGCGTTCGAATTCGGGAACGGTTTTGAAAAAGTCTTCCACTTCTGCTTCCGAGCAAAAGCCCATGACGCGTTCAACACCGGCGCGGTTATACCAAGAGCGGTCAAACAGCACGATTTCACCGCCCGCTGGTAAATGCGGGACATAGCGCTGGAAATACCATTGTGTGCGTTCGCGGTCGCTAGGGGCTGACAAAGCCACCACACGGCAAATACGGGGATTGAGGCGTTGGGTAATGCGTTTGATCGCGCCACCTTTGCCAGCCGAGTCACGGCCCTCGAAAATCACCACCACTTTCTTTTTGTGATGGGCGACCCAGTCCTGCAATTTCACCAATTCGGCTTGCAACCGCAACAACTCTTGGAAGTATGAGCGATTCTCAGGGGTGTTGAGGCTGTCAATATCTTGGCTGATCGCGAGATCATCCCCAAATTCCAGCTCGACTTCCTCGTCCAACATTTCAAGATTGGTGTCTTGGTCGGCTTGCAGATTGGGAAAGACAGGCTTTTCGTTTTCAGACGTCATGACAAAGGGCTCGCTATCAATGAATGATACCCCATTTCATCACAAAACCATCTCTGTTTTATGACAGTATCAAACAGGCCTTAATGGGCACTGATGGTGCGGCGCTTCCGGCGTGAAACCGGAGCCTTCAGATAGGGTGTGACATCAATTTCATGGCCGGATTTGTCGCAGAGTCTAAGCTCGGCGTCCGTCAATTGTATCTTAATCAGTGAAAAAATACGCCGAACTACGTTGGGGTCATCAAATGTATGATGACAATCGATCCATTGGTTGTCTTTTAAAATCTGAATGACGAGGATACGATCTGAACTCGGTGTCATTTAACGCGCCCATTTTTGAACTGAACGCAAATATTGTCTATAAGATTGTCATAATCAATGACGTAAAAATGACATGGATGATGGGGAATAACAGAGATTTATTAATTTATCGCATTGATTTTGTTATATTTATTTTAATATCGATCTTATTGCCTGTGGCGGCAGGAAATATTCGTGGTTTTTTGGTAAATGGCGCACCACGAATGATCAAACTGATAACATCTATGTTGTTGATTTTGAATTATAAATTTTACCAAAATTGTAAACATATGACAGACTCTCTGAGCACATAAGCGGAAGCTTTCTGCTCTTGCAGGCCCAAAGTTGCGTGGTACCTCAGTCTCAATTGGCTGTAACTGCGGGCCTTGTGTTATGTCTTTATGTCTTTCCAGACAGATAATCGAGAAAACGGCGTGTCGCTTCCATGCCGAGCCGCGCACGCTCCAGATGGCTCAGGGCTTGGTCGCCCTTGTGCGGTGTCTCGACGCTGATCGGCAAATCAGCGGGCAGCACGGCCATCAATTCGCGCAACCATAATGCGCCCTCGCCCGGCATCATCCGCTCGCCGCGCGCCTCTATGATGCAATCGGCATTGGTGGCGGGTTGACGGGCCGGTGCATCGCATAATTGCAGATAACGCACCAAACCCGAAGGCAAGGCCTTCACCGCGTCCGGACTGCCGCCAGAGCGCGACAGATGCAATGCATCAAGCAGAATTCCCACCGACTCCCGTTTTGTCGCAGCAGCAAGGCGTGCGGCGTCTTCTATGGTTGCAGCCGCGCGCCAACGCATGAATTCGATAGCCATATCGATCTTGAAACCGGCAGCGATATCGGCAACGCGACCAAGATTGTCGGCAGCCCGGCTGAAATCGGTATCCTCACACGTGATCTGCATCAACGGCATCGACAATTCGGCCGCTGTTTCCAGCACCGGCTTCCATGTCTCCATATCGGTGTCAGGCAACAAAGTGAACACTTCGCCATCAAGAAAGCGAACACCAAGATCTGTTCCCATTGTCTTGATCTCGCGGATCAGTGGCTTATTGCCAACAATCGGATGGGCCAGGTCAAGCCCGTGCGGGGCAATGATCCGCAGGCCTGCCGCGTCATAGCCAGTTTGGGCGGCAATCCTGACATGCTCGCGCGGCTCGCATCCCTGCACCGTCAAAAAAGCAAGCGACAGCATATGATTGGCATACATGGATCACATCCTCAATATGTTGCGCGGCCGCCCGAAACGTCAAACACGGCTCCGGTTGAAAAGGAGCATTCTTCTGAGGCCAGCCAAGCGACAAGCGCTGCCACTTCTTCGGCCTTACCCAGACGCCCAACCGGAATTTTTGCAGTGACATAGGCCCGAAATTCCGGTGTCAGCTGTTGCAACATCTCGGTTTCAATGGCCGCAGGCGTTACGCAATTGACGCGGATTTGCGTCGTGGCCAGTTCCTTGCCAACCGATTTGGTCAGAGCAATCACGCCTGCTTTGGAGGCCGAATAGGCCACGGCATTCGGATTACCCTCTTTGCCGGCAATCGAAGCCAGATTGACAATGCGGCCATAGCCGCTTTTGAGCATTTCACGTACCGCTGCCTGACAGCAATGAAACACCGCTTCGAGGTTCAAGGTCATTACAAAACGCCAGCCTTCAAGCGGATAGTTTACGAATTCCTCCAGCGGCCCGTTATGACCTGCGCATGTTACGAGGATACCGAGAGGCCCCATCTCTTTCACAACCTTTGCGGTTGCTGCCTGGACGGCATCCTGATTTGTTACATCAACCTCATAGCCTTTCGCATTGAGAATGCGGGCTGCGGCAGCCTCGGCCCGTTCACGGCTGAGGTCCCAAATGGCCACTCTATGTCCTTGTTCCGACAGGCGTTGTGCAATCGGGAAACCCAAGCCACCCGCACCGCCTGTAACAATAGCAACGCGGCTTTCTTCGTCTCTGGACATGGCGTCTTCCTTCTGGTTTGCTGGTTGCTATGGTGTTTTGCATCGACTAGCCTTGCTGGTGAGCAAGATCTCATCAAAGTGATGGATCAGCGGTTTTTGGCTGTCAAGCGTGTCAGGCACCGCGATCATGCCTGTCATGAATAATTGAACTGCCGTGATCAAAAATGTTGAACGGTAATCAAGGGGGAGAACCAGCATGGGAATGAAGGGCACGGCCTTTTTGGCTATCTGGCATGATATTGCCGAAGGACAACATGGCGAATTCATCGAATGGCATACGCGTGAACACATGCCCGAGCGGCTGTCTATCCCCGGCTTTAAAACCGGCAAGCGCCTGCATACTCCTGAGGCCACACGCCATGTTTACGGCACGATCTATGCCGCCGAAAATGTCGAAGTGTTCCGCTCGCCCGCCTATCTGGAGCGGCTCAATAATCCAACACCATGGACCACGGCAGTCGCACCGAGTTTCCAGAACTTCTTGCGGGTGGCCTGTGATCGCGTGGCCTATGCGGGGACTGGTGACGGCGGCACTATGGCGACCATCCGATTTGATTTCACGGATGCGGATGCAGGCACAACCATCCGCGCTAAGGCACAGGCATTTGTCGATGATGTTCTGGCTTTGAAGGGTGTTTGCGCGGTTCATCTCGGACTGGCGCGCAGCGAGGTATCCTCGGTTCGCACCCGCGAAACGGAGCTGCGGCAAGCCATGTCGGAAAAAGGCTTTGATGCGGTCTTGCTGGTCGAGGGCTCCTATCGCTCCGGCCTGGAAGCGGCTTTGTCGGACGTCCAGCGGCTCGCACTCGCGACAGGCGCACTCAAGGACCCGAATTGCCTCGTCTATGAAACGGCATACAGCATCACGTCCGACGATATGCGTGCATGAGAATGGCCCACATCCTAATCACGGGCGGTGGCGGTTTTCTCGGCGCATGGGTTGTGCGGCAACTGGTTGGAAAGAAGCACGACATACGCATTTACGATCGTGCCGATGCAACGCCGATTGTGCGCGCTGTTGCCGGACAGGCAGCAAATCGGGTCGAATGGGTCAAAGGCGACATTACTGATACCGCCGCCGTGATTGCAGCGGCACAAGATTGCGACGCCATCATCCATCTGGCGGCCTTGCTGACACCTGCCTGTCAGCATGATCCCATCCGCGGCGCACAGGTTAATGTGATCGGAACCTTGAATATCTTCGAGGCTGCAAAAGCCCATTCCATTGCTCGCGTCGTTTATGCCAGCAGCGGTGCGGTGTTCGGGCCCGATGACGGCACGGTGCCGTATCCTGCTACCCAATATGGCGCGTTCAAATTGGCTTGCGAAGGATGTGCGCGTGCCTATTGGGCCGATGCAGGCATTGCCAGCGTCGGTTTCCGCCCGACCATCGTTTATGGCCCCGGACGCGAGAGCGGATTGACGGCAGGTATTACACTGGCCTGCCGTGAAGCCGCAGCCGGACGCGCCTATATCATCGGTTTTACGGGCGCGCAGGATTTTCTGTTTGTCGGCGATGCCGCCGCGGCCTTTGCAGCAGCCGCCACCCATCCCTATGAGGGGGCGCATGTCTTCTCGATGACGGGTGGAACCGGCGATGTGCGTGATGTCATTGCCGCGATCAAAGCCGTGATTCCCGAAGCGGACATCACAAGTCAGGGGCCTGTGGTCTCCATGGCTTCCACCATCACACCCACGCCCTATGACAGCCTGTTGGGCGTCATGCCGAGAACTTCGCTGGCGGACGGTATCGCACGCACCCTTGCTTATTACATGCGCTGATCCCGTAAATTCAGGCAGGATCAGAAACCAGATAGCGCAGCACCATGTCGGTCATCGTGGCAAGGCGCGCCTCGATCTGGTCTGGAGCCAGCAAATTCCGACCGAACACCGCCTCCAGCGTATGACGGTTGGCAACATAAGTGAACCCGAGCGAGGAAATTGAAATATAGAGATCAAGCGGATCAATGCCTGCCCGAAACACCTTTTGGGCTATGCCTGTTTTCAAAATCGCCGCAACCTTCTCCAGAATCGGGGCATTCAGGGCCGGCATATCGGACGCCCCCTTCAAATGCACCGCCCCATAAAGGTTTTCGGTATTGATGATCCGGATGAAGGCGGGATGATCGATGTAATAGCGGAAGGTAAACGCCACCAGACCGGCAATCGCGGCTGTGGGATCGTCCATATCGAGATCCAGTTCGGCTTCGGCACGACGAATATCGCTATAGATTTCCTTGAGGGCGGCAAGGTAGAGATCCTCCTTGCTGCCGAAATAGTGATAGAGCATGGCCTTGTTGACCTTGGCGCTCTCGGCGATCTTGTCTACGCGCGCCCCGCCAAAGCCGTAAGTTGAAAACGCAACAATAGCGGCATCAAGTATAGCCCGACGGCTATGCTCGGCCGGACGCTTGGTCTGTTTGTCCACTTAGGCCCCCGCTGCCTGATGGGTTTGCGCCATTTCTGCTACCGAGTCTCCCATTTATCACCTTGTTTTCAATGACACTTTGAATGTGTCTGACTGTACCAGTGTCAAAAAGTCAAAAAAGAGTCTGGACATTAAACAACTAGTTAGTCAACATTCCTCTGTAAAGGAGAGGGTCATGCAAAAGTCAGCCTTATTGGAGGTATTGTCTTGACATGATTGTCGGTCAGCCAATGACCGAAACCTCACAACAAAAGGGAGCACTGAGGATATGGGTAGCAAATTTTCATGGCGCAATCTTGCGTTAACAGCAGCGGTAGCACTTGGACTGTTTGGTGCGACAAGCGATCAAGCTGATGCGCAAGGGCTCGACAATGTGAAAAAAACCGGCGTCCTCCGCGTCGGCGTGATGGGCGAACAAGCCCCGTGGGGCTCGATTGATGCCAGCGGCCAAAACATCGGCTATGACGTCGACGTGGCCCGCCTGATCGCCCAAGAACTCGGCGTCAAAATTGAATTTGTTCCCAACGCTGTTGCAGCCCGCATTCCCAACCTGCTGACCGGCAAAGTGGACATCCAAATGGCCGTGATGGGCATGTATCCCGACCGCGCCAAGGCTGTGCAGTTCTCCAAACCTTATGCCGGTTTGCAGATCATTCTGCTGGCCAGCAAGAAGCACAAGATCGAGAAAATCGAAGATGCCCGGAACCTGCGCATCGGCGTGCCGCGCGGAGCCGCACAAGACAAGGCGATTACCACCTTGCTCGGTGATATCCCCAACATCCGCCGCTTCGATGATGACAGTTCCACGATGCAGGCGCTGGTCTCGGGTCAGGTCGATGCCATCGGTGGCAACACCACCTACAAAATCAATCTCGACAAGGCCTCTCCAGGCAATGATTTCGAACAGAAGGTGGTGTTCAACCAGCAGTGGCAGGGTATCTGCACCCTGCTGGGCGATGACGCTTTCAACAAATGGCTGAACACTTTCGTTGACAAGATCATTGCTGATGGCCGCCTCGAAGCCATCAACAAAAAATGGCTCGGCCAATCAATGCCGGCTTTCCCCGCTTCGCTTGAAGGCGTGCCCTTCACCGTGACCAAATAACGGTTGGCGAACGCATCACCTACAAGAACGACTGCGGCTGCAAAGACAGCCGCAGTGTCTTTTTTGCTGAACGGGAATATGCCATGCGCACGATTTTTATTCTGAACGGCCCCAATCTCAACCTGCTGGGCGAACGCGAACCCGATGTCTATGGCCACACCAAGCTCAGCGAGATCCAGGAATGGTGCGAGGCGGATGCTCAAGATCTGGGCCTGACGGTCGATTTTCGTCAATCCAACTTTGAAGGCGAAATCATCGAGGCGATCCACGCCGCGCGTAAGCAGGCCAAAGGCATCATTATCAATCCTGCCGGCTATACCTTCACGTCGATTGCCATTCTCGATGCATTGAAGATGTTTGATGGACCCAAAATCGAATTGCATATTTCCAACGTGCACAAGCGCGAGGAAATCTACCATCATTCGCTGATGTCACGCACAGCCACCGCCGTAATGGCTGGTTTTGGTGCCTATGGTTATCGGCTCGCCTTGCGGGCGATGGCAGAGATGACAAAATGACCAGCCTTGTATTGATCGGGGCCGGACTGATCGGGCGCGAACATGCACGTTTGATCTTGTCCCACCCCGAAACAGAGCTGGTGGCGATTTGCGATCCATCGTCTGAGTCGCAACACTTATCAGCCTCTCTTGGTGTGCCACATTATGCCGAATGGGATGCCATGCTGGATCAGGTGAAGCCCGACGGGGCGATTATCGCCTTGCCGAACCAGTTGCACGAGCCCGTCGCTTTGTCCTGTATAAGCCGCAACATTGCCTGCCTGATCGAAAAGCCAATTGCCGAAACCCTGCCCGCTGCCTGGCGCATCACGCTGGCAGCCGAGCAATCGGGCACGCCTGTGCTGGTCGGCCATCAACGCCGCCACAGCCCCGATATCCGGGCCGCCAAACAGACCATCGAAGCGGGCGATCTTGGTCCTTTGGTCGCTGTTAACGGCATGACCTTATTCGACAAACCCAACGATTATTTTAATGCCGAATGGCGCACCAAAGCGGGCGGCGGCGTGTTACTGATCAATCTGATCCATGATATCGATGTATTACGCTATCTTGTTGGCGAGATCGACAGCATCCGCGCCTTTACCTCCTACGCCAGCCGCGGTTTCGAGGTCGAGGACACGGCCAGTCTGGCCATCAAGTTCGAAAACGGCACGCTCGGAACCTTCATCATTTCGGATTCAGCTGTCAGTCCGTGGGCATGGGAATATACGTCCGGGCAAGCCCTCTATCACCCGACCCAACCGGGTGCCTGTCTGTTTCTGGCAGGCCGCAAGGCCGCTTTGTCGGTCTCGGATATGTATATGTGGCGGCACGCCCATGAACACGAGCATTGGCAACATCCGCTTGTGCGCGAGCACCGCGCACCCGAACGCTCGCTGACCTATGTCAACCAGCTCGACCATTTCATTCAGGTGATCCATCGTAAAGTCACACCTTTAATCAGTGCGCGCGACGGCATGAATACACTGGCAGCTACGCTGGCCGTGTCACGGGCTGGACGCGAGGACCGCGCTGTCTCGGTCACCGGGCTGCTCAATGAATCAAGGCCCTCGTAATGAGACGCGCTTATTCCCTGTCCTTCCTGACCTGTCTCGGCGTCGGACCCGAAGAGGCCATTGATGCCGCTGCGCGTGCTGGCTATGACTATGTCGGCTTGCGGCTATTGCCTGCAGCCCCCGGCGGCATCGCCTTCCCGCTGATGGACGACCCTGCGCGGGTCAGGGATCTCGTTCAGCGGATGAAAGATCGCGGCATCGGCCTGTTCGATGTCGAGATGATCCGGATCGGGCCGGATTTTGATCCTGCACTCTATTTACCATTTCTTGATTGCGCGGCCCGCCTGGGAGCGAAAGCCATTTTGGTGGCGGCTGATGACCCTGACGAGGCAAGGCTGGCCGATTCTTATGCAAGACTGTGCGAGGCCGGTGCGGCGTTTCATCTCTGGCTCGATCTGGAATTCATGCCGCAATCGGAATTGCGGGATCTGGCCGCTGCTCTGCGGGTTCTGCGCCATGCCAACCAGCCCAATCAGGGCATTATCGTCGATGCGCTCCATGTTTCACGCTCGCACACGAGCCATGCAGAGCTTGCAACCATTCCAGCTCATTATCTTCATTATGCGCAAATCTGTGATGGTCCAGCCGAGATCCCGACATCACGGGAAGCACTCAATTTTGCCGCGCGGCATGAACGGTTGATGCCGGGCGACGGAGCCATTGATCTGGCCGGATTGTTCGCTGCCCTGCCGGCTCATCTGCCCATTGCTGTCGAAGTGCCCAATGACAAGCAGTCAGCTGGTCTGACGGCCTATGAATGGGCCAAGCGCGGGCTGGAAAAGACATGGCAAAGTCTTGCGGACGATCGCGCCGATGCAAGCTGATCGTTGTTTACAACAATCCTTGCGGGATGGCTCTATCCGTCCTATCCTGAATAAGCTGAATCACGTGTAACATGAAAAAATGAGACCGATTATAAATCTCTAACACAACACAACGACTGGCACGGAGGGGAAGAAATATTGTGAAACTGGACTTCAGCGTGGTCGTTGATGCATGGCCAAAACTGATTTCGGGAACGATCGGTACCATCAATCTAGCGATTGCAGGCATGTGCATCGCTTTGGTGATCGGTATTCTCGGCGTGGCCATCCTGCGTGCGCAAATGCGTATCCCTAATCTGTTAGTCAATGCCTTTATCGAGATCATACGGAACACGCCGTTTCTGGTACAAATTTATTTCATCTTCTTCGCGCTGCCGCTGATCGGCATCAGCCTGAACCCCACCGCGACCGCCATCATCGCGCTGGGGCTGAACGGCGGCGCCTATGCCATCGAGATTATCCGCGGAGGGGTCGAAAGCATTTCCAAAGGTCAGACAGAAGCTGGACTGGCTTTGGGTCTGCACAAGCATGAAGTGTTCTTTTACATCGTCCTGAAACCGGCCTTAAGGACCATCTACCCGTCGCTGTGCAGTCAGTTCATTCTACTCACACTGACCACTGCGATATGCACATCCATTTCTGCCTTCGAGCTGACCTATGTAGGACAGCGGATCGAGGGTGAAACATTCCGCAGTTTCGAGGTCTATTTCACCTTGACCATGATCTATCTGGTGATTTCGTTCCTGACGATGGGCCTCCTCAACGCAATCGGGCGTTGGGCTTTCAACTATCCGCAGCGCTGAGGAGAACCGTGATGGGTACACAGGAACTCAGCTATCTCTTGCTTGGCCTGAGCTGGACTTTGGGTCTGACCGCGATCGGCTTTGCCGGTGGCATTCCGTTCGGAATCGGCATTGCCTTGATGCGCGTATCCTCTAACAACTGGCTGCGCAGGCCTGCCATGGCGTGGATTGGTCTGTTTCAGGGCACCCCATTGCTAATGCAGTTGTTTGTTGCCTATTTTGGCCTGCCCTTGCTCGGCTTCAACCTTCCGGCCTGGGCGGCGGTGGCCATTGCACTGACGGCCCATGCCTCGTCCTTTCTGGGCGAAATCTGGCGCGGCGCGATCCAGGCGATCCCAAAAGGCCAGACCGAAGCCGCCTTGGCCTTGGGCTTGCCCGACCGCAGCCGCATGTTCGATGTGATCTTGCCGCAGGCCTTCAAAATTTCGCTGCCCGCAACCGTCGGTTTTCTTGTTCAATTGTTGAAGGGCACGTCGCTAGCCGCGATTGTCGGCTTCATCGAACTGACCCGTGCCGGGAATATCGTTTCAAACCAGCTCTACCGCCCGCTGCTCGTATTCGGTGTTGTCGGTGCCATGTATTTTGCCATGTGCTGGCCTCTGTCGTGGTGGGGCCGCAAACTTGAGCAAAGCATGTCCAAGGGCGCAAACAAATAAGTCGAGTGGAGAATGACGGCCATGACGAATTCCAACAGTATTGCAAAGCATTCCGATGCGCCTGCCATGATCCAGATGCGGCATGTCGAAAAATGGTATGGCGATTTCCACGCCCTCAAAAATATCGATCTGACAGTGGCGACCGGAGAGAAAATTGTATTGTGCGGCCCGTCCGGCTCAGGCAAATCAACACTGATCCGCTGCATCAACCATCTCGAAACCATCCAGAGCGGAGAAATCATCGTTAACGGACATCGCCTGACCGACAGTCAGGCGGCAGTGGACGCGGTACGGCAGGAAGTCGGTATGGTTTTCCAGCAATTCAATCTGTTCCCGCACAAGACTGTGATGGAAAACTGCATTCTCGCCCCGATGCGCGTGCACAAACTGTCACGAACGCAAGCCGAGAAGACGGCACAAAAATATCTCGAACGCGTCCATATCGGCGATCAGGCTCACAAGCACCCTGCCCAATTGTCGGGCGGCCAACAGCAGCGCGTCGCTATCGCTCGCGCGCTGTGCATGGAACCCAAGGCCATGCTGTTTGACGAGCCGACCTCGGCGCTTGATCCAGAAATGGTCAAGGAAGTCCTCGACACTATGATCTCGCTGGCGCGTGACGGAATGACCATGATCTGCGTTACCCATGAAATGGGCTTTGCCAGACAAGTTGCCGACCGGGTCATTTTTATGGCCAATGGCGAGATTGTCGAAGAGAACGATCCCGAAAGCTTCTTCAGCGCCCCCAAACACGAGCGTACCAGAGCTTTTTTGGGCGAAATTCTCGCTCATCACTGAGAAAAAATTTGGGATTAATCAACCGAACCGCTATGGCGCGGGTATACACACGTCCATCAAAAAGGTGCTGCCGGTAATGAACCGAGCGTCAGTCGCCATGAGCAAAACACAAATTTTTTACTGACCCCACCGAGAGAATCTACGAAGCCAAAAGGCGATTGTTCAATCGGTTATGACAAGTGAAAAAAACTAACATTTAATCTGGACCACTTTACTAGGGGCACCTCAAGACCATAATTTAATACACAACAGCCCATAAATTGTGTTTGTTAAAGCTTAAAATAAATTTAATATTATTAATTTTTATTTGTAACTTTATATGTTTATATTTGTAAATTCATAAAATTGTCTTATGATTAAAGTATAATAACAATTAATTTTGGGAGGTTTTTTAAAATGACTACAACAATAAGTTTAGATCCATTGGCTGCTGGCCAAAAAATGACTTCAGAAAACAATACTTGGGGGTCTGCGGTTGGAAAGTCTGCAAGTGTTTCTTACGGTTTTAGAGATACAGTACCAAAAGTTTTAAGTGAACCGACTGAAAGTACATTTGTAAAATTAACTGCTGATCAAATCACGGCTACAATTAATTCTTTAAAATTGATTTCGAATGTAGCTAATATTACTTTTACTAACGTTAATCCAAATGGATACACTGACAATGCAACAATATTATTTTCAGCCTATAGTGCTGATGATGGTGCTGGTGGCTATGCGAGTTATCCTACTACCAAGGATATTTCATATGGATCTGCTGAGGGTGATAATTGGTTAAATTTACAATCTAATTTTAAAGACGTTTCCCCAGGTACATGGGGTTTTAGTACAATTATTCATGAAATTGAACATGGCTTAGGAATTCAGCATCCAGGTTCTTATAATGCTGAAAAAGGTGTTGCGATTACTTATGAAAAAAATGCTGAATTTATTCAAGATACTCAGCAATTTACCGTCATGAGTTACTTTGGCGCAATAAATACCGTGGCTAATTTTGAATATAATGGCAACACAGTTTACGCTTCAACACCTCTGTTGCAAGACATAACTGCACTCCAAAGGCTTTATGGTTCAAACACAAGTTTTGCTGTAGGGGATAATACTTACGGATTTAACAATAATGGTGACTCAGCATATGCAATTACAAGCTCTGATCAGCAAGTTGTTTATTGTATCTGGGATGGAGGCGGTAATAACACTTTAGATTTTTCAGGTTATAATACAAATCAACTTATTGATCTTAGACAAGGCCAATTTTCAAATGTTGGCGCATTAACAAAAAATGTATCTATAGCATTGGGTACGGTTATCCAAAATGCTATTGGCGGATCAGGTAATGATTTTTTATATGGAAATGACAGTGACAACAGCTTAACAGGTGGAAAAGGAAATGATCTCATTGATGGCGGGTCCGGCACTGATACTGCAGTTTATTCTGGAGGTAAAAACGATTATAAAGTAGTGTTTAATACCGTTGGTGATCAAACTATAAAAGTAATTGATAACGTAGCAAGTCGTGATGGAATTGATAATTTAGTGAGTGTAGAAAAATTCAAATTTACAGATTACACTTTTGATACGACTACAATTACTAAAACAGCACAATTATCTTCTCAACAAGTCTTTGATATTACGTCACTTTATGTTGCGACATTTAATAGGGCCCCAGATGCACTTGGTATTGATTACTGGGGATCAAGAATGTTTGATGGAATGAAAATGACTGATATTGCAAAAACATTTTTTTCTCAAACAGAAGCAGCGACTTTATATCCCGCAACCCTTGATAATACATCCTTTATTAACAAAATTTATAATAACGTGCTAGGTAGAAATCCTGATACTGATGGCTTCAATTACTGGAAAAAACAGCTTGATACAGGTGTTGTAACAAAAGATATTTTTGTTCTTGATGTTATAAATGGTGCAAGATCTTCTACAGGCAGCTCTGCAGATGCAGCTCTAATCAAAAATAAAGAGGCCGTCGGGGCATATTATGGTTTTACTTGTGGACTAAATCACACTGATTGGGCAACGCAAGTTGAAGCAAATGTCACAACAGATGCTGCATCAGTGACATCAGCCAAACAAATGTGTGATAGTTTCTTAAAAACTGCAACAACTTCTGGATCTTCGGATTTTGTTTTAGAAATTTTAGGCTTAGCTAGATAGTGACTAAGTTTAAATCGAAGGGTAGATAATACAAAATTCGGTATAAAATTAACATAGGAGAGTCATAATGTATTTCAGGTTAGTATTATTACTATTAATGCTTATATCTTCAAACACAGTTGCGTTAGCTCGAGACAGCTGGATTTTTCATGTTGTAAATCGCTCAAGCGTGGCTGTTAAAAATTTTAGAACGCAAGAAAATGGCAAATGGAGCGGTAACTGGATAAAAGGTGACATTATTCGGAGTGGTGAAAAATTTGAAATGGACTTTGGAAGCAGTCACGGGGATTGTACAGTACGTACTCAAATTACCTTCACTGATGGTACTTACTTTGATTACGATGTAGATTATTGCGAGGTAAATGTTATAGTGATACGTGAACAAAAATTAACATTTGAATAAAATTCTTGGGTTTTGCCTTGCTAAGCGGAAATTTCTGAGTGTGCTAAGCAGGTTTTTGTATTTGTCAGAATGGCGATTATTGAAGCGCCATTCTGTTTCTTTCAGGTGCAGATGGAATGTGGAATCGGGGATCCCTTTGAACTTGGCCAGCCTGACTTTTGCAAATCCCCAAAATTCCTCGATCCCATTGATGTGAACGCTGCCCCTAGAGAATTCATCCTTCGAATGATCAATTCGGAAGTGTCCATATCCAAGGTCGACAAGTCCGTTATAGCCGCGCCAACCATCCGAATTGATGACACTCGAAAACAAAACCTGAATTCGTAACACCAAAGTCGAGAGATTCAATTCTAAGATCAAAAATTCCCCTTTTTCACTGTTTAGAAGATTTAAACATACAAAATAATCACGAAATTCTGATCTAAAATTGCACAGTATCAATTTTTAAATGTGCTGCAACGAACAACATCCTGATTAGATTAAATACTGTATCAACTCATCCTTGTATCAAAATATCAATCCAATTAAATGAATTTCAATTTGGTAATTTTATAAATAAAATTCTAAGATCCGCGTTGGGAATATAGTTTTCTACAATGGTCTCAAAACGCTGTTTAGCGGTTCTACGTAATGGCAAATCTGTGCATAATGATATGAGCGTATTATTCAATCTATCAGTCTTAGTTTCACCTTGTATGGTCAAATGAAATGTTCCAATCGGACCATGCCAACTTCGCGCCGTCTGAAGGATATAGCGCATGATTAATACACTGCCATATGCTTGTGTATCTTCAAGTCGGCGATTATTTTTTTGAGCATATTTTTTAAGACTGCGAGACAGTGGCTCATCGATGCAAAAGTTTTTTTTATAATTCTCCATCCCGGAAATTATAATTTCACCCTGAGTGTCAAATGCTAGAAAACCTCCTCCAACCAAAGGTTTATAGTGATGTTCAATAATTGTGATACCAGGTGGAAATTGTTGTTCCCAATGATATGTAACATGAACTGTCCACGGTAAATTATAGCCTTCGTATTCTGGGACTTCTACAAAAGCGTTTAATTTTTTGAGGCTCAGTCGCGTATTAATATCAATTGGCCCATATTCGTCGTTAAATTCTTCATTACCAAAAAGGCCTGGTCGCATCATTAAAGCCATACCGCCAATATTCATTAACTCTGAGCTAATATCACGGCCATTAGGCAATAAGGCGCGGATTTCCAATTCAGGCTTTATTGGTCGATTATTTACCCAAGCTTTAAAATTAAGAAAATTAGGATTGGTCACAGGAAATGGAAAGGCTATATTATATTCACCAGCACTTGTTGTAGGGCCACCACTATTCATATGTGGCATTTCGGGCATTGGAAACGCAACGCGAGTTATTACTGGAGATGAGGTGATATTTCGAAATTCATACCTTACCCGCACTTCTTTTTCCGAAAGAAATAGATCTTCTCGCTCCATCGAAATGGAGTTTGACTTGACTAACACCAACCCACCTGCACCAAGTTCACTGTTGAAATCGTTTGCTGAGGCGGTGATTATAATTCCATCAATAATATTAAAATAGATACCTAATATAGCCACAAGGTAAGCAAAATTTATACTTAATATTTTTTGCATCACGTTAATTCCTATACCGAATAAGTTAGCTTGCCTTTTTAAACATTTTGGTAGTTTGATCTCAATTGATGCAGGAAACAGGAGTAATTTTGCTTATCTAGCAAAGAGCCTTGTTCTTCATCCAGTCAGCTGCGGAAATTGATCTACCCAGTAAAGCATTTACTAGGGGCACCTCACTCTCGAAACTGGTTGGAGTGAGGTTTTAGTGAAGGTTTATTTCGCTTCCGTTATAAATATATTTGCTTTACAATACGATATGTCTTTTACTTATCTTCAATATCGGTTTTAGTCATGTCAGTCAAAACTTCAAACCTAGTCACAGGCAGGCAGCTTCGTGCAGCTAGAACGCTGGCAGGTCTTACACAAAAGACACTAGGTCACGCCCTCGGTATTGATCAAAGGGCTGTTCGTTTTTGGGAGCGAAAGCACGATCACCGACCCACGAATTTTCGAAATTCAATCAAAATTGAACAATGCTTGCTAGATCACGGCGTTATGGTTTTTGCGAAACCAACGCCAGGTGCGCGATTGCGTGATTAATTCTTAAGACTTTTGACACACAACGCGCGCGCGCGACCGCTTTTAGAAAAGAATTTAGCTTACTAAATTTTGGCGTTGCTATTAACAGAAACAAACTTCACCACTATTCTAAATGCTATAAATACAAACTGTGAAATATCTTCACTCAGTGAAGTTTTTTCTTGTTTTGAATTTTTTGTACCTACAATGCTTTTTTGCTCAAGCTGCTCACCAAGATCACAAACAAAAATTATCTCTAAACATTTAAGCGGTATCTAATTGGTGAGGAATAAAGTTGCGTGATCAAATATTAATTCTTGCTTACCGTGTGCTTACCACAGCATTTGACTGAAATATTATCAAACGGATGTGATATCTAAGTATTTGATTTTAATGTATTTTAATGGCGCGCCCGGAACGATTCGAACGTCCGACCCTCAGATTCGTAGTCTGATGCTCTATCCAGCTGAGCTACGGGCGCCTGCCGTGACCGCATCGCGGTCTCAAGGGTGCTTTTCCTAAACGCTCTTGGATGAGATTGCAATCCCCTCGGCCCAAGAGAAATCTCCACGCCTGCCCACAATGCGCACTTTTCCCGCGCATGACGCTCGAAAGTTCGCCGATCGGCCCATTGAAAAGCAGATTACCCCATTATTTCATGCCAAAAATAACCAAAACATCAATAA